>Ga0182030_10007249_pt1 | contig 23189 bp, 22 predicted proteins | sample 812S3MmetaG_FD_121299 | JGI IMG/M metagenome (GOLD analysis project Ga0182030, IMG submission 121299) | Permafrost microbial communities from Stordalen Mire, Sweden - 812S3M metaG (Illumina Assembly) | ecosystem: Environmental > Terrestrial > Soil > Wetlands > Permafrost | place: Sweden...
ATATTGTATCAGGCGATGCGGTCTTGTGGTGCCGACGGGGAGATTCGAACTCCCACACCTTGCGGCGCTAGCCCCTCAAGCTAGTGTGTCTACCAGTTCCACCACGTCGGCGTAATTTATTTCTGGCCCGCGGGTGCCGGGCTTGCCGGCGCAGCCGTGGCCGGCGCAGCAGCGCCCGGCGTGCCCACCGCCGGCGCACTGCCCGAACCGCCGGTCTCGGCACCGATCGCCGGAGTGGTAGTGGCAGCTGCAGCGCCCGCGGCGTCGGCGCCGCCGCTGCTGGCGCCGCCGGGGCCGCCCAGAATCCGGGGCACGGTACTCGCCGGCGCGCTCGGGGTCGCCAGCTGATCGAGCAGGCTGTTGGCTGGCGCGCTGCCCCGCCGGGCACCCACGTACGCCAGCGACAGGCTGGTGACCATGAATATGGCCGCAAGGACCGCGGTAGCGCGCGACAGCGCGGTACTGGCACCGCGGGCTCCGAACACCGTGCCGGAAGCGCCGGCACCGAACCCGGCACCCGCCTCCGCGCCTTTGCCGCGCTGGAGCAGCACCAGCGCCACGATGGCCGCGGCGCAGAAGAAATGGATGATCATCAGAAACGTATGCAACATCTAAGGTCCCGCTCTCAGCCGCGCGCTGCGGCCACGATGCTCAAGAATTCCTCGGCTTTCAGCGAGGCACCACCGATCAGACCGCCGTCGACGTCGGTCTGCAGAAACAACTCGCGGGCATTGCCGGCCTTGACGCTGCCGCCGTAAAGAATCTGCAAATCCCCGGCGATTTTAGCATCCTGCTGCGCCAGCCGCTGGCGGATGAAGGCATGTACATCCTGCGCCTGCTGCGGGGAGGCGGTGCGTCCGGTGCCGATCGCCCACACCGGCTCGTAGGCCACCACCGCGCGCGCGAAGCTCGCGATCCCGGTCAGCGCCACTACCGCATCGAGCTGGCGTCCCACCACCTCATGCGTGCGTCCGGCCTCGCGCTCGGCGAGCTGCTCGCCGACGCACAGTATCGGCAGCAGACCACGCGACTGCGCGACGGCGAATTTGCGCGCCACCAGGACATCGTCCTCGCCGTACAGTGCACGTCGCTCGGAGTGCCCGACGATCACGTACTGGCAGCCGACGTCCTTCAGCATCGCGGCCGAGACTTCGCCGGTGTAGGCACCCTGCCCCTCGGCATGCACATTCTGAGCCCCGAGCTTGACCGCGGCGCCGCGCAACGAGCGCGCCACCTCTGCCAGGTAGACGAACGGCGGGCAGACCACGCAATCGACGCTCTCCAGGTTCGGAGCCGCCAGGATCGCCTCGATCAGCGGTCCGTTATCGGCCCGCGATCCATGCATTTTCCAGTTGCCGGCTACCAATTTGCGTCGCATGACGTCCGATGAGCCCCCGTAGCTTAGTTCCCGGCGTTGCCTCAAAACGGTGCCGCCCCGTTTCGGGCGCGCGGATGATAGCCACGTGGGCTGCCCCCCGCAATGGCCAGATGTCGCGCCCTCTAGCTGGAGGCGGTTTCAGGCGCGGCCGCGCTCCGGACCGCGTCCGCCAGTTCGTCGGCGCAGCCGCGCACGTCGGCCGCGTCGCGACCCTCGACCATCACGCGGATCAGTGGCTCGGTACCCGAGGCGCGCACAACGACCCGTCCCTCGCCTTGTAGTTGCTTCTCAATGCGCCGCACCGCGGTGGCAATCGCGGGCACCGCGGTCGGGTCGAAGCGGCGGGCGACCTCGACGTTCAGCAGCACCTGCGGCAGCTTTTCCATGCCGGCTGCCAGTTCAGCCAGCGAGCGGCCGGTCTGTTTCATGATGCCGAGCACCTGCAGCGCGGTGATCAGCCCGTCGCCGGTCGTGGTGCGATCGAGCAGCAGGATGTGGCCCGAAGTCTCTCCGCCAAGCACGCCGCCGCTTTCCTTGAGACGTGCCAGCACGTGCCGGTCGCCGACCGGCGCGCGCGCAAAGTCAATCCCCATGCGCTTCAACGCCAGCTCCAGCCCGAGGTTGCTCATCACGGTGCCCACCACCGGCCCGCGCAGCGTTCCGGCGCTCCTCGCCGCGGCCGCGATCACGAACAGCAGCTGGTCGCCATCTACCAGCCGCCCCAGGTGATCCACCATGACCACCCGATCGCCGTCACCGTCGAACGCGATGCCAACCTGCGCGTGCACACCCGGGACGGTGAGCTGCAGCAGCGCAGGTTGGGTCGAACCGCAGCCATCGTTGATGTTGCGGCCGTTGGGCGAGCAGCCGATCGGCACGATATCCGCATCCAAGTCGGCCAGGATGCGCGGTGCGACCTTGTAGGCGGCGCCATTGGCGCAATCGATCACGATCTTGAAGCCGGACAGGTTCACGCCCGCCGGCAGCACCCCGGCGCAGAACTCCTGGTAGTGCAGCAGCGCGCTGTCCACGCGGCGCGCGCGTCCGAGCTCGCGCGAAGCGCGCGTCAGCGGCACCGTGGACAGCTGCGCCTCGATGCACTCTTCCAGCTGGTCGGACAGCTTGGCACCCTCGCCGTCGAAGAACTTGATGCCGTTGTCCTCGTAGACATTATGCGAGGCACTGATCACGACACCGAGCCGGCAGCGCAGCTGGCGCGTCATATAGGCCACCGCCGGCGTCGGCAGCGGGCCGGTCAGCAACACGTTGGCGCCGGCGGCAACGAAGCCGGCCTCGAGCGCCGCTTCGAACATATAGCCGGATACCCGCGTGTCCTTGCCGATCAGTACCGTACCGCCATCGCCCAGCACTACCCGGGCCGCAGCACTGGCCAGGCGCAGCGCAAAATCCACGGTCATCGGATCCGCGCCCACGCGGCCACGGATGCCATCGGTTCCAAAATAGGCTCTGCTCACTTCAACTCCTCTCCCGGACGGCGCCGGCGATGCGCACTGCATCCACGGTCGCCGCGACATCGTGTGCGCGCACGATGCGCGCGCCATGCAGCACCGCAATGGTCGCCAGCGCAAGGCTCCCCGCCAACCGTTCTTGCGCGCGTCCGCCCAATGCCGCGATCATTGATTTGCGCGACAGGCCGACGGCCAACGGCAGGCCGAGCGGCTCGAATTGCGCCAGATCGCGCAGCAGCTGCAGATTATGCGCCAGTCGCTTGCCGAAGCCGAACCCCGGGTCGACGCACAGCCGCTGGTGCGCGATGCCGGCATCGGTGCACAGGCGCACGCGCTCGGCCAGGAACAGCTTCACCTCCTCGACCACATCGTCGTAGTGCGGATCGCGCTGCATAGTGGCCGGCTCGCCGCGCATGTGCATCAGGCAGACGCCGAGCGTCCCGGCCGCCACCGCCTCGATCGCCCCGGGCGAGCGCAGCGCGCGCACGTCATTGACCAGGTGTGCGCCGGCGGCCCCCGCACGCCTCATCAGCTCGGGATTGGAAGTGTCTACGGACACCAGCACTGGCAGCCGGGCGGCGACGCGCTCCACCAGCGGCAGCACGCGCCGCAGTTCCTCGTCGCTATCGACGGCTGCGGCGCCCGGGCGGGTCGACTCGCCGCCGATATCGATGATCGCCGCACCCTCGCCAGCCATGCGCTCGGCATGCGCCAGCGCGGCACCCGCGTCGGCGTACAGGCCACCGTCGGTGAATGAATCCGGGGTCACGTTGAGCACGCCCATGACCACCGGGTGGTCGAGCTCGAGCACGCGGCCGGCACAGCGCAATTGCATCAGCGGGTCTCCGGCACTCGCGCCCGGCCGCTCACGCCAGGCCGACCCGGGCCGCCGGACTGGACATCACAAAACCATGGTCATTCCACAGAGGCATCAGACTTCAGGGCGCATTTCTTATTATTAAAAATGCGCCCTGAAGTCTGATGCCGCTTGGGACTGATCGGTTTTAGTGCTGTCCGGCCGGGCGCGCGATGCCGTCGGCCGGCGGCGTGCCCACGGGTGCAATCGCCGGCTTGCCGCTGCCGGTGGTCGGCGTGGTGTCGTCCCAGCCCTCGGGTGGCTTGGGCGCGCGACCGGCCATGATGTCGCGGATCTGCTCGTCCGCCAGCGTCTCGTACTTGATGAGTGCCTCGGCCATCGCGTGCAGCTTGTCCAGGTTGGTCTCCAGAATCTGGCGCGCGCGCTTGTAGTTCATCTCAATCACGCGCCGCACTTCCTCATCGATCGCATGCGCGGTCTCATCCGACACCTGCTTGTGCTGCGTCACGCTGCGGCCGAGGAATACCTCGCCCGACTCTTCGGAATATGTCAGCGGCCCGAGTCGGTCTGACAGGCCCCACTTGGTGACCATGTTGCGTGCCAGCTCGGTGGCACGCTCGATGTCATTCGAGGCGCCGGTCGTCACCGCGTCCTCGCCGAAGATCAGCTCCTCGGCGATGCGGCCGCCGAACAGCGTCGCGATCGAGCTCTCCAGCCGCCGCTTGCTCATCGAATAGCGGTCCTGCTCGGGAAGGAACTGCGTGACGCCGAGCGCGCGGCCGCGCGGAATGATGGTGACCTTGTACACCGGATCGTGCTCCGGCACGCTGATGCCGACGATCGCATGGCCGCCCTCGTGATAGGCCGTCATGCGCTTTTCAGCATCGGTCATCACCATCGAGCGCCGCTCGGCGCCCATCATGATCTTGTCCTTGGCGCGTTCGAACTGTTCCATCGATACCTGGCGCTGGTTGGCGCGCGCCGCGAACAGCGCCGCCTCGTTCACCAGGTTGGCAAGATCGGCGCCCGAGAACCCGGGGGTGCCGCGCGCGATCAGCGCCGGCTTGACGTCGTCGCCCAGCGGCACGCGGCGCATGTGCACGCGCAGGATCTGCTCCCGGCCGCGCACGTCGGGCAGCGGCACCACCACCTGGCGATCGAATCGGCCCGGGCGCAGCAGCGCCGGGTCGAGCACGTCGGGGCGATTGGTGGCGGCAATGACGATGATGCCTTCATTGCCCTCGAAGCCGTCCATCTCGACCAGCAGCTGGTTGAGGGTCTGCTCGCGCTCATCGTGGCCGCCGCCCAGGCCGGCGCCGCGATGCCGCCCGACGGCGTCGATCTCATCGATGAATATGATGCAGGGAGCATGCTTCTTCGCCTGCTCGAACATATCTCGTACGCGCGAGGCGCCGACACCGACGAACATCTCGACGAAGTCCGAGCCCGAGATGGTGAAGAACGGCACCTTGGCTTCGCCCGCGATGGCGCGCGCCAGCAGGGTCTTGCCGGTACCGGGCGAGCCGACCATCAGCACGCCCTTGGGAATCTTGCCGCCGAGCTTCTGGAACTTGCCCGGATCCTTGAGGAAGTCGACGATTTCCCCGACCTCCTGCTTGGCCTCGTCCACGCCCGCCACATCGGCGAAGGTGACGTTGACCTGGTCCTCGCCCAGAAGGCGCGCGCGACTCTTGCCGAACGACATCGCACCGCGGCCGCCGGCCGCGCCCTGCATCTGGCGCAGCAGATAGACGAACACCACCAGCATCAACAGGGCCGGCGCCAGCTGCAGCAGCAGCTGGGTGAGGAAATTGGGCTGCTTGGGCGCCTGGCCCTCGACCGCCACATTGGCCTTGAGCAGGTCGCCGATCAGTGTGGTGTAGTTGGTCTCAGGGTTATAAGTCTCGAACTGAGTCTTATCCTTGAGGATGCCGCGGATCTGGTCGCCCTGGAGCACAACGCTGTCCACTTTGCCGGCGTGCACGTCGTTGTAGAACTCGGAGTAGGTAAGCGGCTGTCGCTGCGGCCCGGTGGGCATATAGCGGCTGAACACCAGCAGCATCACCATCACGATGACCACCCAGAGTAGGATGTTTTTTGTCAAATCGTTCAACGTCGTTTCACCATAATGCTGCGCGGCAGTAGCGCCAGGAACGAAATCGTGACAAGGACGCTACACCATCCTCATCCCGGAGGCCAGCAAGTAGGTTTCAGAGCTGCGAGAACGCGACGCCTCCGGTTTCAGGCATCGAACGCGCTCGAAGCGGGTGCGTGCCAGCGCCACCAGCTCCGCAAAGCCGGCCCCTTGTAGGAGCTTGATCAGGGCGTCGCCGCCTGGTTTCAAGACTTCGCGAGCCATATCGAGGGCCAATTCGGCCAGATACATGCCCCGCGGCGCGTCGATGGCCTCCATTCCACTCAGATTCGGGGCCATATCGGACAGCAGCAGGTCCACTCCGGCCGCCCCCAGGGTATCCTTGAGCCCCTGCAACACCGCCTGCTCGCGAAAGTCGCCCTGCACGAACTCGACCCCCGCCAGAGGCTCCATGGCCAAAAGGTCCGTCGCCACCACCCGGCCACACGGTCCTACCCGGCGGCGCAGGTACTGGCTCCAGGCGCCCGGGGCGGCGCCCAAGTCCAGTACCGCCATTCCGGGCCTGACCAGCCGCTCGCGCTGGTCGATCTGCTCGAGCTTGAACACGGCGCGCGAGCGCCAGCCTTCCGCCTGGGCACGCTTGACGTACGGATCGGAGAAATGTTCCCGCAGCCAGCGATCACTGCTCTTGGATCGGCGCGCCATGTTCGCTATAGACCCACCGCAGATGGATGAATTGAAGCGCACCAGCGCCGCGCTGCCTATGATAAGGCAATGCCACTGTCCGACAAGCAACTGCGCTTCCTACGCGGCCGCGCCCACGCGCTCAAACCGGTGATCCAGATCGGCAACAACGGGCTGACCGCCGGCGTGCTGGCCGAGACCCGTCGTGCGCTGGCCGATCACGAGCTGATCAAACTGCGCATCCAGGCCGCCGATCGCGCCGGCCGCGCTGCGCTGCTGGCCGAGCTGGTTCGCGCCACCGGCGGCTCTCTGGTGACGCGCATCGGCCACGTCGCGGTGCTGTTCCAGGCAAATCTCAAGCTATCTAAATTCCCTCTGCCGGAGCGGTGAGCCCAGGGCGTCCACTTCAGCTATAGGAGGTCCGGGATTCCCTGGACTCATAAGTATCTGACTGAGACGATTTCATAGCTCCGCGTCTTACCGGGAGCTGTGACTTCAACGATGTCGCCCTGGATTTTCCCGATCAGCGCGCGCGCAATCGGTGAGGTGATCGAGATACGCCCGCCGCGAATATCAGCCTCATCCTCGCCCACCAGCTGGTAGCTGACGGTGGCACCCTCGTCCTGGTCCTCGAGCTCCACCGTGGCGCCGAACACCACCTTGCCGGTCGCCGGCAGACTGGCGATATCGATGATCTCGGCCGCCGCCAGCCGCGACTCGATCTCCATGATGCGTCCTTCGATGAAGCCCTGTTGCTCGCGCGCCGCGTGATACTCGGCGTTCTCCGACAGGTCGCCATGGCTGCGGGCCTCGGCGATCGCCTTGATGACGCGCGGCCGGTCGGCTGACTTCAGCCGCTTGAGTTCGGCGCGCAGCATCTCGGCACCGCGCAGCGTCATCGGCGAGCGTTTCATGTAACCACCTCGCGCCGCGGCACGGACTGCCCGAGCACGCCGACTTCGCGGTGCAGGTCCTGCAACCGGTTGACGTCCACCTCGTCCACGTGATCGAGTGCCTCGCAAGTCGCCAGCGCGGCGGCCAGCGTCGTGTAATAGGTGACGCGCCGGTGCACCGCTTCGCGCCGGATCGAATTCGATTCCAGGATTGCCTGCTTGCCCTCGGTGGTGTTGACGATCAGGGCGATCTCATCGTTCTTGATCATGTCGACGATATGCGGCCGGCCCTCGCGCACCTTGTTGACGCGGCGGCACTCGATGCCGGCGGCCTTGAGCGTCGCCGCGGTGCCGGTGGTGGCGACTAGTTGGAAGCCGTGCGCGATCAGGCGGCGCGCCAGCGGCACCGCGCCCGGCTTGTCGCGTTCGCGCACGCTGATCAGGCAGCAGCCCGAACGCGGCAGCGTGACCCCGGAGGCCGCCTGCGACTTCGCATAAGCCTCGCCGAAGGTGCGGCCGGTGCCCATGACCTCGCCGGTGGATTTCATCTCCGGACCCAGGATCGGATCGGACTCGGGAAACTTCATGAACGGGAAGACGGCTTCCTTGACCGAATAATACTTCGGGACATGCTCGGTCAGCATGCCCAACTCGCGTAGCTTCTTGCCGGTCATCACGCGAGCGGCGATCTTGGCGATCGGCACGCCAGTGGCCTTGGACACGAATGGTACGGTGCGCGAGGCGCGCGGATTGACCTCGAGCACGTAGACGATGTTGTTCTGGATCGCAAACTGCACGTTCATCAGCCCGATCACATTCAGCGCCCGGGCGAGCTTGCGGGTCTGCGCCCGCATTTCATCCTGCAAATCGACTGACAGGCTGTTGGGCGGCAGCGAGCAGCCCGAGTCGCCCGAATGCACCCCGGCCTGCTCGACGTGCTCCATGATACCGCCGATCAGCACGTCGGTGCCGTCGCACACCGCGTCCACGTCCACCTCGATCGCCACGTCGAGGAAGCGATCCAGCAGCACCGGGGAATCGTTCGACACCTTGACCGCGTGCGTCATGTAGGAGCGCAGGTCATCCTCGTTGAACACGATCTCCATCGCCCGGCCGCCCAGCACATACGACGGGCGCACCACCAGCGGGTAGCCGACCTCGCGCGCCAGCACTGCCGCCTGCTCCTCGTTGCGCGCGGTGGCGTTGGCCGGCTGGCGCAGGCCGAGCTTGCGCACCAGCTGCTGGAAGCGCTCGCGATCCTCGGCGATATCGATCGAATCGGGCGAGGTACCGATGATCGGGGCGCCGGCCGCCTCCAGCGCGCGCGACAGCTTGAGCGGTGTCTGGCCGCCAAACTGCACGATCACGCCCTCGGGGCGCTCGATCGCGATCACCTCGAGCACGTCCTCGAGCGTCAGCGGCTCGAAATACAGCCGGTCCGAAGTGTCGTAGTCGGTGGACACGGTTTCCGGATTGCAGTTGACCATGATGGTCTCGAAGCCATCCTCGCGCAGCGCCAGCGCGGCATGCACGCAGCAGTAGTCGAATTCGATCCCCTGGCCGATGCGGTTCGGGCCGCCGCCGAGGATCATGATCTTGCGTTTTTTGGTCGGCTCGGCCTCGCATTCCTCCTCGTAGGTCGAATACAGGTATGCGGTCGAGGTGGCGAATTCCGCGGCGCAGGTGTCGACCCGCTTATAGACCGGCGCGATGCCGAACTCACGGCGCTTGCCGCGGATCAGCGCCTCGGTCGAGCGCGTCAGGGTCGCAAGCCTGCGATCGGAGAAGCCCTTGCGCTTGAGCGCGCGCAGCCGTTCGACGCCGAGCGCACCCGCCCCCTCGCGTCGCGCGCGCGCCTCCTCGGTGATCAGGTCCTGGATCTGCGCCAGGAACCAGCGGTCGATCATGCTCAGCTCCGCGACCTGCTCGAGGGTGAAGCCGGCGCGGAATGCATCGGCGACGTACAACAGGCGATCCGGCCCCGGCACATGCAGTTCGAAGCGCAGCCGCAGCTCGTTTTCCTCCGTCAGCGGCAGCGTCAGGATCGGATCCAGCCCGTCGAGTCCCGTCTCCAGTCCCCGCAGCGCCTTGTGCAGTGACTCCTGGAAGGTGCGGCCGATCGCCATCACCTCGCCGACCGATTTCATCTGGGTGGTGAGCCGGGTGTTGGCGGCGGGGAATTTCTCGAACGTGAAGCGCGGGATCTTCGTGACCACGTAGTCGATGGTCGGCTCGAATGAGGTCGGCGTCGCACCGCCGGTGATCTCGTTGCGCAGCTCGTCGAGCGTATAGCCTACCGCAAGCTTTGCGGCCACCTTGGCGATCGGAAAGCCGGTGGCCTTGGAAGCCAGCGCGGAGGAGCGCGAGACACGCGGATTCATCTCGATCACCAGCATGCGGCCGGTATCCGGGTCGAGCGCGAACTGCACGTTGGAGCCGCCGCACTCGACCCCGATCTTGCGCAGCACCGCGATCGAGGCGTCGCGCATGCGCTGGTACTCCTTGTCGGTCAGCGTCTGCGCCGGCGCCACGGTGATCGAATCCCCGGTATGCACGCCCATCGGGTCCAGATTCTCGATCGAACAGACGATGATGCAGTTGTCGGCGCGGTCGCGCACCACCTCCATCTCGAATTCCTTCCAGCCGATCACCGCCTGCTCGAGCAGCAGTTCGCGTGTCGGCGAGGCGTCCAGGCCGCGCTCGACGATGGTCTCGAATTCCTCGCGGTTATAGGCGATGCCGCCGCCGCTGCCGCCCATCGTGAACGAGGGCCGGATCACGATCGGAAAGCCGATGCTGCTCTGTACCGCCAGCGCCTCCTCCAGGCTGCGCGCCATCTGCGACTGCGGCACCTCGAGGCCGATCTCGCGCATCGCATTGCGGAACAGCTCGCGATCCTCCGCCATGTCGATCGCCTCGCGCGAGGCCGCGATCAGCTCGACGCCGTACTGCTCGAGCACCCCTTCGCGCACCAGGTCGAGCGCGGTGTTGAGGGCCGTCTGCCCGCCCATGGTCGGCAGCAGCGCACTGGGCCGTTCGCGCTCAATAATCCTCGCCACGGTGCGCCAGTTGATTGGCTCGATGTAGATCGCATCGGCGCTCTCGGGATCGGTCATGATGGTGGCCGGGTTGGAGTTCACCAGGATCACCCGATAGCCCTCCTCGCGCAGCGCCTTGCAGGCCTGAGCGCCTGAATAATCGAATTCGCAGGCTTGGCCGATCACGATCGGCCCGGCGCCGATGATCAGGATGCTGGTCAGGTCGGTACGCTTTGGCATCGCTGCCTAGCGGCGCGCGTTTGCGCGCAGCTGCCGCAACTGGTCCTGCAACCGGCGCACCATGAGCTGGATGAAAGCTTCGAACAGCGGCCGCAGGTCGTGTGGACCGGGGCTCGCCTCCGGATGGCCCTGGAAGCTGAACGCCGGCCGGTCGGTGCGTGCGATCCCCTGCAGGCTGCCGTCGAACAATGAGCGGTGGGTGCTCACTACGTTCCCCGGCAGCGTCGCCTCATCGATCGCGAAGCCATGATTCTGGCTGGTGATGATCACGCGGCCGCTGGCGAGCTCCTGCACCGGGTGATTGGCGCCGTGGTGCCCGAACTTCATCTTCACGGTCTTCGCCCCGCTCGCCAGCCCCAGCAGCTGGTGCCCGAGGCAGATACCGAAGATCGGCAGATCGGTGGTGAGAAGTTCGGCGATCGCATTGATGGCGTAGTCGCACGGCTCCGGATCCCCGGGGCCGTTGGACAGGAACACCCCGTCCGGACTCAACGAGATTACTTGCGCGGCGCTCGCCGTAGCCGGCACCACCGTGAGCCGGCAACCCTGGTCGGCCAGCAGCCGCAGGATATTGCGCTTGATGCCATAGTCGTAGGCGACGACGTGCAGCCGCTGCGGCGCTCGCAGCGTGGCGGCCGACTCGCGTCCGATGCTGCCGTCGTTCCACTGGTACGACTGGCGCGTCGTGACAACTTTGGCGAGATCCATACCCTTCAGGCCCGGGAAGGCGCGCGCGGCGCGCACCGCCGCCGCCTCATCCATGCGCTCGCCGCTCATGATGCAGCCGGCCTGTGCGCCTTGCTCGCGCAGCCGCCGTGTCAGGCGCCGGGTATCGATGCCGGCGATCGCAACCACGCGACCGCGCTTGAGAAATTCGCCCAGCGTCTCGGACGAACGCCAGCTGCTTGCGATCATCGACAGGTCGCGCACCACCAGGCCCGAGGCGTAGACCTGCGCCGACTCCATGTCTTCGGCAGTCGCGCCGGTATTACCGATGTGCGGATAGGTCAGCGTGACGATCTGGCGCGCGTACGAGGGATCGGTGAGGATTTCCTGGTACCCGGTGATGGCGGTATTGAATACGACCTCACCAGTGGTATTGCCGGCGGCGCCAATGGAGTGGCCCTTGAAGATCGACCCGTCACTCAGAGCCAGCACCGCCGGTGCAGTCACCTAGTAAGTCTCCTCGGCCGCCGGGTCAGCGGTGATCTGTTGGACGCACATGCACAAAGCGGGAGGCGTTCTTGCGAAACATCCTCCCGCCTTGTGCGGACTAACCCGATACTCGGATTACGCGCAAAAGTTTAAAGACCCCTACCGCCCCTGTCCATGCATATATCCGGCGCGTTCAACTAAATTAAACGAAATCGCCTCATAGCGCCCATCTGCTGCGAAATGCCTATCAAACATCGTAATAACTATTTGTATCCACTGATAAAAACATCGCGCATCGCATAACGTCCAGCCGGCTTGCCGGCCAGCCACTGCGCCGCCATCAGCGCGCCGCGGGCAAACACCGAGCGGTCGGTCGCCGAGTGCTTCAGCAGCAGCCGCTCGCCGCTACCCAAGAACCATACCTCGTGCTCACCGATCACATCACCGCCCCGAACCACGCCGAATCCGATCTCCCGCTCACGCCGACCGGCGCTCCGGCCGTGGCGCGCATATACGGCCAGCTCCTTAAGGCTGGATCCGCGGCCGGCCGCCGCGGCCTCGCCCAGCGCCAGCGCCGTGCCCGAGGGTGCGTCGGTCTTGTCGCGATGGTGCGCCTCGACGATTTCGATGTCGTAGCCTGCCGGCAGCCGCCGGGCGGTCTCGCGCACCAGCTCCAGCAGCAAGGTCACGCCGGGGCTGGTGTTGGGGGCGACCAGCAGCGGAATGACTTCCGCGGCGGCTGCCAGCGGCGCAGCCAGCTCCGGCGCCAGTCCCGTGGTCCCGAGCAGCAATGCGACGCGGGCCGCCGCGCACGCTGCCAGGTGCGCCGCTGCGGCGCCGGCGGTGGAGAAATCGATCACGAGGTCGGCCCCGCAGAGCAGCGGCGGCAGCGCGGCACTGATCGGCAGCACCGATGCGTCCGCGGCGCTCACCGTGGAACCTGCGGCCGCGCGCCGTTCCGAGGCGACCGCGCCAACCAGTTGCAGGGCAGGAAATTCGGGCAGCAGCCGCAACAGCTGCGCACCCATGCGCCCGGAGGCGCCGACCAGCACGGTCCGGATCAGGGCCACTGGCTGGTCACGGCGGCTGGCTCGAGAAGAAGCGCTTCACACCCTCGAAGAATGTCTTCTGGCGCGGCGCGTGCTTGTTGCCATCGTGGCTTAGCGTATCCTCGAACTTGCGCAGCAGTGCGCGCTGCTCACCCGACAGGTTCACTGGCGTCTCGAGCACCACGCGGCAGAACAGGTCGCCGCGGTTGTTGTTGCGGACCGATTTGACGCCCTTTTCGCGCAGCCGGAACACGCGGCCGGACTGCGTCTCGGACGGGATCTTGAGCACCACCTGCCCCTCGAGCGTCGGTACTTCGACGCTGCCGCCCAGGGTTGCGGTGCCGAAGCTGATCGGCACATCGCAGCTCAGATGCATGCCGTCGCGCTCGAAGATCGCGTGCTCGCGCACGTGCACCTCGACGTACAGATCGCCGGCCGGACCGCCGTTGCGGCCGGCCTCGCCCTCGCCGCCCAGGCGCACCCGGTCACCGGTGTCCACACCGGCCGGGATCTTCACCGACAGCTTCTTGCCGCGGCGCACGCGTCCCTGGCCGAGGCACGAGTCGCAGGGATTGCGCACCACGCGCCCGGTGCCGCGGCAATGCGGGCAGGTTTGCTGCAGCGTGAAGAAGCCCTGCGAGATGCGCACCTGGCCGCTGCCGCGGCAGGTCTCGCAGTTGATCGGCGTGCTGCCCTTGGCGGCCCCGCTGCCGTGGCAGACATCGCACTCGATGAACTTGGTGACATCGATCTCCACCGTGCGCCCGAACACCGCCTCGGAAAGATCCAGCTCGATCTCATAACGCAGGTCGGCGCCACGGTAAACCTGCGATGCTCCGCCGCGGCGTGCGCCGCCGAAGATATCGCCGAACACGTCGCCGAAGATGTCGCTGAAGGCCTCAGCGCCGTGCGCGCCCGCGCCGGCCGAGTTGCGGCTCGACTCGATCCCGGCATGCCCGTACTGGTCGTAGACGGCACGCTTCTGCGTATCCGTCAGGACCTCGTAGGCTTCCTTCGCTTCCTTGAATTTCTCCTCCGCCTCATGATCCCCTGGATTGCGGTCCGGATGGAATTTCATCGCCAGGCGCCGATAGGCTTTTTTCATGTCGGCCTCGCTGGCGTTGCGAGCCACGTCGAGTACCTTGTAGTAATCGCGCTTGGCCATGAGGTGCAGTCTGTTCCCTATCGTTGAGTCGTTTCGGATGTGCACAGACCATCCGGCACCTTGCCGGCACCGGATGGTCTGCGCTTGCGTTCACTCATTCGAGCACGCCCGCCCGTCGCGGGCAGGGATGCGAGCAGCGGGGCTCCGTCAGGAAGCGCGGCGTCCCTTATCGCGCACTTCCTCGAATTCCGCATCCACGACATTCTCGTCCGCCTTGCCCTGCGCACCGCCGCCTGCGGCCGACTCGGCTCCGGGAGGCGCCTCGGCGCCACCGGCGCCGCCCGCACCACCGCCCGGGGCCGCCCCGCCGCCGGGATGGCTGGCCGCATAGGCGCGCTGCGCGATCGCGGCCGAGGCCTGGCCGAGAATCTCGGTCTTCTTCTCGATGACCTCCTTGTCGTCGGAGCTGAGCGCCGATTTCAGGTCGTTCATAGCCGCCTCGGCCTTGGCGCGCTCGTCGGGGCTGACCTTGTCGCCCAGGTCCTTGAGCGCCTTGTCGACCGAATGGATCATTGCATCGGCACGGTTGCGCGTCTCTACCAGTTCGCGGAACTGGCGGTCCTCGGCCGCATGTGCTTCGGCGTCCTTGACCATGCGCTTGATCTCATCGTCCGACAGGCCGCTGGAGGCGCGGATCACGATGCGCTGTTCCTTGCCGGTCGCCTTGTCCCGGGCCGAGACGTTCAGGATGCCGTTGGCATCGATGTCGAACGTCACCTCGACCTGCGGCATGCCGCGCGGTGCGGGCGGAATATCGGTGAGGTCGAAGCGGCCGAGCGATTTGTTGTCGGCACCGCGCTCGCGCTCGCCCTGCAGCACGTGGATCGTCACCGCGGTCTGGTTGTCATCTGCGGTCGAGAACACATTGGCCGCCTTGGTCGGAATGGTGGTGTTCTTCTCGATCAGCTTGGTCATCACGCCGCCGAGCGTCTCGATGCCGAGCGACAGCGGGGTGACGTCGAGCAGCAGCACATCCTTGACCTCGCCGGCCAGCACGCCGCCCTGGACCGCGGCGCCCACGGCGACCGCCTCATCCGGGTTGACGTCCTTGCGCGGCTCCTTGCCGAAGAAGTCACGGACGTATTTCTGCGCCAGCGGCATGCGGGTCTGCCCGCCCACCAGGATCACCTCGGCGATGTCCTTGGCTTCAAGTCCCGCATCCTTCAGGCACATGCGGCACGGACCAATGGTCCGCTGCAGCAGGTCATCCACCAGCGATTCGAGCTTGGCACGCGTCAGCTTGACGTTCAGATGCTTCGGACCGCTGGCATCGGCCGTGATGTACGGCAGATTGATCTCGGTCTGCTGGCTGGATGACAGCTCGATCTTGGCCTTCTCCGACGCCTCTTTCAGGCGCTGCATCGCCAGCGGATCGCGCCGCACGTCGACACCGGATTCCTTCTGGAACTCATCGGCCAGGAAATTGATCACGCGATGATCAAAGTCCTCGCCGCCCAGGAAGGTGTCGCCGTTGGTCGAGAGCACCTCGAACTGGCGCTCGCCATCGACTTCAGCGATCTCGATGATTGATATATCAAAGGTTCCGCCGCCCAGGTCATAGACGGCGATCTTGCGGTCCGCACCCTGCTTGTCGAGGCCATAGGCCAGGGCCGCCGCGGTGGGCTCGTTGATGATGCGCTGCACGTTCAGCCCGGCAATGCGCCCGGCGTCCTTGGTCGCCTGGCGCTGCGAGTCATTGAAATAGGCCGGTACCGTGATCACCGCCTCGGTGACCGGTTCGCCCAGATAGTCCTCGGCGGTCTTCTTCATCTTCATCAGCACGCGCGCCGAGATCTCCGGCGGCGCCATCTTCTTGTCGCGCACCTCGACCCAGGCGTCGCCGTTGTCGGCCTTGACGATCTTATAGGACACCATCTTGATGTCCTTCTGCACGACCTCATCGTCGAATTTGCGGCCGATCAGCCGCTTGACCGCGAACAGGGTGTTCTGCGGGTTGGTCACGGCTTGGCGCTTGGCCGACTGGCCCACCAGCACTTCGTCGTCCTTGGTAAAGGCGACGATCGAGGGGGTCGTACGATCGCCCTCACTGTTCTCGATCACGCGCGGCTTGCCGCCTTCCATGATCGCCACGCACGAGTTCGTCGTGCCCAGATCGATGCCGATAACCTTACTCATAGCTCGCACTCCACCCGTTCTGTTTCATGATGCACTAGCTTGGGACCAGTGCCCTGGTTTTCAACTTCCCGCGGCTTTCGCCACGATGACCCGTGCCGGCCGCAGCAGGCGGCCCTTGAGTTCATAGCCCGGCTGCACCACCTGCAGCACCGTATTCGGCGCCGCCGATGCCGATTCCTGCATCATTACGGCCTCATGCAGGCTCGGATCGAAGCGCTGGCCAGCCGGATCGAGCTGCTTGACCGAGAACTTCTCGAATGTACGATCGAGCAGCTTGAGCGTGGCTTCCTGGCCTTCCAAGAGCGTGCGCGCATCGGCGCTGGCCCCGTTGCGTACCCCGAGCTCAAGTCCATCGCGCACTGCCAGCAGCTCGGCCGCGAGGCCCTCGATTGCATAGCGATGCGCACTCTCGATATCGCGCTGCGCGCGCTTGCGTACATTGTCGAGCTCGGCGGCAGCGCGCAGGTAAAGGTCGCGCTGGGTGCGCGTGCTCTCCTCGGCGCTCGCGAGCGCCTGGCGCAGCGCCTCGAGTTCACCGCCCGGGGCGCCTGTGGCGGCGCCGGCGTCGACACCATTGTCGGCGGTGCCTGCGGACGCAGCTTCCGGCTGGCTGGTCGAAGATCCTTTCTGACTGGCCTCACGCACTTTAGTACCTTTTAAAAACAAGCAATTGAAACATATAATTAATCATAAGCATCAGCTACCATCATGGTCGCTCCTGCCTAGATGGCGCTCAACGCCGCGAATTCAAGGCGGAACTGAGAACTTTCGCCGTCAGGTCGACGATCGGGATGATGCGCTCATACGCCATGCGCGTCGGACCGATCACGCCCAGCACCCCGACCACGCCCTTGGCAGAACTGTAGGGCGCGGTCACGACGCTATAGTCGTCCAGAATCTGGTAACCGGATTCATGGCCGATGAAGATCTGCACACCATCGGCACGCAGGCTCTGGTCCAGCAGATGCAGGATGTCGCGTTTCTCGTTGAAGGCCTCGAACAGGCGCTTCAGCTTCTCGACGTTCGAAGGGCCGGCGAAGCCCATCAGGTTGGTCTCGCCCGCGATCAGGTATTCGATGTCCTCGGTGGCACTGCCCTGCTCGAACACACGCTGCGCCATCGAGATCGCGTCCAGCATCGCCTGGTTGAGGCTCTCGCGCGTCTCCTTCAGCTGGCGCACCAATTCCTGGTGAATCTGCGGCAGCGTACGGCCGATGCAATGCTCGTTGAGAAAATTCGCGGCGCGCCGCAGCTCCTCAGCCGAGTAATGCCGGTCGAGCTGGATGATGCGGTTCTGCACCTCGCGGTCGTCGAACACCAGCACCACCAGCACCCGGTTCTCGGACAGCGCCAGGAACTCGATCTGGGTCAGCGACGCCGCCTGCGCCAGCGGCAAGGTCACGACGCCCGCCAGGTGCGTAATGTTCGACAGCAGCTGCGATGCGGCGGCGACCAGCGATTTGGAGCTGTCGGCCGGCAGGTCGAGGTGGCGGTGAATCTCCTCCAGGCTCGAGTCGTCGGTGGTCAGCTGGGCCCGCAGCAGCGAATCGACGAAGAAGCGGTAGGCCTTGTCGGTCGGAACCCTGCCGGCCGATGTATGCGGCGAGCTGACGAACCCCAGCTCCTCCAGGTCCGACATCACGTTGCGCACCGTGGCGGAGCTCAGCGCCAGCCCGGATTCCCGCGACAGCGTGCGCGAACCGACCGGCTCGCCGTCGCGGATGTAGTTCTGCACCAGCACGCGCAGCAGACGCTGTGCGCGTTCGTTCAGAGCATCCTCTCGGGTTTCCTGTGCCATCTTCAGACCACGGAGCTAACCTTAGGTGCCCGGCGCCGTCAAGCGCGCGCCGATCACCGATAACGCCCAGATCCGGTCAAATACGCCGCGCGTTGGCCGCAGCCGCCGGGCCATGCTACAACAGCGGCCGATCAGAAGGCCCGAAGCCAGACATGCAAAAGCCGATACGTACTTGCGCACTGGTTGGCAAGTTTCAGGATCCACGGGTCGCCGAATGCGCCGCGGCGCTAGTGCCGGAGCTGCTGGCGCGCAAGCTTGCGGTGCTGGTGCCGCAGGATGCGAGCGCCGGCAACGCCCCGGCCGGCGTCAGCGTGACCGCGCTGGCGCAGCTGATCGAACGCAGCGACCTGATGATCGCGATCGGCGGCGACGGCACACTGCTATATGCGGCCGGCCTGGTCGCGGGCCATGAGATACCGCTGCTCGGCATCAATCGCGGCCGCCTTGGCTTTCTGACCGACGTGCTACCGCAGGACATGGTGGCGAGCCTGCATTCCGTGCTCGCCGGCGACTACGAGGCCGACCGGCGCATGCTACTGCAGGCACGGCTGCTGGCCGCCGACGGCACCGCCACCAGCGGCTTCGCGCTCAATGATGTGGTTTTCAACCGCCTCGAAACCGGCCGCATGCTCGACTTCGAGACTCGCATCGACGGCCGTTATGTCAATTCTCACGGCGGTGACGGCCTGGTAGTGGCGACCGCGACCGGCTCGACCGCCTACGCGTTGTCCTGCGGCGGTCCAATCGTAGACCCGCGCCTCAACGTGCTGGTGGTGGCGCCGATCAGTCCGCACACACTGTCGGACCGGCCGATCGTCGTGCCCGGCGAATCCACCATCGACATCCGCCTGAGCGGCAAGAGCGATGCCGGCGCCCAGGTCAACTGCGATGCGGCAATGCTCGGCGAACTGCAGCCCGGCGGACGACTCGAGATTGCGCCCGCCGGCCGCGCCATCACGCTGCTGCATCCCCCGGGCTACGATTACTTCCGGCTGCTGCGCTCCAAGCTGCATTGGGGCATCGGCGGCCTGGCGCACGAGCGCTGAGCCAGCATGATGCGCTATCTGCAGATCCGCGACTTCGCGATCATCGATGCGGTGGAGCTGGAATTTAGCCCTGGCCTGACCGTGCTGACCGGGGAGACCGGCGCCGGCAAGTCGATCATCGTCGATGCGCTGGAACTGCTGTGCGGCGGCCGCGCCGGTGCCGACGTGGTACGCGCCGGCGCCGAGCGCGCCGATATCTCGGCCACGGTCGATATCACCACCACTGCCGGTGAGCTGCGTCACGTGCTGGGCGAGCATTCGATCGACAGCTCATCCGAGCTGCTGCTGCGCCGGGTCGTCGGCGCCGACGGGCGCAGCCGCGCGTGGATCAACGGCCAGACGGTGCCGCTGCAGGTGCTCGCCAGCGTCACCGGGATGCTGTTCGAGATCCATGGGCAGCACGAATTCCAGTCGCTGGTACGGCCTGCAACGCAGCGCGACCTGGTTGACAGCTTCGGCCGGCTCGAGTCCCTGGCCGTACAGGTGCGCACAGCGCACAGCGTCTGGCTGGCGCTGCTCAACCGCAGTATCGAACTGGACAGCGCGGCCAGCGAACGCGGCTCGCGGCTCGACCTGCTGCGCTACCAGCTGCACGAGCTGGAAGTGCTGCAGCTGAAACCCGGCGAGATTGCCGAGCTCAAGGAGGAACACAGCCGCCTCGCCAATCGTGGCCGCCTGGTCGAAGCCGCCCGCGGCGCACTCGAGTGCCTGTACGAAGCCGAAGGCGCGACCGCCCACACGTTGATCGCCCGTTCGATCGCGGCGCTGCGCCAGGCCAGCGGCGTGGACTCGAAGCTCGCACCCGTGAACGCGCTGCTCGAGGAGGCCTCGATCCGCGTCAAGGACGCGAGCCAGTCACTGCTGCAATACCTGGATGCGCTGGAGCTCGACCCGCAGCGCGCCGATGCGATCGAGCGCCGCCTCGCGGCGGTCGAGGAACTGGCACGCAAGCATCGCGTGGCCCCCGAGGCGCTGCCGGAAAAGCAGGCCGAGATGAGTGCGCAACTGGCCGGCCTCGAACATGCGGCGGCCGATGTCGGTGCCGTGCGCACCCAGCTCGCCGCCGCCACCGCGAGCTACCAGGAGCTGGCGCGCCAGCTGTCTAGCCGGCGCCAGGCCGCTGCGCGCGTGCTGGCGAAGGAGATTTCCGCCCGCATGCAGGAGCTCGGCATGGGGGGCGGGCGTTTCCTGATCGACGTGCTGGCCGCGGAGTCCGCGGAGCCGGCCTCGCACGGCGTGGACCGGGTGGAGTTTCGGGTCAGCACCAATCCAGGCCAGCCGCCGCGCGCCATTGCCAAGGTCGCCTCGGGCGGCGAACTGTCGCGCCTGTCGCTCGCCGTGCAGGTGTCATGCGCCGGCAGCGCCGCCTCGTGCATGGTATTCGACGAGGTCGATAACGGCATCGGCGGCGCGGTCGCCGAGATTGTCGGCCGCGAGTTGCGCCATCTGGGCGGGCACGCCCAGGTGCTGTGCGTGACGCATCTGCCACAGGTCGCCGCGCAGGGTCATCAGCATCTGCGGGTCTCCAAACTCACCGATGGTCGCAGCACGCGCACCAGTGTGACGCGGCTGGGCGCGGAGGAACGGGTGGATGAGCTGGCCCGCATGCTCGGCGGCGTCGAAATCACTCCGCGCGCGCGGGCGCACGCGCATGAGATGCTGGCCGCCGTTGCCGCCGCCACGCCAGCGGCTGCGGGCGCACCAGGCGGCAGCAAGAGCGCGCGCAAGCCAGCCCGCAGCCGCTGATGGCCGGCCCACAATCGACGCAGCCGGTGCCGCAGTGGGCGCGGCGTCGGTGCAGCGGCGGCGCTAGATGATGCGCTTCACGCGCGCTTGATTGCGCGCCGGGCAATCCGGCCGCTGGCAGCGGCCGTAGAGCACCATCGAGTGCTCTTCGATCAGGTAACCCAGGCGTTTGGCAATCACGTTCTGGCGCGACTCGATTTCCGGGTCCACGAACTCTTCTACGGCACCGCAGTCCATACACACGATATGGTCGTGATGAGTGCCGTGATTGATCTCAAAAACCGCCATGCCATCTTCAAAGTGGTGCCGACTGACCAGCCCGGCACCCTCGAATTGCGTCAGTACGCGATAGACGGTCGCAAGGCCTATATCCTCGCTGGAGTCGAGCAGCTTCCTGTAGATCTCCTCGGCCGACATGTGGCGCGTGGTGCTGTGCTCGAGGATTTCGAGGATCTTCAGCCGCGGCAGCGTGACCTTGAGTCCGGCCTTGCGCAGATCTTTGCCTTCCACGGTGCACCTCGACGATACGGTATGATGCTCTGATGAGAATTATCCCACTATTTGTGGTCGCCTGGGCCCTGGGTGGCTGCGTCTACCGGCTGCAGATCCAGCAGGGCAATTACCTGGATCCAGCTGCGATTGCCCAGGTCAAGGTCGGCATGACCCACAGCCAGGTGCGCTACCTGCTCGGCACACCGATGGTGCCTGGCGGCTTCGATGATTCGCGCTGGGACTACGACTATTACCTAAAGACGCGCCGCCTGCAGACCCCGGAGCGCGGCCACGCGGTGGTCCATTTCGACAACAATCTGGTCGCCCGCGTCGACAGCAACGTCACGCACGCCCCGCTGTCGCCGAACCAGCAGCGCGACGTCGCGGCGCACGAACCTCACAACGCCCGCTACTGAGGGCCGCGCGCCTTGGCGGCGCGTGCGCGGCGGCTCGCCCGCGGATCGATCCTGAGCGGCAGGTAGACTTCAATGCGATCACCGTCGGCGGGAATATGGTCGCGCCGGCGCGCCCTGCCGTAGATCCCAGTGGCGGCGTGCTGCCAGTCAGCGGCCGACTCGCCCAGTGCGCGCCGTGCGCCGTCCAGCGCGGCCGCGATCGAGGCGTCGTCCGGCAGCTCCAGCTCGCACAGCAGCATTCCAGTGGGTGTATCACAGGCGACACGGCAGCGCTTTGACATGCTGGCCGCAGCTGGGGTGTCAGTCGGCCGGCAGGCTCTGAGCACGTGCCGCAAACGCACGCACCAGCGAACCCGCGGTCTCTTCGAACAGTGGATCGAACAGCGCCGACTTCAGTGCGTTGGAGAATTCGAAGCGCAGCGCGAACTCAATGCGGCAGCCGTTACTGGCCACAGGCGTGAAGCTCCAGTGACCCTCGAGCACGCGAAACGGCCCTTCCACCAGCTGCATGTGCACGCTGCGGCCTGGATCCAGGACATTGCGCGTGGTGAACTCGGTACGCAGCAGCCCGCGGCGCACCACCAGCCTTGCCAGCATCTGATGCTCGCCGCGCTCGAGTACCTGCGCCGCGCTGCAGCCGGGAACGAACTCCGGATAGCGCTCGACCTCCTCGACCAGCCGGTACAGCAGCGCGGGCGGCCGGGCAACCAGCGCCGATCGGGTCACGTCTCGCATCGGGCCAGTGTCGCTTAGGCAGGGTGCGCGACTCAAGCTTAAGTACAATGACCCCATGGCTAAAGTGGAAGTCACCGAGCGCGTCATCGCCGAGAATCGGCGTGCGCGCTATGACTATTTCATCGAGGAGCGTATCGAGGCCGGCCTGGCACTGGAAGGCTGGGAGGTCAAGTCGATGCGCGCTGGAAAGGCGCAGCTCGCCGAGGCCTACGTCTACATCCGCGACGGCGAGGCGTTCCTGATCGGTGCTCACCTGTCGCCACTGCGGACCGCCTCGACGCACAAGGTCGCCGATCCCGTCAGGACGCGCAAACTGCTGCTGCATCGGAACGAACTCGACCGCCTTATCGGCGCCACCGAGCGCAAGGGCTACACCATCGTGCCGCTGGAGCTGTACTGGAAGCACGGCCGCGCCAAGCTGCAGATTGGGCTCGCCAAGGGCAAGAAACAGCATGACAAGCGTGCCAGCGAGAAGGAGCGCGACTGGGTGCGCGACCGCGCCCGCCTGATGCGGCGCGCCTGATGCGGCGAGCCTGATGCGGCACGGTCGGTTGGCCGGGAGTTGGAAATTATACGAAAGCCGGGCAGAAACCCATTCTGAGCTCCGCTACCGGGCCGTCTCGAGCCACGGTGCTATACTCAGGGCGTTCCGAAGGGGGCGACCGGTTTCGACGTGGGTTGCGAACCTTCAGGGGCGTGCCGAGGTGCAGTGGCCCTCGTTAAACACTGCTGCAAACTCTAGTTGCCAACGACGACAACTACGCTCTAGCTGCCTAAACGCAGCTGACCTCTGACCAGCTCGTGCCTATGCGACTGTATCAGGGGACGCGCTCATAG
>Ga0182030_10007250_pt1 | contig 23188 bp, 19 predicted proteins | sample 812S3MmetaG_FD_121299 | JGI IMG/M metagenome (GOLD analysis project Ga0182030, IMG submission 121299) | Permafrost microbial communities from Stordalen Mire, Sweden - 812S3M metaG (Illumina Assembly) | ecosystem: Environmental > Terrestrial > Soil > Wetlands > Permafrost | place: Sweden...
CGAGGGGCGCGGTGACCGAGGAGGCCATGACCTCTGGCCCGCCGCCTGGGTAGAAGGTGAGCACCTGGATGATGGGGTAATCGACCTCAGGCAGCGCCGACACAGGCAACCGCCTGTAGCCGATGATGCCGACCAGCATGATGGCCACCATCAGCAGCGACGTGGCCACCGGGCGGAGAATGAACGGGCGGGATGGGCTCAGACTCACGGTCAGCGGCCTTGTTGCGGAGGTTGTTGCGGAGCCGGAGCAGGCGCGGGCGGCGTGGCGGCTGAAGCAGGCAACTGCTTGGCGGCCGTGGCGATGACGGGCTGGCCGGCGCGGAGGCGGTCAGCGCCGTCTACGACTACATTCTGGCCGGGCTTGAGCCCGCTCTCGAGGATGGTGAACACTCCCTCGGAGAGCGCGACTTTGACCGGCTGCACGCGAGCGGTTCCGGATTTGCCTGCGGCAGTGGAGTGATCAACCGGGCTCACAGAGTCGACGATCCAGACGAAGGGGCCTTCAATGCCGCTCTGGATGGCGGCGGAGGGAATGACGAGTGCGTCGGCGCGGTTTTCAAGGACCAGGTGGATGTTGACGAACTGGTTGGGAAACAGCGCCTGGTCGCCGTTCGCAAAGACGGCCTTGAGCTTCTCGGTTCCTGTGGTCGTGTCGATCTGGTTGTCGCCGGTGAGCAGGGTGCCGCTGGCCAGCTTCACCTGGTCGCCACGGTCGTACGCGTCCACCACCAGGCGCCTGTCGGCGGCCAGCTTGCGCATCACCGGGGGCAGCTGGCTCTCCGGCAGGGTGAAGTAGACGGCGATGGGCTGGAACTGGTTGATGATGACCAGATTGGTGGTGTTGGCGGTAATGATGTTGCCGGGATCGACCAGACGCAGCCCGATGCGCCCGTCGATGGGCGACTGGATGGAGCACCAGTCGAGCTGCAGCTGGGCGGTCTCAATGGCGGCCTTGTCGGCGGCGATGCCGCCCTGGTACTGGCCCTGCGCGGCTTCGTCCGCGTCCAGCGTTTCTTTAGATGTGACACCGGCTTCAAACAGTGCCTTGTAGCGGGCATACTCGGCCTGGGCGTTCTTGAGCAGGGCCTCATCGTGGACCAGGTTGCCGTTGGCCTGATCCAGGGCGGCCTGGTAGGGCTTGGGATCAATGGTCATGATGGTCTGGCCAGCGCGGACCTGCTGCCCCTCGGTGAATTTGACAGGCTCCAATTCGCCGCTGACCCGCGCCTTGACGGTAACGCTCATGTAGGGCGTCACGGTGCCCAGGGCGGTGAGAAAGATGGGCATGGGTTTCTGCTCGGCGGCGGAGACCTGCACGGGGATGGGCTGGCCGGCCAGCGCAGCGGCCTGGTCGGCGCTCATCTGGGCGCTCAGCAGCTGGTTCTGATGGATGCGCCAGACAACAAAGCCCAGACCGGCGACGAGGACAAGATAGACGAGGATGCGCACCCATCCGCCCTTGCGGGCGGTAGGTGGCTGCGGGGGATCAAGAGGATTGCGTGCGGGCAAGGGAGTTTCCGGGACAGTTTCAGTAGACATGATTTCGATTCCCGTTGTGGAACTGATGGTGAGGGCCGACAGAGGCGGGGTCCCGCGGCGCGGACCGGGACAAACAAAGCTGCAGGCGCACGGATCTATTACTAAGGACGGAGCGATTGGGGCGGAAGTTTCGCCGTGCAGGGGGAGAGAAACAGGAAGCGTGGGGAAAGCCGCGGGCAGGCTGGTAAACCTGCCGCGAAGGGAGGACAATGAGGGGATGGGGTGTTTGGTTGATGTGATGCGCAAGTGCGAGAAATGGTTGCTTTTGTGGGCAAATTCAAGTGCAGATTGCGCCGCATCGAAAGATGAGACAGCCTGCGGTTGAAAGTGCATCCTTTCAGCGGCGAGGGCGTCAATAGAGGGGTGAAGAACCGCCGATTTGTTCCAGCTTGCGCGAATTGTTCCCCGATTCGTCTACCATAGTAACTTCAACTGCATGTTCGACCGGTCCCGGCACGGCCTTTCGCCGCGGGGTTCCGGAACCCGTTGAGCCGGTAATGGGCAGACCAGGACTCTTGTAGACACCTGCGTTGCTCAGCAGGGGAACGCGCCAACCCGGCTCAGGAGCGAGAACCAGCCCTATGATGTGGATTGTCCGGCTTGCGCTGCGGCGGCCTTACACCTTTGCCGTCTTCGCGTTTTTGATTTTGCTTCTCGGCGTCTTCAGTATTCTCGAGATGCCCACGGACATTTTTCCGAATATCGATATCCCTGTGGTGACGGTGGTGTGGAACTACGCCGGGCTGTCGCCGCAGGAGATGTCGACGCGCATCGTGTTCAACGTCGAACGGGGCATGACCACGGCGGTGAACGACATTGAGCACATCGAGTCGCAGTCGCTGAACGGCGTTGCGGTGATCAAGGTCTTCTTCCAGCCGCATGTGAACATTGGCAGCGCGGTGGCGCAGGTGACGGCCATCAACCAGGTGATGCTGCGCTCGCTGCCGCCGGGCGCGACGCCGCCGTTCATCATCCAGTACAACGCTTCGAGCGTGCCGGTGCTGCAGCTGGGCCTAACCGGGCAGGGGCTGAACGAGCAGCAGCTTTTCGATCTGGGAACGAACACCATCCGGACGCAGCTGGCGACGATCGAGGGAGCGCAGACGCCGTATCCCTACGGCGGCAAGCAGAGGCAGATTCAGGTCGACCTGGACCTGCACGCGCTGCAGGCCAAGGGGCTTTCGCCGGTGGATGTGGTGAACGCGGTGAACGCGCAAAACCTGATTGTGCCCTCCGGCACGATGAAGGTGGACCGCTTTGAGTACGCAATCGAGACCAACTCCGCGCCGGCGGCGGTGAACGATCTGAACAACCTGCCCATCAAGACGGTCAACGGAGCGATGATCTATATCCGCGACGTGGCGCACGTGCGCGATGGCAGCCCGCCGCAGACCAACATTGTGCGCGTGAACGGCGGCCGAGCCATTCTGATGAATGTGCTGAAGACCGGCTCGTCCTCCACGCTGGACATTATCAAGGGCGTGCAGAATGTGCTGGCGAACATCAAGGGCCAGCTGCCGCCGCAGTTGCAGATCAAGGCGCTATCGGACCAGTCGATCTTTGTGCGCGGCGCGATCAACGGGGTGGTGCGCGAGGCGATCATTGCCGCGTGCCTGACGGCGATCATGATCCTGGTGTTCCTGGGCAGCTGGCGTTCGACGGTGATTATCGCGGTTTCGATTCCGCTGTCGATCCTGGTTTCGCTCGCCATGCTCTACGCGCTGGGCGAGACGATCAACATCATGACGCTGGGCGGCCTGGCTCTGGCGGTCGGCATCCTGGTGGACGACGCGACGGTGGAGATTGAAAACATCAATCGCAACCTGGAGTCGGGCAAGGAGATTGAGCAGGCGATCCTGGACGGCGCGGCGCAGATTGCCACGCCGGCGCTGGTTTCAACGCTTTCGATCTGCATTGTGTTTGTGCCCATGTTCTTTTTGAGCGGGGTGGCACGCTACCTGTTTGTGCCCATGGCCGAGGCGGTGGTGTTTGCGATGCTGGCCAGCTACCTGCTGAGCCGCACCGTGGTGCCCACCATGGCCAAATACCTGCTCAAGGAGCACGACGATGCGGAGACGGCGAAGAAGCAAGCCAGCCGCAATCCGCTGGTGCGGTTTCAGCTGGCCTTCGAGGCCGGCTTCACGAAGACGCGGCTGGGATACCTGCGGCTGCTGACGCTATGCGTGGACCACGCGCGGGTTTTTCTGATTCTGTTCACGGTGTTTGCGCTGGGCTCTGTGGCCCTGCTGACGCCGCCGCTGGGGCAGGATTTCTTTCCCAATGTGGATGCCGGGCAGTTCAAGATTCACGTGCGAGCGCGGACAGGAACGCGCATTGAAGAGACGGCGCTCTTGTGCGATCACATCGACTCGACCATCCGCGAGCAGATTCCGGCCAAGGAAGTCGTGACCATTGTCGACAACATCGGCCTGCCGTACTCGGGCCTGAACCTGTCCTACTCGACCTCGGCGCCGATCGGACCGGCAGACGCCGACATCCAGGTGCAGCTCAGCGAAGATCACCATCCCACGGCCGATTACGTAGAAAAGCTGCGTACCGTGCTCAACCGCAAATACCCGGGCGTAACGTTCTATGTGCTGCCGGTGGACATTGTGACGCAGATTCTGAACTTCGGCCTCTCGGCGCCGATCGACATCCAGATTGTGGGACCGAACCTCTACGGAAATCGCACGCTGGCGGAGAAGATGCTGAACGAGGTGCGCTATGTGCCGGGGGCGGCGGACGCGCGCATCCAGCAGCCGTTCGACTACCCGAGCCTGACGGTGAATGTAGATCGGACGCGCGCCGAGAACATTGGGCTGACGCAGCAGAATGTGGCGCAGAGCGTGCTGGTGGCGCTGAGCGGCAGCTTCCAGACGACGCCCAACTTCTATCTCGACCCCAAGACCGGCGTGACCTACAACGTTGCGGTGCAGGCGCCGCAGTACCGGCTGGACTCGCTGGCTGCGTTAGAGAGCCTGCCGGTGACGGGATCGGTGCAGGCCGCACAGGCAAGCGCGGCCGCGGTTTCCGGCATGGCGTCGACCGGTGCGCCCGGATTGCCTCCCCCTGTGGATGTGCTGGGCAATGTGTCAACCATTGAACCTGGCGTGGAACTGGGCACGGTGAGCCACTACAACGTGCAACCGGTGCTGGACATTTATACCAACGTGGACGGCACCGACCTGGGTACCGTGACGCGGGCCATGGAAGGGATCATCAGTCGGCACGAGAAGGATCTGCCGCGCGGCTCGCACTTCATTCTGCGCGGGCAGAGCCTGACGATGAGAAAGTCGTACATCGGCCTGCTGGGCGGACTGGCCTTCTCCATTCTGCTGGTCTACCTGCTGATCGTGGTGAACTTTCAATCCTGGCTTGATTCGTTCCTGATCATCGCGGCCCTGCCGGCGGCGCTGGCGGGCATTGCCTGGTTCCTGTTTGTGACCCACACGCGGCTGAGCGTGCCGGCTTTGACTGGAGCCATCATGTGCATGGGCGTGGCCACGTCAAACTCCATTCTTGTGGTAACCTTTGCCCGCGAGCAGCTGGAGATTCTGGTGGGCGATGCGCGGCGGGCGGCGCTGAACGCCGGGTTCGTGCGCCTGCGGCCGGTGGTGATGACGGCGCTGGCGATGATCATCGGCATGGTGCCCATGTCGCTGGGACTGGGCGACGGCGGCGAGCAGAACGCGCCGCTGGGCCGCGCGGTGATCGGCGGGCTGCTGCTGGCCACGGTGGCCACACTGTTCTTTGTCCCTGCATTCTTTTCTGTCGTCCACGGCTGGCTTGAGGGCCGGCGCAAGACAGAGCTTGGCGCAGTACGGGCCGGAACCACTGACGAGTTTGACCAGCTTTCGGAGTAGCTTTCAACCATGACCAACGAATCCAAACCAAACCCGCAACAGGCCGCACCCGGCGGCGGCCACGATCATGAAGCAGCGCCAGAACAGAAGCCGATCTCCGGCGCCAAGGCGCTGGCCGGAGTGGTGCTGGTGGTGGTGGTGACCGCGGGGCTCGCAGGCTGGGGTCTGTTGAGCCGCCGCTCGGCCAACACGGTATTGGCCAAGCGCACCACGGAGCTGGCCGCGCCCTCGGTCATCGCCGCGGTGCCAAAGCGGGGCGCGCCGGTGGACAGCTTTGTGCTGCCCGGCAACGTGACCGCCTACACCGATTCGCCCATCTACGCCCGGACTTCGGGCTACCTGACCAAGTGGTACTTCGACATAGGGACGCGCGTGCAGAAGGGCGCGCTGCTGGCCCAGATTGCGACGCCCGAGCTCGACCAGCAGCTGGAGCAGGCCGAGAGCGACCTGGTGACCGCCGAGGCCACGGCCAACAACGCGCACATCCAGGCCGATCGCTACGCCGGGCTCGTCAAGTCGGACGCCGTGTCAAAGCAGGACACGGACACGTTTGTGAGCCAGGCGGCGGCAACGGCGTCCACGGTGAAATCCGCGCAGGCCAACGTGCAGCGGCTCAAGGAGCTGCAATCGTTTGAGAAGGTGTATGCGCCGTTCGACGGCGTGGTGACCGCGCGCAACATCGACACCGGACAGCTGATCGACTCCGGCGCAGCAAAGGAGTTGTTTCATTTGCAGGCGATCCAGACGCTGCGCGTGTATGCCAACCTGCCGCAGATCGAGTCCGGCAGCGTGAAGCGCGGCGACAAGATTGACCTGACCTTTCCCGAGCACGCCGGAAAAACCTATCAGGGCACGCTGGTGCGGACCGCGGACGCGATTGACCCCACCAGCCGTACGCTGCTGGTGGAGATCGACGTGGACAACCGCAGCGGCGCGCTGCTGCCGGGCTCGCTGGCGCAGGTTCACTTCAAAACGCCAGTGACCGTGCCGACCTTCATTGTTCCGGCCGCGGCCCTCATCTTCCGTCGCGAGGGGATGCAGCTGGGTGTCGTGGTGGACGGAGACAAGTCGGGCTCGACCGCGCACCTGATTCCGGTGGTGATTGGCGAAGACGATGGCGCAAATGTGCAAATTGTGAGCGGGCTGAACTCCGGCGACAAGGTGATCCAGGATCCGCCCGACTCGCTGATTGAGGGCGAAAAAGTATTTGTCGAAGGCCCGGACACCAAGGCCGACGCGGGGGGTAACTAGCGATGCAGGCTGGCGAGCTCGAGATCGGCAAGAGGCACGCGGGGTTGCTGCGTCCGTGCGGCGTCTGCGCGCTGCTGGGACTTGTGCTGCTGGCCGGTTGCAAGCCGGTGGGCCCGAACTACAGCCGGCCGACCTTCACCGCGCCGCCGGCCTACAAGGAAACCGGCGCATCGACCGTGGTGCCGCCTCCGCCGAATCCCGATGGAGGCAGCTGGCAGACGGCGAACCCCTCCGATGGAATGCTCAAGGGCAAGTGGTGGGAGATCTACCAGGACCCGCAGCTCAATCAACTGGAAGAGCGAATTGCCACCTATAACCAGGGACTGCACCAGGCGCTCGAAACTTATCTCGCGGCGCAGGACCAGGTAACGGCGGCGCGGTCGGCGCTGTTTCCCACCGTGTCTGCCGGGCCCGGCGTCAGCCGCAACCGGGTGTCAGAGAACGAGGCGCTGTTCAGCAAGACGAACGACCCCAACTACAACAACTTCACGATCACCGCCCAGGGCAGCTGGGAGCCGGACTTCTGGGGCCGCATCCGGCGCACGGTGGAAGCGGCACACGAGAACGCGCAGGCCAGCGGCGCCGATATGGCCAACGTAAACCTGAGCCTGCAGGCGGCCATGGCCACGGACTACTTCCAGCTGCGCGGGCTGGACGCGGAGATCAAGCTGTTGAATGCGACCATTGCCGACCTGGAGAGCCAGCTGGACCTGACCGAACGGCGACTCAAGGGTGGCGTGGCCACGGAGGCCGATGTGGCCCAGGCGCGGACGCTGCTGGAGTCAACGCGCGCGCAACTGGTGGACCTGGGCGTGGCACGGGCGCAGTATGAGCACGCGGTGGGCACCATCGCTTACCACGATCTATCCAGCTTCAGCATTCCCTTTTCGCCGCTCGATAGCGAGCTGCCCAAGGTCCCCCTCGGTGTTCCTTCCCAGCTGCTGGAGCGGCGGCCGGACATTGCGGCAGCGGAGCGGCGCACCGCCGCGGCCAACGCGCAGATCGGCATTGCGGGGAGCGCGTTCTATCCCACCATCGCCCTGACCGGGCAGGGCGGATTTCAGAGCACCCACGGCGGCACCTGGATCCAGGGGCCGAGCGCGCTGTGGTCGCTGGGCGCGCAGGCGACCGAGTTGCTGTTTGACGCCGGCCAGCGCCACGCCCTGACCGACCAGGCCAGGCATCAGTACGAGGCGCAGGTTTCAGGCTACAAGGGCGTAATCTTCCTGGCCTTCGAAGATGTGGAGGACCAGCTCTCCGGGCTGCGGATTCTGGAGCAGGAAACCGGCGTGGAGCAGAAGGCGGTCGCCTCGGCGCAGCACTCCTACGACATCTCCAACCAGCGCTACAAGGGCGGCGTCACCAGCTATCTTGAGGTGCTGACGGCGGAGGCCACGCTGATCCAGAACCAGCGCACGGCGATCGATCTGCAGACACGGCAGTTTGTGGACAGCGTAGCGCTAGTGCGGTCGCTCGGCGGGGGCTGGGATTCGACGCAGCTGCCCAAGTAGCGGTGCTGACGATTTTCTAGAAGGCCCTCAGCTCACAGATTCGTGGTCTCCCACCCTTGCGCCAGAATTGCAAAACGCAGGTTCTTCGGCTCCGCTCAGAATGACATCAAGGATGGGGCAGTAGTGGCTGCTTGGCCGTCCTATTCCCTATTCCCTACTCCCTATTCCCTGTACTTTCACCACTTCCACCAGCGTTGAATAGAACGTGGCACCGGCGCCGAGGTCGGTGAGCCGCTCGCTGGTCAGAGCGTTCACGTTGGCGCCGCCGGGGCTCAACTTGGCCCAGTCCAGCTTGCCGGCAACCACGCCCGCGGGAAGGCTCGCATTCATCAGCGCAGTCAGATGCAGCGCGCCGCGATCGTTCCAGATTCTTACTGTGTTCCCCTCGGCGATGCCGCGCGCGGCTGCGTCGGCCGGGTGCATCTCCAGGCGCTGGCTGGTGCGGGCCTCCAATTTGCGATGGCCTTCAAGGTTGGCGAAGGTCGTGTTCATGTAGCTGTCGGCCTTGCGGCTGAGGAACTCCAGCGGAAAGCGCTTTGCGCCCTCGCCGAAGCGGGATTCAACCGGAGGAACGAAGCGCGGCAGGCCGTCGAGCCCCTGCGCGGCGAGAACTTCAGAGTAAAACTCGATCTTGCCGGAAGGCGTGGGCAGCGGGCCGCTGAGGTAGGGCTGAAACGGATGACCCTCGGGGTCGCGATGAAAGCCGAGCGGGATGTGGCCCAACCGCTTCAAGCCGTCGAACGTGATGTGCTCCATCGCGGGGCGCGTGGAGTACCCGTCGGGGCCAATCGCCAGCGCCTGCGCGATCAGGTCCTCGGGCGTGTCGCGGAAGCACGCCTCTGCGAAGCCCATGCGTGCGGCCAGCTGGCTGAAGAGCCAGACGTTGGAACGCGCCTCGCCGGGCGGCTCGATTGCCTGCTGCGACAGCTGCACAAAGTAGTGCCCGTATGCGCCCTGCACATCCGTGTGCTCCAGGAACGTGGTGGCCGGGAGTATGTAGTCGGCGTAATCCGTGGTGTCAGTAAAGAAGAGCTCGTGCACTACGGTGAAAAGGTCCGCGCGCGCCATGCCGCGGGTGACGGCGTTGTGATTCGGGGCCACCGCGGCCGGGTTGGAGTTATAGACGAACAGCGCGTGCACGGAAGGCCCGTGCTCAGTCTCTACACCTTCAGTCCCTCGCCCCTTCATCGCCAGTGCTTCGCCCAGTGCGGACATATTCACCACGCGGGCCAGGCGCTTGAGCGGCGAAGCCAGCGCCAGGTCAGGCCGCTCGACGGCCTTCTTGTCCCACGGAAACGCGCCCGAGGTAGAAAGCTGCGCACCGCCGCCGCGATGCTTCCATGCGCCGGTCAGGGCCGGGAGCATGGCGATGGCGCGGACGGCGGTGCCGCCATTTTCCGAGCGCTGCACGCCGTAGTTGAGGCGCAGCGCGGCGGGGCGGGTGGTCGCGTATTCGCGGGCCAGCCGCTCAATCTCCGCAGCAGTCATGCCGGTCCAGGCGGCCACGCGTTCCGGCGTGTATTCGCGGGCGCGCTCGGCCAGTTGGTCGAAGCCGTGCGTCATGGCTTCGATGTAGGCGCGGTCTTCCAGACCTTCGTTTAGAATGACGTGGATCAGGCCCAGCGCGAGGGCGCCGTCGGTGCCGGGGCGAATGGCGATGTGCCAGTCGGCGAGCGCGGCGGTGCGGGTGCGGTAGGGGTCGATGACAATGAGGCGCGCGCCGTTGCGCCGGGCCTGCTCCACCATGGGCCACAGGTGCACGTTGTTGCCGTGAATGTTTGCGCCCCAGGCAACGATCAGCTTGGCCAGCCGGAAGTCTTCGGTGGGCGTTCCCAGTTTTTTGCCGTAGACCAGGTTCCACGCCACGCCACCTGCCTCAGAGCAGATGGTGCGGTCGAGCTGGCTGGCGCCCAGGCGATGAAAGAAGCGGCGGTCCATGGACCCGTAGCCGAGCACGCCGATGGTGCCCGCGTAGCTGTAAGGAAGAATCGACTCCGGTCCGTGCGCCTCCGCGGTTTCTTTGAGCCGCGCGGTGATGGCGTCTAACGCTTCGTCCCAGCTGACGCGCTCAAACGCCTCGTGCTCGTGGCCGCGGCGAAGCGGGCCTTTAGGAACACCGGCCTTTCGCTTCAGGGGATAGAGAATTCTCTCCGGTGCGTAGACGAGATCGAGATATTTTGCCACCTTGCCGCAGAGAAATCCCTGCGTGACCGGGTGCGCGGGGTCGCCAGCCACCTTGACGGCGCGGCCCTCCTCGTTGACTGTGACCAGCACGCCGCAGGAGTCTGGACAGTCGTGGGAGCAGACCGTGTGGACGATGCGAAATGGAGAAGACGCCGCAGGCGCTGACATGAGGCAATTGTAAGGTAGTGTAAGGAGCGTCGAGCCGCGAAAATGGGCCCGACGATGGGAAAGGAACTTGCAACAATTGGAGGGAGCCGCGCGGGGCACACAGATTGCGTCAGGCCGAGCGTCGGTGTGGAAAAGCCAAGGGTTGATGTGCCGCGAGCGGCCGTTTAATGGGCCCGGCCCAGATTTGCAGTTTGACCCGAGGCAGTTGTTGTCGCCCTCGGACCGGTCTCGGGTATTCTAGCCAGAGTTTTTCCCGAGATGGGCTCCGCTTCGGCAGCATTCATTTGTGCGAATGCTTCGATTGAAAGTGTGGCAGCCTCCTTGGAGTGTTCAAACGCTCTCCTGGCAAATTCCTGGGCGGCTTCTTCCTCGCCCCTCTTTTCCTGGAAATCGGCCACCCAATGTTCGTAGGCGGCGTGGGTATGGGCTTCGGCTGCAAGGGCGTGGCGTGTGTAAAGCGTCATGATAAATCCCCTTTCGGTTGCGAACTGTCTGGTTCTATAACTAAGATTCTGCTTGTTACCGGGGCAAGACTCTTGAGCAAATTCGCTCATTGGTGGCGAGATAGCAAATACCTCTGTTGCAAAGTGGAACGGACGTTCCGTTTTGAACCAGAAAACTGCTTTGATTTACGCGGAGGACTGCCTATGAGTAAGGTTCTTATGATCCTTGTTTTGATCTTTGCGGCCGTGGCGGGTGAGGCTCAACCCGCCGGCGCCAACGAAGCCGCGATTCGTGCGGCAATTGCGGCCCAGGCCGACGCATGGAACCGCGCCGACATTCCCTCTTTCATGCAGAGCTACGAGAACTCGCCAGACACCACCTTCATTGGCGCGCACCTGGCCAAGGGGTACGGGCCGATTCTGGAGCGGTATACCAAGGGCTATTCAACAAAAGAGCAGATGGGGACGCTGACCTTTACCAGCCTCGACGTGCGGCTGCTACCCGGCTCGTGCAGCGCGGTTGAGTACGCCGTGGTGACCGGCAACTTTCACCTGGAGCGGACGGCGCACGGCGCGGCGGCCAAGGACGACGGGATCTTCTCGCTGGTGTGGCGCAAGGGGCCGAAGGGGTGGAAGATCATCCTGGACCACACCAGCTAGTAGGCGCTGCGCACGAGGATGTATACGGGCGCATTGCGGTCCGATTTCTCATGCTCATTGATGAGCTGCGCCTGGCCGTCTCCCTCGCGACTGCTCGCGGGCCATGTCGCGCAACTCGTCAATCAGTTCGTCCAGGGTGAATCCGGCGGCGCCGGCGCGGGCCACGCTGTCGCCCACAATCTGCTCGAGCTGGCGCTCGCGCTGGGCATTGGAGTGCTTCATCTTCTGCGCGCTGATGAACGTGCCCGTTCCCTGGTGGGTCTCGAGCAGGCCGCCGAGCTCGAGTTCGCGATAGGCGCGCACCACGGTGTTGGGATTGATGGCCAGGTCGACGGCAAGCTGGCGCATGGTGGGCAGTTGATCCCCGGGCGTGAGCGCTCCGCAAGCTACGCCGCCGCGCACCTGGTCCATGATCTGCCGATAAACGGGCACGCCGCTGTGCAGGTCGAGGAAAAAGCGGAAGCGGGGGCGATGGCTCATGACGAATTCAGTGTACTAGAAGACTAGTACATTGCGTCAACATGAATTTCTCAAGATTATGCGGCCGGCGGGGCCGTACCATTCGCGTTACTATGAAAAGCCTGCCATGGGGCGCGGCCGGACTGTACACTGGGGTCGCTATGAGCTGCCTGTTCTGCAAGATCGTTGAAGGCCTGATTCCCTCGACCCCGATCTATGAGGATGCGCTGGGCTATGCCTTCGCCGACCTTCATCCGCAGGCTCCGGTGCACGTGCTGATTGTGCCGCGGGAGCATATTCCATCCCTGATCGACACCGACCAGAGCCACCACGCCCTGCTGGGGCACCTGCTCTGGGCTGCGGCGGAGATTGCGCGCAACAAGGGGCTCGCGGACGGCTACCGCATCGTGGTCAACACCGGCCGCGACGGCGGGCAGACCGTGGACCACCTGCACCTGCACCTGCTGGGCGGACGCGAGATGACCTGGCCGCCGGGGTGAGAAAGACAGGGAATAGGGAATAGGGAATAGAAAAGGCGCTGCTTAGGCTTTTAGTTTTCTTATCATGACAACAAGCATCCGGCCGACTTCGTCGGAAAGTGACTCCGCTTGGAGCAGGAACTCGTGCGAGCCGAAACCAAGGCCTTTCGCAATGATAAGTTGAGTCTGGATTTCGCCATTTGAGCCTCTGGCGTGCCCGAGAAACGACACGTACTCGCCCCTCGAGGATTTGCCGTAGCCCTCGGCAATGTTGCTCGCGACTGAAACCGATGCGCGCCGCAGTTGGTTGGTGAGTCCGAACTGCTCTGAAGCCGGAAAAGACGACGTGAGTTTGTATATCTCCAGACTCATCTGCACTGCGCGCTGCCAGACGACCAGATCTTTAAATGAATTACTCATCTCTGGCTCGCTTCTATCTTACGCCTCTGCACATTCACCGCCAGCTGGCCATTACGACTCCGGAGGCAAGGAGGGATGGCTGGTATTCGGGCGAAGACGATGGTAGGGGATAGCTGCTTAGCCACGAACCTCAGCCAGCCTCGGCGCTCCCACTATTCCCTACTCCCTGTTCCCTGTCTTCGCTACACCGGCTGTGGGTAGTTGTCTTCTTCCTCTTCCAGGCCGTAGCGGCGCAGGAGGTTGGGCAAGGTCTGCGAGAAGGCCGAGCGGGGCATCACCGCGTCGCAGCCGGCCTCAATGGCCTTCAGCTTCAGATCGCCCTGCAGGTGGTTCAGGAAGCCCACAATCGAGGTCGACTTCTTGAACTTGGCCTTGAACTTGGGAATCAGGGTCATGGGCTTGGCGTTGAGGTTGTTGAGGTCAAACACCACCAGCGCGGGGCGGTCGGCTTCGGCCAAGTCGGTGAGGCGGGCAACCGACTCCTTGTCGCCCTTGACGAACTCCACCTTGACGCCGAGCTTCTTCGAGGTCTCAGCGATCTTGGCCTGGAAGAAGAGATCTTCAATAAAGCAGAAGATGCGCGTGGGCGAGTCTTCGCGGACCGCGGCCACGGGCGCAGCGTAGGCTTCCTGGTAGTAACCGCTGTGGCCGTTGGTGGTGATCTGGATGGTGGAGGGAGGACCGTCGGCCACGTTGCCGTTGACGGTGCGGTAGCTGTGGTCCATGGGGCCCACAAACTCGCGCGGACCCTTCTGCTTGCCCTTGCGCTTGCCCTGCGAGCCGCCCACGGTGTTGCCGGGCTGGTGGGTAGAGGTGTTGTTGCTGGGCTGCGGGGAGCCAGAGCCCTTCTGGAAGAACTTCTTCTTCTTTCGCCCCTGGCCCTGGCCTTGGCCTTGGTGCGGCTGGTGTGCGGCCTTGGGCGGCGGCGGAGCGGCCTGCGCCACCGGCTGGGAGGCCGGTTGGGCAGTGGGTTGGGCCTGCACAAGCCCGGGCTGGACCTGCGGCGCGCTCTGCTGGGTGTTCTTGTTTTTGCGGCGGCGCCGGCGGCGCCGATGCCCTTGCGACTGCACCTGGCCATTGGCCGGGGCTGGCCCCAGTTCAGTCTGGGGCTGCGTCGATTCTGTCGTCATGCGTGTACTTCCTGGCAATGTGCTTTTTGGTGCCTTGGGTTTCCGAGCTCAGCCGCGCTGGTGCCTGCGGCTCAACTTCGTTTGCCTGCCACGGGAGCCGATCCGCCGAAGCGAAACTCCCTGGCCTGCGATCTGGTGACTCGTGTGGACATTCGGCAAACAGCAGCAATCCTGCTCACTGCGGGATTTGCTCCGATCCCCGCGGAAATGGCCCCCCTGCTAGCCTTGCCGATCCTCGGACAGGAACCCGGCAGGAGTTTCCTCCGGTTCTCTGATCTTGATTCGGAGCGGCCGGAGCTTTCCTCTGGTAATGCCCTTCCTATGGGAGAATCCGCCGGGTGTGCCTGACAAAGGAATAAACAATGCGGCGAATCGTCTTTGCTCGGCGGCGAGCGCGCTCTGCCCTTTTTTCCGGGTGGCTCGCGTCAGCCGCTTGATAGGCAACTCTGATACTACAGGGAAGCGCTGCGGCTGGCAAGGGTCGTTTCGAGCCAGAGCCGGGAGATTTTCGCCTGAGGCGACCGCACCATGGCCCAAACGTGCAAAACGCCACTCCCCGAGGGGGTGGCGTTTTGCAGTCCTGCGCTGGTCACTGGCCTCCCAAGTTGCTTGAGGACGGCGGTTATATCCGCCGCGCCTTCTGCAGGTTTCTTCCGGCCGGTTTCCCCTTTGGAGGGGCCGCTACGTGGGCGGTGGCTCTTGCCGGAGTCCTGCTGTTCTCTGGGCTGGCTTGGGATGCTTTCCAAGCAGCCGGTACATCACTGGCGCCCTCTATATAGCAATTGTCGGGCCGTTATACTTTCTTTATGTTTTCAAAGAGTTGCAGGGCTCAGAGCGCTCCCGTTTTCTGCATTCTGGAAGTGAGAGCGGTTCAATAATCCGCAAAATAGTAGAAGCTGGATCAATGCTGGCATTGCGGACAGTAGTGCGTGCCCCGGCCGGCGACGAGAATGCGCCGGATGGGTGTACCGCACTGGCGGCAGGGCTGGCCGGTGCGCAGGTAGACACAGTGTTCCAACTGGAAGAAGCCGCGAACGCCGTCGGCGTCCACGTAGTCGGAGACCGACGAGCCGCCCAGGCGGATGGCGTGCTCAAGAACAGACACCAGGGCCAGGCGGAGCCGCTCGAGCTCAGCGCGGGTGAGGCGGCCGGCGGGACGGCGGGGCCGAACGCCGGCCCGGAAGAGGCTCTCGTCGGCGTAGATGTTGCCCACGCCGGTGAGCAGCGCCTGGTTGAGCAGGGCAGCCTTGATGGCCAGTTTGCGTCCGCGAAACAGGCCGGCGAAGGGCTCGGCGCCGATGGTAAGCGGCTCCTGGCCTGCGCCCTGGAAGCCGGCGCTGCGGCCAAGGTCGCGCAGCTCAAGGCGGCCGAAGCGGCGCGGGTCCACGAAGCGGATCTCGCGGCCGCTCTTGAGCAGCAGGCGAGCGTGGGTGTGCGGGGCAAGCGGGCCGTCCGGCGTGGTGACCAGCAGGCGACCGGTCATGCCCAGGTGGACGATCCATTGCGCAGTTGGAGCGGCAGCAATCTCCTCCAAAGTGCTGTTGCACGCAGGGCCAGGACCAAGTTCGCAGACGATGTGCTTGCCGGTGCGGTGAACGGCGAGAATGGTGCGGCCCTCGAGGCCTTTGGCCTGGCGCGCAGGCGGGGTTTTGAAGGGCTCGCGATGGCTGCCGAACCAGGCCTCGACGATCTGGTCGCCGCGGACGCGCGCGTGAACGCCGCGGGCGATGGTCTCTACCTCAGGCAGCTCGGGCATCGGTCCATTGTAGAAGAGCTGGCTGGGAACGACGTTATCCGAAGTCCCCGGTCAGCCGGTCGCCGTCAACCGCAGCACTCTTCTGGGCGACGCGCATCTGGCGGGCGCTCCATTTCTCCAGATAGACCAGGCCCAGGCCCAGACCCACGACAAAGACACCGACCGACGAGTACTCCATCCGGTTGAGGTTCCGGTCTTCGGTCTCGGTCTGGTAGACCACAACGCCGTGAATACTGCGCGGAACGGTGCGCATCTCCTCGGGAGACGGCCATCTGGGCATGGTGTCGAGATAATGCACGGAAACCATGGCGGAGACGATCAGACCGGCCAGCCCGGGCAGGATCAGTGCCAGGGAGATGGCCTTCAGCGTTCTCAACTGTGCGGTTTTCATGGACTCGACCTCTCGGCTTCAGGCGGGGCTGCAGCTCAACACACACGTGCGGGAGGCTTACCGGCCGGAAAGATGGCAAAAGCTGAATCGTGTTGCGGAAAACCACGCCGAAATCATCCCCGGGCTGGCGTGCGTTCCCGATTTGGGCCGTTCAATGCCCGTTCCCTGGTCGATTGAACCCAACCCGTTACACGCTGTTTATAGCAGAACTTACATGGATCAAGCCGCGGCGCGAGGTGACGCGATAGGCTCTCAAGTAACTCAATATGTGCTCGTTAGTAACGAATATATACTCTTTCGTAACTTTGCGGGAGCGCCAACCCGAGCTGCTGATCCGCGGCGCGCGCCGTGGCGACTCGTCGACAGCAGCAAAACAAGCAGGCGTCCCGGCAAAATCTTTCCCTGTCCGCGCGCGATTCTGCCGCAACTAAGGCGGGCGGGCCGTGTCTATGCTAGACATCCGTTGTCCGCTCCCGGCAGCCCAAGGCCGGCGGGGAGCCAACGGTCCCTTGTGAGGGAACATGAAATCCCAATTCTGCCTGCGCTCCGCGCTCTTTTTGTTGCCTGCCGCTCTCGCACTTGACGATTCATCTTCTCCTGACGCTTCATCTCCAGCACATGCGGTTTGGGGAACCCGCAGCCTGTTGGCCGCGCTGGCGCTGCTCGCGGCGCTTTGTGCCGGGCACACGCTGTCGGCGCAGCAGGGCTGGGGTGGTTCCCCCTCTGCGCCGGCGAATCCGAACTATGCGCCCTACCCGCAAAGCCAGCCGCAGGGTTATCCGCAACAGCCGTATGGGCAGCCCCAGTACGGGCAGCCGCAGGGCTATCCGGCACAGCAGGGCTATGGCCAACAAAGCTACGCCCAACAGGGTTATGCCCAGCAACCTTACGCCGACCCCGCGCAGGCTGACCCGCAACAGGCGTTTGCCCCACCGCAGCAGGGCGGCCAGCCCTTTGCCGCCGGGCAGCTGGAGCAGCTGGTGGCGCCCATCGCGCTCTATCCCGACACGCTGGTAGCGCAGATTCTGGCTGCCTCCACCTATCCGGCGCAGGTGATCGACGCCGACAACTGGATCCACGCCCAGGGCAACGCCGCGCCGGAGCAGATTGCCTACGCAGCGGACGCCGAGCAGAACTGGGACCCCAGCGTGAAGGCGCTCACCGCGTTTCCGCAGGTGCTTGACCTGATGAACCGCGACCTGCACTGGACCACCGACCTGGGCAACGCCTACTACAACCAGCCGCAGGATGTGCTTGAGACCATCCAGCTGATGCGGCAGCGGGCCGAGGACGCGGGCACGCTGCGCAGCACGCCGCAGGAGACGGTGACCTACCAGCAGGGCTATATTCAGCTGGCGCCGCCTACACCGCAGGTGGTGTATGTGCCGCAGTACAACCCGTGGGATGTCTACGGGCAGCCGGTGCAGCCGTATCCGGGCTTCTCGCTGATCGGGGCGCTGAACTCGTTTATCGGCTCGAATCCAGTGCAGTTCGGCCTGGGGATTGCCTTGCAGGCCTTCAGCCACACGCCGTTTGGCTGGGCTGGCTGGGCGCTCAACTGGCTCACGTCGGCGATCTTCTTCCACCAGTCGCCGTATACCTCGCAGAGCACGAGCGTGGCGCACTGGGGCCGGCAGGGAGGCTATTCCGCGGGCCACGGCGGCATCAACCGCATCCCCAACACCGGCCATGTGCAGGCAGGGTTCAGCCGCCCACCGGTGCGCACGGGAGAGAGCTACGCGTACAACCGCGGGTACGGTGGGAATGCAGCTCAGCCAGCCATGCGCGACTACGGGTATAACCGTGCGCCGGCCGCAATGGCCCAGCCAGCTCGGCCGCAGGCCTACTCCGCGCGTCCCGGCTACGGATACGGCAACGGCTTTGCCGCGAACAGGCAGCAGGCTTATGCGGCGCGGCCCGTCTCGCCCTTCGCCGGTCAGCAGGCATGGCGCGCGCCGGCCGCGAACTACCCGCGCAACGACTTTGCGCAGCGGTCCTACACCGCGCCCCGCGCCTATGCTGACTCGCGTTCCTCTGCTGACGCGCGCAGCTACGGCGGCACGCGGAGCTTTGCCCAGGCTGCCCCAAAACAGGAGCGCTCGGGCGGAATGTTTGGCGGGTCGCGTGGCGGAGGGAGCTACCATGCTTCCTACAAAGCTCCCAAGATGCCGAAGGCCCCAAAAGCGCCGAAGATGTCTGGCGGCAGCCATCACGGGGGTGGAGGCTCATTCGGGCATCACGGACGGTGAGCGGCCGGGGCAAACGCATCCAAATTCTCGCGCGATTGATTGGTAAGGCGCGGCAATGCCGACGCCCTTGCCCGCATCTTCGGAGGGAGCCGGAGCATTCATGCCCCTGTAGCCGACGCCTGAAGCGACAGGGCTTCAGCCCGGACTCCTATTTCCAAGCAAAGGACTCCGGGCCTGAAGGCCAATCTCTCCGCTGCGCTCGTCAGGGGCATGAATGCCCCTGCTCCCTCCGACAATAGAAAGCCTCGCAGGAATTCCGGCTTTCGGCCTTTACCCAGAAAGATTAGACGAGTTTTGCCCTGGCAGAGGCGCGTTTCACTACCCCCGGCATACACTCTGGCTGTTATATTTCCCTCGACACGAAAGCAGGATCGCCGGTACATCCAAGGTCTCAGAATCGAGACCTGGGGCACACAGGCATTGCCACGCGAGGGAGACAGCGATGGAGTGGAGCGAGAGTTCGAGAAGGCAGTTTTTGAAGCAGATGGGCGCAGCGGGAGCGTTGGCGCTGACCGCTGCAAACACAGAGGCAATTGCTGCCCCGACCGCGCAGGCAGCCTCGCCCGCTGAGACGGCGCAAGCCGCGTCGCGGGCCCAGCGCATGGCATGGTGGCACCAGGCGCGGTTCGGGATGTTCATCCACTGGGGACTCTATTCGGTGATCGGGCAGCACGAGTGGGCCAAGCAGGTGGAGGGCGTTCCGCTGCTTGAGTACGAGCTGCTGGCCAAGCACTTCAAGCCCAAGCCGAACGCCGCCCGCGACTGGGCGCGGCTGGCCAAAGCGGCCGGGCAGAAGTACATGGTGATGACCACCAAGCACCATGAAGGCTTTTGCCACTGGGACACGAAGCTGACCGACTACTGCGCTCCTAAACAGGGACCGGGCCGCGACCTGGTGCGCGAGTTTGTGGACGCGGCGCGCGCCGAGGGGCTGCGGGTGGGCTTCTACTACTCGCTGATGGACTGGCACCACCCCGACGGCGCCACCTGCAAGACCGACCCGGCCGCGCGCCGGCGCTTTGTGGACTACACGCACGGGCTGATCCGCGAGCTGATGACCAACTACGGCAAGATCGACGTGCTGTGGTACGACGTGGACTGGCCGCTGACCGCCGAGCAATGGGAGTCCGAGCGAATGAACAAGATGGTCTTCGAGCTGCAGCCAGAGATCATTGTGAACGACCGCAACGGGCTGGCAGGCGACTTTGGCACGCCGGAGCAGGAGATTCGCGCGGCGGAGACAGGGCGTGCGTGGGAGAGCTGCATGACGCTCAATGACAGCTGGGGCTTCAACCGCGGCGACGACTCGTGGAAGACGCCGAAGGTGATTGTGGCCAACCTGGCCAACTGCGCGCGCGGCGGCGGCAATTACCTGCTCAACATTGGGCCCAAGCCGGACGGATCGATTCCCGAGGAGTCGGTGACGGTGCTTGAGACGGTGGGCAAATGGCTCGAAACCAACGGCAAGGCGATCTATGGCGCGGAGCGGGGCGAGTTCGGCTGGAACTCGAATGCCAACTATACGCGCCGGGGCAACACGCTCTACATTCACCAGCAATACTGGCCTGGGCACACGCCGGCGGCCGAGTGGTTGAGCTTCTATCAGCCGGAGGCGGTCATCGCCATTGCCGGGCTGAAAGCGAAGGCAAAAGCGGCGCGCCTGGTGAAGACCGGAGAGCCGGTCAAGTTCACGCAGGACGAGTGGTCACTGCGGCTGACAGGGCTGCCCTTGACGGCGCCCGATCAGCCCGCAACGGTCATCGAGGTGGAGTGCGACGGAGTACCCGAGATCGACCACGACGCGCTGCGCCCGCTCTGGCCGCGGCACAAGGTGGGGGGTCAGCTAGAGTCCCGGTAACGCTACCAGGCCCTGGTCGTTTGCATGGAGCGAGACGGCTGGAAGCGGGCGCGGGGTTGAGGCGTCTCGGGCATCGACTCGCCTGTGCCGTCCTGTGCGGGCTCGGCCTGGGGGCGCATGGCCATTCCTTGCCGCAGATTGGCGATAATTTCGCGGGCCATCTGGATTCGACTCTTCTTCTTGACACTTTTCACGGCTGATCTCCTGGTTGATTGACGATGGAGCAGATGGAAGTGACGGCTTGACGAGTGGTTCAGGAATCGGCAAGCGCATCCAACTCTGGCTTGGGCCCGGACCGCTGCGCCGCTCAAACCTCCAGCGGAGCAGCCGAGCTATGGTTCATCCTACGGGTGGTTAGACGGCGGGTATGCTCAAAGTGGAACACCGCCGACGGGGCGGCCTCTGGGTTGCCGGCCGATTGGGGTGGAGTTCAGGCTTGCTCAAGCTGTTGGGCTCGAATTGCATCCACCACCAGCGCCGCCTGGACCGCCGCCGGAACCTGATGAACGCGGACAACTGCCGCTCCGTTGAGGATGGCCGCGACCATGGCGGCGAGGCTGGCCGTCTCGCGGGCTTCCACCGGCGCGGGTTTTCCGGCGTAGAGGGAGACAAGCGCCTGGCCCAGGAACGACTTGCGGCTCAATCCGGCCAGGAGCGGTCGGCCCAGCGCGAGCAGTTCCGCCTGGCGCGCCAGCAGCCGGAAGTTCTCCGTACCGCACTTGCCGAATCCGTAGCCGGGGTCAAGCACAATGGACTCAGCGGCGATGCCGGCCGCGGTGGCGCGATCGAGGCTGGCCTGCAGGCCGGATTGCACCGTTTTGACCAGCGCATCCGAAGCGAGCTGCGCCTGAGCAGCCCACTCATCGGGCCGGCCGCGGGTGTGCATCAGCACCACGCCGCAGCTGGCCTGCGCGCACACGGAAGCGAGTCCCGTGTCCCAGGAAAAGCCGCTCACGTCGTTGATGATCTCAGTTCCGGCAGCGAGCGCGGCTCGCGCTGTGGCAGCCTTGTAGGTGTCAACGGAGACGATCGCTTGCGGCCGCGCCTTGAGAACGCCTTCGAGCACCGGCAGTAGACGGGCCTGTTCTTCTTCGGCGCTGACAGCCGGCGCGGGAGCTGCTCCAGCCGAAGCGATGGGGGACCCGCCTGCATGCGAGCCCGGCCGGGTGCTCTCCGCGCCCAGGTCGAGCAGGTCTGCTCCCTCGTCCAGCAATTGCAAAGCGTGGCCCACGGCGACTTCGAGGTTGAAGAAGAGCCCGCCGTCGCTGAAGGAGTCGGGCGTGATGTTGACCACGCCCATGACCAGCGTGCGCCGGCCCAGCGCGAGGGTGCGGGTGCGCAGCTTCCAGAGCGCGGCGGGATTCGTGTAAGAAGTAGTCACAGAGTCATCGGGCACTTTGTCGGATCGCGGCGGAGCGGCCCCTGCGCACGGCTGGAATTGGGCCCTTGCGATGAGCCTGACGCGTAAGGCGCGAGGGAGCTTCCACTGTGCCAACCAGCAAATCCACCGGGATGCGCAGCCCATGGTGCAGGCGGCGAATCATTGGCAGGGTCAGGGGTCGCTTGCCCGTGAGTATCTCCGAAACGCGGGCGCGGCTCCCAATCAAGGGCTCAAGATCCTTGCGCGACAGGCCCTGCTGCTCCATCTGGAACTTGATCACGGTGACCGGGTCGGGCTGGCTGATGGGGAAATGCATGGCCTCATAGACGTCAACCAGCGTGACCAGAATCTCCAGTTCGTCGCTGCCCTCAGATCCCCGTTCAGATCCCATCAATTCTCGGATACGAGCGACGGCCGCCTCGTGTGCGGCCTCAGTTCGGATCGGTTGAATCCGCATAGCGCTCCTTGTCATATTCCACGTGCTTGACGTTGATCCTGTCGTACTCCCGGTGGGTGCCTAGCCACAAGATCAGAACAAAGGCATGCTCATAATCGACCGCAACCAACAGCCTGAATTCGTTCCCCTTGATGTTGAAAACCACGCGCTCGGCGGAGACGATGCTTGCGTTGCGATGCTGCTGCTTGAGTTCCGCAGTGCTCTTCCACGATGCACGCGATAGCAGCGCGTACCAGGCATCGAGCTGGCCCCGCACGATCCGTTGCTGGCGCGGGTCCACCCTGTTTCGAACGAAGGCGTTCAGCGTGCTCCGCGCTATGACTCGCACCAACTCAGCATACGCCGCTCCCGCTTTGGGAGCAAGGAAAAGCTGCCCAGAATGCCGGATTTGGCCGAGGCAGCCCCACCAAAATGGCTTAGACTGCGTCCATGAAGCTCTCTCAGAGAATCTTCGCGCTCCTTCTGGTTGCTGTCTCGGTTCCCTTTGCTCTTCAGGCTCAGGGGCATTCGCGCCCTGCCAAGCCCACTGCCACGCCTGTTCCGGCGTCCACAACGCTGCTGGCGGACCGGATCCAGGCGATCCTGGCTGAGCCGGCGCTGGGCCAGGCGGAGTTTGGCATTGCCGTCAAGACGCTGGACGGGCAGGTTCTGTATGGGTTCAACGACGGCCGACTTTTTACCCCTGCCTCGAACGCCAAGCTGGCCACTACGGCCGCTGCCTTCGCCCTGCTCCCGGTGCGGGACCTGACCTGGACCACAAACGTGGTGGCCGATGGGGTGATTGATCCGCAGGGCGTGTTGCATGGCGATATTGTGCTGCTGGGCTGCGGCGACCCGACTATGAGCGCGCGACGTTATCCCTACCAGCCGCCACAGAGCGCGCCGACTGCCGCACCCGGAACCGCGCCTGGAGTCACGGCCGCCGCACCGGAGAAGCCGCCGATAGCCATGGATGTGCTAGACCTGATGGCCGAGCAGGTGGAGCAGGC
>Ga0182030_10007252_pt1 | contig 23182 bp, 23 predicted proteins | sample 812S3MmetaG_FD_121299 | JGI IMG/M metagenome (GOLD analysis project Ga0182030, IMG submission 121299) | Permafrost microbial communities from Stordalen Mire, Sweden - 812S3M metaG (Illumina Assembly) | ecosystem: Environmental > Terrestrial > Soil > Wetlands > Permafrost | place: Sweden...
CTGATCGAAACCTTCGGTTTTATTCACCGCCAGGAACAACGGCTTGCCGCTGCGGCGAGCAAGCTGTGCCACGAACTGATCCTGGGGCGTCACGCCCGCGCGGCCATCCACCATCACGACCAGCCGATCGGCCTCGCTGATGGCGCGTTCGGTCTGCGCGATCATCAAGCTCTCGATCACATCGGCATTCTCGACCAGACCGCCCGTGTCGACCACGATGCACGGCACCTCGGTGCGCCGGGCGAATCCGTATTGCCGGTCGCGAGTCAGACCCGGTAAATCCGCAACCAGCGCATCGCGCGTGCCGGTCATGGCATTGAACAGAGTCGATTTGCCCACGTTCGGTCGACCGATCAATGCGACTACCGGCAGCACTGTCTTCCCTTAAGACGAAGGAGGAGGCGCGGGAGGCGGGGTCGCAGAAGGAGCGGGGCTCTCGGCGGGACGCGGCGTCTCTGCGGCAGGCGGCGTCTCGATGGCGGACGGCGACGGCGTCGCGGTGGCAGGCGCTGCCTCAGGCGCGGATGGCGCGGCCGTTCGTTCGGGAGGCGGGCTCGAAACTCGAGGAGTGGCTCGGTACGCCGCCAGGGTGCCGCCGTCGGTCAGCACGACAATGGTGTCGTCCGCGCCCGCCGGCGGATTGGAAACGCGTTGTTTCGCGATACGCTCCCTTGCCACCAGCACACCGGTGCCCTTGTCCAGCCAGTGTATGTAACCCTGAAAGTCCGCTAGGGCGACCGCGGTGCTGGTGACGACGGGCGTACTCAAACCGCGGCGCTTGAGCTTTTCATTGCGCCACAGTTCGGCGCCGTCTCGCTGGCGCATCGCCACGACCGTCCCGTCGGATTCGGTGACATATAAGTTGTCGGCGTCGACCGCCAAGCCCCGATAGCTCGACATGTCGTGCGACCACCAAAGCTGCCCCGAATCGAGCGCCAGCATCGCCGTGCGTCCCTGAAACCCGGCGGCAAATACGTTGTCGCCGACCACTCGGACGGCCGAATCGATATCGACGAGCCGATCGAGTTCCGTGCGGCCGTGGGGCGACGCCAACGCCGTATCCCAAATCGTGTCGCCGGTGGTGAGCGACACGGCCATGACCTTGCCATTGTCGAACCCGCTGATCGCCACCTCTTTGGCGACGATGGGTATCGCCGTGCCGCGCAAGCTCAAGCGCGGCACCTGCTGCTCGACCGACCATAGCTGCTTGCCGCTGTGCGTATCGAGGCCGTGCAGCCGGCCATCGACGGAGCGCATCACCACGACATTCTCGCTGATGGCCGGCGAGGAAAGCAGTTCTGAATTGATTTGCGCGCGCCACAGCTGTCGGCCGGTGGCGCCATCCAACGCGATGACCGCGCCCTTGCTGCTGCCGGCCACGACGATGCCGAAGGCCGCCGCCGGACCCGCGGAAATCGGCACCTTCAATTTCTTGACCCATACGTTGCGGCCGGTATCGAGCGCAACCGCAAGCATCTCGCCCTTGTGGCTGGCCGCGAATACCAAGCCATTGTCGATGGCCGGTCCCAACCCTAAGCGCAGCTTGATCTGCTTCTTGCCGCCGCCGACGCCTTCGCTCCAGAGTTTCTTGACCGGCAGCGTTGCCGGAAAGTCGACCAGCGCGGCCGGCGGCTCGACGTCTTTATCTTTGCTGCAGCCGGCAGCGAGGAGCAACGCCGCGAAACTCAAGGAAAGCAATAAGCGCATCAGGGTTTGGCCTTTTCGTTCGAGGCAAGGTCGGCAAGTTTCAGCTGCAGCAGGGCGGCATCCGCGCCGCCGTCGCTCGCGCCCAATGCCGCGTTGTATTCCGCGACGGCGCCGGGGATGTCTTTCTTCGCGTAGAGCGCGTCGCCATGCACCTCGTGGTAGCGGCCCGCGAAGCTTCCGGGCGTACCGGCCGCGAGTGTCTTGATCGCCTCGTCGGGCTTGCCCTGATCGATCAACACCCGCGCGAGCCGCAAACGCGCGATTTGCTGCAGTTCCGCATCCTTGGAGTGATTCATCACTTGGGTCAAGGGGGCCACGGCATCGGCGGACTTACCGCCATCGACGTCGATGCGGGCAATCGTCAATTGCGCCTGGTCGGCATAAGGTGAATTCGGATAATTCTTGATCAGCCCATCGGCAATCTGCAGGGATTTCTGGGGATCATTCAATTGCAGCGCGGCGGTCATTTGAATGAACTGGTCCGCGGCCTGAAACGCAACCTCGTTGTTGTGCGACTGGTAGTGTTGATATCCGTACCAACCGCCGACGCCCAGCACGACGCCGCCCAGTATCCAGGGAGCATATTCGGTAAAAGCGCGCTTAACGGCTTCCAGTTGTTCATCGTCGGTTAAATATTCTTCAGCCATGGCTAGTTCCGCTCCCCACCTTTGAGACCCAACAAGATGCCTATACGTTCACTGATTCGTTCCATGGCGCATTCCTCTTGCGCCACTTCCTGGCGCAACGCCTTCACGGCCACCACGCCCCTGGCCGCCTCGTCATCCCCCAAAACAAGCGCAAATTCGGCGCCGCTCTTGTCGGCGCGCTTGAATTGCGTCTTGAGGCTCCCACCGCCCAGATTGATCTGCAGAGCCAGCTGCGGCCAGGCATCGCGCAATTGCTCCGCCAATTTGAACCCCGGGATCTCCGCGCGTTCCCCGACCAGCACCAAATAAACCTGCGGCCGGTCCTTGAGCAGCGCCAGGTTTTGCTTCTGCAGCAGCATGACCATGCGCTCCTGCCCCATTGCCCAGCCGACCCCGGGGGTGTCGATGCCGCCGAGCTGCGCGACCAAGCCGTCATAGCGGCCGCCGGCGCAAACCGTGCTCTGCGAACCCAGGGCGTCGGTGGTCCACTCGAAAACGGTGCGGGTGTAGTAGTCGAGGCCGCGCACCAGATGCGGCTCGATCCGATACTCGATGCCGGCGCTGCGCAATTGAGCGCATAAGGAATCGAAATGCTCGCGCGACTCCGCGTCGAGGGAATCGAGCAACAGCGGCGCCCCCCCGACGATGCGCTGCATATCGGGGTTCTTGCTGTCGAGTATGCGCAAAGGATTGCCGGCCAGTCGCCTCTTGCTGTCTTCATCCAGGGACGCTGCGTGCGCGCTGAAATAGGCGGTGAGCTTCTCCCGATAGACTGCGCGCGATGCCGGCGTCCCGAGCGAGTTCACCACCAGCTTGACATCACGCAGTCCCAAGAGCCGCAGAATCCGCGCGGACAGCAGAATCATTTCCGCATCCACATCCGGTCCCACGAATCCGAAGGCCTCCGCGTCGATTTGATGAAATTGGCGATAGCGTCCGGCTTGCGGGCGCTCGCGCCGGAACATCGGCCCCATGCACCATACGCGCAGGCGGCCCTCGCGCAGCAGTCCGTTGGAGATCACGGCGCGCACGATGCCGGCGGTCGCCTCCGGGCGCAGGGTAATGTGATCTTCACCCTGATCGACGAAGCTGAACATTTCCTTTTCGACGATATCCGTGAAATCGCCGATCGAGCGCTTGAACAACTGGGTTTGCTCGATCACGGGAACTCGGAACTCTTCGTAGCCGTAGCTTGCAAAGACCTGGCGAGTGGTGCGCTCCAGGTGTTGCCAGGCCGCGATTTGCGCGGGCAATACATCATGCACACCACGCAGGGGCTCAATAATCTTGCTCAAGATCCTCTCCGATCAGCCGGGCGGACGCGCGTTGCGCGGCGGCGCACCGTGCGTTTGATCGGTGCGCGAGGATTGATCCATGCGCGAGGAGTCGATTCGCGCGTCTCCGCGCGAATCGCGCCGCAGGACACCGTCGGCGCCGGCCTCGAAGCGAGCCACGTCGCCTGCGAAAAACTGCGGTCCGATTGCGACTGCGCGATCGTTGATTTCGAGCTGCACGCCGCTGCCGAAACCTAAGTACACCCGCAGCGGCGCCGCGCCGGCGATGGTCTTCACGCTGTTGGCAAGTCCGTTGCCCGCGAATGTGCGCCTGCCGGCGGCATCATGCACATCCACCCACGAGTCCGCCGAGAAGCTCAAACGCAATCGCGCTCGGCCGGCGCCGGGCGGCGGGACCGCGGCTGCATCCGATGCCGGAGCGGCCGCTGTGCTTTCGGTTGCCTGCACCGCGACCGGCGCGCTGGACGTATCCTTGAGCGGGACGGGCGACGCGGTCGCGGAGGAGACAATGCCGGACTCGTTGGACGCATCCGGCGCCGCCGTCTCCGATGCCGCGGCCACCGGCGGACTGACGGGCGCCTTGCTGCGCTGATGCCAAGGCTTCCACCACAGCACGCCGGCCAGCAGCAGTGCGGCGAGAAGGCATCCCACGATCTGCATCGGCGACCAGTTGCCGAAGGCCGGCCCCTCGTCTCGAGTCGTCAGCAGCATGCTCGGACCGGCGGATATAACCTCGATCGGTCCGATGGGGCGCGATTCGTAGCCGGCCAAGATCTCAGCGGCCGGCAAGCCGAGTAAGGCAGCGTACTTCTTCAGATGACCTTTGGCATACACCGTCGGGCCGATGCGGGTGTAATCGTCCGCCTCCAGCGCATCGATTACCCATCGATCCAGGTGCATTTCATCGGCCGCTTTTTGCGCGCTCAAGCCGCGGCGTTCGCGTTCGGCCTTCAGCTTAGCGCCTGGCGGTGCCGCTGGCTCATTCATCGATCGACGCCATTGCGCATATTTTGCGCCTGCTCGGAATTCGGAAATTCAGTCTGCACGCGGCGCGCGTACACGGCCGCGGCAACCGAATCGCCCAGCTTGCGCTGCGCGCGGAACCCCAGCCAGAGCACTTCAGGAGTGGATGGATTCACCGCCAGATAGCGCTGCACGATATCGCGCGCCTGGGCTGCATCGCCACGGTCAAAGGCAATATTGCCCAACTGCAGCAACGCCTCGGTGTAGTTCGGGCGAATCGCGAGCGCACGATTGAAATATTTCTCGGCCTCCGCCATGTCGCCTGAGCCGCGCGCGCAGGCGCCGGCATTTCCTAAGGCCACCCACGGCGTCTGGTACAAGGGATTGTTCGCCGCGTCGACAAATAATTTCTCGCCCGCCGCGGTCTTGCCCGTGCGGCAAAGAAATACGGCGTAGGCATTCGCGATGTTCGGATCTCCCTTCCCCAATCGGTTCGCCGCCGCGTAGGCATGCTCAGCTTTGGACATCTCGTTGATGCGCTCGTACACCAGGCCCGCGGTCATCTGCACATCCGGGTTTGAGACATCTTCCGTGAGCGCCTTTTCGATACACTCGCGCGCATTCGACAGCTGCCCGAGCTTCATGTACTCGATGGCCAGCTGCATATTGGCAACGGCCGCTTTGGCCGGCTCCTTTTTGTAGGTCCGCACGGGGCGCTGATACTCCGGCGGATTGTGGCTGCAAGCGCTCAAAATCGAGGCGGCCATCACGGCCAGCAGCGGGACGGCGCGAAGCAATCCTGAATTCAGCTTGGTTGAATTCAGCTTCACTGAATTTCCGCCGGAGCGCGCTGCACCGTCGAAAGTCTTGTCCCGAGCCGCACCAGAGTGCGGTCCGTGACCCTTCCCGCCAATTGCCCGCACGCCGCCTCGATGTCATCGCCGCGCGTTCTGCGGATTGTCGCGATGACACCGTGATCGTTGAGAATGTCGCGGAACTTCAAAATGGCTGCGGCCGGCGAACGCCGATAGTGCGTGCCGGGAAACACGTTGAAGGGAATGAGGTTGAGCTTCGCCGGACGCCCCCGCATCAGCCGAGCGAGTTGCCGCGCATGCTCCGGCTTGTCGTTCACGCCGTCCAGCATGACGTATTCAAAAGTAATGCTGCGGCCGTTTTGCTTATCGATGTAGTGCCAGCAAGCGCTAAGCAATTCGGCGATGGGATGCTTGCGGTTGATGGGCACGAGTTCGTTGCGCAGCTCATCGTTCGGCGCATGCAGCGAAACCGCCAGCGCGACGTTGCACTCCTCCGCCAATTTGTACATCTGCGGCACCAGCCCGGAGGTGCTCAACGTCACCCGGCGCCGCGATAGGTCGTAGCCCAAGTCGTCGAGGAAAATTCGCATGGCGGGCAGCACGTTGCGGTAATTGGCGAGCGGCTCGCCCATGCCCATGAATACGATGTTCGTAATGCTGCGCCGGCCCTCATCCGCAATGTCGGCGCGCGAGGTCGCCAATTCGCGCTGCGCCAGCCAGACTTGGCCCACGATTTCCGCCGCGCTCAAATTGCGGTTGAATCCTTGCTGAGCGGTGGCGCAAAAGGTGCAGTCCATCGCGCAGCCCACCTGACTCGAGATGCACAGCGTGCCGCGATCCGGTTCAGGGATATAAACGGTTTCGATCCCCTGGACCTCGTCCATGCGCAGCATCCATTTGCGGGTGCCGTCCTTCGATATTTGTTCCGTCACAATTTGCGGAACGGTGATTTCCGCGATCTCGGCAAGCTGCGCGCGAAACTCTTGTGCCAGATCACTCATGGTGGAGAAATCCGCGGCGCCGCGCCGATAGATCCACTTCATGAGCTGACGGGCGCGAAATGGCTTCGCGCCGAGACGCGTCGCAACGAACGTCTCGAGCTGCGCGAGGGGAAGCCCCAGCAGATTCACGCGGTCGCTCGACACCTAAGTCCCCCTTATGGCCGCTACGCTAACGCGTACGCGGGCAGAGCTCAATTTCACGGAAGAAGTACCCGATTTCGCGGGCCGCCGTATCCTTGGCATCGGAACCATGAACGATGTTCTCATCGATGCTGGTCGCGAGATCCGCGCGTATCGTTCCCTTGGCGGCTTTCTTTGGATCGGTAGCGCCCATGACCTCACGATTCTTCGCGATGGCGTCTTCGCCTTCAAGCACCTGCACCATCACGGGACCAGAAGTCATGAAGCGGACCAAGTCCTTGAAAAATGGCCGCTCGCGATGCACCCCGTAAAAGCCCTCGGCCTCGGCTTGCGACAGCTGGATCATGCGGGCCGCGATCACTTTCAAACCCACCGCCTCGAAACGTCGATATACCTCGCCGATCAGGTTACGGCCGACGCCGTCTGGCTTGACGATGGAAAGGGTTCGCTCGATGGACATCACTACCTCGCTTTAGGGCCACGCAAATCAGCCCCGGCCGGGGCTGACAAAGACCGCGAAGTGTACTGGAGCGGGGCCGCTCAAGCAATCATGATGATTACCGAAGTCCCTGTATTACTTGGAAAAACCACCCAGCGCAATGCGCTTCGACCCCGTTAAATTCGGCGCGCAGCGCCGAAATTAGACGTTGAAGCTCTCGCCGCAGCCGCATTCGCCCTTGGCCTTCGGGTTTTGGAACTTAAACGCCTCGTTAAGGCCCTGCTTGACGAAGTCCACCAGCGTTCCGTCGATCAGCGGCAGACTTAAAGGATCCACCACGACTTTAACGCCGCGCGCCTCGAAAACCGCGTCTTCGGGATTGATGGCGTCGGCGTAATTCACCACATAGGCGAAGCCCGAACAACCTGTTTTCTTGATTCCAACTCTCAAACCGACGCCGATTCCGCGTTGCGCCAAATGGGTCTTTACCCGATTGGCCGCCGATTCCGTCAGTAGTATCGCCATGCTGCGCTGTACCTCGCAAAGTTCAGCTCCAAGACACCATACATAACACGTAGACGCCTCGCCCGCACGGAACCAAAGCGCGTTTTTTATTAATACTCGTTCACGCTGGCCGCTGGCCGCTGGCCGCTCGCCGTTCGCCGTTCGCGCAATCCGCGCACTACCAATGTGGGTGCTCAGCCCTCGTAGTCAATGGCCGGAACCGCGGCGGCCAGCCACGCATCTTCGATAATCAACAGCCGGCCCATTTTCTCGACGGGCACAGCAAAACGATCGCGCAAATCCGCCACGCTCTCGGGCAGCACCGCCGTTACCGCCCTTCCGACGGACTGCTCCGCCAGCCAAGCCGACACGGCGATGGTATGCGGGCAGGCGAAAGCGAGGAACCGCACCGCCCGCAGCGTTCCCGATTCGCACCGCAGGTCGAATTGCACCCACGTCCCCTGTTCGCGGTTCCCCGCAGCGCCGCGGAATACCCCGGGACCCGATACCAGCTCTCCCACGCTCGCGGGAGACTCGAAATAGCGGCGTGTCAATTCGTTGTAAATCACGTTGTTGGAATCCGGGTCACGTTGCCGGTACCTGGTTCACGCTGTGGGAACGCGGTTCCTGTCTGCTTCACGTTGCGGCTACCGCCGCCGCTACCTTGGCGGCCCGCGTGCCGGCAATTTCGCGCAGCCGGCCCACTTCTCGAGACAGGACGGCAACGGCCGTATCGATATCCCGCTCGGTGGTCGTGCGCCCCAACCCGAATCGCAAACTGCTTTCGCTCAGGCGCTCGCTGCGGCCCAAAGCACGCAGTACATACGAAGGCTGCGCCAGCGCCGAGGTGCAGGCGGACCCGGTCGACACGGCCAAATGCGGCCGTACTACGGCGAGCAAGCTCTCCCCTTCCACGCCCTCAAACGACACGTTGAGCAGATGCGGGACAGAATGCATGGCGCTGCCATTACGCAGCACGCCGCCTATCGATGCCAATCCCTGCCACAGCCGCCGCTGCAACTGCGCGACGCGCACGGTTTCCAAAGACGATATCGACGCCGCCAGCTCGAACGCCAGGCCCATGCCGATCACTTGGTGAGTTGGCAGCGTGCCGGCCCTCAAGGCCTGCTCCTGGCCGCCGCCAAAGAGCAGGGGCGCGAGCTGCACGCGACCGCGGTGCCCGAGTCCGCCCTGCACGCGTCCGACGAGCCGGTCGCCGCGCTGTGATACCAGCAATGCGCCCACGCCCTTCGGACCGTAAACCTTGTGCGCCGAGAGCGACATCAGGTCGACTCCGAGACTCGCGAAATGTAGGGGACATTTCCCGACGCTCTGCGCGGCGTCCACGTGCAGCCATGCACCGCCGTGCCGCGCGCAGACCGCGCCGACGGCGCCGATATTTTGAACCACGCCAATTTCGTTGTTGACGTGCATGATGGAGACCAGCACGGTATCCGGCCGCAGCGCGGCGGCGACTTGATCGGGATCGAGCAGTCCGTCCCGATCGGGCACGAGATAGGTGACCCGCCAACCGCGCCGCTCCAGTTCACGGCAGGGGTCGAGCACGGCTTTGTGTTCCGTTCGCGACGTGACGATGTGACGGCCTCGCTCGCGGTAATACTGAGCGATGCCGAAAATCGCTAAATTGTTGGCTTCGGTGGCGCCCGAGGTCCAGATGACCTCGCCCGACGCGGCGCCCACGGCTGCCGCGACCTGAGCCCGCGCCTGCTCCACCAGAGCGTGCGCAATGTCGCCGTAGTCGTGACTCGCCGATGCCGGGTTGCCGAACTCAGTGTCGGAGTTCAACACCTCGGCCATGCGCGCGGCTACGCGAGCATCAACCGGCGTGGTCGACGCGTGATCCAAGTACACCGGCATGCTCGCCGGCTTCATTTGCGCGGCCGCCGTCATTTGCGCGAGCGCTGCGCCGACTGGCCTCGCCTGCCCTGCACGGCGCTCAAGATCCCACGCAGGATGTTGAGTTCGTTGCGATCAAGTTGCGCGCGATTGAACAGCCGCCGCAAGCGCTCCATCAGGTGGCCGGTTCGATCTTCAAAATCGATTTCGTTTAAGACCTGGTGCAGGTGCGCGTAAAAGTGCTCGAGATCGCCCGACGGGGCCAAGGGCATTTCCAGCTGCGTGTGCGAATGAGGCTGCTCGCGCGCCATGAAAATCTCGTACGCGGCGAGCTGCACCGACATGGCCAGGTTCAGCGAACAATATTCCGGATTCGCGGGGATCCGTACCAGCACATTGCAGTAATTCAAATCCTGGGTAGCCAGTCCATAGCGCTCCGACCCGAACAACAGCGCCGCGCGATTTTCTGAAGGTAAGGACACGATGCGGCCGGCTATCTCGCGCGGTGTCGTGAATTCCCAGTAGTATGACCGGGGCCGAGAGGTCGTGCCGGCGATGAAAGCGCAGTCGCTGATGGCCTCGGCAACGCTGGTCACGATGCGGGCGCCCGCTAAAATGTCGTCCGCTCCCGCCGCCAGCGCGTTGGCCTCCGCATGTGGAAATGAGCGCGGGCGCACCAGCACCAGATCCGAGAGCGCCATATTCTTCATGGCGCGCGCCACCGAGCCGATGTTGCCCGGATGGCTGGGATCGATCAGTACGATGCGAACGAGGGTGGTCACTGATGATATTCTAGCGCCACCTTATGCAACCCCTGCTCAATATCGCTATGCGCGCCGCGCGGCGCGCCGGCGATTTAATCGTCAAAAGCCTCTCAAGGCTCGATTCCTTGAAAGTCGACAGTAAGGGCCGCAATGACTTCGTCACCGACATAGACCGCAAGGCCGAAGCGGACATCATCGCCACGATCCGGCGCAGCTACCCCCAGCATGCGATTCTTGCGGAAGAATCCGGCCGCAGCGGCGAAGATGAGTTCGTTTGGATCATCGATCCGCTCGACGGCACCACGAACTTTCTGCATGGTTTCCCGACCTTTGCCGTCTCGATTGCCGTCGAGCACCGCGGCCGCCTGCAGCAGGCGGTGGTCTACGATCCGATGCGCCAGGAATTCTTTACCGCCTCGCGCGGCGACGGCGCGCAGCTCGAAGGCAAAAAGATTCGCGTGAGCACGCAACGAACCTTGGAAGGCTCGCTGATCGGCACCGGATACCCGTTTCGCGACGGAGCGACCTATGTCGATGAATACCTGGCGATGCTCAAAGTGATCATGTCCACGGCCGCGGGCGTGCGCCGTCCGGGCGCCGCGTCCTTGGACTTAGCCTATGTGGCTGCCGGGCGAATCGACGGCTTCTGGGAATTCGGGCTTTCCCCGTGGGACACCGCCGCGGGCACGCTGCTCATTCAGGAGGCCGGAGGCCGGGTCGGCACACCTGCCGGAGCCGAGTATGCACTCGGATCGAATATCGTCGCCGGCAACCCGAAAGTCTACGAAGCGCTGCTCGAAGCCATCGGACCGCTGACCCCGGCAGCGCTTCGCGTCTAGCCGCCCGCTACGTCGAGCGCTTCGCGTTTAGCGGCCAGCGCGCCGTGCCGCTTAGCTCAGGGTGCTGCGCTTATAGCCGTAGAACCGGTACACCACCAGCCCGAGCGCTGCCCAGCCAAAAAACACCAGGATGGTGACCAGGGGCAACAGCAGGAACAATCCCAGGCAGCCGATCAGCGCCAACGGGCCGACCACCCAAATGCCCGGCGTTCGAAACGGCCGTTTTCTGTCCTTGGCGGTGCGCCGCAGGATCATGACGCCCAGCGCCACAGCAAAGAAGGCGGCCAAGGTTCCGCCGTTGGACAGGTCGGCGAGCTTGCCTACGGGGAAAAAAGCCGCGGCGCACATCACCACCGTCCCCGTGATTATGGTCACCACGTGAGGGGTATTGAAGCGCGGGTGAATTGTGGTCAGTACGTCGGGCAGCAGGCGGTCACGCGCCATGCTGAAGAACACCCGGGTCTGGCCGAACATCATCATCAAGATGACGGACGGCAGCGCTAAAAATGCGGCAAGTCCGATGAGCCGCGATACCTTGTCCCAGCCGATTTCTCGCAGCACATGCGCCAGCGGCTCATCGCTGCACACCAGCGAGGAGAGTTTCGCCGGGTCCATGCAGGCGTGCAGCATTTCCGGGGTGCCCGGTTCGATGCCGTTTCCCATCGCATCCAACACCGGTTGAGCGCCGATGGAGCCGATGGCACCGGTCGCCACGAGCAGATAAAACACTGTACAGATCATCAAACTGCCGATGAGTCCGATGGGCATGTTGCGCTGTGGGTTCTTAGTCTCTTCGGCGGCGGTCGACACGGCGTCGAAGCCGACGTAGGCGAAGAAGATCGAGGCGGCGGCGCCGCCGATGCCGAGCGCACCCAAGGGCGCGAACGGCTGAAAGTTGGACATCTTGACGACCGGTAAAGCCAGGGCGCAAAAGAGGATCAGCGCCGCTACCTTGATGCATACCAAAACCGCATTCACGGTTGCGCTCTCGCGCGTGCCGAGAGCCAGAAGCGTCGTCACCAGCGCGGCGATGAACACCGCCGGCACATTGACCAAGCCGCCCGCGAAATAGCCCTTCGAGAGATTTAAGGGTATGTGGATATTGAAGCTGTGTTGGATCAGCGGTACGAAGTAGTTCGACCATCCCACCGACACGGCACTGGCGGCAATGGTGTATTCCAGAATGAGCGCCCAGCCGACGATCCATGCAATCAGCTCACCCAAGACGGCGTAGGAGTAGGTGTATGCGGAGCCGGAAACGGGCACCATGGCCGCAAGTTCGGCGTAACACAGCGCTGTTACCGCGCAGACGAAACCGGCCAGGATGAACGACAGCATCATTCCGGGGCCGGCCTTTTGCGCCGCCTCGGCGGTCAGCACGAAGATGCCTGTGCCGATGATGGCGCCCACCCCGAGCATCGTCAGCTGGAAAGCACCCAGCGAACGGGGCAGAGATCGTTTCTCTGCGCTCGCCAAAATAGCGTCAAGCGGTTTGATGCGCCAATTCATGTCATCTCCCGTTTTTTTGAATACTGCCGGACTTTAGCGGCTTTCCTACCGCGCTAGCAAACTATTACTTAATGCGTCTGCGCAGACGGATGTTTATCCATTCAATGGCCGCGGAGAATGCCATCGCGAAATACAGGGAGCCCTGGGGAATCTCCAACTCCAGCGATTCCGCGATCAGCGCGGCGCCCACCAATACCAGGAACCCCAAAGCCAACACTTTGATCGTCGGGTAGCGGTCGATGAAGCGGCTGACGGCCGAGGACACCGCCATCATCACCAGCACCGAGGCCACGATGGCGGCGATCATGACCTCGATGTGTTTGGCGAGCCCGACCGCGGTGAACACCGAGTCCAGGGAGAACACGATGTCGATGATGCCGATTTGAATGATGATCATCAAAAAGCCGTTCATCACCCCGGGCTTGCGGACGTGCAACTTGCCCGCGAGCATGTCGCGAATTTCAATGACGGTTTTCACCAGCAGGAAAAGACCGCCGGCGAACAGAATCAAGTCGCGGCCGGACACGTCCGTTCCCAGCGCCCGAAACAAGGGAGTGCGCAGCGTCGCCAGCCAGGTAATGGAAAACAGCAGGGCGATGCGCGTGAGCATTGCAAACCCTAGCCCTAAGATTCGCGCGCTGGCGCGCCGCGGCTTCGGTAAGCGCTCGACGAGAATCGAAAGAAAGATGATGTTGTCGATGCCGAGGACGATCTCGAGCAAAGTAAGCGTCAGGAATGACACCCAAGCCTGCGGCTCGTAGAGCAACTCCATCACATTACTCTGGCAATCAGATTACTCCGGCAACGCCTTGGAGCCCAAAGCTTACGGCAGGCCGTCGATTTCTTCGGGTTTCGCCGCCTTGCGCTCCAGCAAATCGTCGGCGCGCAATCCCAAATCCAGCGCCAAAGCCGAGGAGATGTAAATCGACGAATAGGTGCCGGCGATGATGCCGATCACCAACGCTGCGGAAAATCCGCGTAGGGTTTCACCGCCGAATATCAGCAGCGCGACCACGACCAACAATGTCACCAGCTTGGTCATGATGGTTCGCGACAGCGTTTGGTTGATGGACTCATCGATGACTTGCGCAATGGTCAATTTACGCGCGGTGCGCGCCCGTTCACGGATGCGGTCGAACACGATGACGGTATCGTTCAGCGAATAGCCGATCACCGCCAGCACCGCCGAAATCGCCGTTAAATCGAACGTCATTTGAGTCAGGGCAAAGAACCCCACGACGCAGATCGGATCATGCAATACGGCGAAAATCGCGCCGAGCGCGAGCTTCGGGGTAAACCGGAACAAAACGTAGATCAAGATCAGGACCAGCGTCGCGAACAGCGCCCAACCGCCCTTGACGAACAGCTCCTGCCCCACCTGCGGACCGACTACCTCGGTTCTCTGCAGCTTTACGCCCGCATCGGATTTGGAGAAAATTTCCAGCACATGCGCGCCGATTTGATCGCCCTTCGCATTCGGATCCGGCGGCAAGCGCACCAAAATATCCCTGGAGCTGCCGAAGGCCTGCACCTGCGCTCCCGCGACGCCGGCGGTGGCCAGCGCCGCGCGCAGCGTTTCGATATTGGGAGCCTGCGGAAAATTCGTCTCCACCTCCACGCCGCCGGTGAAGTCCACCCCTAGATTCAATCCGCGGATCACGACCAGTGCAAGCGAGACCACGATCAAACCGGCGGACAGCCCGTACCACACCTTGCGGGTGTTCATGAACGGGAAGCGCGTCACCTTGTGGAAAAATTCCATGTCCGTTCCCCTAGATCGACAAGCGATCGAGCTTGCGCCTGCCGCCGTAAACAATCTGCACCAGCGCGTGGCTGCCCATCACCGAGGTAAACACGGAAGTGCCGATGCCCAGCACCAGGACTACCGCGAAGCCGCGAATGGCGCCCGCGCCGAAGGACCACAACACGACGCCGGCGATGAGCGCGGTGAAGTTCGAGTCCGTGATCGCCGAGAGCGCACGCTCGAAGCCCGCGGCGATGGCCGCGCGCGGCGTCACGCCGTTGCGCAATTCCTCTCGAATGCGCTCGTAGATCAGAATGTTTGCGTCCACCGCCATGCCGACCGTCAGCACCACGGCGGCGATACCCGGCAGCGTCAACGCGGCGCCGAATATGGACAGCAGCGCGGTCAGCAGAATCACATTGGCCGCCAGCGCCAGGTCGGCTATCAATCCGAACACCCTATAGTAGATGGCCATGAATATGAACGCGGCCAGCATGCCGAACACCATCGCCTTGATGCCCTTGTCGATGTTGTCCTGCCCCAAGCTCGGTCCGATGGCGCGCTCCTCGACGGGAGTCAGCGGCGCTGCCAAGCCTCCGGCGCGCAGCAGCAGCGCAAGCTCGCGGCCTTCGATCGGATTGACGCCGGTGATCGAGAAATTATTGCTGAACACGCCGCGAATGGTCGCGCGGTTGATGACCTCTTCGGTCGTTCGGTCGACTTCCACGCCCTGCGCATTTTTTTCCCGCGAACGGTCGATGAACACCACGGCCATCAAGTGGCCGAGATTTTCCTGGGTATTCTTCAGCATTTTTGCGGCGCCGCGGCTGTCCAAGCCCACCGAGACGGCGGCGCCGTCCTGGCCGCTCGGCTGAAATGTCGCGTCGGTAAGCTGATCCCCGGTCACCACCACATCGCGCTTCAGCAGCACCGGCTGCTTATCGCGGGTGTAGAACAGCTTCGAGCCCAACGGCACACGGCCGGTGCCTGCCGCTTCGAGAGGGTTGTTGGTCTCATCGACCATGCGAAATTCCAAGGTTGCCGTCTTGCCGAGGATCTTCTTGACCTCGGCTGAATTTTGCAGGCCCGGCAGCTGGATGGCGATGCGATCCACCCCCTCGCGCGCGACCTGCGGCTCGGATACCGCGAGTTCCGGGCTGTTGAGACGATTTCTCAAGATGACGATGTTTTGCGAAACGGCGTAGTCCTGGCGTTCCTTGATTTCTTGGGGCGTCAGCTGCAGTTCCAACGCGGGAGCGCCGGCCACGGTGATATCGGTCAGATTTAAATTGCGGTTATCGGAGAGGATGGCCGCTTTACCCTTGGCGAAACTGTCCGCGTCGCGAAACAGCACGCGCACTTTCGCCTGCGGATAATCGACGGCGACATCCTGGTAGGCGATCCGCGCGTTGCGCAGCGATGAGCGAAAATCCTGCTCGCGCCGATCGAGCAGCTGCTTGACCGCGCCCTGTATGTCGACTTGATAAACGAGATAAACACCGCCTCGCAGGTCCAGGCCCAGTTTGACGGGATTGAGTCCCATATTGCGCATCCAAGTCGGGACACGCGAGGCCTGCGACAGCGCGATCGTGAACTGATTGGGCCGAGCCTCCGCAATGAGGTCGCGCGCCTTCAATTGATCCTGCTTGCTGCTGAAGCGCAACGTCAGGCGTCCCTGCTCCAAAAATACGCCCGAGGGCGTCACGCCCTTGTCCTTGAGTATTTGCACCACGGCGGCACTGTCGCTGTCCGTGACGGCCGCGCGATCGGCCGCCAACTGCAGCGCGTTTTCCTCGCCGAACAAATTGGGCAGCGCCAGGAAGATCCCTATCCCTAACACGATCGCGACCAACGCGATCTTCCAGCGCGGATAGCCAATCATGCGCTCTTGACCGTGCCCTTCGGCAGCACCTGTGCGACCTGGAATTTCTGCAATTTGACATTCACGCCGTCGGCGATTTCCACGCTCAGGAACTGCTCGCCTACCGCGGTCACCTTGCCCAGAATGCCGCCGGTGGTGGCAATCTCATCGCCCACCGCGACTTTGGAAAGCATTTCGCGCTGCTCTTTGGCGCGCTTGCTCTGCGGCCTGATAAGCAAAAAATAAAACACCACCAGCAGCAGGGCCGGAAGCAGCAGCGTATTCAACATGCTGGGACCGCCGCCGGCGCCGCCCGTGGCCTGTGCATTTGCCGAATTAATGAGGAAATCCATAGTGTTACACTCTTTTTTTGCTCGGGGTAGCTACGCAAAGCGGCGTAGTATACAGCAGGCGGAGGCAAACTTAACTCAGGGCCCAAGCCTTGGTCTGGGCCTCAAGCCTTCAAGGTCTCAAGCCTTGCGCGCGTGAACTTCCGCGGCATAGCTCTCGAATGTGCCCGCCACGATGGCGGCACGAATTTCCATCATCAGCCGCTGGTAGAAAAACAGGTTGTGGACCGTGTTCAAGTGCGCGCCCAGAATTTCGCCGCACTTGTCCAAATGCCGCAAATAACTGCGGCTGTAGTTGAGGCAGGTGTAGCAGGTGCACCCCTCCTCGATCGGCCCGGTATCCTTCTGGTGCGCGGCGTTGCGGATGTTGACGACGCCGGTGCGCGTGAATAGATGCGCGTTTCGCGCATGCCGGGTCGGCATGACGCAATCGAACATATCAACACCGCGCCGTACCGCCTGGATAATGTCCTCCGGTCTTCCCACGCCCATGAGATACCGGGGCTTAGATGCGGGCATGTGCGGCAAGAGCTGTTCGAGGACCCGTTCGCGCTCCTCTTCGGGCTCGCCCACCGCCAACCCGCCGATGGCGAGTCCTGCGAATCCAATTTCCTCGAGCGCCGCCAATGACTCAAGACGCAATCCTGCGTGCACTCCCCCCTGGACGATGCCGAACAGCGTTCCCGGAGGCTCGCTCTGGTAGTACTCACGAAAGCCGCGCAGCGCCCAGCGCATCGACAATTCCATGGAGGTGCGGGCCTGATCTTCGGTAGCCGGGTATGGCGTACATTCATCGAAACTCATCGCGATATCGGAAGCGAGGGTCCGCTGAATGCGCATGGACTCCTCGGGCGATAGAAACACTTGAGCGCCATCCACCGGCGAGCGGAAATGCGCGCCCTCCTCGGTGATTTTGCGCATCTCGGCGAGGCTCCACACTTGAAAACCGCCTGAATCGGTGAGAATCGGCCGCCGCCAATGCATGAAGCGGTGCAGACCGTGATGCGCCTGTATGACCTCGAGTCCCGGCCGCAGATATAAGTGAAAAGTATTGCCGAGCACGATTTCTGCGCCGATCGCTTCCAGATCTTCCGGCGTCATCGCCTTGACGGTGCCGTACGTCCCCACGGGCATGAACGCCGGCGTCTCAACGGTGCCGCGCGAGAATTCCAGACGGCCGCGCCGCGCCGCGCCGTCTTGCGCCAGTAAATTAAAGCGCATGGTGTTCGGGCGCATGGCGCTCATGACAGGAACATGGCGTCACCGTAGCTGAAAAACCGATAGCGCGCCTGCACCGCGTGAGCGTACGCGGCCAGCAGCGCTTCGCGCCCGGCGAAGGCGGCGCACAACATCAGCAAAGTCGATTCCGGTAAGTGGAAATTGGTGACCATGGCATCCACGGCGCGAAATTTATAGCCCGGCTTGATGAATATTCGGGTTATGCCCCGGTAAGGGGCGAGTCGCTTCGAACCCTCGGTGCCGCCGGCGCTGGCGGCTGCGGCTACTGCGGCGGTTTCCAAGCTTCTGACCACGGTGGTTCCGACAGCGATCACGCGGCCCCCCGCCGAGCGCACGCTATTGATCGCGGCACAGGTGCTCTCGCCAACCTCCAGGTACTCTGCGTGCATGCGGTGCTCCGCGATGTCCTCCACCCTCACCGGTCCAAAGGTACCCGCACCCACGTGCAGCGTGACAAAGGCATGCGGCACACGGCGCGCCCGCAGCGCTGCAAAAATCGATTCGTCAAAATGCAGCCCGGCCGTCGGCGCCGCGATCGCGCCGAGGATGCGCGAATACACCGTTTGGTAGCGCTCACGGTCGGCATCCTCCGCCGGACGATCGATGTAGGGCGGCAGCGGAATCTCCCCGTGGGCTTGGAAGAATTCCACGACGTCGCAGGAGAATTCCAACACGAAGAGTTCCTCCTCCCTGGCCAGCATGCGGGCGCTTTGCCCTGCCGCAAGCCTCACGATAGCGCCATCCTTGAGGCCCTTGCTCGCTCGGACGTGAGCCAGCGCGGTATTCGGCGAGAGCGCCCGCTCCAGCAGCAATTCGACTCGTCCGCCGCTGTCCTTCACGCCGAAAGCTCGGGCCGGAATCACACGAGTGTCGTTGAATATCAAGAGATCGCGCGAGTCGACAAGCGACGGAAAGTCGCGAAAGTTTAGGTCCCGGTAGGCACCGGTGAGCCGGTCGAGGACTAATAATCGGCTGGCGGAGCGCTCGTCGGCGGGTCTTTGGGCAATGAGTTCTTTGGGCAGCTCAAAGTTAAATTCCGTGCGCAGCATAAACTTTAAGCATTCTACCAAGAGCGTCAATCGCATATACTGCCTGATCTGGCATGCCCGAATGGCGGAACTGGTAGACGCGCCGGACTCAAAATCCGGTGGTGGTGACACCGTGTGGGTTCGATTCCCTCTTCGGGCACCAGAATTTTTTTTGAGTGTAACTTTTGAATTTCTGCAGCAATTGCGGCTCACCCGTCGAATCCAAGATCCCTCCTGGGGATCATTTGCCGCGTTTTGTGTGCACCAACTGCCATATGGTGCATTACAAGAATCCGCTTTTGGTGCTCGGGTGCGTACCCGAGTGGCAGGACAAAATTTTGCTCTGCCGCCGCGCGATAGAGCCGCGTCTGGGATTTTGGACCGTGCCGGCGGGATTCATGGAGAACGGCGAAACCATGCAGCAGGCAGCAGCGCGCGAATGCCGCGAGGAAGCCCTGGCGGAAGTTGAAATCGGCTCCCTGTTGGCGGTAGTCAACGTGACCCGCGCCCATCAAGTGCATGTGATGTTTCGGGCCAAACTGCTCGAGCCGAAATTCGCGCCGGGGGTGGAGAGCTTGGAGGTCGCCCTATATGATGAGGCGCACATCCCCTGGTCGGAACTGGCGTTCGCCAGCGGTGAATATACGTTGCGCCAATACTATGCCGATCGCAGCGCCGGCCTTGATAAGCATCATTTCACCGAGTTGAAAAGCCGATCGACCCCGTGAGGCGGGCACCGGGCAACCGCGGCGCCGACCCGCTGACCGGTGCCATCGGATTTTCCGTCTGTGGCAGAATGGTATTAACGATTAACAGTGTAAGAGAAGGTTAAGTCATGGCGTTCGTGGTCACCGAAAGCTGCATCAAGTGCAAATATATGGACTGCGTCGAGGTCTGTCCCGTCGATTGTTTCCACGAAGGACCGAATTTTCTCGTGATCGATCCCGACGAATGCATCGATTGCACACTCTGCGAGCCGGAATGCCCGGTCGAAGCCATTTATTCCGAGGAAGAGATCCCGGACGGCCAGGGAAACTTCAAAGAACTGAACGCCGAACTGGCCAAGAAGTGGCCTGTGATCAGCGAAAAGAAAGAGGCGCCCGCGGACGCCAAGCAATGGGAAGGCGTTACGGACAAGATCAAGCTGCTGGAGCGTTAAGCCCCCTCACAGCCGATGAATCGGCGTGATGAGGTTCCAATGTACGGTGAACCAAGACAGGAACACGCACGCCAGCGCGACCAGCGTAAATTTGATCCGGCTGATGCTGCTCACCGCATGACGGCGCCACGCGCGCGCAGCCGACAGCACGGCGAAAACACTCAACGCGATCCCAATCACGCAGGCAAGGTCGCCGATTAGGAAATAAGTGTCCCACGCCGAGGTCGGCGGCAGCCTGTCATCTTCGCCGATGATCGAGAACACCACCGCTAACAGCGCAAACAGGGCAACCCAATACATCGCCGCTGCTCGCGACAGGGTGCTCAAGGGAATGCTGGCGATCGGCGGGATGGGCTGCGAGCTGCGAAAAATGTAGCGCCGCGCCACCTTAAAAATCGCGGCGAATAGAACGCTGATGACAATCAGCAGGCTGAGCCCCAGCAACGCAAATACGAAATGGTCCTTATCGTACCAAGGCACGCGCTGCCACTGAGCTGCGGGGAAGGACCCAGCCAGGCGTTCGATGCGGCCGTCGGCGCCGCGGATGGCCAACAGCCGGTTTTGATCCTCAACCTGCTGCCACGAATCCTTAGCGGCCGGCTTCCAGCCAAACGGATGCCCACGCAGGTCCTTCATTTTGTCCACGTGCAAGACGCCGTCCTTATCGACTTTCGCGTGCGCCTGCCCGCTTAGAGCGAAAAGCTTCAGCACCGTGCTGTCGGCGCGGCGCGTGGCCTCATACGTACCCTCGATCTCCTTGAGAGTCTTCTGCGGCAAACTGATGAAGGTCTGATGCTGCTCCTGCGGAAAGTAGCGGTCGGAGAACGCGTTCAACAACTCGGCGCGCGATCTATTTGCGGATCCGGCGGAGTTATAGGAAATGAACAACACGAGCTTCTGCTGCGGCTCGACGAAAAACAGACTGTGAAATGCGATCAAATCGCCTTGGTGGCCGATCCACTTGAGTTGATTTCTCCACACCTGGTAGAAGCCAAGGCCAATCGGCGGCAGTTCCTCGCTCGCGCGAAATTGCGGTTTCCACATTTCGGCCAAGGACTCCTGTTTCAGGATGCGTTGTCCGTCGAGTTCGCCGCCGTTGAGCAGCGATTGACCGAAGCGGGCCATATCGGCGGCAGACGACGAGATCCCTCCCGCACCCACGGGACTGAAGCGCTCGAATCCGATGGCGGGTTCTCGCGTGTCGGAGGGATATCCATCGGAGGGCAGATCTTTCAGCCCCGCCGGCGGCGGCTGGAAAAAGGTCGAATGAGTCATGCCGAGCGGCGAAAATATGTGCTTGGCGACGTAGTCTTCGAAGGATTCGCCGCTGACGCGTTGAACGATGTAGCTGCCAAGCCCCACCGCGTAATTCGAATACGCCGGAATGGTTCCCGGCGCGAATAATCGATGCGGTTGGTTTTGGATGAGAAATTCGCGCAAGGGGAGGTAGTGCTTGTCGTCAGTCACGATGATGTTGCGCACTGTCTCTTCGAAACCGCTGGTATGCGTCATCAGGTTGCGCAGCGTGATGGGCTGCGCCGTGCCGGAAAAAGCTCTGATGGGAAAATCCAGGTAACGCTCCACACCGACGTCGAGGTCCAGCTTGCCTTGCTCCACCAGCTGCATAACCGCGGTCCATGCAAATAGCTTCGAAATGGACGCGAGCCGAAACATGCTCGCGACCGGATCCACCGCCTGTTTTTTCTTGAGATCGCTGAAGCCGTAGCCCTTTTGCAGCAGCGTGGTGCCGTCCTTCATGACCAGCACGGTTGCGCCGGCGACATCGCTGCGCTCCAGCTGCAGAGGGATGATGCCGTCGAAGAATGCCTCCAGATCGTCCCTGCTCAGGGAATGAGCGAGAGGAGCGGGGGCCGCTGCGGGGGGCACGGCAGCCGACGCGGCTTGAGCCGCTTCGGCCAAAACAGGGCGGCTCGATGCGAGCGACAGCACCGACACGGCGCACAGCAGCGCGCCCCTGCCAATTGAATGAAACATCCCGCCTCCATTATTCCGCGAACTCAGCCCGTATTCTACGAACTTAGCCCATCAACTTTTCAGGCAATTCGGCGTGCTGGTCAAACCTACCGCACCGACCGCACCTTGAGGGCTCGAGCGGGGACATTGCGACGCTCGGGGGAGACCGGGAAATGAGGGGCGGTACGGCCGCGATTGGGACTTTAAGCGGCGGCGGAGACGGCCGCCTCCACATCCAAAAGCCGAGTCCAAGGAACGCGGCGAGAATCAGTCCGGAAATCCATTTCCGCACGTAACGCACTGGGCGCTAGCACTTGGCCACTTAGCGCTTCGCCACCTGCAGCTCTTTGAGCCGATCCAAGAGTTCGCGCGGCTCCATGTAGCCTGAAATATAGTCGCCGTTTTCGGTGACGATCGCAGGCGTGCCGCGAACGCCGATATTTTCGCCCAATTCGTATTCGCGCTTTACCGGCGTCGGCGCACAGATCTTGTTCATATCCAGCGTGGCGCCGGCCTTCGCCCGTGTCAGCGCTTCGTTGCGATTGGGCGAGCACCAAACCACTTCGGCCTTCTTCCAACTTTCCGTTCCCGGTCCGGTGCGCGGAAAGAACATGTATCGAACGCGAATGCCGAGGCGGTTGAGTTCCGCCATTTGGCTGTGCAGTTTCCTGCAATAGGCGCAATCGACGTCCGTGAAAACCGTGATGGTGTATTTCGGATTCGCCGGCGAGAAAATCAGCATCTCCGATTCCGGAACCGAACCGATCAACGCCACGCGCGCATGCGTGCGCAGCGCCTCGGTCAGGTTGTCGCGCGATTTCATGTCATAGACATTGCCGTCGATGAAGTACTTGCCGTCCGCGGTCAAGTAGCTGATGTCGGCGCCTTGCATGAACTCATAGATGCCGGGAATCGGCGACGGCTGTAAATCCTCGATCTTGGAACCCGCCGGCAAAAGCTTGATCAAGGCGGCGCGCGGATCGGCGGCCGGCGGTTCGGCCGCGGCGGCAGTGGCCGCGCGCGCGCAGGGCTGCAAGGCGCACAGAATCAAGCTCAAGACAGCGGCGTATCGCAACATGCGGGGGGCTCCGGACCTAAACTGTTCGACCTCCGCCAGGCTGGGAGGTTCACTCAATTCTAGCAGACGGTCGGCCCCTGCTTGGCCCGATCAGCCGCGAGCTTGGCCGATCAGCCGCGGGGATGGTGCTCGGAGTGCAGGTCTTTTAGCCGTTCGCGCGCGACGTGAGTATATATTTGAGTAGTCGACAGATCGCTATGACCCAAGAGCATCTGCACCACGCGCAAGTCCGCGCCGTGATTCAACAGATGCGTGGCGAAGGCGTGTC
>Ga0182030_10007253_pt1 | contig 23182 bp, 25 predicted proteins | sample 812S3MmetaG_FD_121299 | JGI IMG/M metagenome (GOLD analysis project Ga0182030, IMG submission 121299) | Permafrost microbial communities from Stordalen Mire, Sweden - 812S3M metaG (Illumina Assembly) | ecosystem: Environmental > Terrestrial > Soil > Wetlands > Permafrost | place: Sweden...
CGGATCGACAAGATGGGCTCCATATCAAGTCTCAGTCTGGGCGGTCATCCGCGGAATCTGCTGGAATTCGCGGCGAAGCGGACCTTTGATCTCGTTCTGTCCGGCTTGACGTTGTTGCTGCTTTCGCCGTTGCTGCTCGCCGTCGCGGCGCTCATCCGGCTTGACAGCAAGGGCCCGGTCTTTTTCCTGCAGCGACGCTATGGCTTCAATCAGGAGCCGTTTCGCATATATAAATTCCGCTCGATGACGACGATGGAGGATGGACGCGAGATTCCTCAGGCTACAGCCGATGACTTGCGCGTGACCCGCGTTGGACGCTTCATCCGCCGTTGCAACATCGACGAGCTGCCGCAGCTTATCAATGTGTTGAGGGGCGAGATGTCGCTCGTCGGGCCACGCCCGCACGCGCTCGCGCACGACCAGCTTTTCGAACGCAAGATTGCCCTTTACGCGCGTCGCCATAACGTAAAGCCCGGCATTACCGGCTGGGCGCAGGTGAACGGTCTGCGCGGCCCGATAGACATGCCGGAAAAGATCCGCCAGCGGGTGGAGCACGATCTCTTTTACATCGACAACTGGTCGCTGGCGTTCGACCTCTGGATCATATTCCTGACAGTGTTCTCGAAGAGGGCCTATCGAAACGCGTTCTGAGCCGCCGGGTTCCGAGTTGCGGTCAGCGCCACGAAAAGACTGCCGCAGAGCAGCGCCGCCGCAAGAAAATATGCGGCGCCAGTAAAGCTCTCCGCTGCAATGCTCGCCGCGAAAATCTGGGTAAAGAGCAGCGGTCCGATCATGCCCGAGACGCCGCGCAAACTCGCAAGCGCGCCCTGGAGACGGCCCTGTTCCGAAGTTTCTGCGAAACGTGTAGCTAACGCCTGAAAAGCCGGGTTGGCCATCGCCCAAAGCGCGATCAGCGGCGGAGCCGAGAGGAAAACCCATTCATTCGAGGCGAGGGCGTAAGCAGCAAATCCCAGCGAGCCAAACGCCAGGGCGACGAAAAGCGTCTTGCGCTCCCCCAGCCGCGCCACCATTGGCCGCACCATGCCGCCGGAAACGATGGTTTGTGACACACCAACGATGGTGAGCGCCCATCCGGTGGTCATTGCGTCCCAGTGGTAGCGGTAGTCGGAGTAAAGCACGAAAAGGCTTGGCAGTGACTCATGCGCGAGATAGGACAGGAACATGGCGACAGCGAGTAGCGCGAGTTCGCGCCGCCTGCCCAACAATTTCAGCGCGCCGAAAATATTCGCGCTGCGCCAGGCGAACCTGGACGTGCGCTTCTCCACCACCAGCGACTCCGGCAAAATGAAATAGCCGTAAAGCGCATTGGCGAGGCTCAGGCCTGCCGCCGCGACGAAGGGCAGGCGCAAGCCGTAACTTCCTAAGACGCCGCCGATCGCCGGTCCCAGGATAAAGCCAAAGCCGAGAGCCGCGCCGAGCATTCCGTAGCGGCTCGCGCGTTTTGCCTCGGGCGTGATGTCGGCCACATAGGCGCTGGCGGTCGAGAAACTCGCGGCGGTGACGCCTGAAATCAGCCGCCCGGCGTAAAGAAAGGCGAGAGAAGGCGCCAGCGCCATGAAAATATAGTCCAGTCCGAGGCCGAGATTGGAGGCGAGGACCACGGGGCGGCGGCCGAAGCGATCGGAGAGAGCGCCGAGAACGGGCTGAAACAGGAACTGCATCAGGGCCCAGGAGAATCCAAACACCCCTGTAATCATCGTGGCCCGACGCAGGTCGCCGCCTTCAAATTCGACGATGAGCTTAGGCAGCACGGGAATCATCACTCCCAGCGCCAGCATGTCGAGCGTGACGGTGATGAGGATGAAGATGAAGGCGGCCTCGCGGCGTCGCTTCGAGATTGCGGTCATATTGTCGGCGGCCTGTTCCCTGCTTTGCTCAAGTCCCGATAACAGGGAATGGGGCTGGGGCGCAAACGGCCAGAACTCGGTAACATGCAGCCTCTGGCCTTGAATGACGGGGCGGGTGTAATGATGTTTCTTCCAAGCGAGCCATTGTAAAATGCGTCCCACTTCGTTTATTTCGTCTCTAAGGCGTCTCACGCGACGCGCGACCGGCGGACTGCGCATGAACAAATTCGAACGACAATCCAATCCCGCCGTCGAGGCCGAGGTCGAATATTCCGACGGAGATTACCGCGTGCGCAAAGCGGGGGCTTTCGTGCGATGCGCGGTCACGGGCGAGCCAATTCCGCTGGAGGAGTTGCGCTACTGGAATGTCGATCGGCAGGAAGCCTACAGCAGTCCCGAGGCGCGAATGAAGCAATTACGGGAGAAGCTCGCTTCGAACTCCTGACCGCCGCGACATTCTTTCTGCGCGCGCGCGCAAAAGGGCGGCGGTCAGAAGTTCTTCGATAGCGCCGGGCTGATCGAACTCCAATTTGACCGGAACGCTTTCCGCTGGCGCCTCTGATCCGATCCGGGCGGAGTCCTTTTGTGTCGTGACAAGCAGCGCATCCCGGCGTTCAGCCTCCCTGGCCAGCGACGCTAGATCGCGGGAGGAATAGGCGTGGTGGTCCGGAAACCAGCGAAAGCCAACGAGGTCGGCTCCGATTTCTCTCAAAGTCGCCGCGAATTTCCCGGGCCTGCCGATTCCCGCGAATGCGAAGACCTTCTTTCCCTTCAAGCGAGCCACGGCTTCCGACGCGGGCGCGAAGCGCGCACGTAGGACCAATTTCTTGGGCGGAGGCGTAAAGGCCTCGCCTTTGCCTATCAGCACCAGCAAATCCGCGCGGGAAAGCTGGGCCGCAAGGGGCGCGCGCAACGGGCCGGATGGCGGACAGAAGCCATTGCCCGCGCCATAATCCGCGTCGACGACGAGTATCGCGAGATCGGGCTCCAGCCGCCGGCTATGGAGGCCGTCGTCCATCAGCAGTATGCTGGCGCCCTGCGCCTCGGCGAGGCGCGCGCCTGCCTTGCGATCGGCGCATACGATGGTCGGCGCAAGCTGAGCGAGCAACAGCGCTTCGTCGCCCGCATCCTTTGCGCTGTCTCGCGAGAGATCGACCACGAAGGGGTCCTCTCCCGTCTTCCGCCTCCGGCCAAAGCCGCGAGTCAAAAAGGCGGGCCGCTCGCCCTGCGCCATAAGGACAGAGGCCAGCGCTAGGGCCAAAGGAGTTTTTCCATCGCCGCCCAGCGTCAAGCCGCCAATTGCGATGGCGGGGATGTTTGCGGACGGAGCGGCTCGCGCCAGTCTGTAGCGCGCCACCGCGCCATAGAGCGCGCTTAGCGGCGAAAGGATCCAGGCCAGAAGCCCCCGACTCTCGCGCCAGAAATCAGGCGCGTGCATTGAAGAGCCGGGCGCTCATTGCCGCGTCGCGGCCAGTTGCGCCAGATAAGGCTCTATGGCGGTCATGATCTCTCGCGAGGCCCCGCCGAGCCGCTCCACGACCTCCACTCCGGCGCGGCCCATTTTGCGCATCCGCGCGGGCTGGGACAGAAGATAGAGCGCGGCGCGGGCGAGCGCGGGCGCGTCCGCCACGCGAGCCGCCGCCTTGGCTGCGTTCAATTCCGCGTAAACGTCGGCGAAATCCTCGACCGCAGGGCCATGCAGGATCGCGCAGCCGAGCTTGGCTGGCTCGATGGGATTGTGGCCGCCTCCCTGTCCGAGCGAACGGCCCATGAAGACGACCTCGGCGGCGCGGAAGATCAGACCGAGTTCGCCGATCGTGTCAGCGACATAGATTTGCGTGTCGCGACCCGGGGGGCCGTCCTGTGAGCGAAGCCCCGCGTTGAGGCCGCGAGCGCGCGCAAGCTTTGCAATCTCGTCTCCCCGGACAGTATGTCGCGGCACGATCACGGTAAGCAGCGCGGGCAACTGGCGCGCCATCTCCTGATGCGCGTCCAGCACGAAATCCTCTTCGCCCGGATGTGTCGAGACGGCTGCGAAGACGGGACGGGCGCCCAGCGCCCCCTTCAACGCCGCGAGTTTCGATGCGTCGACCGGGGGCGCTGGAACGTCGAATTTCAAATTGCCCGCCACGCGCGCCCGGGGGGCGCCAAGTCCAAGAAAACGCGCGGCGTTGTCCGCGTCCTGCGCGAGGCATAGGTCTATTTTGCTGAAAAGTTCCGCTCCGACGCCGGGCGCCCTGCGCCAACGCTGGGCGGAAGCGCTAGATATGCGCGCATTGACGAGAACCAGCGGAGCGCCGCGTCTGTGTATGTCGAGAACGATATTTGGCCAGAGTTCGGATTCGGCGAATAGCGCAAGGTCCGGCCGCCAATGGTCAAGGAATCGCTCGACGAAATGCGGCGCGTCGAGAGGCAGAAATTGGTGAACGGCGCCGGCGGGAAGACGTTCGGCAAGGAGGCGCGCGGAGCCGTAGGTGCCGCTGGTAACCAGAACCTCGACGCCGCGTTGGATAAAGCGGTCGATCAGCGGCAGAAGCGACAGGCTTTCTCCCAGACTGGCGCCATGTAGCCAGACCAGCCGTCCTGCGGGGCGAGGCAGGCTGGCGACGCCAAGCCTCTCGTCGAGCCGCTCGGGATCCTCTTTGCCCCGCTTCGCCCGCCAATTCAGCGCCGGACGCGCGAAGGGCGTCAGCGTGATCGTCGCGAGCCGGTAGAAGGTCAAGATCGACATCGGGAATTGATCCAATACGCTACAACAAAGGATGTCGAGAAAGCCTCTCCAACAGCGAACCCGACCTGGGGCCAGGAATCTGTTTCGGATCAATGTCGTACGTCCCGACACTCACGGTCTTGGCCAAACGCGTCTGGCCCGACCGGGCGGCCGCGCCGACGCGGGTCAGTCGCCACGATGACGGTTCAAGCTCTGGAGCCCAAACAGGGCGATTTTTTGAAGCGTCAGAGATTTTCTATGTCCGGATCGAGCAGCTTGTGCAAATGGACGACAAAATAGCGCATGTGAGCGTTGTCGACCGTCGAATGGGCCTTGGCCTTCCAGGCCGCCAGCGCGCTCTCATTGTCTGGGTAAACGCCGACGATTTCCAGTTTGCTGAGATCGCGGAACGCGACGCCGTGGAGATCCACGAGTTCGCCTCCAAATACTAGGTGAAGCAATTGTTGGGGTTTTGCGTGTTTGTCTAACGCGGGTTGCGTCATGGTCTTCCTTTCATGGCTGCCCTGGCGAGGGCGACACTTTGCTCAAGCAGCCCCTTGGGCGCCGCGACCAGCATGTCGCGACGAGAGCTCTTTCGGTTATAGGTCAGGGGGCCGCCTTCGAGCTCGGAGAGCGCGCCGCCCGCCTCGGTCAATATCACGTCTGCGGCGGCGATGTCCCAATCCCGAGCGTCCGGCGCGGCGATCGCAAGATCGTTGGAGCCCGTCGCGACATCGGCCAGCCGCAGCGCCAGCGAAGGGGCGCGTGGCGCGATCTCGAACCCGAGCGACGATTGTTCGAAGAAACTGGCGAAGCCGCGCGGCGATACGATGCGGGCGCCAGGCAGCGCGCTTCGGGAGGAGACGCTGATTGCGACGCCGTTGAGGAAAGCCCCCCGTCCCGCCAGCGCGGTAAATGTCCGGTCAAGCGCCGGCGCATGAATGACCCCGGCCACGGGCCGGCCATCCTCGACCAAAGCAATGGAGACCGCCCACCTTGCGTCTCCGCGCACAAAAGCCGTCGTTCCGTCGATGGGATCAACCACGATGAGCGCGGCGCGCGACAGGCGGTTGGCATTGTCGGGGGTCTCCTCGGAGAGCCAGCCCGCCTGAGGAAATAGCGCCGCCATTTCCTCGAACAGGAAGCGGTCGACGGCCAGATCCGCGTCCGTGACCGGCGAACCGCCGTTTTTATAACGAATTTCGGCGCTGGTGCGCTGGTCCGGATGAAAATAGGCCAGGGCTATGTCGCCCGCCTTGCGCGTCACAGCTTCGAGGCGCTGCATCAAAAGTGCTGGATCGGTTTTCGTGCTGTGCATCGTTCTGGTGGTAGGCGAGCCGCTCGCCGGCGGCAAGGCGCCTTTTCAAGCATGAGAGGCGCCAATTTACGCAAAAAGACCCTGATTTGATCCATTTCGTTTCCGGCCTCTTCACCTTGTCCCGTGAAACGCGGTGGAAACGCAATGGTTTACGGCAGATTCACCAGCCTTTTTAGCGACTTTCCCGCTCAAGGCGATGCAGAATGGCTCCAACAAGACGACTGGTTCTTTTTTAGGAGGCGACCATGTTCGAGGCGATTGGCGCGGCACAGAGGCCCGTAACTAGCGTGGTTCAAAGGGATCAACGTGCGGATGAAGGCAAGCGCCAGGTGCGGGTCACGCGCAGCGATATTCTTATCGCGCGTCGTTTCGCGGGCATCTCCATGATGGTCGCCGTGCCGGTCCGCACTTACCGCGGCGTGGCCCTCGCGGTTGAGGCCGCCGAGGAAGGCGGAGCCGCCTATCGCCTGTCCCTCGCTCATCACGACCCAGATCTCGACATAGTCCTCGCCGAGACGAAGGACAGTGCGACGGTCGCCGCTGACTGGAAATATTGGGCCGCCTATCTGGATTTGCCGCGCCTCGCGCAGGAAGACGGCGAAATACTGGCCGTTGAAGCCGCCAATTGCGGGAAAGCTCTCGCGCGCCGCCGCAATGCAAGCGTCGCCAAGCGCCGTCCGCGCTTTCTCACGCGCCGCAAGCGCGGTGACGTCGCCCGCTGCGAGGCGGTTTTCGCTGGTGAGCGCGAGATCATCTGTTACGAGTGAAGGGCCGCCGCCAGGCCTTGGGCGAGAAAGCCCATGAAAAGCAGGAGTCCCGCGTCACGATTGGCGCGAAACAGCCTCAAGGCCACTTGCGGCGGGCAGTCCGCGCGCAGCTGGCGCGTCTGCCAGAAAAGATGAGCCGCGAAGGCCAAAATCCCCAATTGCGCGAACAGCCCCGAGTCGGAGCCAAGAACGGCTGCCTCCGCGCATATCACCGAGCCCGCATAGAGTGCGCCGACCGCCCCTTGCACATGGTCGCCGAACAGGCGCGCCGTGGAAAGCACTCCGGCCCGCGCATCGTCCCGCACATCTTGCAGCGCATAGATGGTGTCGTAGCCGATCGTCCAGAGGATCGCGCTCAGATAAAGCAGCAAGGCAGGCCATGCGAAGCCGTCTGCGAGGGCGGTCCAGCCGAGGAGCGCTCCATAGGCGAATGCGCAGCCAAGGATCGCCTGCGGCCAGGAGGTGAAGCGCTTGGCGAATGGATAGAGCAAAACGATAAGCGGCGATACGAACGCCAGGGCGATGGTGAGCCCGTTGAATGACAGCAGGACGAAGAGCCCGACCAGACATTGCGCGACCAGAAAAAGCGCCGCCGCATGGGGCGAGACGCGTCCGCTGGCCAGCGGACGGTTTCGCGTGCGCTCGACCTTCATGTCGATATTGCGGTCGACGAGATCATTGTAGGTGGAGCCGGCGCCGCGCATCGCCACGGCTCCGATGAAGAATAATGCCAACTGCTTGAAATCGGGAGCGACGCCAAGGGCGGCGGCGGCCAGCGCGCTGCTTTGCCAGCACGGGAGCAGCAGGAGCCACCAGCCAATCGGCCGGTCGAGCCGAGCCAGTTGCACGAATGGTTTCAGCGGCGCCGGAGCGAGCCGCAACAAGGGATGGCCGGTCACCGCGTCAGGGAGGGCTTCCAGAGCCGCCTCCGGCTCTTTCTCCGCCAAACTCACAGCGGTCCGGCGGGGAGCTTGGCTGGCCCAGCCGAGGGGTTGGCGGCTTGCTCACGCTGTTGCTGAGCCTGCATCGCCTGCATTTTCTTGATCTTTACCGCGACGCCGCAAGCCTGCGTGGCGAAATTCTGGGTCTTGGCGCGGGCCTGTTTGAAGCCGTCGATCACATTGTCGGGAATGGCGCACCAGTCCTTGTTCTTGACCATGTAATTAAGCATCTCGGTCTCGACGGCCGAGAGATTGCGCGCCACGGGACAGGCGGCGATTGGGTCCATCTTGCCCTTGCCCGACTTGCCCAGCCTGTTCAGGACCGCGACCTGCGACATTCGCCTTTGCGTAAGACGCTGAAAATCTGCCTGACAGGATTCCTGCGCGCGCGCCAGGGACACTCCGCTGGATGCGAACAGGGCCGTGGCGAGAAGCAGCTTCGCAGCGCTGAGCGGGGTTGCGACAGAAGGAGCGCTCATTTGGTCAATCCGTTAATCATGGCGATCAGTTAGCAGGAGGGTAGGGCCGTGCGCAAGTTTCACGGACTTTGCTCGCAACAAAGCGGCGGCTTGATGGCGAAAACATTGCGCGATTTGACGCGGCTCCGAAATAGCTTCCCTTGGCCCACAAAGACGCGCGCCAACGAGGGCCTCACCGCAGTGTTTCCTATGGCAATATTTTTCAGGGGCGCTCATCGCCTCTTGAATTCATGGACTCTTCTCCGCAATGTGTTGTAACCCAAGGTAGTGTCGCGCCGGCCATCTAAGTAGCGCCTCGAAACAAGACCTGTCCCGAATCCCCTTATTTCCTAAAGTGGGGCCCACTCCCGACACCTCCACAGTCTTAGCGCCCGGGGGTTGCTGGACATTCAATTTTCTTAATATACGGTCTTCCTCCCGATCTCCGGCGGAGGAAAGAAAAATGACGAGCAGAGTTCTCGAAGAAGTATTGGCCGCCAACACCAAATATGTCGCGAGTTTCGGCGACAAAGGCCAGCTTGCCCTGCCGCCCGCGCGGGGCTTCGCTATTTTGACCTGCATGGATGCGCGACTGGATCCGGCGAAATACGCCGGTCTCTCCGAGGGTGACGCACACGTCATCCGCAATGCGGGAGGCCGCGCGAGCGATGACGCCATTCGTTCGCTGGTGATCTCGCACAAACTGCTCGGAACCAAGGAATGGTTCGTGATCCATCACACCAATTGCGGCATGGAGCTGTTCTGCGACGAGGTGATGGCGAGCCTGTTGGAAGACAATCTCGCGACAGCCGCATTCGATGGAAAGAACTGGTCTAACCCGCAGCACGGCGGAGGCTGCGCAGCTGGTCATTTCATCAAGTGGCATACGATCAAATCGCAGGAAGAGAGCGTGCTGCAGGACGTTATGCGCATTCGCGAACATCCGCTGGTCCCGGCGAACATTCCGATTTACGGCTATATCTATGACGTGAAGTCGGGTCGACTTGATGAAGTGAAAAAGGCCAGTCAAGCGGGCCGCGCTGCGTAGCGATCCGATTCGCGGCCAGTCTTTCCGGCTGGCCGCGTTTAATTGCCCGTTCAGCGCACCTCTTCCATGGGCTCCGGCGGGCGTTCCTCCAGAGGATGCCCCGCTTTTTCCCAAGCGTCCGCGCCTCCCGGATACCAGGACACATTCTTGTAGCCTAGCGTAAGCGCTCGTTTTGCGGCGTTCCAGGACGCCCAGCAATTGGTGCGGCAATAAAAAACCAGAGCCTTGCTTTTGTCATTGCCGGAGGCCCGCGCAAGCCCCGACTCGAAATAGTTTTGCAGCGCCGGAGTCAACTCCCCGAGCCCCGTATCCGGCAACCAGAGGCTACCCGGAATGTCGTGACGCGGAGATGGTCGCCAGATCACTTCCTTGGGCAAATCGGCGGGCCTCGACGGACGTGACAGGGCGTCGATGAAGGCTGCCTCCTTCTTGGTCCAGATTTCAAACGTCCGCTCTGTATCGATGACGGTCGCGCCTTTCAGCGTGGCGGGCGTCGGCGCGTGGTAGGAGCCAAGGCGATAGCCCTCCGGCTCCGGCGGCGGTTCTTCGGCCCAAGCGCGGGGGACAGCGAAAAGCGCCATGATGATGATGGTGGCGAACCAAGGATATTTCATCGTTTTCAAGGGACCGCTCTCTTAGCTGGAGAACTTTGCAAGCACCCCCAACGTCGGCGGCCGATTTACCCGCCCGCGTCGAAAAAGGAACGTCGAGATTGCCTTGATTTCCGATGGCCTGCAAGCTCGGGGACGGCCGGCTCACTCTCCCGTCATCCCCGACAATTGTCATCGGAAATACCGCAATGGAGGACGCATTGAATGGCAATGCCGCCGGGCATCGCCATTGAAGTCCGCAATTCGATCACGCGCGCGCCGTGCACAATGCGTCGATTTCTCGCCGCAGTGCGTATATTGTGGGCTTATGCGCCTTGAAGCGCCTGGACCGGGCGGTCTGACGCCACAAATTGGGACGGGATTTGTCAACATATGATTTTGCCGCGCAAAGGCTGTTTGTCGACGCGCCGCTGAATGAAGGCGCGCGCGTAGCTCCAGCTCCCACGGCCCAGAACTATCTCCTCAACGTGCTGAGGCTTCGTGATGGCGATCCGATATTGCTGTTCAACGGTCGCGACGGAGAATGGCTGGCGCGGATCGAGATGGTTTCGCGTCGCGCCGCCGCATTGATCGTCGAGAAGCTGCTTCGCCGGCAAACGGTCGCGGGGCAACTCGAATACGCCTTCGCGCCGCTCAAGCAGGCCCGTCTCGATTATATGGTGCAGAAAGCCGCTGAAATGGGAGCGGCTCGCCTCACGCCAGTGCTCACGCGACGCACACAGGTGCGACGGGTGAACATTGAGCGCTTGCGCGCCAATGTGATTGAAGCTGCTGAACAATGCGGATTGCTGAACGCGCCCGAAATCGGAGCGGCGCAGGAACTGGAAGACTGGCTGGCGGCGTTGCCCGCTGATCGTTTGCTTGTCTTCTGCGACGAGGACGCCGCCGTCGAGGACCCGGTGGCCGCGCTCCGCGGCTCCGCGCCCTCGCAGGAGGGTCGAATCGTCGCAGCCGCGATCAGTCTGTTGATCGGGCCCGAAGGCGGGTTCGAACCCTCCGAGCGGGGGCTGATTTTACAAAAAAGCAATGTCCTGCGGCTGTCTCTCGGCCCACGCATTTTGCGGGCCGATACGGCGGCCGTGGCGGCTCTGGCTCTGGTTCAGGTGGTTTTCGGGGACTGGCGCTGAGGATCGCATTTGTCGACACGATGCTGCCACGATGTTTGCGTTATTTGCGATTAACTCTTCGAACATGGTCGAAGCTCGTGGGACCAAATGTTTGAGCGTATGCGTTAACTTGCGGGTAACTCCCATGGCTCAAAGAATCTATTCAGGTTCCTTGCGCGATTCCCCTGCCGCCCGGCGGACGCTGCGGCGGCTCTGAAAATCATAAGGCTTAAAGGCGCATGAATTTCGTTTCTCCGCACTTTCCCGGGCAACGCCCAACGTCGGGAAGCTTTTTGCCCCTCAAGACGTTGTTTCTGGCGGCGCCGTTCGCCTTGGCTCTTTGCGCGCAAGCGCATGCTGAAGGCCCTTCCGGGGCGGGCCGAAGCTCCTGCGCCAGTTTCGGGCATGACTTTGTAGCTGTTTCGGGCGCCAGCGGCTGCGTGCGGATCGGGGGGCACGTCCGCGCAGAAACTGCGCAGGAACGCTCGCCTTCCACAGGCTACGCCAACGCCATGGGAGACGGCGTGCATCGCGCCTCGGAGTCGTTTCACGTGCGGGCGGGCGCGAACAGCGACACAAGCCTCTATCGACGTTGAGAGTGATTGTCCGTCAAACCCAACCTTTGAATATTGCATTTATCGGGACGCGAATTCCGACATCGACCCAATAACAATAACGCCGCGCAGCCCGTTTGCAGCCCCGAAGGGTTGAGTGCTCTTTAAGTCTTGCGCGGATATCTACATCACGCATTCCTCGAAGGCCGGTTCCACCGAATCCGCCCAGTTTTCATGAAAGCTCTTGAGCCGCCGCGACGCCAATGGTTCGCCGGTCAGCGCGATCTCCTCGAGGGGCTTCAGAAAAATCGCTTCGCTGGAGCCCAAAGCATCGAGCCGCGATCGACGTTCCAGTCCGGCGCGAGCAAGAGCGAGCATGTCAACCGCGACATCGTTCGCGCTGCGGCCTTGGATCCGCGCCTTCAACGCTTTGACCGGAGCTTCCACACGAAGCGTCTGACGGTCTTCGGCGCTCCAGTCCTTTGTCAATTCATAGGCTCCGTCAAGCGCCTCGCTGTCATAGAAAAGCCCGGCAAAGAGTGCGGGGAGCGCGGTTATATGAGCGCGTGGTCCAGCGTCGGCGCCGCGCATTTCCAGGTAGGTCTTCAGGCGCACTTCCGGAAAGATCGTAGACAGATGGTTGGCCCAATCCGAGATTGTCGCGCGCTCGCCGGGTAGCTGGCGCAGCCGTCCGTCCAGGAGGTCGCGGAAGCTCGCGCCCGCGACGTCGTGATAGATTTCGCCGCGCTTGACGAAATACATCGGCACGTCCAGCGCGTAATCGACATAGCGTTCGAAGCCCATTCCCTCTTCAAAGGCGAAAGGCAGCATGCCGGTCCGGTTCGGGTCGGTATCCAGCCAGATTCTGGATCTTTGCGACAACGCGCCGGAGGGTTTGCCGTCGAGAAATGGCGAGTTGGCGAACAGCGCTGTAACGATGGGTTGCAAGGCGAGGCCGATGCGCAACTTGCGGACCATGTCGGCTTCGCTGGTGAAATCAAGATTGACCTGAATCGTCGCCGTGCGAAACATCATGTCCAGCCCAAGGGCGCCGACCTTGGGCATGTAGGCCGACATGATCCCGTAACGTTGCTTGGGCATCACCGGGGTCTGGGAGCGCGACCATTTTGGACTCGCGCCCAGATCGAGGAAAGCGATCCCGAGCGGGGCCGCTATCGCTTCAAGGGCGCGAAAATGCTCGTCGCATTCCATCTTGGTGGCGTGAATGTCGGCAAGAGGCGCGCCCGACAGCTCGAATTGCCCCCCTGGCTCCAGCGATATGGCGCCTCCGCTCGCTTCGTCATAGAGCCCGATTGGCGCCTCGCGATCGAAAATAGGCGTCCAGCCCTGCGCCGATTGAAGGCCTTCTATCAGCGCTCGTATTCCGCCCTCGTAGGCTACGGGTGCATGTGTTGCCTTGTAAAAGGGAATCTTCTCGTGTTCTGTTCCGATGCGCAAATCACCGGACTTGGTTTTCACGCCGGCTTCCAGCCATGCAACCAGTTCGCCGCGCGACGAAATTGGGGTCGTATCGTTAGCGTCGCGGGCCATGGGTCGCTTTCATTTCATGCCTTTGTTCAGAGCTAGGCGTTTTGCGGCGCGGCGCGCCGGGGAGGAAAATTCCCCCGTGGATGGAATCCTGGCTGGAAGCCAGAGGAGGCGAGGCCGGCCTGCCTTGATGCCCCCTCGCGGGCTGGCTGAAGATAAAGCTCAGGGCCGCCAGTAGATGTGCCGGTTGGCGCCGCGCCGATGGATTGCCGCAAAAGCGGGCGCGGCGCAACCCCGGACCCATCCATGCCTGCCTCAACAATCAAGCCCGCTGTCGGAATAGGCATCCGCTCCCCGATATATCGAGAAGAAGCTTAACCGCCTCTAACCGCGGATGGTGAACGAAAGAATAGCCCTCGCGGTATCCTCTTGGAACAACAGGGCTAGGCGAGGGCGTCCGCAGTCGTGCGGCTCTTAATTCATTGAATTTATGTAATAGTCTACAGAATTGGATTAACGGTTTCGCCAGAAACGGATGTTATCCCTTGTTGCGAAAGGGAAGCTTCATGCGCCGCCAGTTGTTGCAGTTTTGTCTCGACGAAAACGGCACGACCGTATTGGAATATGCGTGGATCGCGTCGCTGATCTCGATCGCGGCCATCAGCGCCTTTCACCTCATCGGTTCGAAGATGCAGACCTGGTATTGGCCGATCGTAAACAATCTCGCCAGCTGATCAGCCCTTGGGGAAGACCTTGTCGAGCACATCTTGCAGTTCGGCGCTTTGACCCGGCCCGGTTGCTGTCGCGCCAGGGGGATTCAGCGATTTCTTGATTTGCTCAAGGGCTGCTTGAAGCGTGGCGGGATCCAGCCCCCCTGGCAGCGAAATTTGTCCCGCGCCGCCCGGCCCTTGTGCGCCAACAGGTGGTTTGCCCCCGAGCAAGGCCCCCAGCAACCCCCCGAGCAAGCCGCCGCTCTGCCCGCCTCCCAAAAGGCCGCCGAGCAACCCGCCAAGGCCCCCTCCGCCCTGAGGCATGGTTGCGGGGCCGGCCCCGGTCTGAGGAGCCGTCGCCGCGCCCGCCAACTGGCCTAAAATCGACCCAAGACCGCCGCTGTTCGCAAGCTGGCCCAAAATCGAGCCAAGTCCCTGGTTGTTAAATGACTTAAAAAGACCGCCCAGAACAACGGAGGCGAGCACGGGCAGCAGGCGGCCAAGCAAGTCCGGGCGCAGTCCGGCTTCCCGTGCGGCTGCCTGGGCTATTTGCCCAGCGGCCGATCCCGAACCGAACAAGTTCGAAACCGCGCTCTGGCCAAGAACGCCCGCATCCTCCCCATGCGCGATGGCAGGATCGTCGAAGGCGCCCTGATGGGTAGGGTGAGCAACGCCGGCGATCACCTTTTCCAGGACTTCGGGATTTGTCGCCGCGTTTTTCAGGCCTATCGCGAGCGCGGGCGTCAGCGCTTCTATCGCGCTCTGAGCCTGCTCAGGCGACAGACCAAAGTTCTCTGCGATATTTTCGATGAGCTTGCCGCCCTGCGCCGAAGCCAGAATCTCGGTTACGATAGACATCGGTCCCTCCATGCTGGCGCGAGCGTTGAAAATCGCCGGCCTCGGAATTTGACAGTCGACGATACCTTAACCGAAACTCAATCAAACCGCGAGCCCTCGCGCCCGCCCGCACTATCTGCATGTTCTTTGATAAGCTTTTCCGAGCTTCATAGAATTAGTGAAAGTGTCACGCTTCCAATTTCCGCCACAAGGACTATGGTGTTGGGAGAGTTTGTGCGCTGCAGCATTGGCCGGCCGAAGCCTCGCTCGGGGCCTTGTGGCGGCGTTTGTCCTGGAGAAACGTAAAATGGACCGGTATTCCTATCAGATGTACGAGTTGCTGCATCTGGCTTTCGCTCCGGCGAGAGCGGCGTCGGAAGCCGCATTGCAGCTTCTCAACAGCCCGTTCCACCCCTTGGCGAACACCTCGCTGGCCCGCAATCTGTCGGCTTCCGCGGAACTCTTCGAGCGCATGACGCGGCGCTACGGGAAGCCGATCTTTGGCCTGCACTCGGTCAAGATTGACGGCGAGGAAACGCCGGTCGTCGAGGAATATGTCTGGGAGCGCCCTTTCTGTCGTCTGCTGCATTTCAAGCGCGAGTTCGTCGGCGCCGCGCCAAAGCAATCCAAACTGCTGATTGTCGCTCCGATGTCCGGTCACTACGCCACTCTGCTGCGCGGAACCGTCGAAGCCTTTCTGCCCAGCCACGACGTATACATCACGGACTGGAGTGACGCTCGCGCCGTATCTATGGCCGGAGGCCGCTTCGATCTTGAAGACTATATCGACTATCTCGTGTCGATCATGTCCCGCCTTTCGAAACAGGCGGACGGCGTTCCGCTGCACACGCTGGGCGTTTGTCAGGCTTCGGTGCCGCTCATCTGCGCTATCGCCTTGCTGGAGGCCAGAGACGACGCCGATATTCCCGAATCCATGGTGCTGATGGGCGGGCCCATCGACCCGCGCGTAAATCCGACGGCCGTCAATCGCTTGGCTGAAAAGCGCGGAATCGGGTGGTTCAAGCAGAATTGCATCCATACGGTGCCGTTTCCGAACCCCGGCATGGGGCGCAAGGTCTATCCCGGCTTCCTGCAATTGTCGGGGTTCATGGCGATGAATATCGAGCGCCACGTCTCCGCGCATCTGGAAATGTTCAATCACCTTGTGGAAGGGGACGGCGACAGCGCGGAAAAACACCGCGACTTCTATGACGAATATCTGGCGGTCATGGATCTGACCGCGGAGTTTTATCTCCAGACGGTGGAAGAAGTGTTCGTCAAGCACGCAATTCCGCTGGGCCTGTTGCGCCATCGTGGAGAACTGATCGACCTGCATGCGATCCGGCGCACGGCGCTGCTGACTGTCGAAGGCGAAAAGGACGACATCTCGGGCGTTGGTCAGACATATGCCGCGCATGACCTTTGCGCAAAACTGCCGCCGGAGCGGCGCCTGCATTATCTGCAGCTCGGCGTCGGTCATTACGGCGTGTTTAACGGTTCGCGCTTCCGCAAGGAGATCGTGCCGCGCATCTGCGCTTTCACGCATGAAATGGAGCGGTCGCTGTCGATGGCGGATTAGAGTTTCGTCCGTTTTGCAAAATGGAGAAACGACACTCCCGGCGTCATAGGTCCGGAGAGGCTCCGTTCGCCAGATTGATGCGCGCCAGATAAACGAGCTTCCGCGTGAAGGCTTCGTCAGCCAGCCATCCGTCGACGCGCGGATGGGAGATTTGCGAGGGCCGTGCGCGCCCATACACGGCGTAGCAGGCCGCGAGATATTCCGGCAGCGTCAGAAAATTCCCAACCCCATTGGAAATGTGGAAGTTGCCCTGCTTGAAAAGGTAGCCGCCGCGAACTCCATAAATTTCGGCGATTTCCGGATAGACTGGAAAAATCTCCGCTCGGGCCAGATCGTCGATGGCGTAATCCTCGAAATTATCGTTGCGGATCGTGAGGCCCCCTTTCGCGAAGAGGCGACGGGCGATGTCGGCGAGCACAAATGGTTTTGGGTGCACGATCGAATACATGAACGCGCCGCGCCGAGACCAGTTCATCAGATCCTGCGAGAGATCGAGGTCATAGCGCTTTGCATTGTCCAGAAACTCCCGCGCCGCGGCGTTCCAGACATCGAGATAGCCGACCGCTTCAAACACGTTGCGATTGAAGAGCGCGTTGGCTTCATTGACCGACAGACCGGCGCGGAAGGCGAAGACAGCCAGCGCCGAGTGATAAGGCCGCAATGGTCCAAATAGCGCCTTGTTGCCGTTTTCGGCGTCGAGCAGATAGACGAGATCGGGCTGGAACGCGGCGAAACTCACCGTTGGAAAGAGCGTTGCGTTGCTCAGGCGCAGCAGAAGTTCCTGCGAATCCCCACCCTTCACGATGTGGGGGGGGAAGTCCTGAGTGAAGACGAAGTCATACTTCTTGAGCGTCCTGGCAAGCAGATTCATATTCGCCAGCGCCTTGGCGACAGCGGAATAATGGTCGACGCGCGCGGTGGGATCGAGCAGCTTCATGGCGTAGGCGACGCCAAAACTCTGGCAGTTGCCGATCACCGCGATTCGCGGCCCGCCGGCCGGCTTCTGGCCTTTGAGAGCGGCGAGACGGGGGCCGAGAAGCTTTGCGCCCCAGGAGCGGACAATCTGTTTGTCGATTTGCGAAATCATAAGTGCGAAGCGCCATGAGCGGGCCGGCGCTCCGAGCGCCCTTGTCCAGGGGGCAGCGCCGACGGATGACAAGCGGTCGGGCGACGTTTATGTTCCCGGCACGATCCAGGAGGGCGCCAAAACGCGAGGCGAGTTGGGCCTTCCAGCAGGAGACCAACAAGTGGCGGACAATCCCTATAGCTCCCTACCCGACCATCGCTTCTGGCGCAAGGCGGTGGCTTCGCTGCCGCCCTTCGCGCTGGATCCGATTGTGGAGACGCCCTTCAAGATTTCGCCCTCGGACAAGGTGGCGACCGCCGGAAGCTGCTTCGCCCAGGAGATCGCGCATCGTCTCCAGCAAAGCGGCTACCATTATTATCTGCCCGAACAGCCGCCCGAAGGCATGCCGGCGCAGGAAGCGCAGCGCCGCAATTATTCCATGTATTCCTGCCGCTACGGCAATCTTTATACGACGACCCAACTGCTTCAGCTGATTCAGCGCGCCTATGGCGATTTCATCCCTGATCTCGATGTCTGGAAAAGCGATGACGGCCGCATCGTCGATCCCTTCCGCCCGCGCATCGAGCCGGATGGCTATTCAAGCGTAGCCGAGATGCACGGCGACCGCGCAAGGCATTTCGCAGCCGTGCGCAAAATGATCGAGACGATGGACGTTTTCGTCTTCACTTTCGGTCTGACGGAGTGCTGGCGTCATAAATCGGATGGCGCCGTTTTGCAGCTTGCTCCCGGCGTCGCGGGCGGCGATTATGATCCGCAGGCCTATGAGTTCTGGAACATGAGCGTTGGCGACGTGGTGCGCGACTTTCTTGCCTCCGCCGACCTGATCCACGCGCGAAATCCGAATGTGCGGATGATCCTGAGCGTCTCGCCGGTCTCGATCATCGCGACCAGCGAAGACCGCCATGTGCTGGTCTCAAATTCCGCATCCAAGGCGATCTTGCGGGCCGCGGCCGACGAAGTGGTGCGATCGCGGGCCAATATCGCGTATTTTCCGTCCTATGATCTCGTGACCGCCGCCCCAAACGCCGCGCGTTTCTATGGCGACGACACGCGCAGGATCAACTCATTCGGCATAGACCGCACAATGAAAATGTTCTTCGATCATTTCACATCTCGTGAAGCTGATTCGGAAAACGCTGTCCAGGCCGTCAAACTCGACGTCGCCGCCGAGGCCAAGACCAACGCCTGGGTCGTCTGCGACGAAGAGGCGATCGAAACCGCCTGAAACACGGGCTATAGTTCGAGCAGACGCCGACCTTACCCAAAAAGGAAGCAACTCATGATCATCGGTTCCCTCGCGCTCGCCGCCGCAGGCGGTTTCAGCGGAGCTTCGCTTTATCTCAATTATGTCGAACAGCCGTCGAGGGAGGCTCTGGACGACGCGGCTCTCGCCAAGGAATGGGAGCCCTCGGATCATCGCGGCTTCCTGGTGCTGGCGGGATTGGCGCTTCTATCCGCCATTTGCGGCTTCATCGCCTTCCGCGAGCTCGACGATGTGCGCTGGCTGCTGGGCGCTCTCGTCATCATCGCGAGCTGGCCATACACCTATTTCGCCATCGTGCCGCTCAATAACCGCATCCTGGCGCTGATCGGCGGCGAGGCTGCGCATGAAGCGCGCAATGTGATCAAGCTCTGGGGCCAGCTGGAGCTGGGTCAGACCGGCATCGGCGTGCTGGCGACGATAATTTATCTCTGGGCCGCGAACTGATCTGGCCTCAACCTTGCGTGCTGCCGCTCGATGAAGCGCCGGTCGGTCGGCCCGAAACGGGTCGGTCCGGTCCGGGAAGAAGGACGAAAAGACTATATGAGCTATGATCTCATCGTCATCGGAACCGGTCCGGGCGGTTATGTCTGCGCGATTCGCGCGGCGCAGCTTGGACTGAAGACGGCGGTCGTGGAGAAGCGCGCGACGTTTGGCGGCACATGCCTCAATGTCGGCTGCATCCCCTCAAAGGCTCTGCTGCATGCCTCGCACATGTACGGCGAGGCGGCGCACGGGCTTGCGCCGCTCGGCGTTTTGGTCGATCCGCCGCGCCTCGACCTGCCAGTCATGATGAAGCACAAGGACGACACCGTCGCCGCCAATGTGAGCGGCGTCGCGTTTTTGCTCAAGAAGAACGGCGTTGACGCCTTTATCGGATCAGGGAAGCTCCTCGCCGGCGGCAAGGACCAGCATCAGGTTGAAGTGACAGCCGCCGACGGCGGCAAGCAGATTCTGGCGACAAAGAATGTCGTTATCGCCACGGGCTCCGTGGTCGCGCCGTTGCGTGACTCGACGGGAGCTCCAATCGAGATTGATGAAAAGCTTGTGCTCTCTTCCACAGGCGCTCTGGAGCTGCCGAAGGTTCCCGAGAATCTGGTCATCGTCGGCGCGGGCGTCATCGGCTTGGAGCTGGGCTCCGTGTGGCGTCGTCTCGGCGCCAAGGTGACGGTCATCGAATTTCTCGACCGCATCCTCCCCGGCTTTGATGTCGAGGTGGCCCAGCGTTTTCAGAAAATTCTCGAAAAGCAGGGTTTTGTTTTCAAGCTCTCCACCAAGGTGACGCAGGTCGCGCGCGTGGAGCGCGCCGCGACGGTGTCCTTCGCCTCCGTCGATGGCTCCAATGAGGGAATGATCGGCGCCGATGCGGTCCTGATAGCCACTGGCCGGATTCCCTATACGGAGGGCCTTGGCCTGGCCGAGGCGGGGGTGGCGCTGGAGCGTGGGCGGGTCGTCATCGATGCGCATTTCGGGACCAATGCGCCGGGCGTCTATGCCATAGGCGACGTCGTGCGCGGGCCGATGCTCGCCCACAAGGCCGAGGAAGAAGGCGTCGCCGTCGCGGAGATCCTCGCGGGACAACACGGGCATGTCGATTATGGCGTCATTCCCGGCGTCGTTTACACCATGCCTGAAATCGCGAGCGTAGGTCTCACCGAGGAGGAAGCGCGCGCCAGGGGTGGAGCCGTCAAGATCGGAAAGTTCCCCTTCACCGCGAATGGCCGCGCCCGCGCGATGCGCGAGACCGACGGTTTCGTGAAAATCATTGCTGACGCAACGACCGATCGGGTGCTGGGGGTTCATATTCTTGGAGCCGGGGCCGGGGAACTGATCGCCGAGGCATGCGTGCTGATGGCGTTTTCAGGGTCCGCCGAGGATCTGGCGCGTATCTGTCACGCGCATCCCACAATGTCGGAGGCGGTCAAGGAGGCGGCCCTTGGCGTCGACAAGCGATCAATCCATATCTAGGCGCGCGCCTCGTTTCACCCCGTGATTTTTTGGCATTCAGCGGCGCATGCGGCGCAGGCCGCGCCCAGGGCGGCGCATTCCGGGATTTGCGCGAACCTGTCGCAATCCTTTTTGCACGACAGACATAGATCGGCGACGGTGCGGGCGAAGGCTTGAGCAAAAGGCGCGCCCGCCGCGGCCAGCGCCGCAAGCGCGCCGCAAGCCGCGACGACGTCGCTGCTGGATTTTGCGCAGTCAATCAGAGACGAGTCCTTGGCCGCCAATTGGGAGATTGCGCGGCGCAGACAATCCTGCCCGGTCGTCACACATAGCGAACTTGCCTCGGCCAGCGCATTGTATCTCGCCTTGAGGCCGGGCTGCTGCGCCGGGATCTTTGCGGGCGGTTGCTGGGCCACGGCGACGGGCGCCGCCATCGCCGCCGCACCCATCGCCGCGACGAAACTGCGTCGTTTCATATTTCCCTCCGCTCCCTCCGCCTGCCGCAAACGCGCACCCAAGGGTCCGCATGGTCAGATTGTCATGTTGCGACTATAAGCCGGGCTTGGATTGATTTCACTATAACGGACGGAAAACGGCATGGCGGCGCTGGGGCATTTTGACGTCCAGGAGTTTCTCAATACCTTCATATCGCTGTTCGTGGCGCTCTTGCTGGGCACCGCCATCGGCGCCGAACGGCAATATCGTCAGCGCACCGCGGGCCTCCGCACCAATGCGCTGGTGGCGCTCGGCGCCTCGGCCTTTGTCGATCTTGGCATGCGGCTCAACGGCAATGCGGGCGGCACGCAAGTTCTCGCCTATGTCGCTTCGGGCGTGGGTTTCCTCGGGGCGGGCGTCATACTGAAGGAGGGCATGAACATTCGTGGCCTCAACACCGCCGCGACGATCTGGTGTTCGGCGGTCACGGGCGCCTTCGCCGGCGCCGACCGCCCGGCGGAAGCTCTATTGCTGGCCGCTTTTGTGCTGGGCGGAAACACATTTCTGCGTCCGCTGGTCACCTGGATCGAACGCGCCCCAATCGACGAAAGCGCGACCGAGGCGATTTTCGAAGTGCGCGTGACGGTCGTGGAAGCGAAGCGCGACGCCATCCGCGATCTCCTGGTCGAAAAATTGGAGGCCGCTAACTATCCCGTGCGCGACGTCGACGAGCTGGATCGGGACGAGGAGGTCGAACTGGTGGCCACGCTGTCCGCGACCAGCGTCGAGGCGGAAGAGCTGGACGCCGTGACGACGCAGCTTGAGGCGCTGGAGGGCGTTCTGCACTCAACATGGTCGTCGCGCTCAAGCGATTAGCTTTTGGCGAGGGGACCTTGGATGCGCTGCCGCTTTGGTCCGCACGGCTTGTTCTCGTGAACTTTGACGCGTAGTCTCTCTGCGCGTTCGGTTGATTCGTCGTGTAGCCCCATTGCGGACGGCAGAAGATCCGCCAACCGAGGACTAGGCGCATGGATCTCGATTCGATTGTTCCCGCGCAAAATTCCCACCAGCCTGATCCCGCCGTCGACCGCGCCTCGCCGCAGGACGTGCTGACAGAGCATGAGTCCGCCGCTGACACATTCGTCTCCGACACGGCGCTGATGGTCACGCAAGGCAAGCATCGTTTCTATTCAATGGTTCTGCCGAGCGATGTATTGGCCGCGACATGCACCGCCGACACGCGGCACGAAAACCCGATCGACGGCTTCCAAAGGCTTCTCGACAAGCGCCGCGCGCGCGATATCGCCGATTACATCGACAGCGGTTTTGGCTCGGCGCCATGCGCCATAATTCTCTCCGCGCAGCCGCGCGCGCGATTGCAATATGATCGCGCGAGTCAGCTCCTGCGTTTCCGGAAGGACTCGCGCTCTTTCCTGATCATCGACGGACAGCATCGCGTCTTTGGTTTCAATCTCGCCAAGCGGCGGGTGAACGTGCCTGTTGTCATCTACAACAAGCTGACGCGCGCTCAGGAATGTCAGCTGTTCATGGACATCAACACGAAGCAGCGGCCCGTGCCCGCGGAATTGTTGCTCGACATACGTCGCCTGTCGGAAACGGAGACCGAGGCGGAAGCCCTGCTGCATAATGTGTTTGATCTTTTTCACGCGCGCGAGGACAGCGCCCTCGCCGGACTGCTCTCGCCCTCGGAGCGGCGCAAGGGAATGATTACGCGCGTCACTTTCAACGCGGCGCTCAAATCGATCGATGGCGCCTTCGTCGATGCGACTGGACAGGACGTTTACAGCGTGTTGAATCCCTATCTGCAAGCCTGCATCGCAGGCCTGAAATTGCATGATGCGCAAGCCAATATAGTCAATCCCGCTTTGTTCAAGGCGCTCGTGCTTCTCTTTCCGGACATTGCGGAACGCGTGGCGGAGCGGCACAAGGGGTCGTATACGGCGGCTAATTTCGAGCAGATACTGCTGCCATTCTTCCGTCGTCTGAAGAAGAGCGAATTGCCCAAGCCCGGAATCGGCCATCTCGCGCTCCACGAGCATTTGAGAAAGACGCTGATCGCCGGGTTCTCACTCAAACTCTGGCTGTTCGCCTGACGTCAATAGTCGGTGTCATGCTGTCGCCGCGCGGAGTCAAGCCATGCGAGGTCTTGTTCCAGTGAAAGGGGCGAGTCCATAATTCTATCAGCGCGCGCCAGGCGGCGACGCTCAGCATCAGGTGCCAAAGCGGCAACAGCAGCAATGCCGGCCAAAATCTCGCCAGCCTGCGTCGCCGCATGCCAAGCAACAACGGCCAGATGATCGCCGCTACGCCAGAGAACGCGAGAAAGCACCAGAGCGTGGAGAGTGCAATTTCGCAATTCGTGCGCGGCGTCAACAGATCGCCATAGATGGAGTTGAACAGCAGGACGCTTGTCAACAAAGGTCCAACAAGCGGGCC
>Ga0182030_10007254_pt1 | contig 23177 bp, 20 predicted proteins | sample 812S3MmetaG_FD_121299 | JGI IMG/M metagenome (GOLD analysis project Ga0182030, IMG submission 121299) | Permafrost microbial communities from Stordalen Mire, Sweden - 812S3M metaG (Illumina Assembly) | ecosystem: Environmental > Terrestrial > Soil > Wetlands > Permafrost | place: Sweden...
GCTCGCCCGGTGCGTAGTCGACTTCACCCATTTGGTCCATATGTACGAAGGGGTCCAACGCGGAGAGTGACACGCCGGCGAACGCCCGGCGCACGGGGAACCCCTCGCCTTCGAGTCCATGGGGTGCGGTAGTAAGGGAGACAACTGGTCGCTCGGTGGCCGACGTGCGGTCGGGTGCGGGGACTTTTGGCAATGTTGCCAGGTCGCTGACTGTCACTGCAGGCATTGGGGCCTCCTATCCGGAGTGCGGATCCGTTTCGCAAATCGCGTCGATCTTAGCTGCCTGCTGTGGCCATTCTGCCGGGTACAGAGCTTCGGACTACCGACGATCGAACTCGTCCTTGGTCGTCACGTCACGTTCAGCCGCCGGCAACTCACTGCGCTGCTGTTCGCTCGAATCTGTGGGCGGGGGGAGGGGAGTTCCACTCGCCTCTGCGGCGCCACGACGTCCCCAACTCCACCTGGAGCCCCAATGCTTGGGGGGATCCCTCCAGCTGAGTTCGCCCAGATATCGGTTGTAGGCGTTGAGCTCTTCGTCCACGTGCACCTTTACGTCGACGATTCGCGCATCGATTACCGGCGAGGCGCCGTCCTTGGCGCGATCGTCCACCCACTCGTCAATCTGCGGGTGGGCCACACGATTCCCTTCGATGCTGTGGCCGTCACCAAGTTCGGGTGGTGTGAAGGCTCGGGTCTGGCCGACGGACAGGGCAGGAGAATTGGCGGCTTCGAGGCTGGCATCGACCACCTCCCGGTAGAGCGTCTTGTCCAACGCCCAACCTGGAATCTCATAGAGGGGTGTTCCGGAGGCGTCGGCGGCGGCATGCTGCTTGGCGGCCCAGAGCTTGTCGAAGGCCGTGTGCCTGTCGTGGATCAACTGCCACCACATATAGATGGCGTAAATGGCAAATGCCGGCCATTCGAACACATACGCCCAGCTCAATGCGTTCCCGCCTCGGGCGGACTCATACTGCCACCACGCCGCCAAAACAAACGAGGAGACCAAGAGCAGAGTCACCAGATGGAGACAGATGCAGCGTCGCGTGAAAAACCTGCCCATAGCGATCCTGAGCCTAATATCTCGCCCGCTTTCGGACACATCGGCTGTGCGCTGGGAGATCATCGGCACCTCGTGACGTCAAGTGGCGTGTCCGTGCCCTCCGATCCCCCCGGAGAATCCCAGCCGGCTCAGCCTGAACGAGCCGCGCCAGCGATCGCGTCGGTGACGTCGTTCAGCAGGGGACGGTCGTCGAGGTAGCGGTCGAGATTCTCAGTGAACAGGTCGGCTTGCCGCTGGAGTCGGCCGACACCTCCGGCGGCATTGTGTGGGGTGACCCGGATGGAGGGATGTGACCAGAACGGGTGATCCTCCGGAAGCGGCTCGGTCCGGAAGACGTCCAGAATTGCCGTCGAGAGGTGCCCGGAATCCAGGCTCGCGATCAGGGCGTCGTCATCGATCAGCGTCCCTCGCGCCACATTGACGAGCACGCTCCCGGGCTTTGTCCTGTTGAGGAAGTCTGCGTCCACCAGGTTGTCCGTCTCGGGAGTGGCAGGAGCGGCGAGGATCACCACGTCGGCCAGTCCGAGCACTTGGTCGAGTTGGTCTGGAGTGACGGTTCGTTCGGTCGGATCCTCGGGGGACGGGTGTCGTCGACAGCCGATCACCCTGACGCCGAATGCTTGCGCTCGGCGAGCGACTTCGGTTCCGATTCCTCCGAGCCCGACTATGACCCAGGTTGAGCCCGACACCTCGCGCCAGTCGTGAATCCTCCACCGCCGCTCCGACGCCAGGTCACGCCACTGCGCGGCCTCCTGAAACTCGTCGAGCACCGAGCGCATCACGAACTCCGCGATGGGCAGGCTGTTGACGTGGGCATTGGTGACCCGAACTCCTTTGTCGACAAGCATCCGAAACTCCGGATTGTCATACCCGGCGGCCGGGGACTGGAACCACCCGAGCCCCGCGCTCTCGAGCATGAACGCGAAGAACGGCACCAGCGGGGCCCCTTCTCGGAAGAGGTCAGAAGTACCCCACGCGATCTCAGGGTGCGCGTCCGCCCGATCCTTCGGCGCACCCTGGGGGTCAGAAAGGGTGCCATCCCCCTTCATGACGAGCCAGTCGACCCCAGAGCGGGAAATCTGGGCACCGAAGGATTCATAGGCCACTGCAGTCAGGAGAACCTGCATCGGCTCACGTTATCGGAGGTCCCTGCGGGCGACGCATTCGCGTGGTTCTTGCCAGGCGTACAGAGTGAGGTCGGTCAGAATCAGTAGGGGGTGGAGGCCAATGGACCGCGTGGAGTAATTGCAGGACAGTTTAGGATCGAGTCCGCGGCCGGGTTCGGACGGTGCGTCGCGCTGAGTTCTCCAGGTTCACGTGCCGGGAAACTCGCCAGCGAACCGGAGGTTCCGCGCCACCCGTGAAGGAGAGGAGCGAATCTTTGGTGGATGAATCCGAGGGACCAGTTTCGGAGGATAGCGACGATCAGGCCGGGACATCTCTTGAACCTATCGACTCCGTGCAGGAAGCCGACGAAGAGTCGTTCCCAGCGAGCGACGCGCCCTCGTCGTGGGCCGGTGGCGGGTGATCCAACTTCACTCCGGGGGTCCGCCACAGCGTCCTGAATGGCGAGCTGCCGACCGAAAGGCTGGTCTCGAGCCATCGCTTCATGCAGTCTCTTCATTCAGGCTCTCGTGTCGCCAGCCATCTTTGTACTCTGCGTCGTGCAATCGACGGACCAGATGGGCGTAGTGGTCCAGACGATCAGCTGCAACTTGGGCCTCATGGTAATCCTTGCCGTGGTCGCGGGCGGGCGTCTTCTCTTCGGCTCGCTTCCGTACGATGCGCAGTTCATCATGGGCGTGCTCGACAATCTTCTCCAGAGTTTGCTCAAGATTCATTGAGGCCTATCTCCCTTCGTGTGAGTGTTCCAATCACAATGCATCGTCGGGGTAGACGATGTCGACCTCGAGATTATTCGGTAGGCCCGCTTTCGTCATGTGGTCGAGCGCGATCGATCGCAGCGTCGACTTGGATACGAGGCAATATGAGCAGGCCTCTTGACCCGCTGTGATCTCAAGTTGGATGGCGTCATCGCCTCCGGATACCGAGAGGTGGTAATCCTCGACGGAGAGCATTCTCACTACCGGTTCGAGCGCCTCTTGGACCGCCATCAAGTTCATCACTCCGAATTTAGCAAGATCCGCCGCGTGCTCGACTGTCTGACGTCCTTCCACAGCCGAAGTTACACTTCCGCATGAGGTCCCTGCTGGCGGATATCACCCCGTTACGGCAACACCAGTCGTTCAGGAGGCTGTGGACCGGACTTCTGATTTCGAGTATCGGCAGTCAATTGACCATCGTGGGCGTCGCCTATCAGGCCTATGTCTTGACGCACTCGACACTCATCGTCGGTCTCGTAAGTCTGGTCCAACTTGCTCCGACCTTGGTGGGTGCCTTGGGTGGGGGAGCCGTAGCGGACGCCATCGATCGCCGGCGCATTTTGATTCTGGCCCAAGTGATGCTGGCGGCAGCAAGCGGTGGGCTGGCTCTCAACGCCTTCATGCCCCATCCGGAATTGTGGGTGCTCTTCGTGGCGACTTCGGCATCGGCCGCTTTTCAGGGTCTGGATTGGCCGACCCGACTTGCGCTCATGCCGATGATTCTCCCGACAGAGGATCTGTCGAGTGCGTACGCTCTCCAGTCCCTTGTCTCCAGCGCTTCGGTCGTTGTCGGCCCGTCTTTGGCTGGGCTCGTGATTGCCCGCTTCGGGCTCGGGACGGTGTACACGGTCGACGTGGTCTCCTACGGTGCATCGCTTATGGCCGCGATGTTGCTTCCGAAATTCCCGCCGGCTGACGGCGGAACCCCGATGAGTTTTCGCTCTGTGACGGACGGGTTGAAATTCCTACGTTCAGAGCAACTGCTCATGGCCACGTTCGGCATCGACTTGGTTGCGATGACGTTTGGGATGCCAAAGGCCGTCTTTCCCGCTTTGGGGATCAGGCTGTTCCACGGGGGTGCCGGGACAGTGGGGCTGCTGTTCGCGGCACCTGGGGCGGGAGCACTTCTCGGCTCTTTGCTCAGCGGATGGACCGGTCGAGTTCACGCGCAGGCGCGCGCCCTGATCTTCTGCATGATCGGATGGGGCGGAGCGATCGTTGTCTTCGGGGTGGTCGACGTCCTTTGGATCGGCCTCGTGCTGTTGGGCATCGCCGGAGCATCGGATGTCTTCGGGACGGTTTTTCGCGTTTCGATTCTGCAACGGCGAACCCCTGATCATCTCCAAGGTCGACTTTCCGGCACGTTCTTTGCCGCGGCAGTCGCGGGCAATCGGTTGGGTGACGGGGAATCTGGTGTCGCGGCCGCCCTCGGGGGACCGCAATTCGCCGTGTGGTCAGGAGGCCTGGCCTGCCTGATCGGCACTTTGCTGGTTACGTGGCGCGTCCCACGGCTTTGGAAAAGGGAAGACTGCTGATGGAATCCGGCATGTGGAGGGGGCCAATGGAGCCGCATCACTCCAATCGATCACTCGAGCGGCGCCGTCTCGGTGTCCCGACCGGATCGAAGCAGTTTTCCGGATCGCTCGTCGGTGAGCTGGCCGTCGACCACAATCCGGCGTCCGTTGACGAGGACATGATCTATGCCGTCGGCACCGGCGTAGAGCCGTCCGGCCCCTCCAGGGAGATCGAAGCGCATCGCAACGTCACCGCTGCCGACGGTGCTGGGGTCGAGCACGACGAGGTCGGCGTACCAGCCTTCGGCGACGCGCCCGCGGTCCCTCAGACCGTAGAGACGACCCTGGACGTCGGTCAGGAGATGGATGGCTTCTTCGAAAGACAGCAGCCGGTGACCCCGTACGGCCTTGCCCAGGAGCTCGGTGGCGTAGTTGAAGGAGGCGAGAAGGTCCAGGTGGGCGCCCGCGTCAGAGGCTCCGATGACCGCACGGTGGTCTCGCCAGATTTCGAGGCGTGCCGCCCAGTCCTCGTCGCTCTCGGGTGGTGGGATGGTGCCGAAACTGGTGCTGAGGTCGTCCGCCACGACAATGTCGCAGAGGACGTCCCAGGGCTCTCGCCCCAATTCCTGGGCGATATCGCCCACACGAAGCCCCCGGTACTCCTCGTTTTCGGGGGCGACCACGTCAAGGATCACCTTGTCGGACCAGTTGGCCACCGGCAGCAGCGGATTGGCCGGGCTCTGCGCCAGGGCGTCGAGCCGGGCACGCCCTTCGGGATCCCGGAACACCGCGAGTTTCTCGGCCAGCGGGAGGGCCATGACGCCCTCCCAGTCGGGCATGGCGTCGAAGACAAATCCGGAGGCGAAGTTGAGTCGGGCGCCGAAGCTCATGGGTACCGTCAACGCGACGACCTTCCCCCCTTTTGCTGCGGCGTAGTCACCTGCCATGAGCTTCTCACGGCACTGTGCGATATTGGCGGCGGATACCGTCATCACGTTCCAGTTCAGTTGGCGCCGCGCTGCCGCCGACATGTCGGCCATGAGCTCGACGGCCCAAGGCTCGAAACGTGGTCCGTTCATCGGGATGAACTCCAAGGAGGTGCCTTCGTAGGCGCGCAGAACCGTGCAGAGCCGGAGAATCTCATCTCGCGCCGCGTAGCGCGAAGGAACCATGTGGCCGTCCGCGTCATTGTGCGTGCGGGCCCAGGACGAAGAGAACCCCAGGCCTCCCGCCTCGAGGCCGTCGCGGAGCATACCTTCCATTGCAGTCACTTCGTCGTCGGTCGCCGGGCGGGCAGAGGCCTCGATGCCCATGACCACCCTGCGGATGGCCGAGTGGCCCACCATGAAGGCCGCATTGATACCTAGCCGGCCCTCAACGGCAGCGAGGTAGTCCCCGGTGGACTTCCAGTTCCACGGAACGCCCTCGCGCAGGGACTCGAGAGGCATGCCCTCGACGCGGGCCAGCATCCGCATCAGGTACTCGCCGTCTGCCGGATCATCCGACAGGGGAGCGATGCTGAACCCGCAATTTCCCGCTAGCGCGGTGGTTACCCCGTGCAACGGCGACGGCGTCAGGGCGCCGTCCCAGAAGACCTGGGCGTCGAAGTGCGTGTGGACGTCGATGAATCCCGGCGTGACGAGCTTGTTGCTGGCGTCGATCGTTATCCGGGCTGGATCGTCCACCGAGCCGATCTTCACGATCCGGTCGCCCATTATGGCGACATCGGCCCTGCGTGCAGGAGCCCCGGTCCCATCGACGACCGTTCCGCCCGAAATGACAGTGTCCAGCATCGACCGTCCCTCCCTTTCCGTCTAACCAGATGATAGAGGCGATCCGGGTCCTTGACGCCCCCTGGGGGGCAGCCATGGGCTGGGCAGGTTCAGAGGGCCTTAGGGCGGTTTACCCAGCGACGTTCAGTTGGCGACCAGAACCATCCCCCGCCGGCCTTGGTCCCACCGTCGACGGGAATGTTATGGCCGGTCACAAAGGCGGACATGTCCGAAGCAAGGAAGAGGGCGACACGCGCTTGGTCCTCGGGCCAGCCCAACCTCCCGACAGGAGCCCACGAAGGCCAGAGTTGTTCAGCATCCTCGAAGCCGGAAATGTAGTCCACCTGGGGAGTCTGGGTGAGGTCGACGCCAATGCCGTTGACTCGGATCCCGTAGTGACCGACATTGACTGCCAGGCTGGTGGTGAAGTGTGCGATTGCCGCCTTCATGGAGCCGTACACGGGTTCGCCGGGGTACCCTCGCAGACCCTCGACGGAGTGGATGTTCACGATCGACCCTCGTCGAGCTTCCATCATCTGATTGATGAAGGCGCGGGTCACCGAGTAAAAGTGCAGTTGGTTGATCTCGTACATGGCTTGCCATGATTCGGGTCCCGAAGCCTGAAACCGCACAAGGGGCCGGAAGTCCCCTACGTTATTGACCAACACGTCGACCCGACCGTGCATATCGAGCACCGCGCTGGCGAGTCGATCGACATCGTCAAGCTTGCGTACGTCCACAATGTGGGTGCGTGCCGTACCACCCGCGCCTTCAATGTCGATCTTGGCCCGCTCGGCCCGATCCGGGTCGATCTCGGCTATTTCCACCAGCGCACCGTGCGCTGCAAACAGGCGCGAGATCGCCCCACCGATGCCGTCACCACCGCCGGTCACGACGGCCACACGGCCCTCCAACAACCGGTTCCAGTCTTCGATAGCGGGGACGTCTGTGGATTTCTGCGTCGACATAACGCTCCTCCGAGATGTGCTCAGTACGGATCGCGAAGGTCAATCCTTCGTCGGAGGAGGATAGCGAGAACGTGGATTGAGCGCCACGCCGTCGTGGGCTTATGCTTCCGAGGACATTTCGAGCGAAGTAGGGGGATGACATGACGGTGCAGACCGAGAAGCCACTGGCGGGAATGTCCGCATTGGTCACGGGGGGAGGTGGCGGCATCGGCGGAGCGTCGGCGGCCTGGCTGGCGCGCGACGGCGCCGCGGTGATGATCATGGGCCGAACGGAGGCGACGCTTGTCAAGGCGCGTGACGACATTCTGGCCGCGGCCGGGACCGGTGCCACGGTTGAGTACACGGTTGGCGACGCCCTGGACGAGAAGGCGCTGGGGCTCGCCTTCGCCGCGACGGCGGGATTGGCGGACCGTCTCGGCATCGCCGTCTCGGTGGTAGGTGGTGGCACAATGAAGCCGCTCTTGATGTTCGACGGGGACGAGGTCCTCGAAGAGATGAGGCGCAATATCGTGTCGGCGTTTCTCGTCATCCGTCACGCTACCCCCCACATGACGAAGGGCGGCGGGGGATCAATAGTGTGCATCTCCTCCGACGCAGCCAAAATCCCGTGGCCATTCCTGACGACCTACAACACCTCGAAGTCTGGTGTCGAGGGGTTGGTGCGTGGTGCAGCGCTCGAGCTCGCACCGCTTCACATCCGTGTGAACGCCGTCCGGCCCGGATTGGTGAAAACCGAGGCCACGAAGGATGGTTTGTTCAAGAACGAATCGGTCATGGAGCAGTTCATTGCAGAGAAGCCCCTCGGACGTACCGGTGTACCCGACGACATTGCTGCTGGTGTCAGATACCTCGCCGGACCGGAGTCGTCGTGGGTGACCGGTCAGAGCTTCGGCATCGAAGGCGGGAATGAGTTAACCAGGGCTCCGTATCTCGAAGCGCTTGTTCGAAAGCGTTTCGGAGATGCGGCCATCGACGCGGCGTTATCGGGTCAAATACCGGTCTGAGCCTGGCCGTCCCCCGTCATGAGCGATCAAGGCCGAGCATGTCGATGGCATTGCCGCGCATGATCTTGTACACGTCGGCATCGCTGAGGTTGCGCACCATCTGCTCCGCCACCGAGCGCGTCTCGGGCCAGGTTGAGTCGGTGTGGGGATAGTCGGTCTCGAATGTGATGCGATCAGCCCCGATGGCGCCGAGCGAGTCCAAGCCATGCTGGTCGCGGAAGAAGCAGCCATAGACCTGGCGTCGGAAGTAGGTCGAGGGTGGTTCGAGCACCACCTCCTTCACCCCACCCCAAGCCCGATGCTCCCGCCAGACATCATCAGCCCGCTCGAGGATGTAGGGGAGCCAGCCGATCTGCCCTTCCGAATAGGCCAAGATCAAGGTGGGGTAGCGGATGAGGACGCCGGAGAAGAGGAAGTCACACAGGGAGGACATCGCGTTGCCGAAACTGAGCGTCGCTGCCACGGCAACCGGCGCGTCGGCCGACGTCGCCGGCATTTTGGATGACGATCCGATGTGCATGCACACCACGGTGCGGGTCTCCTCGCAGGCGGCGAAGAAGGGATCCCAGGCGCCGCTGTGGATGCTGGGTAGTCCCAGGTGCGGCGGGATCTCGCTGAAGCAGACGGCCCGAACGCCCCGAGCCGCGTTGCGCCTCACCTCTGCAGCGGCCAACTCGGCGTCCCACAAGGGAATGATGCAGAGGGGGATAAGTCGGCCATCGCTGTCGCCGCACCACTCGTCGACCATCCAGTCGTTGTAGGCCAGCACACACGCCAGGGCCAGCTCTCGATCCTTTGCTTCGAGGAAGGTCTGCCCGCAGAAGCGGGGGAAGGTCGGGAAGCAGAGGCTGGCCTCCACCCAGTTGGACTCCATGTCGGCGATGCGAGCCTTGGGCTCGTAACAACCCGGTCGCATCTCGTCGTAGGTGATGGGGGACATGGTCATATCGTCGCGGTCGAAGCCCACCGCGGCGACGTGCCGCTTGTTGATGTACACGAGATCCTCATAAACCCAGCAGTCCGCTAAAGCTCCGTCAGGGTCGAATGTCTGCCGGTACGCACCTCCGCCGATGTGCTCCATCTGACCGATGCCTCGTCGCTCGGATTTAGGTCCCCGGTCCCGGTATTTTCGCGGCAACCAGGTGTCCCAGACGTGGGGCGGCTCGACCACGTGGTCGTCGACGCTGATGATGCGAGGCAGGGGTGTCGCGCTGCCCAGCCGTGGGGTGGTGTCGTTGGTCATGGCGCCTCAATGCTATCTGCGTCCGGGACGCCTGCAGGGGGCGTGGACTCGAGGACGCCCGTATCGAACAGCTCCCCGATTGCTGCGTCATCCAATCCGAGCAGTCCACGAGCAACCTCGACCGTGTGCTGTCCAATGGTCGGGGCCGGTTTGTAGATCGGCGGGGGCATTGCGTCGGCCTGCCAGGCCGGACCCTCGAGGATCATGGGTCCAAGGTCGGGTTGGTCGATTTCCACGGGGAAGTGCCGTGCCTTCAAGTGGGGATCGGTGGCAAGCTCGGCGCCCGAAAGCACGGGCCCGGCGGGGACACCTTCGCCTTGGCAGCGACGGGCGGTCTCCTGCTTCTCGAGGCTGCTCGTCCAGATCGCCAGCTGTCGGTCGACGGCGCCTTGGGTGTCCTTGAGCACAGCCTCGTAGGTCCACGCATCCAGCACGCCATCGGAAGCCCTGACGAGGCCGGACCAATCGCCTTCGTCCCTGCAGTTGATCACAACCCACTGGTCGTCTCCAGCGGCTGGGTAAACACCCCACGGGGCGAGTGATTCGTGGGCGCTTCCTACGGGATGCACGGAGCCCGGCTCGACGGATTCGGCAGCCAGGAGGTCCCCGATCACCCCGACTGCGCACTCAATCTGCGCCACCTCGATGTGGACTCCCGGGGTGGTGCCACCCTCTCGGCCGATAATTGCTGCGAGGGCGGCCACCGCCCCCAGTCGGCCGACGAACTGGTCTGGAAATATGGTGCCTCCCCCGGTCGGGTCGGCGGTATGTGCGTAGTCCCAAAGTGACAGGACTCCGGAGGGCGCCAGCGTGCTGGGGCCATAGCCCCGCCACTGTGCCCATGGACCGGTCGAGCCCATGAGTTGACTCGAGACCATGGTGATGTCCGCATTGACGTGACTGAGGCGCTCGAATCCGAGACCAAGCGAATCCATGACCCCCACCGCGTTGTTCTCGATGACCAGATCGGACTGTGCCACGAGCTGCAGGAGAAGATCAAGACCGCGCCCGGTCTTGGCGTTCACACCGAGGCTGCGTTTGGATCGATTGGACGAGGTGAAGGACGGCGTGTTCTCCCGACCAGTTTGAAGTCTGATGAAATCGGGATAGGCGCGCGACTCAACTTTGATCACGTCGGCACCGAACTCGGCGAACATCCGGCCTATCTCCACTCCGACCGCCCCGTGACCGAAGTCGAGCACTCGTAGTCCGGCGAGCGCGGCCGGCATCGGCTCGGCCTCGGCGTGGTCCTTCAATCTGGGAACCGATTCGGGATTTACGGTCGCCGAGTCGGTTTCGCCGCGTTGGGGCAATGGATCGGTCCAAGAGGGTCCCACGCGCGCGCCCTGGATTTCGAAGAACCCGGAGTGGAGCGCAGGCATCACCCCGGGTGCGATCTCAGCCGTTGTGAAGGTGTGCCTGGCTCGGAGATGCTCACAGGCGAGCGTTTCGGCCGCGGAGTAGACCGGGGTGCAGACGATTCCCCGCCGTTGCGCCTCGACGCAGACGGCATCCATGTCACGGTCGGCGAAGAACGTCCGGTAGAGCGGATTGAGCACCGCGTCAGCAAGCTGGAGCCGTGCGACGAATCCGTCCATTTCGGGATCCTGCAGGTAGTCGGGCTCGCCCAACCAGGCGCGCATGGCGTGCCACTGGCGCGGCGAGAGGATTATCAGGCGGACATGGCCGTCACGGCAGCGGAAGACCGGATAGACGGGTCCGGATCCGTGCCGGGCTTCCGTCGGCAGCCCGGCCTGCTGTCGTGCGATTCCGTTGGGCAGCGACCAGTCCGACATCTGCGCCACCGCTTCGTTCACCGAGAAGTCCAGTACGCTCCGGACCCCGTTTACGTTGCGATGACGAAGTGCACAGAGCGCGGCGAACGCGGCGGTCGCGGAGGCGATGTGGTCGCAGAACCGGCCCGGCGGGGGCAGCGGCTCACGGTCCGGCGCTCCCGCCTTGAAAGCCTGGGCCGCCGTGGCGGCGATGACGGCGTCCGTGGCTTGCCAGGTGGCATAGGGACCGGTGAGGCCGTAGGGGGTGATGACGAGAACGACGAGGTTGGGAAAGCGAGAAAGGAGGTCGCCGTCGATCGGTCTGGAGGTGACCAGGACATCGGTACCGGTGAGGAGCCGGTCAAGCTCCGACCGGCCGCCCTGTTGGGTCGTGTCCAGCTCCAGGACCTGTTTGCCACCGTTCCGGAACACCCATCCGAGGGAGGTCCCCTTCCGGACTGGCCCGGCGTGCCGGGAATGGGATCCACCGACAGGCTCCACGCGGGTGACGTCGGCTCCAAGGTCCCCCAGGAGTCGGGAGCAGAGCTCGCCCCACTCATCGGTCTGGTCAAGGACCCGGACCCCGGCGAGGGGGAGCACGGTGGGGCCGACTGTGCGGCTCACGCTTCTAGACCCGGGACTCTGCCGAAATCCCGCGACATCTCGTCGGGGAACAGTGCCCGGGCTGAGCTTTCCAGATCCATGCTGGGCGGGATCAGATTGAACCCACCGCAGACGTTGAGAAGCTGGCCGGTCACCCATTCCGACTGATCCGACGCCAGGTAGATCACGGCGCGGGCGATGTCATCCACCTCACCGAGTCGGCCGAGTGGCGTCTCCGCCAGCGCGTGGGCCCTATTGGAACCGGTTGCTGCAGCGGCCAGTGCTTCGGTCTCGATCCACCCAGGGCGGATGCAGTTGACACGGATGCCGAAGGGCCCCAGTTCCTGTGCCGCGGCCCGGGTGAGTTCGTCGACCGCCGCCTTGGACACCGAGTAGCTCATCATGAACTTCGTCAACCTCGAACTCGCTCCCGAGGAAACGGTGATGATCGACCCACCGCTTGACAGCATCTTCTTTGCGGCGTGCTTGATGGTGAACGCGGTGCCCAGCACGTTGACACCCAACGGCACCATCCAGTGCTCCTTTGAGAGGTGGAGGAGAGACCCTGGAAAGCCGGTACCGGCGTTGGCGAGGGCGATGTCCAATCGTCCTCCGCCGGCAGCTGCATCCACCGCCGCCGCCACCTGGTCCTCCTCGGTGACATCTGCCCGTATGAAGTGCACGGTGCCGTCGGACCTCAGGTCGTCAGCGGCCCGCTCGAGGACTGCCGTATCCGGTCCGGCGATGGTGACCTCGGCCCCCAATCGGGCCATGGCCCCCGCGCAGGCTTTCCCGATACCCGTCCCTCCTCCGGTCACCAGCGCGTTTCGACCCTCGAGTGTGATCGTCAGCGATTGGGTCATTTCAGGGATCTCCTCTGCGTCGTCCGTGAACCCGCGGTGCGCTCCGCACTGTTCATGGAATGTCGATGACGATCTTGCCAATGTGTTGCGCCTTCTGCATGATGCTCGTCGCCTCTGCCACGTCCTCCCAGTTCAGTCGATGACTGATGTGCGGATGGATGTTCGCCCGTTCCATTGCCGCACAGAGGTGGGCGTGGGCTCGGACGCTCCCTACCGTGATGCCCGAGAGGTGGATGTTGTTCATCATGGCGTCAGAGACGGAAATGGATGCCGTCCCGAAACCACTGAGTACGCCGACGATGGCGACTGCGCCGTCGACCCGAGTCGCCTTGACCGAGCGGCCCAGCGTGTCTTGACCACCGAGGTCCACAACCAGGTCGGCGCCACGTCCTGCGGTCAATTCTCGTACCTCGTGCTCCCAGTCGGGGGTGGAGCAGTAATTGATGAGCAGGTCGGCACCGAGGGTCCGACCAACCTCCAGCTTTTCGTCCGACGACGAGGTCAAGATCACCGTCGCCCCTCGGGCCTTGGCGAGCTGGAGGGCGTACAGCGATACGCCACCCGTGCCTTGTGTCACGACAACATCCCCGGCACCGATGTGCCCGATCTCCAGCGCACTCCATGCGGTAGTTCCCGCGCACGGCAGCGTGGCTGCTTCGTGGTCGGTGAGGTAGGCCGGCACGTGGATCAGGCCATCAGCAGGGAACAACTGGAACTGCTGCAACCAACCGTCCCGGGAGTCACCCGGCATCACCCGCTTGTTCTCGGGAGTGGGACGGCCGTCGATCCAGCCCGGATGGAACGCACCGATGACCCGATCTCCGATGCCGACGTTTGTCACCTGGTCGCCGATCGAGACAACGTCCCCTACGCCGTCCGACATCGGTACCCGGGGCCATGGGCCGTGAAGGAATCCCATCAAGTTGACGACGTCATGGAAGTTCATGCTCGAGGCGTGGACACGAACCACCGCCTCATTCGCTGCGGGATCTGGAACGACCCTCTCGACTGGTCCCGGTGGAACGCCCGGACCAGCCATCTCCATGGCCACGTAGGTTGACGCATTCATGCCAGACCCGCCTCGTCGAATTTCGGCTCCGTCTCCAAGTCCCAGGCCACCCGCCCCCTCTTTCTCAGCTCTTCCAACCGATCCTGACTGGGCCGGACGTTACACCGTAATCCGGCGCGAATTGCTACCCTGGAAGGCGATTTCGTCCCCTACACGTGACCCACAGCGGGCCAAGATTCTCGCAGGCGTTCTTCCACGCAGGGGCTGGCCGCCGTTGGTAGCTTCTCATCGACCGAGAGGATGGCTATGGCGAAAGATGCACCCAATGGCAAGGTGTACATCCATGAGCTGGTGGCCATCCGCGACCAGAACCGACAGCGGTACATGGAGCATGTGGCCGTCAACTGGTGTCCGGTGGGACGGGTCGAGCGCAACATGCTGTCTTTCGGGATCTGGGGCACCGTCGGGAGTACCGGGGCGTGGCCCGAGGTGGTGCTGATGTGGGAGCTCGACGGCTGGCACGGGCTGGCCGCTAATTTCGAGCGCGAGCTCACCAATCCCAAGCTGCAGGATCCGTCGCTTGAACGCTGGTGGGGCGACGCGGTGGCACTTCGGCGGGGCGGACACGACCGAGTGGTGGTGCCCGCGTCCTACTCGCCGACCGCCGAACAACTGGTGGCGGCGACGAAACGTCCTGCGGTCTACTACCACGAGATCATCCAGGTCGTCCCGGGGCAGGCCCCGACATACCTGGCTCTCCTGCGCGAACACTGGCTGCCCGTGGCCGAGCGTCTCGGGCTCCAGCTGGTTGGTGCATTCCGAACGGCGATGGTCAACGACTCGGAGGTCATCTGCATCTGGGCCATCCAGACGTGGGACGGCTGGGCCGATATAGAGATCGCCTACGAGTCGGACCCCGATGTGGCCCGGTGGCGGCTTCACACCCAGGGGTTGGTGCGGGACTGGCGCAACACGCTGATGTGCGCCGCCCCCCAATCGGGGCTCACGACGGGCAGGATTCCCTGATCTGAGCCCTAGGTTCAGAAGGACCGGGGGAGTCCCAACAGTCGCGAGCCGAGGCTGTTGCGCACCATCTCGTTGGTGAGGGGTGAAAAGGACCAAAGGCGACCATCCCGAAAGAAGCGCTGCATTGCCACTTCTCGGGCGAACCCCATGCCCCCCATCAGCTGCATGCCCCGCAGGGCGATCTCGACCGCCGCCTCGGAGGCGACGAGCTTGGCCATGGAGGCCAGGTTGCCGGCGTCGCCCCCGCCGGCCTCCACCTCGGCCGCCCTCGCCATCAGGCTACGCGCCGACTCGAGCGCCACCGCCCCGTCCACCAGCCAGTGCTGGGGCACCTGGAACGAGGCGATGGGCTTGTCGAAGACCTTGCGTTCCCGGGCGTACTCGACAGCGAGCGACAGGGCGCCCCGGCCCACCCCGATGCTGGCCGCGGCGGCATGAAGTCCTTCTCGGTTCACGGTAGCGAAGGCCTGTCGCATTCCCTGGCCGACCTCGCCCAGCACGTTCTCGGCGCGCACGCGTACATCGGACAGATAGACGTGGCATGTGGACATGCCGTGGATGCCCATGGTGTCGATGGTGGTGACTTCCAGGCCGGGAGAGTCTTGTTCGACGAAGAACATGGTGACCCCGTTCACCGGCGAACCCTCAATGGGTGACGTCCGAGCCAGCACAATGATCCAGTCCGCCTCGACCGCTCCTGAGGTCCACATTTTGTGGCCCCCGAGGACGAAGCCTCCTTTGCCATCGGGTACGGCGGTGGTTTGCATGACCCGGGCCACGTCGGTGCCGCCGTCCGGCTCCGACAGCGCGAACGAACCACTGCCCTGTCCAGCGAGCAGCCGTTCGAGGGCGCGTCGGTGGGTGGGGCTGGTGCCATAGCGCTGGAGTACCTGGGCCACTGCGTACTGTGCGATGAGGAACGCGGCCATCGACGTGGGGCCGGCACCGAGCTCTTCGAGCACGACCAGCTGGTCCCGTACGTCGCCCGCACCGTTCAAGCCGATCTCCAAGATGCCCATCTCTGCCAGGGCCCGGAACAGATCGTCGTCGAAGCTCTCGGATTCGTCCAGCGAGTGCACGCGGTGCTCGGGGGACACGTCCCCGATGAGCTGGCGAACACCCCTGCGTAGCTCCGCTCGTTCCGGCGCGTCACTGACGGGGTCCAGTGCCTGGCCTGCGGTATCGCTCGTGGTCACCACTGCTCCCAGTGCACGACTTGGGCGGTCCCGACTCGGCGGCCCGGCTTGAAGTCCTCGCCCACGGTGTGGGCCACCGGAATCAAGGCGCACTGCATCACGGCGTCGTAAGGGATGCCGAGGAGATCGGCCGCCCGGCGCTCGTAGTGCAGGTGCTGAGTGGTCCACACGGTGCCCAGGCCGCGATCGCGGGCCGCCAGCATGAAGCTCCACACAGCCGGCAGGACCGACCCCCAGGTGCCGGCCGCGATGACCGGGTTCGCCAGCTCGGCGCGCGTCCCGATCCGGACACAGGGCACCAGGAGGACCGGAACCTCGTGCAGATGCTCCACCAGGTGGTCGACACTCCCGGCGATGGCCTGCCATTCGGCCCCGTCGAAGTCTTGGCGGCTGGGAGCTGTGTCGTCGTCGCCGGTCGGATGCGCCAGGCCGAGCCGCCATAGTCCGGCGAGAGCGGCCCGCTGCTCGGGGTCGGTGACAAAAAGAAAGTCCCACCGCTGTCGGTTCCGCCCCGTCGGCGCCTGTTGCGCCACCCGGGTGCTGTCGACCAACAGTTGCCGTTCGACGGGACGGGCCAGGTCCAACCGACGGCGCACCCCACGAGTCGTCGTCAACACCTCCTCGGCGCTCAGTCGCCGCGCCATGGTGCCCTCCCTCTATTCCGTGAACTCGACCAGTTCGAGGTTTATCCCGTCGGGATCTCGCACAAAGAACATCCGTGCCCGATGGTCCATCAACTCGGTCTTGAAGTCGTGAATCTCCGTCGGGTCCAAACCGGCGTCCACGGCACGCTGCCGTAGCGCGTCGAGGTCGGTGACCTCGAAAGAGAGTCCGGTGACTCCGAGCGCCGAGCGATCGGCGTCACCGGCTGCCCGGGCCCGAGGCACGTCGAGTGTTTCTATGGTGTGCAGGCGGTAGCCGGCGGCATCGATGAACGTCGACCTGATCACCACACCTGATCGCCCGAAAATCGCGTCGAGTGACGGTGCCGAGAACGTGTGGTCATCGGCGACCGATGCTTCCAAGAATGACCGGTAGAAGGCAATCGTCTCGTCGGTATTGCAGACGTGGAAGATCAAGTGGCTCGGCTTCGCCACCGATTTGCCGATCAAAGCGCCCATGGCCCTTCCTCCCCGTGACGAAATGTTGTCCGATGTACTCGATGAGTCGGTCCACCGCCCTGGCGGCGACTGCCAAAACGTAGCGTCATTCGAGCACGCCAGCTGCGAACAGAGCCTCGATCTCCGTCTCGGACAGTTGGAGCTCCTCGTGGCAGATCTCACGGGTGTGTTCGCCGAGCGCTGGCGCCGGTCTCGACACCGGCAGAGGCATGTCCGTGGCGAGGTACGACTGACGGTCGAAGCGCAACGGACCAATGCCGGGCTGATCGACCGAGACAAAGAACCCCCGCGCCGCCAAGTGCGGGTCGGAGAGCAGATCGGGTGGATAGGCCATCCGTGCGGCAGGGATGCCGAGAGCTTGGCAGCGTGCCGCGACCTCGTCGGGTGTGAGCTGCGCACACCACGCATCGAGCTCGGGGACCTCCGTGGCGGAACACACCACGACCCATTCCTCGTCGCCGACACACCGGAACGCCCCCCACACGGCCCCCCGTTCGTCGTCGTTGCCGTCGGGTCCGACACTGCCCGGCACGAGGGCCTCGGCAAGGAGGAGATCGCCCAGCAGGTTGGCGACAACCTCGGCCTGCGAGAGGTCGACGTGCGAGCCCTGTCCCGTTCGCTCCCGTTCCCACAGCGCCGCCAGTCCGAATGCGGCGAGCAGTTCACCGACCAAGAGGTCGGGAAAGTTGGAGGGTGACCCGGGCCAGCCCTCGCCGTCGGGGAATGCCCACAGGTGCAGGAGCCCGCCGTAGGCCTGGACCGAAGGTCCGTACCCGCGCCAGCTGGCCCGGGGTCCGGTCGATCCGAGGAGTTGGCTCGACAGCATCACCAGGCCCGGATTGATCGCGTGGAGGTCTTCCCAACCCAGGCCGAGCGATGCCATCGTCCCCGTCGAATTGTTCTCGATCACGACATCGGCCGACGCGGCGAGCCGCCGCACCAAATCGACCCCCTCGGGCGACTTCAGGTTGACGCCAAAGCTCCGCTTGGAGCGACTGGACGAGGCGAATGACGGGCTGGTGAGATTCAAACCCATCAGGCGCATGAAGTCTGGATACCTGACGCTTTCGATTTTGATCACGTCGGCGCCATGGTCAGCGAAGACGCGGCCACACTGTACGCCGACTCCGCCTTGCCCGAAGTCGAGGACACGCATCCCGGCGAGTGGACCTCCGGCCGGAGCGGGCGCGGATGACGGCATAGTGGGGAGGGGGTCCCATGACAGTTGCCCGTCGTGCTCGCCGACGAATGGCGCGCGCACCCGATGACCGAGTCGAACGCCGTCGAACTCGACGAAGCCGATCGGGACGCGGGCTCGTACGCCTGGAGCGACCTCCGCATCGCACAATGCGCCTCGCTGGAGAAGGTGTTCGTCAACCAGGATGTCAGCCGGCGTGTTGATCGGCGTCACGACGATGCCACGTCGCTGCGCCTCCTCGGCCACCTCTTCGGTGGTCATGTCCCGGAGGAACGGTCCGAGCACCGCGAAGATCTCGTCGCGGCGCACGATCCTCGTCATCATCTCGTCGAAGGCCGGATCAGCCAGCGCGGCGGGCTGGCCCATCCATTCGAAAAGAGCTCGCCACTGCCGGGAGGACATCACGACGACCTTCACGTCGCCATCGACTGTCGCCATGGTCGGGTACATCTGGACGCCGCCACGGACCCGGTGTCCCCCTCCATTGGACGCGTTGGCGATCGACCACGTGTCGACCTGAATGACTGCCTCGAGCGCCGATACGTCGAGGCTCTGCCCGCGGCCGGTCAGACGCCGCTGCCACAACGCCGCCAGCACTGCCCACAGTCCCATGATCGACGCGGCGTCGGATCCAACGGCGCCCGGAACAAGCAACGGCGGCTTCTCGGGGATACCTGCCGCAGACAGCCACCCCGACATGGCGACGACGACGTCATCACTGCCCTGTCGGCTGGCGTAGGGACCCGTGCGACCGAACCAGGTCATTGAGCAGACCACTTGTGCCGGGTGGGCCGGCGCGATGTCATCGACGGACGAATGCAGGAGCACGTCAGCTCCGCTCACGAGCGCGTTGTCGTCGGTGACGCCGAACTTGTTCCAATTACGGAAGGCCCATCCGAGGCCTCGGGGCGGCATGGAGCGCCCCGGGGAGCCACCCACCGGCTCGACCTTTACGACTTCTGCGCCGAGGTCGGCGAGGAGGCGCCCGCAAAGTTCGCCCACCTCGACCGTGCGGTCCAGTACGCGAAGGCCCCGCAGCGGCTGGCGGCGTTCTGCGTCGTCGCCGAGGCTCACGTGCCGGTGAACTTCGGTGGGCGCTTTTCGACGAAGGCCTTTAGGCCCTCTTTGGCGTCGCTACTCTGCGTGACCAAACCGGCATAGCGACCCTCGATCGGACGCGCCTCACTCTCAGGGAGCCATCCGGTCTCGACGGCGGATGCCTTGGAGGCCGACACCGAGAGCGGTCCGTTGCGGGCGATGATCTCGGCGATCTCGTGACCCTTGGCCAGTCCTTCCCCGCTCGGGACAACGTGGCTGACGAGGCCCCAGCGCAGAGCCTCCTCGGCGTCAAGGATGCGGCCGGTGATGAGCATCTCCATTGCCACGGCGTAGGGGATCTGGCGCTTGAGGCGCATGGTGGAGCCGGCGCCGGCGATGAATCCCCGCTGCGCCTCCGGAAGCCCGAAGCGGGCCTGTTCTTCGGCGATGCGAATGTCTGTTTGTTGCAGCATCTCGCATCCACCGCCCAGGCAGTCGCCGTTCACGACGGCGATGATCGGCGTCCGCAGCCACGTCGACAGCAACAGCCCCCGTCCGATTATCGACATGTCCTCGAGGACTCTTCGCTCGTTTTCGGTCGGCTCCGCCGAGCGGTTGCCGGCCATCCAGCCGGCGTCGAGGTCGCCACCCGTGCAGTAGCTGCCACCGGCGCCGGTAAGGATGGCAGAACGTATGCTGTCATCGGCGTCAATCGCCTCCCAGGCGTCGGACAGCCGGACGAGCATGTCCAGCGACAGAGCGTTTCGCCGCGCCGGCCGGTTCATCGTGAGGACGACGGTGTGGCCTTGTCGGTCGTAGATCAGACTCGCTTCGTTATCGCTCATCGCGGCTCCTTTCTCCCGACGAGGTGAGGTCGTCGAACAACAACGCAATGTATAGCCGGTCGGTTTGGCCAACGCCTGTCCGTGGTCGGCAGCTGGTGGCGTCCGAACATTGTGATCCCTTCGATATTCCACCTAAAATGGTGCGCGAATGGGCACGGAAGAAGAAGAAGAGTTTTCCTTTCTGGTCGACTGCGCTGAAGATGCCGGGCTGGGATGGGACGGCAAACCGCAAGTGGCGCGTCGACATGTCGATGTCGGCGGTCGAAAGATGAGCGCAATCGTATGGGGTGATTCGCCTGCGAGGATTGTTCTCCTCCATGGGGGCGCTCAGAACGCCCACACCTGGGACACCCTCGCCCTGGCGCTCCGAATGCCGCTTGTCGCGGTAGACCTGCCCGGGCACGGACAGTCCGACTGGCGCAGCGACCATGAGTACGGCGTGTCGGCTATGGCGAACGATGTCGCCTCGGTGGTTCGACAGACGGCGTCTGAGTCGTCCCTTCTCGTCGGCATCGGGCTCGGGTGCCCGGTGGCGTTGCTCGCGGCAGATCGTCTGTCACCTTTAGTCGACCGTCTGGTCATGGTGGACTCAGCCCCGGGTGCAGGTATGTCGAACGACAACCGCGCGCCGTCCGAGGGGGGGGCCAATGTGGCCGCGTTCACGGCAGAGCGTCGGTTCGCCAGCTTCGAAGAGGCCCTGGAGCGAGCCGTTGCGTACAACCCGGACCGGAGTGTCCGATCGCTGCGTCGCGGCGTGATCCACAACGCCAAGGAAATGCCCGATGGCTCCTGGGAGTGGCGATGGGATCCGAGGCAGCGTGACAACCGCGACTACGCCCATGAGGCCCTCGAAAAGGCGTTGGCCCGCTTCGCCGGCCCGATCCTGCTGGTACGAGGTGGACGATCGGACATCGTGAGCGACGAATTGGTCGCCGCATTCAAGGGGCGGCATGCCTCGACCCGCCTGCTGACGATCGAGGGAGCAAGTCATGCCGTCCAGGGGAGCCATCCCGTCGCGCTGGCTGAGGCGATTCGCTCATTTTGTGCAGAGGCAGGGGAGTCCGCGGAGAGATTCGACGTCCACTCGAAGTAACTCCATTGCACGGGGACCCGCCAGACCCGGTTTATGGGGGAGCAGAGAGTCTGTTTCGTTCCTGCCGGATGACATCGACAGTGACCCCGCGTGCGAGCCGCCGCATCTCAAGGAAGGTGCGACGGGGAACTTGGGCAAGCGCTTCAGCCGCCGCGAGGGCTTCCCGGGTCAATTCGGCGTCGTCGTCGACAATGTGGTCCAGAAACCCCGCAGTCCGGGCGTCCTGAGGCGAGAAGGTGTCGCCCGAGATCAGCGATTCGAACCAGGGCATCGGCATGCGGTAGCGAGCAAGCTCGACTGTGGCGGCAGAAATGGACACACCGAGACGAGCTTCGTTGAATCCCAGCTTGAAGGGCCCATCAACACCGATCCGCCGGTCACCAGCGAGAAGGAGGGCAGCGCCAGCGGCCAAGGCATGGCCCGTACATGCCATGACGATCGGCGACTCGAATGTGAAGATTCGCAGTACCAAATCGATCAGTTGTCGACGCAGTTTGTCGGGGGCCGACGGTTCTGATTGCAATTCCTTCAGATCGAAACCAGCGCAGAACACTCCGTTCCGACCCGAGATGATCACGGCAGAGACCTGGTCCACGACTGCCTGATCCAAATAGTCGTTTATAGCCGCGATCCAAGCGCTCCCGAGCGCGTTCACCTTGCCGTCGTCAAGTGAAATATGTGCCGTTTCGTGTTCGCAGTGATAGTGGCTCACGGTTCTCCCTCACTGATGAGCGCCCCGGAACTCAGCCTAGCGATCCGCTGGAACGCAGTGGAGCTGTAGACCAACAAAGAGGCGCTTTGCGGCGAAGGGTCGAAGGAGAGCATCACTCCAAGAGTCCGGGAAGTTGACATCCTTCGCGCTCATAGCCACTCGGGTAACTCGACCGACGTGTCGCAAGCGAATCCATGCTCAAAGGGAGTTTATTTGCGCCTGTTGCGCTGCGGTCAGCTGGACGACGTTCTTGGGGTTGCAGTTCCAGATTGACTGCGTGGGATCGGTGAGCTTCTTGTCGTAGACGATCCCCTTGGCCGTCAACTGGAGCAGGGCGAAACATGGGGAGGGCTTGGGGTTCTGGTTGGACAGCGTCAAGCTCGCAATGGGGGCCTCAATGCCCCCGGCGTCCCAGTTCTTCGTGGCGGCGGCGTGGTTCAGCACGCAGCTCACCGTGAGGTTGCTGGCACCGCAGGCCGAGGCCGATTTCGCCCACAGGAGCCACGACTCGGCCCCCTCCTCGTCGTCGAAGTCGATGGTGTCACCCTTGGCGTATTTATGCATGGTGGTGACGAGCTCTTCGGTCGAAGGGTTCTGCGAGGCCTGCGCCAGTGGCCACCACGACGTCTCGACGTAGACGGGAGGCAGAGTGGGGTTGGCGGCCACAGCTTGGTCCGTCTGGGGATTGGCGAACTGGACTCCGAGCAAAATGAATGCGGGGTGGTAGCCGGCGGTCGTCATGGCCTGGGCGAAGGGGGTGAAGTTGCCACTGTCGGCGGGCCACAGGGCCTGGGCCCCCTTCTGCTGGTACTGCTCGACGTACGGCGCCCAGTTCTCGACCGAGGTTGGGGGCTCAGGGAAGTCCACGACTTTCCAGCCCGCAGCCTCGGCGCCGAACTCGTACTTGGTTTCGGACTGGAGGATGGAGGGGGAGTCTTCCGCACCCATACCGGCTTCCTTGACCGCCTTCGGGTAGGCCTTGGCCAGCGCCGCGAACCATCCCGAGAAAGCCGTACTCGTGTTGATGCCGCTCGGGTCGACCTGGTCGGAGGCAAGATCGGAAGCGTTCGAGTCGACATAGCCGGTGATCTGTCCCAGCCCGCACTTCTCACGGATGGGTACAGACGGCTGGTCGAGGGCCATGCCGCCGCCGACTGCCATGAAGTCGCTCTGGCAGGCCGCGGTCGCTTGCTGCGCCGCGTTGAACAGGGCCGCGTCCCGGTTGTCGATCACGATCTTGCGCCCGTCGATGCC
>Ga0182030_10007255_pt1 | contig 23176 bp, 23 predicted proteins | sample 812S3MmetaG_FD_121299 | JGI IMG/M metagenome (GOLD analysis project Ga0182030, IMG submission 121299) | Permafrost microbial communities from Stordalen Mire, Sweden - 812S3M metaG (Illumina Assembly) | ecosystem: Environmental > Terrestrial > Soil > Wetlands > Permafrost | place: Sweden...
AATGTCCCTGCGCTAACAGCTAGCGGTAATGTAAGTGATGGATTCCATCTCGCGGTTCTGAAAGTAACCATTCACTTTTTAAATGCCCAAAAGCAACAAGATACGTTGTAAAAGCCACCTTGTACATCATCGGGCTGTCGATATTATATACGGCGTAGAAGCGCACGAAGCTGGCAATAAACGTTTCTTCAACCTCAAACCAACAATTTATTCCCACCCCAAAAGAATAACATCTAAGGTTCTTCCGTTAGTAAGTTTGATTAGAGCCGCTCTATGCTAGGTTTATTATTATCGATGTGCTATTCTCGAAGACAGTCGATTGAGTAAAATGATCCCGAGGAGCGCCTTTTTCCAAGTGCCCCGCCTTTCCCCCCCAATACAACTTTCAGAGAAATCTGGTAATATTTAACTACGCCTTTGGTTCAGAAGTTCTGCAACCCCGGAAGAGATCTAGTCACGTTTCTCCACAAAGCTAAATCGAAGGACTTGTGGTATCATATGACTGATAACAACTTTTTACTTCCGGAAGCGTATTGTTCTTGTGTTATTTTGATATTGAATGCAGATTTGAACACCTTGGACTTGCCACGGAAGCCAGAGTCTCTTCTAATCTTTCTCTTTCCACAATCATCATTGCATGAACCCTGGTAGTATTTCAGCAATTTCCCCCAATTCGAGATCCACTTCATTCAACTTTGCGACCGAAATCCATTTGCGTACTTGTATCCAATATTCTAGAAGCCCAATTAGTATGTCAATCAGATTTTCAAAATGAAGACTCACACAAAATTTTCAAATCTCATTCCCCTCATCTTCTGTCTTCCATCTACGCCTTCCTCAAACCCTCGAGGCTCAAAGCTAACCTCTGCCCATCCTTGAATCAATGCTCTCCAATAACATGTCTCAGCTGCAGTGGTCAGGTATCTCTCCCTAAATGTTTTTACGCCGTTCTTTGCAATTCTCTTGGCCTCCTCCTTGTGATTTAAATAGTACTCCGTCTTCTCTACCAGATCTGAGAAGTCTCGCTCTACTTCCACAAAATTTTGTTGTGGCCCAGAAGATGAGAGGAGGTAATGGTAGTGCTCTATCCACTGCAGTTTGTGGATCACAGTGACCGAGTTGCAGGCCAAGCGGTATTTGAGAGAACCGGAGTACGAGCGCCCTATCGCAGGTTAGTGTTTGGAATTAATTTCGGTAGGTGAGGCGACAACTACCTTCCGCATGCGCGATAAACATGAACTTGCACTGATCCGCGGCACCGGCATAATTTGACTCCCCAATACCATGTCGTACAGTTGGAAGGAGTGGCTTCACATCACTCCACACCTTTCCCTCAGTCGCCGCAACTAATCCATTCCTCAGCCTTGGCGCCATGGGAAGCTTGCCTCTCCAAAAGAGCTTCGGGGTCTTGCTATCCCATCCTCCACCACCCAATTCATCCATCTCCACTTGGGAGACAACTTCGTCATACGGGCCGAGATCTGGTAGATCCCAGCTCCAGAAAGCAAAGTCTGGCATCAGCCATGAGTGCTTGTCCCGAGGTCTTCTTGCGAGCGTCCAGAGTGGCTCGGTTGGATTGTCGGGCATGTCTTCCACTACAATTACGAATTCAATATTGGGAATGGTCTTGCAATCTGGGACTATGGAAATAGCACGGTATATTGATTGCAGGGTACCGACAACTTTCTTCCTATGGTCGGAATCCCCCATATTGACCTCGATAACATATAGCTGTGAAGTGGTTAGCTTCGTCACGAGGAATTACTTCGAATTTAGAAATACCTTTCCTTCAAAGATCATTGCTCGAGCCATTCCCCGCCCAAGCTTCACAGCGTCGAGCTGATCCTCAAGTATTGGATCAAATTGGTGATCATCGATACCACGTCTAATATCTTCGAATAGTCCAGGAAAAGCTGAGGAGCATTGTTCAGCTGTCAGTCCCACATTCTTGTCGTCCCTTCCGTACTGAAATTGCCAGTCTGTTGAAGGCGTTGTATTTAGGCTGTTCTGATTTGCTGCTTTGAAAACCTCTCCCAGCACTTCCCCGCAGCTGAATGACACGCTTGATTCGCAGAGACAGGTCCCAGCTGGGAATAGTTTTTTAACGATGGTAAAGGCTTCTCCACTATCGCTTCTAGTCCCTCTTATTATTGCAGATACCAGATACAGGATGAGAAATGTAATTGACAAGAACGCAGCCCGCAAGAAAAGTATCGAAGAACGTCTCATCGTCACTCTGTAAGGCGTTCCTCACCAACGGTCGAATAAGCTGCGATTTCAAATGTAGAAAGAATCAAGGCCATCGTAAATAAAAGGACAAATAGGCCCTTGCAGTCAAGTGAATGAAGAAGGGACGGTGTTCTAGCTGTCAGCGACACGCAATATGTCAGACTCGCGGAAACTATATCAAGCGATCGGGTCTAATTTACAGACTCTTACAGGAACCCGATAATTTCTTCCGGAAAAATTCACTGGCGAAAATCAAGAATCAGGGTCCAAAAACGGGGGTTCTCTGTGGCGCTGCCGTTACCGCGTAATGGAATGTCACTGGGAGGTCATGTCGGAATCCTAAGTGGGCGTGCGACCCGATCTTGATTATCCACGCCCACTACTCTGCGCGGCCCCCCTGCTTTTATTGTTCAAATTTACCCTACGGTAACTCTCTTTCGTAAAAAGTAACAATTTCCTTGGCAACTTGAAGACCATCCCCTCGGTCACAATTCCCTTTGAGACAACTCCGACTCGCTATCACTTTTCTGTGCTCCCAATCCCACATCATCGCCTTCTGCGTATTGTATATTGAAACGCCATGTGAGGGCAACTTCACCTGCAGTATCATGTGGTCTTTGGATGCGTCTTTGAGAACTAGCCAGATTATCATCCCCGTATTCCACCTTCCGAGATTCTTCGCAATACTGACGCTCAAAGATTGTACTATTGATTCATCAGCGACGGGATGTGAAGTAGAGCAGAAGGACGGTCGACATTCTAAAGGCCAACTATGGCTTCAAACCTATCTTAAATTTACGACTTGAAAAGTAATATCAGGTTCAGCCAAATGGGGGTGGTAGGGTTCTCGATGAGGATCGGCCTCGGCCAATTTGGCCGACAACCATTTGTCAGCATTCCCCCCCTTTTTTTCTAGGGACACTTTTCGACACTTTCAGCTACACACACATAATTGTTATTATTTTCCTATCCAATAGAACAATACTACAATTTCCCGAAATGGAATTCGACAATACATCCACAGTAACACCGCTGGCCCCTTCGAGCCTATTCTTTTGCACGCTATGCGACAAGCCATTTACCAAAGGTAGGTCTGTGTCTATCTCATTTCAGTATCTGTTATTTGATTGGTTGATAGCCTCACTACAATATCATTTGATATCTTGATACTAATATGAATAAATATAGAATCACAGTATAAACGCCATATAGCCTATTGTCGTAAATCTCAGGGCCGTACACGACCTCGCTCTTGTCGGACTTGTGGTCAGTCCAAGATCAAATGCAATTCCCGTAACCCATGCCATCAGTGTGTTCGTAAGGGGATTGTATGTGTGTATGACCAGCCACCGTCACGTCGAGTACGGGATGACGCTGGATGTAAAGGACCGGGGGAAGGTGTGGCTAGTGCTACCGTTGATCCTGATCCTGTTCGTGCTAATGCTATGGTGGTTGAAACGGAGGCGACGCAACCTGGCCCTGGAGCAGAAGAACTAGAGGAGAGACTTGGGTTTGGCCTAGTAGATGATGATATGTTTGGTGGATTCGATGAGGGTGAAAATACCAGGCTTGGTGCTTTTCCGGAGTTGTCTCAGTCACAGTATTCCTTTAGCAGAGATGGAGCAAGGGATACAATTTCGAATGGAATGTACAGTGGAAGCTCATCCTCAATGACAATGACCGCAGCAACGACAACACCTCCAGATGCGAGCAGCTTCATGTCACTTTTACATGATACTTTCAACAACACCATCGCCGGTGATATCGACTTTCTACTGGACGACTCCAACTATTACAGTGTAAAAGAACTGCAACTGCCCGCCTTCTCGCCCATTTCGCCTCCCCCCACAATCCTCAATCCGGCTCTTTGCCTCTCACAACCTTCACTATCAACGATATCAACTGCAACAACAACATCACCGTCATCAGACATAGTCCACTTCACCAAAAATAAGGTCAAAACAGCCATCCAACAAACCCACGCCACAATGATAATCGACATGATCCGCGCATACCCGCGCATGATGATGCGCCGCGAAACCCTCCCACCCTTCACACACGCCTATTCACCCATCTCCCGCAGCCCAGACCCAAACAACCAATCCGCACTACCCAAGCATCTCACCAACTGCATGGGCATCGCGCAATTATTCGCAGTCTGCAATACGGATACGCGGCCCTTTGTATGGGCGACGATCCGTAGCGAGATGCGAGGATTTAGGGACAGATTAAGGGACTTTGATAAATGGGACGCGTTTAGCGCGTTGCAGGCTACGCTTTTTTATCTGATCTTGAGGGCGGTGGAGGAGCTGCCGCAGGAGGCGAAGGATGATTTGGAGATGATTTTGATTTATAAGGTATATTTCCCCCTTCTGTTCCGTTCCGAGAAAAACTCCCGTTGGAATCAGAGGAAAGAGTGCGAGGGTAGAGTAAGTACTGATGGGATGTAGGAGGTATGCGATCGTGTTATAGAGCTCACCTATCATTTCCGCGAAACCTCAGGAGATGAAAACCCGAATCTGCCTTTACAGTGGAAAGATTGGATCTTGGCGGAATCAAATCGTCGGTATGTCCCGTTTAACCCGTCCCAACTTACTCTCCCGTCCCACCCCAATCCCATCTCAAACACCAAATTAACACCAGTATCAGAGTAGCATGCGTCTGGTTCCTACTCGGACTCATCTTCCACGTCCGCACCAACGTCCCGTGCTACATCACCGACCACTTCCGGGAACTCCCCTTACCATGCTCGAAAATGGAATGGGAAGCGAAAACCGAAGCGCAATGGAGAACCGAGTACCAAAATGCCGTGAGCGCGAGAAATGCGAGTCATGGTGGTGCGTTAAAGACTTTCGGTGATCTGATAGACGCGCATCAACGGGTGCCGGGTGTGGAAAGAGATGAGAGGTTGGATGTGTGGAATGCGGGGATTGATCATTTGGGGATGCTGCTTAATCTGGCTGTGTATATGATTTGATCATGTTATCGAAAACGCAGTCAATCTCTCTACATACATAATCAATACCATTGAAATCCCCCAACTAAATTCAACCAGAACCGTCCTTTTCTCTAGCAACCCGCACCCGCTCACCAAGGCACCGTCCCATCGCGATCCGTCAACGTCCCGGAAACCTCACACGCCCTCCCCGTCAACGTCGCCAACTCCACCACCCGCTCCGCCCCGACCTCCGCACTCGCGCCCATCTCACTAAACCCCACCAACCTTGTCTTCACCAACCCGGGACACACCGCATTAACAAACGCGCCACCCCCCAAAATCCGCGCATAATTCACCATCAAGATATTCACCGCCGCTTTACTCGCGTCATACGCCCGACAATCCAGGTTATAGAAATGCGTATTCGGGTCGAGACTCACGGCCAGCGAACCCATGCGTGACGTCATGAAGATGAGGCGCGGGCGCTGCTCGGAGGCGCGCAGGAGCGGGAGGAGCGATTCGGTGACGCAGGCCGTGCCGGTTACGTTGGTGGAGAAGGTTTGCGCGTATAATTCGCGCGTGGGTAGGTTGGCGCTGAAATTGCCGTCCAGGAAGATGGCGGCGTTGTTGATGAGGACGTCGAGGTGCCCGTAGGTCGTGGTTAGGTAGGTGGTGGCTGCTGCGATTGAGGTGTCGGAGGTGAGGTCGAGTTGGATGGCGTCGGCGGAGAAGCCGGCGGATTTGAGGTCGTTGGCGACTTTGAGGCCATTGGCATGGGTGCGAGAGCCGATGATTACGTGGTAGCCGTGTTGTTTGGCGAGGATGGTGGCGGTTGCGAGGCCGATGCCTTGGTTGGCGCCGGTGATGAGGGCGATGGTTTTATTCGTTGCCATTTTTGTGGTGGGTAGTGGTGTGTGGTTGAGGGTTTGGGACTTAGGGTTTGGGACTTTGAGTGAAGTGTAGATGAAGTGATGGGAGAGGAGATGGTGAGGGATTCACGCTTAGGAAGAATTGGGAAGATATTTATAAGAAAATATTCGTTCAACTGTGGATAGCATCGATCAAATTTGGCCGATACTAGTCGAAGTGAACATTCGAGAAAGAAAACTACCATTTTTGTACATAAGAAAACTTTATAATGGTCTTCTTCTACTCGATCTCTCGTTGGTCAAATTTTGGATGTTCTAAAACGTGATTGAATAAGCTAGTAAAGTAAGGTAGATTCGCCAATTTGGCCGATGTTGTCTCCATAATAGGAAAGTGAAGCATTAAGGATCTCAGACTGTATCTATTAGCGACTGAATTCAAGTGGCACGGATTCTTGGAGCTCGTTTGGCGAACTCGTTTGAGAAAAAGTCAGTATTGTTTGCCAGTGAGTAACATGTGCCTCTCTCTGGCTGACTCGGGCGGATGAACAGTTAGCTACAAGAAATTCAGATCCGTTCTCTCTGTCCGTGCATAGCTCCTAAGTACTCTGCTCTAAATCCTCGGACATCAACGTCACTCAGCTTCCTGGCCCGTGAATTCCTAGGCGTAAATGTGCCAAGATACTTGATACTCCCGGAATGAGAGGATTCTTGATGCCGTATATCTCGTTGACTCGGGGAGGCGGAGGTAACTTTGAGAAATCTGATATCTCAAGCATTGGTTATCAGGATATATCTATACGTCACTTCGTAATAGCAACGTTTCCCTGAGTGCTCCATACATACCTTTAAGTAACCATAACTCAACGAAAACGGCAGGGGCTGTTATTCCTAAAATCGGTTTGCAGTCAAATGAGTGATGGATCATTGCTAATAACCAACTCTAGCTACAAAAGAAAACTTCTTGAAGTTCAAAGACGGGCTCTGTCATGACTGGCAACCTTCGCTAGATCGAACCGATCTAGATTCATCACCTTCTCCCAAGCCGCTACGAAGTCCTTGACGAGCTTCTCACCTCCATCCGCACTGCCATACACCTCAGAGATAGCACGCAACTCAGCGTGAGATCCAAATACCAGATCCGCGCGGGTGGCAGTCCATTTCTTGGCCCCAGTCTTGCGGTCAACACCCTCGAAGATTTCGTTGTCTCCGGTTGATTTCCAGGCTGTGTTCATGTCGAGGAGGTTGACGAAGAAGTCGTTGGTGAGCTGACCAGGACGCTTGGTGAAGACGCCATGGGCGGAACCGTCGTAGTTGGTGTTCAAGGTACGGAGACCACCAACCAAAACCGTCAATTCGGGAGCGGTGAGCGTGAGTAAGTGAGCCCTGTCGACGAGGTATTGCTCGGTGCGCACACGGGAACTCGATTTACCGTAGTTACGGAATCCGTCGGCATATGGCTCAAGATGTGTGAAGGATTGAGCGTCAGTCTGTTCTTGTGAGGCATCGGTGCGGCCGGGTCTGAAGGCAACAGGAACACCTGCGGCTTTCTCGAGGGCAGCAGTTCCTGCCAGCACGATGAGATCGGCCAGCGATACCTTCTTTCCACCAGATGCGGATCCGTTGAATTTGCCCTGGATGATTTCTAATGCGCTCAAAACTTCGGCCAGTTGAGCTGGGTTGTTTACCTTCCAGTCTTTCTGGGGAGCAAGACGGATCCGAGCACCGTTGGCGCCACCACGTTTGTCACCTCCACGGAACGTGGAAGCTGAGGCCCATGCGGTGGAGATCAATTTGGTTGGGCTCACACCAGACGCCAAAACGGCTTGCTTCAATTGAGAAATGTCATGGTCATCGATCAATGGATGGTTGACAGCTGGAACCGGGTCCTCCCAAATCAACTCCTCTTTCGGTATTTCCGGACCGAGCCAGCGGGATCGGGGTCCCATGTCGCGGTGCAACAGCTTGAACCAAGCACGGGTGAAAACGTCTTGGAGCTCATCATTGTGCTCGAGGAAACGACGAGAAATCTTCTCATACGCTGGGTCGAAGCGAAGGGCAAGGTCGGATGTCAACATGGTGGGGAGGTGCTTTTTATTAGGATCGTATGCATCTGGAATGATTGCCTCGGCATTCTTTGCAACCCATTGGTTCGCACCAGCCGGACTCTTGGTCAGCTCCCATTCGTACTTGAAAAGGTACTCGAGGTAGCTGTTGCTCCATTTCGTTGGGGTTGAGGTCCAGATTACTTCAAGGCCACTGGTGATGGTATCTTTTCCTTTTCCAGAACCGTATTTGTTGTTCCATCCAAAACCTTGTTGCTCAATACTGGCAGCTGTTGGTTCGTCGCCAACATTGTCAGCAGAAGCTGCACCGTGCGTCTTACCGAAAGTATGACCACCGGCAATCAGAGCCACGGTCTCCTCGTCATTCATGGCCATTCGACCAAATGTGGTGCGGATATCACGGGCTGAAGCGACAGGGTCCGGAATTCCGTCAGGACCTTCAGGGTTCACATAGATCAAGCCCATGTGGGCGGCTCCCAGTGGCTCTTCCAAATCACGTTTATGAATATCGCTGTGGCCTTTCTTGGACTCATCACCATCCACGACCCCAGGCCCTGTTAGACCTTCTTTGCCGGTTGCATATCGAACGTCATTGCCCAGCCAGGTGGTCTCGCCTCCCCAGTACACAGACTCATCCGCCTCCCAGGTATCCGGGCGCCCACCAGCAAAGCCAAAGGTCTTGACACCCATGGACTCGAGAGCCACGTTACCCGTAAGGAGAAATAGATCCGCCCAAGAGATTTTGTTGCCGTACTTTTGTTTGATGGGCCACAGCAGGCGACGTGCCTTGTCGAGAGAGACATTGTCAGGCCAGCTGTTCAAGGGAGCAAAGCGTTGTTGGCCCTGGCCACCCCCACCGCGACCATCTGCGAGACGGTAGGTCCCTGCACCGTGCCAGGCCATTCGAACGAACAGACCGCCATAGTGACCGAAATCGGCGGGCCACCACTCTTGCGAGTCGGTCATCAAGGCATGTAAATCCTTCTTCAGCCCCTCGTAGTCCAAGGTCTTGAAAGCCGTCGCATAATCGAAATCTTTGTTCAAAGGGTTGGTGGCTGCCGTGTGCTGAAAAATTGTCAATTTGGATATTCCTCGTCAAACAGAATTGTACCACCGAGGAGCTTACCTGGCGTAGGATGTTGAGCTTCAACACATTGGGCCACCAATCAGTGTTGCGGGTCCCGCCGCCGCCGATAGGAGATTTCTTGACTGGACACTCTGCCATGATTTCGTTTCAATGTATTTGAATTCGAAGATTGGAAATAATTGTGAAGAGAACAAACAAGATCAACAACCAAAGTTTCGCAAATCAGGCGAGGTCGAAAGTCTACCCCGCCTTTTTAAAGCCGCTGGCAATGGCGGAACACGTATTAGTCAGCTCAGCAAGTGCCGTAGAAAACTCGGCCTCTTAGGGGGGTGCCAGGGATTCCGAACAGTGCAGCATTTCATGATCTATGATCTTTGCCAATCATGTCGGTTCTAGTGGTGGCAGGGTGTCGTGAGCTCACGCAACCTTCCCCCTCCCCCACTTCTCCCGATACAGCAAAAGTATGAGAGATGTTTTAGAAGGGTAAGGTATAAATAAACCACTTTGAACTTTCCCTTCAGACTTGCCTAGGCTTGATGAACATTACGTCAGCGTTCAGCAAATTGCGTGCGAAGGCTATTTATTACTACCTTAGTACTTTAGATTACCTAAGTGTGATTGGTGAAAGAAATGGAAGTTTGGGAGGCAGAATCACATGACTCGAGTCTCCGTTACTGCGAAGATGCCCCGAGGTGATTTGACTAATGGAACCTCATCTTAATTAAAATCCACCATCTCAACATTCAAGAACGAATCTCGCAATATTGATTCCGGTCACTAGCTAGCTATCAAACAAAGTCGTCCTTGGGAGTCACAAATCCATAGCTGTCCACTTTCGATTCTAAGGTATATCTCATTCCGACCTATATTTCCTCGATCTCCGAAGATTTCCCATCTGTAAGGAAAGATCATCCCGGATCTCCTACCTAGAATAAGGGGAAAAGTAGCCCGTAAACCCTTTCCAGAAAAGCCATCAAACCCCTTCTCATAGTTCCGAGTTTGGAAGGGTATTGCCCAGCGGCGCCTAAAAGAGCGGAAAAGCTGCGCTTGGTAAAAGCCTCCTGTAATATCACTTGAGTTTAGCAGTCAACCGATAATCGTCCACAATCAATAAGGTACGGTAAGCCTGAATGTTTAGTGGTTACTACCCAATAACTCTCTGTAATTTTCAGCAGGCTGATAGGGCACATTATCCGCTGATTGTTAAACTCCAGTATCGATTCCGCATCAAGCACCAACCAACCAGCTACTAGTACCTTAGTAGGGTTCGAAATTCCCACCCCACCCACCATGGAAATCACGACCACCTCACGCGTCAATTTCTCCAACCTTTCCTTTCTTTAGAGCTGCGCGAACACATCAGGCAAGACACATTCACGGCGCTTCTTACCTAATATTTCATTCCCGCGGTTTTTAGAAGAATGGATTTGAGTCGGTTGGAGAGATTCGTGAGTTGATGGTCTGTGATACGTGCGACCAAATTGGGAATGTGGTTCAGTGTCCAATGCCTGGATGAGATATGTCTGTTTCTTGGGATGAGAAACTTGCTCGAGAATTGGTGGTTCGGGAGTTGGGGATGGTTGGATCGCGATAGATTGTTGGGGAAATGTGTATACCTGACTGTGTAGTGTACGTGTGGTGAGAGATTTGGAACGGGTAGTGGCTGGAAATGGCTCTGCGGATAAATGGCCAAGCCGTGAAAATATGCGGTATTCTTTTGATAAGGTAGTGAAGGCGCTAACTCAAGAAATTTCGAGGGCAATGGCGTTGTCGAGATGTCTGTACAGTTTTACAGTACAAAACTTCCTATTCTCATCTCAAGGCTGCTGAAGCTCGGTAAGAACCACCCTCAGTGTTCTCAATAATTGAAACGTTGCTTGATTTAACCCTCTCAGGTACGGATTCCGTACAATTTTATAATAGTCATACTATTCTACATCGTTCTCTGAAATTGAGAGGTTTGGAACTGTTCCTCATACCCAGCGCGAAAGTTGAAGGTTTGCTAGCAGGCGCGATATAAACAAATGTCTTAATAAATCTCCGCTATGTATTTCCACTATTTTCAAGCCATATGAAAGTATAGGGTTGAAGACGCTGTATGAAAGGATAAACTTTGGCTAAACTGCCGCAATAAACGTATAGCGAAAGGCCGAAAGCCAAAACAATCAGAACGAAGCATCTGTCCTGCGTCTTTTGTTTGCACTTTCTTCCTCCGTGGAAGTGGAATGTCGGATAGTTGACGGGCTGAAAACGTCTGGCTGTGAAGTATTTCCATGGAAATCATATGGAGGAGCATTTCTTAGTATTATGGGAGGCTGATGAAAGGCTGTCTCATCAGAAGATGCGGGCCGCTTAGTCTCTTCAACTGACATATCAACCATTTTTTCAGTCGCTCCACTTACCCCCGCTGGAGCTGTTGCTGTTCGAAGGGGTGGTGGACGAGTATACGATCCAACTTCGTGCGGCGAGGATAGGGTTAATCGTCGTGCACCTATGTTTTGCATAGGTCCGTAATTATTCCACTCATCCCAATCTACGGGAGGGCCGCCAGGGTTGTCTCGATACTCGACGTCCCGTTGGAGCTGTGGATCTGATTGCAGACCTAGGTAGGCTGAATTCAGAGCTTTTGACGCCTCGGCTGCTTTAATGCGTGTTTGGGGATCCTCTTCCATCATCCTCCGGATGATTGGCAACATTCCGTCGCAGGTGATTCTCCGTCTTAGACCAGGTCGCATGGTATCAAATTTTCTCGTCTCATCATGGACGTATTTCATAGTCTTGTGGTATATAGCAGTTGCGGTTCCTGTAGTTTCCTTTGAGTGCAAATTTCTCGTAGCTTCGAAACTGTCGATAACGTTCTTGACATCGGGGTATGGGAATACTACTTCCGGTTGGAAAGCATATCGAATCATGAACGCAATTTCTAGTAGCACACATCCAAGAGCCCATACATCTCGCCCCCTTCCTACACCCATAATCGCATCGCGTTCAGGAGAGCTATACAAAGCAGTACCACGATGCCAATCGGTCTTGGAAGTTTCATCGCTGTCCTTGAGCTTAGATAGTCCAAAATCTGCAATTTTGAAGACCCCTTTTGAAATGAGGATGTTCGCGGGCTTGATATCGCAGTGAATGATAAATTTGCCATTCCTGTCCTCGTGCAGCATCCTCAGAGCATCAGCAAGACCCGCCGCCTCGCGATACACAGCGTATCTCCAATCCGCCAAACTGCCGGTGAAGGAGGGATCAGAGACAGGGTATCCTTTTTGCTGCCACAGAGTGTCTTTTTGGAGGCGCAGGAAGTCATATAAATTGCCACCACCAGCAAAGGGAAGGACGATATTCAAAGTTTCAAAATTCGCACATTTGGTTTCGAACGTGGCAAGCATCCCGAGAAGATGGCGATGGTTCCACTTGGAAACTTCAACGAGACGGTCTTTCTCTCGCAAGAAGTCACCTCGCAAATATGCACGGGTTCCGAGTTTGATAGTAAATCTCTTCACTGCCACCATACACTATAGATGATTAGCTTGCGGTAAGTTACTAGAGAAACATTCAACTCACTGTTGGTGAGAACTGTTGTCGATCTGGACCTAGACTGAGTTTAATCACGCGGCAGCTGCCATCGCGATGAATTGTTTTGTAGTCTTGTAGATATTCGTTATGGGGATCTGAGAAGGAGTGATGCCCGTACAGCTGCAGTTTTGGGCGTGCAAGGGGTAGGAGAACAATGCGCGGGAATTTAGTGCCACCAGACCCATTTTTGATGATGGTATACTGACGGGCGGCAATGCTGCTGGCTTGCTGGGAAGAATTCATCGTATCACATAGTTTGGAGATTGTGAAACCATTGGGTTCTGCTGAAGCCGTTGCGGCTAATGATGAGGTAAAAGCGCTGGTTTCTGACCCATCAATGGCAAGGATGCCGAGTACGTTTTGGTTTTCCTGATATCCGATCTTATCCAATCTTTTGCCTGTTTCCTTGAACATTTGGGTATAATGTCCTTGTCGCAATTTCGTAGTGTCAAAAACCAGCAAGACTTTGGCCACTGCGGGCAGAATTCTTCTGTCGACGTAGTCTGTCCATTGCACAGTAGGCTCGGTATTTTGATGAGGCTCCAAGAAGAGTTGACCTTGATGAACGTAGCCTCGGAGATAGGAAGTCAGTATCAGCACGTCTTTAAACGGCGAAAACTCACTGCATCCAGAATAGAAGATGAGAAGTAGATTCTTCCGACTGTCATTCTCTTTCATGAAATCCTCGACGACGTATGAGAAGCTCCTCTCGCTATCTTCGAGGTCTTTGTGTTCGAACTTAGCAACCGTCGAGAAGGCTCCGTACTTGTCATGCAGAACTGACTGCAATTCTTTAAGCTGGTAGATAATTAGGTCAAGGTTATACCATTGGCGCTCATGGATCATACTTGCTCCTTTTTATCATTCATTCCATCATCCCATCCTAAGAACAGGCAACACAACCGCTCGTAGGCGGATGCGGCTGTCGATGCGGTACTGTCAAGCCCCCCTGGTGCAGAATGCGGATCTTGCGACTCCATCATCAAACCCACTGCTTGTCCAAAATCACATAATCCACTAATTGTTTGCTCTGTCAGATCATAGCTCTCCTCGAAATTGTAATGGGGAATATTTTGTGATCAACGAGGAAAGTTTGGACGCGTGAGGCTTCCAGCCTTGTCCCTGCTGCAGTCGGCCAAAATAGGAAGGCAAGCGCCTTTTAGCCCAAGGCTCCTTCTGACCAGGGGTTAATTGGGCATCAATATTCGACCCAATCCCTTCTAAAACGCCGGTTCATGCATCACTTACCACCGCCCACCGCCCCCCACACGCAGCTCACAGATCTCTATCATAAGGCCCAGAGCGAAATACCAAGGAATTGGCCGACCCTTCGAGATATCGCGTTATACTAGTCTATGAAGAAGACCATTTCGCTTATAGCGTTATTTTCTTTCAATGAATGGTCGTGTTCTAGAAACCTCTCTTGTACTATCAAATTAATTACTGCAGATGCTAAATTGGTCAGATTGTAAAGATTTGCATCCTTGCAGTAGCATCCTCGTAGATCGTGAGTTGTATATCCTATATAAGATAATTAGATTCCTATCTATGGTAGAACAACATGCGCAAGTGGGCACCAAGACCCGCAATTTGACCTATTGGAGGAGTTTACTCTTTTGTCTCAGCCACGGACCATATATTCTGAACGCGAGAGGAATTGGATTCATGATTGCAGACAAACAGCCAAGAAACGTGCAAGCCCATTTTACACCCATAGTCTCAAACATCTATCTGAAAAAGGGCGGAAACCTTGCAGCAACCGATGAATAGAAGACGATATTTGCAGCAACTGTAGGCGCAGCTCTGTTACAACTCAGTCAACTTTTGTTATATGTACAGTAGAGTACTGGTTGAGACCTACAGGGGTAATTAAGCGTCAACGAGATAGTTATAGCATGGCAGAAAGACGTATAGAATCCTAAATCAAATGAATATCCTTCCGACGGTGGGCACAGCCCAATGAATCTTGGCCAGTCCAACTGAACCTAGAGGTGGAGAAAATTGTTAGCTTCATAATCCCTAAAGATTTGAAGTTGGTGGAATACCCACCAGAAAACACCAACTGTAAATACCGGCGCCCCAAGCAGAGCAGGGGTCAGACGCCATTCAGGACCAGGTAGGTTTTTATTTTTCACTACTTCTTCACTTAGGCCCCGTGTTGTGGAGGACTAAAGCTGTAAAGCCATGATTTGTCCGATGATGAGGCCAATGAAGAGAAGACCGCTTACTACTGGATGAAAGCCATAGATCTCGACAAAGACACAGGACTTAAGCAGAAGCTGCGACCACGCCGCACACCAGAGGACGCCCCAATTGTCTTTTACAAGGACGCAAGTATGGTTCTATTCGTGTCTCTGTCCGCCGATCACCACAACCTCCCGTCTACGGGTTTGACGAAGGTTTCGAAGACCTAGAAGAGAGTACTATTACCAAGAACTAGATAGTACGTACAAGTCGGCGATTGGGACGTGAAAGGTGGTTGGGCCGCTATGTTGGCGAAAATGGCCAGCCCCAGTCCCTCTTGGATTATGCGGGCTACTTGGTTCGAGGTTGCCCCGTCTTTCTCTGCGTCCAAGCAGGCAACGGGAAGTCGGGCTTGTATCGCCGGGCACTAGGCTCTTACGGTTGGATAGGGTAGGGCAAGTCGGCCCCTATTCCAGTACATTAATTAGCACGGATCAAGGGATGCTATTATTTAAAAGACTTGTTGGCTTACATTTTATCCTTTTGTCTAATTGTGTGTTTTTGGCTGTTTGATCGGCCAGCGTCTTGTCTTCCCCATGTTGCCTGTTGCCTACTTCTTCCATCCTATCAGGGGGAGAAGCATGGCCGTAGTTAGCTGAGGCGCTACTGGTAATGTTCTTGTTGAACTCCGTGTTTTTGGCTGTTTCGTCGGCGAGTTCTTTGTCCTTCCAGTATTGCCTCATGTTCGCTTCTCGTTGTTCCCATAAAAAACCAGAAGGCATCGCAACCCCGATATACTTTCTTTGAAAAGAGAAAGCCTGATCATTATTGACTTTCTCATCAAACTCTGTATTCTTGGCTGTTTCGTCGGCAAGTTCTTTGTCCTTTTAGTATTGTCTAATGTTCACTTCTCGTTGTTTCCATGAAAAACCAGAAGGCATTGCAATCCCAATATACTTTCTTTGGGAAGAGGAAGCCTGACCATTATTGACTTTCTTATTGAACTCTGTATTCTTGGCTATTTCGTTGGCGAGCTTCTTGTCCTCCTTATATTGCCCTTTACCTTCTTGTTGGGCTGCTTCCATCATACTGGGAGGGTGTGGAGGGGAGAATGGAATCGCCTTCCTCTTACCTGAGGGACGAGAAGCCTGACCGTTGTTGCTTGGTCAGTCTATGGCGAAAAAAAACTGGGTTGCACTTATCGCTGAAGTCAAGGAGCAAGGCGATTTTAATGGAGGCGGCAGCGCAGTAGAGGCTTTGATGGTAATTACGATTGGTTAAGAAACGAGAAAGGCAGCGGGGGACAGAGGGTCTTTTAAATCTAAGAGGTGACTCACCAACGGGTCAAACCAATCAATGGACCACTCAAATTTTCACTAGAATTTTAATACTTTCGTAATAAAAATTTGGAAATTGATAAATTTATAATCTGTTTAATTAATCGGTTAATAATAGGACTAATATGTTATTATATTAAGAAATAAAAAGGATTTTTTTAATGCGCTGTTGAAAGAACATTTGATTTCCTCATATGACCACGCAGTTCCTTTCGTAGCCTCAGCCTCAGAAGCCGAATCATACGACATTTTCTACGAACATGCAGGAGCTTGAAGGATGACGCGTTTAAAGGCGTTGAGAAGGGAAGGCTAAATTCAGGGTGGGTGGGCATGGTCGAAGAAGATGAGGATATAGAAGATAGGGAGAGGTATTTTGAGGAGGGGGTATCTAATATGGGATCAATATTGCGGAGCTCTTCAGGACTCACACTGGTATAGTGACGGATTCAATTCTTGAATACTAGCCTCACAAAAGTACTTGGCTCTAACCTACCCACATATCACGGGTTAGATGAGGCATCAATATTGAAATATATCCATTTTTATCCGAAGATGCCTTCAACAACATTCTTATGGATAAATTTTGCTCTAGCTAGAAAGGAGATATACGCCCTAAAAAATCAAGAAAGTCATCTCAAATCTGAATCTTCATCTAAGTAATGAAGCTCAAATATTAGAATGCTTTGACCTAACATGCCTCCTCAAATTATCCTTTCGGGAAAAGAACTTCCCATTTTGTGTAGTCTGGGCATAAATGCAACGTTGAACGTGACAGTGGTATTTCTCGGTCGTGTTATGGCGCTCATTTATATGCCGTTCCAGATGGGTCTTGATCCCGAAGTCTCGGGGGCACTGGTGGCATAGAAACGGGCGGACGTGGTAGCGCATGTGGCGGCTAAATTTAAGGTTAGTACATGGAGAAAACGAGAAGAGAAAGGAAAATAAGGCGGCTGGGGGACATACTTGAGAGTGGCATGTGTGGGGAAAGGGTTGTTTACGCAATCCCCTTGGTTACAGACAATGATTTCGGGGGCAGGTGTGAGAGAGTCTGCGAATGACGGCGGTGTTAACGGTGAAGCTACCGTCTGAGCGGGGTTTAGCTGTGACATCCCGATGGCCGCAATATCATGAGGCACCTGGCACTGATCCGTTCCCACCTCGCACCCAGATGGAGTCCATATCAGTCTCGGATCTAAACTTTCCACAATGACATCTGACGCCCTTTGAAAGGTGCGAGGAACCTCCTCCTGTTGTTCCTCTAGTACTACTAGGTCAATATGCTCCGTCGTTCCTTGAAAGACACCATAGTCAATCAAGGACTTTCGGTCATCCAGTTCTAACCCCCGGAACCCAATACTCTGGATATCGGGGTGAATACCCTCCTGATCCAAAATTCGAGCTTTCAAGTCCATCACAGTCTCATGCACGTTGACTGATATGTATAGCTTTCTCCCTTCAGAAGTTTGGACACAGAGCTGCCAACCCCCTGACAGGCGGAGGACCATGTGAATTGTGGATCCATTTCGAATGGCATAATCCGAAAGGGTTCGCCCGTCTTCGAGTTGCTTTCCCGCAAATATGAGACGCTGCTGATCGGGTGGGATCCCTTCCTTATCTTGAATCTTGGACTTAAAATTATCGATTGTATCACTACTTTCAGCTTCAAGAACAATCTTCTCGCCAGTAAGCGTTTTGACGTTTATTGTCCAACCTGTTGGTGCCACAGCTAAAATCGGAGGTTTTGGATCAAATTCGCGTAACTGAAGACTATCATGCTGGCTTATACCATAGGATAAGACTGAGCGAGTGTCTGCAATAAGTTTCTGGCCCTTTAACGATAGATTCTGGCCCGCGGGTTCAATGTCCGTTGCCTCAAATATCTTCAGCTTGACGAACTCGATCGTATCGGATTCTTTGACCCAGACTTTGATGGTCGTCCCTCTGCTTCTATCGATACATATTTGAAAGGAATTTTCATTTTCGGCATGCTGGCGGGACGTTGGAGCTCTGGGCTCTCGAGCGTGATGGACACGGGTCGAGCGGGTTGATGATTGCTGAGACTTGGCGACAGGGCGTACAGAGCTTGGAGGTGAAGTCAGGTTTAGAGCCTGCGCAAAGAATTTGATAAGGGAAGAAGACATTGTAGAAACGAAAGAGTGAGTTCAACTGCCTCTTTAGCTAGAGTGTATGCAAGCGAGGCTCAGAAGTGGAAAACTAGGGGTCGATATGTGACAAGAGAGACCGATACTTAAGTCAGTTGTGAAAGAAGAACAGACCCAGTACCACGCCATGGGATCAGCTATATATAAGTGTGATGGTCAGTCAGGCTGAGGTCTGGGGCCTCACAAAGGAGCTCGACCCACTTGCAATTGTGGCTTGGAAGCCTAGTCGCACGGGTGAGGCCTCACTGCCGGTCGTACTCGCGTAAAATTTCCGCTTGCTAGACCAATTAACGCGAGGGGCGTTTCGATCAAAAAGATAGGCAAATTCAAAATGCGCTAACAAACAAGAACTCCTATAAAATTCCCCAAAATCAGCTTTGCACATAAAAGTCCAGTACTACAGAAGAGCCAACTCAGCAATAGACCAAACCAGACAATAGATCACTCAGTTTTTAATAGATTTTCAATAATTTTCTTATTATTATTTTATAGATTAATAAATTAAAAATCTATTTAATTAATAAACTAGTAATAGTAATAAAGTATTGTTATATTAAAAAAATTAAAGGTTTCTTTAAACTATATCTAAAGTATATATAAATAACAATTATTAATATAATTATTAAATTATATATATATTAATTTTGAATTAATGTTTTTATAAAAAACAAGAAATATTTAGATTATCCAAGTGTATTTGTTCAATATACATCATATTTTTAATGTGAAATTAATCTAATTAAAATATTATTTTAATTAATTGTGAGTCAGCTCCTCTATAGACTCGACCATAAATAAAGGGGGGGTTGCTGGTGTTGCGGAAAATAGGGTGACTTTATTCAAAGAATATATCAGACTAGCTTCTTGCGTTGTGGACGACATACAAACGTCCCAAACCATTGATTAGAAAATCCCGGGCCCCTTACAAACGAATTTTCATTTCTCCCATCCTAAAGTTACCGCAGCATGCACTTCCGAATCATCTGGACCTCGCTCCACCAGATCACGTTTCTTCTGGTCTCTCTTCTCCAAGAAAAGTATCAAGAGTATAGTTAAAATGAGTGCTACCCCAAAAGCCGAAGCTGCAATGAATCCAGGTCTGAATTTAGGAGCCTCAGCGGTTCTCCAAACCGCGTCAGAATACCAGATTGAGTTGATGTAGCCACACATATTCGAGGTAGCAATGACGAATCCTCGCATCTCATGGTCTTGAATCATTAGATCTGGGTACCAGCTATACCAGATGCCTGCATTTTATGTCAGTTTTCAACGATGAAGTGAGGAGTCAATGGGAGCCCCAAGTAGTTACGTACCTGGAACACCAGCAGAAAAATACGACAGATAGAAAGCTGCGAATTTCAATTTGCGAGGAATGTTCCAAATAGCCAGCACAATTGTGCTGAAGATAGTCCCTGCCTGCATCACGAGTATAGCTTGCCAGCGTCTGCCACGTAACAGCGGAGAATCTGATAGCATTCCAGCAACAATCTGCACAAAAACACCAATTCCAGACTGTCCCGTCGGAAGTACATTAATCTTATATATTGGATATTTTTCAGCCTTGAGCCAAAGCGCAAATGCCGGTTGTTGAATAGGAAAACTGGCTTGGACAAAGAAGTATCCTAGAGGCAAAATCCAGAATTGCCAATGACCCATCATTCTAAACACTTTTTTTCTGTCCCAAGCTGAGGCTCCGAGGGGCTTGTAGCCATCCTTTAGAAGTCGTTGTTTGGCGAGTTCGATTTCCGATTTGTTGAGATAGAACGCTCGCGTTGTTTCTGGGAAGTCCGGGTTGAAAAAATAGCCCATGATACCGACGGGGAGACTGATGATGCCGCATATGATGAATAGCCATTGCCAACCGCTGTGGCCGAGCTTCCCATTTAGGTTCTTGTAAGCAGCTGCTTGAAGATAACCACTGAACATTCCGGCTAATGTTGCGGTGCAGTAGAATAGGGTCACCCTCTTAGCTCGCTCCTCCTTTCTGTACCATGATCCAATGACATAAATAATACAGGGAAAGAACGCCCCTTCACACAACCCAATGAGGAAACGCAGGGCATAAAGCTGAGGTGTCGTTTTCACAGCCGCACAACTGAAAGTAAATATCGACCAAAGGACCTCCAACGTAGGAACCAGGATCGATGGCCGAACGCGCGTGACCAAAATGACGGCTGGCAATTGACTGACCACGTAACCGGCAGTAAAGACATTGCTCATGTAGGTGAGTTGACTGCCACCCATTTTTAGGGCCTCTTTCATACCGGAGACGTAGGCATTATTAATATTGGCTTGATCTAGGTTCTTGCAGAAATATCCTAAGCAGCCATATGTGAGGAGGAAAAAATCAAGCTTCAGGAGGAAAATCTTCTCGTCTTTGGGTTTATCAGGATCGTCCCAAATGTATCTCTGTACGTTTCGCCAGGAACGGCGGGTTTCCCCCCAGACTCCAGGTTTCTCCCATGCTCGTGATGGCTCTTGATGTTCGGTTTTCTGTGAGGTGATATCTGGAGTAGGCCCTTCCTCTCTGATGACGATCCTCTTCGATCCATCTTTCTGGTCATCGATAGTGACATCTGACATGATTGCACCTGAGAGACTTTAGATGCTCCAAACTCTTAAATGTAATAGAAACTATGCTATGTTATATAATCATATTTTGGTGTCCCCATTGCATTAAACGAGCGGTGGATCCACAGCATTTCTTTCGATTGCACCATGCAGATACCAATTCCGTCAATTATATAGTCTCGACCAATATGTCCAGTTAAAAGCTCCTATTCTTATCATGTCCGCTAAGATTTCGGGAACTGGAAGCGGGTAGATATAAAGGGTCTCCACGTCCCCACCTCAAATTACTAGACACGAGCAGCCTTCGAGCGTTGAGATATGCCGACTTTGACAGCATTGAATGGCGCAATACATACAGAAATTAAGACTTAAATGACTCGTGATTGCGGGGTCTTCGGTAAGAAAAGGGGTAGCAAATAAGACTTTTGATTTGTTAACGAGCGAAAACAAGGTAGATTTCGTGGACCAAGAATCTTGCATCGGGATTGTCCGACGATAGTACTGCATCTTCCCACAATGGAGAGAACACCGTCTCTTGTCTAGCAGCTGTGAACCATAAATGGACTGAGGCCTCTGCCCACAGCGGATGTAACGGCTTCGACGAGGGTTCAGATAAGCGCATGGCGTTGGAGTGGTTGCAGAGGAGGGGAATAGGATGGCGACATGTGGGGAAGCCATGACGAAATCTCGGCTGACCAAGCGACAACCCCTTTCACCCCTAAACAGCTCGCCGAGAAGACCTCACGAATAGCTTTACTTAAGGAGCGACTTACTCCATAAAGCTCAGAGTTTGATTTTGTTCTATAGTTCTTCCAGAATAATTCACTATGTCTGTCACAACCACCGAAACTGAAAAGCCGGTCCTGCTTCCCGTCGAGGATCAACACAAATACGACTACGAAAACCTCACCCCTTACGTGCATCCACCAGAGACCAAAGAGAAACTTCCCTGGGCCGAGCTCGTAACTCTCGACCTCGAGGATTATGGTCGTCCCGGCGGGAAAGAAAGACTAGCAAAGCAGCTCGAGCACGCTGTTCACCATGTCGGCTTTTTCTACGTGAAGAACTTTGGACTTACGGATGAGCAAGTCCAGCAACAGTTCACACTTGCGAAAGCCTTCTTTAATCTGGATGCTCAAGAGAAAGCTAAATACGAGGTGGATTACGCTAATGCTGATTATAATGGCTGGCGCAGATCAGGTCGCCACCAAGTCAACAAGGCTTTTGATAATGTTGAAATTTACAACATTCCTAAATTTACCAAGAACTTTGAAGGAAAGTACCCGCAGCCTGACCTACTCAAGGCGCATCTTCCGGAGATAGAGGTCTTCTCACGTGCACTACACTCAAACGTCGTGCTCCCACTTCTACGTCTCTTTGCCATCGTCCTCCAACTCCCAGACGAAGAATACCTAGTGAAACAACACACCTACGAGAAGAAGAGCGAAGATCACTTCCGGTACTTGAGAAAGCAGGTGTGAAACCTCGGTTTGAGAAGCCGGTGACGATGGAGCAGTGGGTGAAAGCAAAGCAAACTTTGCAATTGAATCCTGAGATCTCGGCGAAGAGGTGGGCGGAGTCGGGGGATGGAACTGTTGAGGTTCTGGCTGGTTTTAGGGATCGGCGGTATAAATGAGTTTGTAGTATATGGGATATCATCCTAATTCAATCATAGAGTCCGAGAGGTTCTACTTGTATTCACTGGTTTTACGTTGCGCACTACTATTTCTCTTCGCATGCTGGATGTTCATCTCCCCTCTTCACCAAATGTAGTATTTCACTAGAAATTTAGAATTCTCCCGCTCCATTTGTGATTCATCTCCCCCCCTTAGTCTTAGCTTGAGAAGAAGAGGATCAAAATGACGAGTCATTGGATCTTTTACATTTCTGTATTAGAAACCAAAACCGAACGCTTCTGGTCTGTAGTATTGTGGAAAGATTTGGATTCCACTAATCAAGACTCAACTAAATATACAGGATTGTGTTGTCAACGCGCAGCTGATCTCCCCGAGAACCGGTTCACTATTGTAACCCCACATAATTCCGTTCAGTCTATTCGCAGAGGAGGTCGACTCCGCGGGCACCATTAGGGGTATAAGCACAAATGGCCTATCCAAGGTTGTCGTCCAGATTTAACTTTTCCTCCGTGGCATCAGCCCC
>Ga0182030_10007256_pt1 | contig 23176 bp, 17 predicted proteins | sample 812S3MmetaG_FD_121299 | JGI IMG/M metagenome (GOLD analysis project Ga0182030, IMG submission 121299) | Permafrost microbial communities from Stordalen Mire, Sweden - 812S3M metaG (Illumina Assembly) | ecosystem: Environmental > Terrestrial > Soil > Wetlands > Permafrost | place: Sweden...
AAGGATGGAGCATGACATTTCTCGAATGGTGGCGCCATCGCAAGCAAAAGAAATCCGCAAATGATCTTTCTCGATCCGATACAGCTGAGGGTCGACGTCTGGCTCAAGCGGAGCTTGCAAAGGGACGAAAATTGAGATGGCCGAATCCTCTTAAGACTGTCCATATTATACTCGAGAAGGATTTGGCTGTTGTACTTTTTTATAATGCTTTGATATATACTGCGTTCTACGATATTATGGCATCTATCCCACAGCTGTTCCAGGAGATCTATCATTTTAATGATCTTCAAGTTGGGTTGTCTTTCATTCCATTGTATGGATTCCTCTTCTTGTTTAGAGACAGATTATTGACTTACCCGATTGTAGCGGTTGTGGATGTGCCCTCGCAAGTTTCATCAACGGCCGAATGCTCGACCGCAACTACAAGAAAGTAGCAGAACGAGTCAGCTTTACAATCGACCGAAAGCGTGGAGACGACTTGCGACATTTTCCAATCGAGAGAGCCAGATTAGAGATCATATGGCCTATATTGATCTTTGGACTAGCATGCGTGCTATGCTACGGATGGGCCCTCGAAAAGAACGCAAATCTTGCCGCTCCTTTAATTCTCCAGTTCTTTATTGGGCTTTGTGTCAATGGAGCGTTTAACATCCTTAGCACGCTAGTTTTAGATCTTTACCCACAGAGTCCCAGTACAGCTACAGCAGCGAATAATTTAGTGAGATGTTTTATTGGGGCTGGTGGAACGGGGATTATTAATATCATGATTGATCGCATGGGACGTGGGTGGTGCTTCACGTTTATTTCCCTGGTCTGCTATGCTACTATGCCGATGTTGTGGGTGGAACTTAAGTGGGGCCCGGTTTGGAGGGAGGAAAGACGGGTTAGGATGGATAAACAGGCGGAAGAGAAGAAGAGAGCACAAGAGGTGGAGGATTCGAATACCAGTAACTCTGAGGTGGAGGTTAACGGGAGACAGGAAGAGAAGGTTTAACGAGATGTGAATGCATTTTAGGCGTTTGGCATCATACCCAATTGCTCGCATATGTGGCGTTTTTTTCATTGTGTATGTTCTTGTGGGAATACTTTTGAAGGGGATATCACTAAGTCGGGTGAAGGTTTTTAAACGCTGGATATAGTACATCAGAAGGCTAGCATTGTCTCTCTGTTTATCACTTACTCAAAATTAAGAATCTTACGTCTCAATAGCCTGTGACTTCAAATCTCTTTGTATTACGTGGGGTAATCTTTACCTCATCAAGTTTTCATATCCAGGAGTGTAGCACGGCTTAAATGTCAACGTCGTGGAACATATGCAGATGTTCTAAACAATTGAAAATGCTAATTGGCGATCATTTAACATAACAGCTGGAAGTCGACATTAGAAGGGTATATAACTGAACTAATCAAGCGCCAAGATAGTTCTTGACGACCTTAACCTCTCCTCGCCAATGACCAATCAATGCAGTGTCAATGCTACAACCCCCGAACTCGACCGCTGCCTCATGTTTTGCTTTTTCCCCCCTACGGAATCCCGCGAGCTCAGAGACGACATCTTTTGCTTGCCTTTGGTCTGTGGGACTACCCAGGAAGTTGTTCACAATCATACCGTCATCCACTCTCATTGGAGCGTCTATTCTACCATCACTGACAATCAACCCGCCATCATCTTCTCCGAAGAACGAGAAGTCCGTTTCGCTTGCCTCCATGAACATCTCGCTGTCGTGGTCTTCTGTAGAGGATTTTGTGAAACTATTTCGCTTCCCCGCCGGAGATCGAGGAGCTATTGGAGGCTCAGGGGTAGAGGACATTTCTAGAACAAGACGTTGAAGTTTGAAGATACCCTTCGCACTCTTGTCGTTGCCCTGGGGTTTATCGAGGTATTCCAATCGAGCCATTTCCTCTTCCTCTGCACACTCTTGGATGAAAGAAATGAGCGAATCAATGACCCCTTGTCTCCGGGTCATGCATGGAACATCGGTCAATGTCAATGTCTTTAAATTTGGTAACAGAGATGGCTTAAAACGGCCAGGATGCCTCTCGCGAGCTTCAATCCGATGTCGACGTTGTATAACTTCGTTGAGTGTCTCCTCTGTGCTTGTAGGCGAGCTACTGTTCTGTTCGGCCTCATGCCAACGGCGATCCTCTCCAGCAGTGTAATTGTAATGAAAAGTCTCCGGCCTGGCTGGCAAAGAGAATGGCGAAGTCGTTGTGCGAAACTGAGAGGGAGAATCTTCTTGGGCTAAAGATACACGAACAGGATTCGAGGTTATAGAAATTTTTGGAAGGAGTCGTTTTCTAGAACTGCGGTTGTTACGCAGATGAGCATAAATATCAATCAAGCCATCTGCAAAATTGTCCTTAACTTGAGCGGGAGGGGGCAGCGACAGAGCCGGTCCCACATCATCCGCGCTATCAGGTTCAAAGGTATGATGAGGTTCTGCCGTAGATCCTGTGGAAGGGACAGGAGAAGGTGCATTAGCGTCTGTAGCCTCGCCCGTGTCTTTGACACTTGTATCATCGAGCTCGAATACCATATCCGGCGACATTATTTCCCTAGAGTCAAGTTCGTGACGCAAATCTTCGCTGTGTAGCTCGAAACATTGCTCCGCCATTGGGACATCTTTCCCCGAGAAGGGACGACTTGTAATTATTGAATGGTGTATACGTAAAGACTTCACGTTTCGGAAAGCTTCAGAAAAGAGCGCCGGGCTAATCTTGTCAATTTCTGCCGCAGAGAACCTTCGTCTGTCTGCTCCTGGGGAGCCGGGACTAAGCATGTCCTGGTGTCGTTGGCTGCAGTTCAACGATCCGCAGTCTAAATATTCAATATTTGGATAACTTAGAGTCTTGCTCAGCTCTTCTATGGTGAGAAAATTGCCCGCAAGATACAGATCTGCAAAAGTAGGTGGAAGGCCGTCTTCAAGATATAAATGACCATTGAGCTCGTTTGTCAGCTTGTTCGACACGAAACTCTGCAGAGTCGGTCTTCTCTTTGGCGGTATTCGATGATCCCTGGTCAATGGCACGGTCTCATGCCTGGTGGAATGAAATGTGGCTGCCGGGAGACGTTCGACGAGACTTGATACCCCTTTCTCCGTCAGATAATTGTCGCTTACATCCAAGCTTAGAAGTCGACTTGAGAACGAAATCAAGCTAATGTCATGATCTCGTAGACCACAGTTTCTCAACTTTAGTACCCTTAACTGACTGAGGGTTCCAATCTGATTCAGCACTGAGGAATTCCTTGAGCCCTGTGTAGAACTCAGATCCAGGTAAATCAAACCTGGGAAATGAAGAAGAGCGGTGGCCAGGCTTGCTGCTGTTGTGTTCTCGCATTCAGACGCAATGAGTAGCCGTAAGCCATACTTCGTTGTATCAGAGTCAGGGGTTTCATTCCTTTGATGTATCGTTTGTAAAGCTTGGTGGTCGAAGAAAGCTAAGTTTGACACAATCAAAGCCTGGAGAGATGGTAGACGGTCCAATATATCTCGAAGCCAACCAGGCGAGGGGCCACCATAGAATTCAGGGCTTGCGGAGGGAATATGAAGCGCTTGGGTCAACTTTCGAACGTCCAGACGGGCACGAAGAAGGAGCCGTTTGAACCTTGTGATTGATACTAATCACGTGAGATTATGTCATCTTCAAAAATGATGGAGGTAGGAAGGAAACGAAGTATATAGTAGACGCTGAGCGCTTCAATATTGACGCTAGAGACCCATAGCATCAGAGAAAGGACGACTGAAAGATTGCCTACTTACGGTAAACTGAATCTGAATCATTGCCAAATCTAGAGCCTGGATCTTTCCAGAGCAGCGGAGCAAAGATTTTGTGAAATTGTCTAGACACCAAACAAGCCGAGTATAGATCCTGAGGCTGGACGTAGGGCGCAACGATAGTCCACAACTGTCTATATAGCGCTGATTCATAAGGAGGAGGTGGCGCTGTATTGGGCGTATGCGGCCCCCTCATGCTAAGGCGATCCGTCATGATATTTGATGGAGCATGGCTTTTATCAGAGGAGAAGATGGAAACACTATATATAGAAGTTCAGACTATATATATAAAGAAGCATCTTTGAGCGATGAAACGAGCTCGTAGTCTGATTGAGAGATATTTGGGAGTCGGATGAAAGATGCACCAGGAAGAGAAATGCGCTGAGATTGTGGCCAATGATAGTAGGTGTATACTAGTATAGAGGCGTAAGGGGTGATTAACGTAAAAGTCGTTTGGTGGAGGGGGGGGAACGGAAGCCTACTATTATAGTACTAGTAGTACTTGTTACCCTACTTTGCGTCTCGTGGCCACTCGCGGACATTTGCTGCGCCACACAGCCACCGGTTCGAAGCGATGACGATGGCTGGTCCTCAATCCCTCGGTTTTTGGTGAATCCTTGAAATTGGCCTTTTCAACCTGCAAATTAACATCCTTGAGGGGATCTATTCCACATGGTCCGTTCGATTCAATGGGACTCTATTGTCCCCGCAAGGGCGTTGAATGCCAAAACCTCGCCACCTTCACTCAACCTTGTCAGTTGTAACCCAGCAGTTACTCTCCATATCTCTCTCAAATCCAGAAATTTTTGGTTATCTGTTTCATACGTAGGTGGGCAACTTGGAAGGATGCTTAATCGTCGATCGTAGCTCGGCACGCCCTTCCAATATTGAATTTGACATTGGTTTGTTTTGAATTCGGTTCTGTTTTCTATTTAAGACAACTTGTTTCCCTATTTGCTTCTCGAGTAGTACTCATTCTACCTCTTGAGATATTATCAAGTATCACGCATCTCATCTTTTCTCAAACATCTACGTCCTTACTTTCTCCCTTATCAGCATGTCTCACAAGAATCCTTCGTGCTTTTTGTGCGGCCCTGAAGTGGCCAAGTTCGAGGATAGTCCTTATCCAATGATTCAAGATGAACATGATGTTATACTCAGAATTGCATTTGTTGGGGTGTGTGGCAGTGATGTAAGCAAAATATGAGAGTCTTCCCTGGCAGGTGTGAACGCTGATAGCACATCAGGTGCACTTCTGGACTCACGGAGGTATTGGAACTAAAGTCGAAAACCCACTTGTGATGGGTCACGAAGCCTCTGGAGTTGTTCATGAAGTCGGTACCTCAGTCACTTCTCTCCAAGTTGGGGACAGAGTCAGCATCGAACCCGGATATCCGTGCCGCCGCTGCAAGATTTGCAAAGCTGGTCGATACAATTTCTGCAGCAGAATGAAATTCGCAGCCAGCCCTCCAGATTCTCACGGAGCGCTCAGTAAATTCTTCAGGATGCCAGAAGATTTCTGCTACAAGCTCCCAGATTTCATAGGATTGGATGAAGGCGTTCTTGCTGAACCCTTGGCAGTTGCAGTCCATGTTTGCCGGTTAGCTGATGTAAAACTCGGTCAAAGCGTTGTCATTTTCGGGGCCGGAACCATTGGTCTGCTATGTGCCGCTGTTTCGAAGTCGATGGGCGCTAGCAAGATTGTCTCGGTGGATATGAATGAATCACGGCTTGACTTTGCTCGCAAATTCGCTGCTGCTGGCACCTTTCGACCCGAAACCGGCAACTCAGCAGAGGAAAATTCGCAAAAACTCAAGGACATCTATTCTTTGGAAGGAGGCGCCGATACGGTCATCGAAGCCACAGGGGCGGCACCATGCATTGAAACCGGCATCCAAGTCCTACGATCCGGTGGTAGGTTTGTTCAGGCTGGATTAGGACAACCAAAAGTTATGTTTCCTATTGTTGCGCTATCGGAAAAAGAAGTACATATGGTGGGGAGTTTTCGTTATGGCCCAGGTGATTTTGATTTGGCGATGCATCTTCTCGAGTCAAAGCAAGTTTTAGCCAAGGAGTTGATTACTGCTATCGAGCCCTTCGAGAGGGCAGCCCATGCTTGGGAACGGACGAAGAAAGGGGATGGTATCAAGACCCTGATTCGTGGATCGCAGGACTGAACCAGGGATACATTGTGCTATTTTGGCTTGGTACGCAAAGTTAGGGATTCTTGTACTTCAATTACTGGGGAAACGAAGCGATTCCCCGCGTTTTTATCAAAACAACTTTTAAGGGTAGAAGACTAATCAATATGTCTACTCTACTATATTTTTCTACATACAGACTGTTTCAAATTACGATGTTTGACAATTGATTGGACGTTCCGTAAACTAAGCGTGCATTAAAGTGTGTTGGCGATCCTCACGCGAATCAGCACTAGCGATGAAGCTGGAATACATAAATCGATATGAAGTTCCAAACTTTTTGATCCTCTTGAGACTATTTCTTAGACTTCAAAACTTTCTGATGCTTTTGAAATTATTTTTCAGTAGAAGAAATCAACTCCTCGTTACTTGTTCTCAAAATGTCCGATTCCATACCAGTGATCCTCTGCGGCAAATCGCCTCAAATAGCACAAGGAGTCAAACAGGCTCTACTTCCCGAGTATGAAGGTAGTCATACATCCTGCCATTGCTTTAGTTTTACTTGCTTACTTTAATAGTCGTTCACGTTATTCTCACTCCGGCCGCGGGAGTGGCTGAGATCCCAATCGTGCTAGAAGGGAATACTCCACCGCCCAGTGAGACGGAAAATATTGGTACGAAAACTTACTCGAGGGTACCAAAGGCAGTGGTAAGTAGCTCTCTGGGTCGATTGTCCTTGTAATTCTCACTAACTCGATTTCAGATCACTGGAGCTGTATGTATTAGCAATATCTTTCCACATTCCAAATCTGAGCGTCATCTAGGGCTACGATGATGCAGCATTTGAAGAAATGCGAAAAGCAAGTGAAGAGAAGAGCAATGTACCATGGATAAGGCCGAATCTGGACACGCCTACCCCTCCGCTCGGACCTCTGTATGGAGCGGCTGTGGTGGAAAGGTGTAAAGTCTGTCTGAAGAAGCTAGCGGAGGCAGGGAGGCTTGGGGATGATGGCGTCTACTTCTATTAATTAAAGCCGTTACCGGTCCGTGACGAATGTAGTAGCTAGTGGAGAAATCTGTAAGTTGTCTGGTAGTTGGTGGGGAAGGGCCGTAAAGTTAGAAATATTACCCGATGCCCGGCTCATGTCCGATTCGGGTAAATTAAGTGTTATTTGCCCTAAATGAAGGCTCATTGATGCAGTGATTTGAGGCTCGACTGGTTGACGGATCAATTGAAAGATAAAGTGTAATCTACTTCTACCACGTGCTGGGTGAAGTAAGTGAGAGCTTGGATGCGTCTCCGGACCAATGACACCTTCGTACAATTCCATTTATGGTCATATTGTAGCTTGACTCTGGGCCCGCTTCTAGGGTCAGGTAAAGTAGGTGTGTATGAATGATTGGAACTTCGACGTTCTTGAGGTAGCGCACAGAATATTAACCAGATAGTGAGTTCACTTTTTGTAATTCAAATGACATTCCCCCTCGAATGTTACAGCCGGTGTGCTTATGTGGAAGAGACTAAAAAATGATGCAATCAGCAGAATGGAGCAGCTCTATTGGGAGGATAGGGGGCAAGGCATCTATGATTGTAGTCACGTGATTTACCACCAACTTCACCAACCTCACTACTATCCGGTGATTACAGCTATTCTAAGCATACCAATAGCTTATTAGCATGTATTCAACCGTGTACAATCAGTTACAGGTGCCTCTCAACAAGGATTGACTGTGTGTGGGGGAAAACCCAAAAAATTCAGCTTCCACCTCTTTTCCACCAATATTTATCAGTCTCCTGAGCCCTTCACAGGTCCAAAATGTTAAAATAACACGTGACCAGGCTGGGGTTCGATCGGTATGGGAATTAGCTTTAGATTCACGAATTATTTAGGTACTGGTATGAGCCAACTCACCCCAGGACCTTCTCGGATATCAGAACAGTTTCCTGTTAACGAGATGTCTAGATATTTGTTAGTTCATGTGTTAAACTCTTCAAATAGAGGCTTACGATAACCAACTACACCACCCGGCCTCGCTTAGACTTGTTAGTATTATGCTCTTATTTAGTTATATTGCAATGACAGCAATTGTGGCGGAGCTGGAGCGGGCCCGCTCTAGTCCAGGTTTGGGCGCTAGTCTCACCTTTGAACCGATTGGTATAGCAAACTAGGGCCTCGGTTATACCCTTGATATTTTTAGAATGTCCCCAAAAAAATTAAAGTAAGTATTGTACTTTATTTATAGACATATATGCTAGCCACTGATCGTCACCATCGGAGTGACTGTTACTTGGTTTCTAATAGCCTTCCTAAGGATCTAATCATACAGACAGCTGGTTGAAATATGGATTTCATCAGAAAAAGGGAGCCAACTCAATGCGTTACTATGGACCTGTTGACTTTGCAGAATGCGTCGGTAGAGAACTGAGTGTTGCGTCGGGGACTTGGGCATCACCACGTCAATACATTGCTCATACAGCTGATGGAAGGAGGTAATATTGAAGAGCTAACTCTAATTCAAATCTAAGTACAAGAATAATCAAGCATCGTTCTGCTTTTGACAGTGGAGTGGACCAAGTGACGTTGAGCATGTCGACACGTGACCATGACCATATTGGCCCTCCTTCCCGTTTGGCAATTTGTGGCATTATTATGTGCAATTCATGTTAAATTAAAGGGCTATTTCGAGTAAAAACAGTTGAATGAAAATTACTACTCACATTTCAAAATACAAATAGACATACTGGTGGCGGCGAACCAGCCGTCAAGTATCTGGTTACACTATTCAAGCAGCGGTCAAAGAGCCCAGGTTTGTCAGGAATGGGCCTCATGCTCTCAGGTATCTCATTTATTTCCCAACAATGCGATGTGGAATGCACGCTATGTAATCCTACAGACCTATAAACATTGAGTTGACACCAATCCGCTATTCAATACAAAACAAGTCTCCTACAGATAGGTCAACTCTAATCTTCTCCATCGCAGTTGCATCACAACCCCCAATCTCACGTCGAAAAATCCGACTATAATTCACAGCGTGTTCTCCGATAGCGGTAAAATCAATTCGCTCTCCATCCCAAGCCATCAACGGCATATCCGCAACCTGAGGTAAATCTCCACCGAACGGTAATATACTAAGCAGAGACTTAGTGGCAAGTGGTTTCTCTTTTTGCTTCAATGACAGATGACGCGCTGGATCCGCAGTCAGCTCAGCACCAGAGTCCAGCTCCATATCAGGGTCGTCGAAATATTCCTCGGGAGGCTGGTAGAGGTCGTTGTGAAGCGTTATCAGTGCGTCTGAATTCTCGAAGTTTGGATACAGACTCCAGTACCCACGAGCTCGTGCGAGCTTTAAGATATGTTCCAGCCAAGAAGGATACGTCTTGCTGACATGTTTCTCATTCAAGGTGGTTGGGTTTGGTAGGGTATGTTCAGATACGAGGGAGCGCGCCACGAAATCATGGAGCTCAACCCATTTATCACCAAAGTACAGGGCTGCGTTGCTATTAGGCGCCTGCCACAGGAAAGGGCCAGAGGTCTCTACTGTCTTTCCATTGTATGTCTCGTTCGTCAAAGGTGGTATAAATTGGGTAGAGTCGTTAAGGTATGTAGACGGTAAATCGAGACTAATACTGAAGAGATTCTTATGTCCGTATACCTTGCTTGTGGAGTACTTGTATTCCAACATAACATATTTGAGATAATGGAAGAAAAGGGGGGAAAGTTCTGCTTGTGGCGAGAGAACCAGAACATGAGATGCGGATGGGTCAGCCGGCCAGAATGCCTCAAGGAATCGAATCGAATTCTCTTCCACTGTCAGTCCACGTTGTGGAATCCGATGGTGCAATGTCAGCAAACTACCAGAGTTATGCTCGCCTTGAAGAGGCCATCTAAACCGTTCGAGATACCGTTTCGTGGGTTCATCAACCTCATGAGGCAACTCGATCGTTAATCTGGGTGGAGCAGATGAGAAAAAATCGGCTCTTTTCAACGAGTCTAGAAGTCTCATTATAGACCCAGATGAGGATGGAGGTGCATGAACAAGTATATCGACATTGACCTTGTTCCAAGCTACAAAGTGTCAGTGGCTTTTAAGCAATCAAGACTTAGACACATACCACTCAACGACGCACTATCTAGCAGAGTCGTCCACATCAAATTCTGTTCCGCATTTTCTGGAAGTTCAATAACTGTTCGTCCAAGGTTACTTGCCCGATTCCTCAATCCTCGCAGAAAGAATATTTCTTCGTCTCCAGATCCGTCGATTAATGTTGCTTGGGGATGCACGAAAGTATTAACGTGATTGAAGCCAGCAGAAGAACTGACTTCCATTCGAAAATCTGAACTCTGAGCAGAAAAGTCTGGTCGAGCATCTGGTTTCTTGTTAGACCAACACACGCAATATTCTGACAAACTTACCATGAAATATAACCTTGCACTCCTTTGTAACACCATTTACAGTTTTCAGCATTTCCATAGATATATCATCTCTTCCCATCAATGCAAAATGTACATAATTTCTCTCTCTTATTGCCATCTCGCAAGCTATAGGTAGAAGGATCGCAGCGCTTTTCAAACTCGCCGCGGCAAACAACTACGCGGTGTGTCAGCCAGATTTATTTCAAGCACGGATTAGAGGAGACTGACCACATTCCGATTAATCAACTCGGATCCTTTCGTCCTTGAGACGGTATGTAGGGACGATGCAAGCTGATAGAACTTGATTGGACCATTGAAATAGTGCTGCGTTGTCTCTTTCGATACTTCATGACCAGCTTGGGAACCGGAGGCCTGATTGACTGAAGGCGCTTTTGGAGGGGGCATCTGCGGCGCTGGGCCAGGCGCATGGTCATAGTGCGGTCGTGCTCTTGGGTTCTCCAGATCTGCAGGCATATTCTTGAAAAATAGATAGAGGGCAACAACTACCAATAGTCCAAGGACAGCCCTCTTCAAGGTTCTCCGATGAGGGCCATGAGGTAGTCGTCGCTGCTGCCAAGCCACCCCTAGCGGACTTCTCATCCCAGGTTTATGATCGTCGTCCTTCTTCCCCAACTGTTCGTCGCCAGGAAATAATCTTGGTGGAAGAGGCATTGTCGCCGTTCATGATGATTTCGGACCAGCCATGCGCCTCTAACAGTCACCACATGCCACAGAGCGGCTCAATCACATACGGGCGGGTTGAAGATAGTTATAGGATCTTTGATGATTGAATGTAATGACTGTGTGCTGGTGTCAACAGCTTGTCACCACGTATCAACTAGGTAAGGTTCTCGAGCTCTCGTTTGGCTCTTGGCGCTGACAGCCGAAGCCTATATGAACATCCCTCATCCGCATCAAAGCATTGAATATTTTTTTATTCAACTCAATTACAAACAATCACACATGAGGGTCATTGGTAACCGTGAAACCTTCCGTGATGGATGAAAGGGTCCTCATTAGCCATCTACGACAGTGGCGTTTCAATCCTAGATCTCTATCTCGGCGTCATTTGCGGTGAAAGGACAAAGAAAGTCATGACCACGAGGTTATGATTGGGTTCTAGAATCTCGTCATCTTTTATCTCAGCCATTTGTTCTTTGTTTGATGTTGACGAGAAAGTTCCACTTGCAGGCACTTACGTACCACTCCTGAGTCCTTTGTCAAGTCACAAGAATAGCCATAATCCTGCAAGTCTCAGGAGCATAAAACTAGATGTTGGCTTCCATTCTCTATAACTCCGATGGTTCCCACAAATTTCGAGAATTGACGTGAAGATCAGTTTGTCTTTGAGATAGCTCTGTATCTGCTTCTGGTGAAGATGGCCATCGATGTAGATATCTGATCTCCGTCATTACCAGCTCTCTGAGAGAGAGATCCCGTCTGACAACGATCTCTTTTTTCTAAAACGAAACCCAAGAAGTTCTGCAATTCAGCCCTACAGAAAGTCATTTCCGCAACCTTCCCTACCGAACCCCCATCGTCTGCACACCCAACAGGCCTATGTTTCGGCCATTCAAGACCAGTTACGGCTTGAATTGCCCAGCGCAACGACCGCGTTCCCTTGAACAGCTTCAAACAGAGCGAGCTTACTTGCTAGGTATACTTCAGAGGGAGAATGAGAAAGCGACCGAGTTTCTCAGGAGGATCCCACCGTTAGAAGAGACTATTCTCTTTTCACACGAGTCCCATGTCCGCAGGACCGTCAAGAAACATTTAGGTTGGCTCAAATATCGCATTAGAGAAACAATCAGCCAAGAGAAGTCAATAATCGCGCGGTTGGGGGATTTGTCTTTCGATATTCTGTATAGAGAAAGATTGAATCAGATTGAGAACGAGCGGCGACAGCATTTTTCGGCACTCAATAACCACCAACATTTGTTTGCACAAAGCATGCCATCAATGCAATTCAATCCTTCATCACCAGAATTTTATCCCCCGGGATACGGTCAGACATACGGTCCGTGGAGTGCCTTCCCAAAGCAAGCTCAGAGGCAATACCGATTCAAAGAGCCCGTTTGGGAGCCATCTAACTACCGAGAGTTAAATACCTTCAATGACGAGAAACTGAATATCGTTGCTCCTTCAATGGAACCTGAGACCCCCCCACCGATATCATACAGATCTTCGTCTATAAACAGTGCTGAGTTCGATATCTTGACAACTAAGACGCAACAGCTGTCACTTCCACAGCGCCGACATAGCTCTCCTCCTGCGGCTTCTAGGGTCGACGCGATATGAGTCAGTTTGGATGGATAACCCAGCCTAGGGAATATGGGGGTTTGGCTGGGACATAGCAGAATGGTTGATCCGTCAGAAAGATTGGCGGGAATGCATACATCGTATCATGGGATGTTCTCAAGAGGTGGCAGGGGTCCAGTCTTAGAAATCATTGCATTTTGACGCAGGATATATCCTAGACAGTGAATTCGTTGCGCAATAAATCTATTCCTTACCATAATATCATTGAAACTCGCCAAACTCTCCGTCGTCAAACCCATCTTCCGACGAATTCGGCTGACTTTTTTCCATATTTTGACTCAGCCTCTTCTGTGCTTTCATCTCTTGGGCACTGGGAGGTGGAGGTAACAATGAGAAGCCTCCTAAGCCTTGACCATTCTCCTCACTCTTTGCATGAGTCCTTCTTCCCATCCCCCTCCCTCCAATGTTCACCGTAATCGTCTCGCCTTCCTTCAGACTGAAGTCTTTCTTCTCTGGAATTTTTTCCTTTTCGGCTTTCTTGCCTCCACTTTTCCCATTATCTTCAATGCCAAGAGTTTTTCTGACCTCCTGCAAAGAAACACTGAAGTCAAAAGCCTCACTTCTCTCCTCAAACCCAACACCCAGGACCGCTTTCCTGCCTCCATCTCCTTGAACACGAACGGCAAAAAATCTCGACGAGTCCAAAACTTGTTCCACCACTCCAGGTACAGTATATGGCGCTGCCGCGAACAATTGGCCATTACTTGGATCCTCCAGCAAGATATCTGCTTTCACCGTCTCGTCATTGTTCGCAGTCGGAATTGCAGTTTCGAGTATTCTAAGACGAGCTGTAAAGATCTGGCGCTTGTTATTATCGGCAGTCCAGCTGGATGCAACATAGCCTTTTGTGCTGGTCAGAGGTGGGATGTTGTAAACATGGACGGAGGGTGCGATGAAGAGGATTCGTTGAATGGCATCGGCAGGGAGAGCTTTTCCAGTGGAGGGGTCAATTGTCTCCATTGTGTAGCAGAAACGTAGAGATCGTATAGCTATCAAGTCCCGTTCATTTTTGCTGTGTGAAATGAGAAAGAATTGGCATTGACCGCGGGATTCTCCAATGACTGTGGGGGAAGCTCAACATGCGCAAATTGGGGTTCAATCAGCCTATCGATTGCTATCTTAGCGTACCCGCGTCCAGGGGCCAGGCCAGGGTGTCTGTGTATCACGTGACCTGAGCCAGCGTTCTCCGCGCCCAAGGCAGGACCTTGACTTCGAGGTTCATTCCTAGACCTTGCATGTCAATTATCACTGTCTCAACTTCAGAGAAACAATCAGGATGGATGCCATAGACAGCTACAGTAAGTGTTCCTGAAGCACTTAACGGGTTTATCCACCGATTCCCTAGTGTCCCCGCCGTCGAAAATTATTCAGCCTTGTTAATCTGCAAGTAGCACCTGCGCAATCATTCGAGGGCAGCACAACACCGCCGCCGTTAACAGGTAATCCGCCCGCATTGACCAGAATGGCTAGCCTTGGAAATATTCCCCAGGCGGGAAAAGCCAAAGATTTTGAGTAAGAATACCCAGCAATCTCTATAGATGTATGTCACTGACTCACATCCAGTATTGTAAAAACATATCATCGTCTGCTGGCAGAGGACCCCGACCTCACAATGCCAGTCGCGGCCATCGAAGCGCTCATTGAACTGCTTGCCCAATCTCGCGCTGACACCGTCTACGAAACTTTGGATCTCGTCAAAGCCCAATCCGAATACCTCAAATCACAAATACCCAATTCCATATCTCTCTCCGCAGGCACAGATTTGTTCCAACGATACCTGATCTCATCATTAAAACCTACAAGCACGGGTAGCTTCGAAGCGATCAGGCAGCATTTGCTGAGTAACGGAAGGTTGTTTGTTAGCAGAGCGAAAGGTGCGCGGGAGCGGATTGCTTCTTATGGAAAGCATTTTGTGAGGGATGGAAGTGTGGTTCTTACACACGGAGGATCAAGAGTTGTGGGAACCCTGTTGAGCAAGGCAGCAGAAGCTAGTGCGAGTGGTGGAAATGTCAGATTCAAGGTTATATACGTCATGAACGAAGCCCGGAGTACGGAGAGCAAAGCTGTAGTTTCCTCTTTGAGGGAAAAAGGTGTACCCGTTGCTACGATATCTGAAGGTGCTGTAGGATATGCCATGGCAAAAGTCAACTTGGTCATTGTCGGCGCTGAAGGCGTGGTTGAGAACGGTGGTATTATTTCGAGGCTTGGCACGTACCAGATTGCCCTATTAGCAAGAGCTGCAAAAAAGGAGTTCTATGTCGCTGTCGAAACTCACAAGTTCGTTAGGCTCTACCCTTTGGGGCAAGATGATCTCGGCATTGACCAAGAAGTCATTAATTTTACCACCGAGGATGACACAATGGAAAAGAAGCTTGCCGCCATAAATCTGGAGGAGAATGGAGAATACTTCCCAAAGACGGTGCACCGCAATGGGCTAGTCGATGCCGTTGACTATACAGTAAGATTCGTGATCGAATTCGAAGCCTCGTGCTAATTGTTGAACAGCGCCCAGCTCTCATATCGGCCCTCATCACCGAAGATGGGGTGAAAACTACTAGTGCTGTGAGCGAGGAGCTCATCAAGATGTATGCTTTACTTCCTTGCTCATAAGATAACTTATCTCAAACCATCCCAAAAAGCAATTGCTGACTTTCTCCGATCATCAGATGGTATTGATAGATGAAGACTGCAACACGTTCATGTCAAGAAAATACCGCTTATTCTCTGAAGAGAACTTGTTCTCAGCCTCTAATCTAAAGCTAGCCGCACTCCGGAGGGTTGAACATGTTGAAAGTTCCGCCAGCTGAAGGACAACCGCCACTGAGAAACATCATCGCATTGATAATGTTGAACAGTCTAATGCGATCTACCGCATCTACCAAGAATGTCGGAAGTCATCGACCAATAAATAAGATGCTCAAGCTGAGTCAAATCTAGATTGCACTTCCCGATCACTTTAATTAGCTAGATGAGATCAAGAGATGGCCAATATGTATGAGAAGCAAGAGGCATACCTTTTTTTTTTATAGTGACTTGAAGTATTTCCCACGTTCTACATACCCTCCTGGATAGTTATTCTAAAATATCGTTGGGGTTTGGAGTGAATACTCATTGGGATGATGTACATTCCTTTCTCTGACGTTGATTTCAACTCAAACACGAGGTTGCGAAAGGTTGTTAGCAGAGCGAAAGGTGCGCGAGAGCGGATTGTGTGGCTTGATTAGGTCTCGGGCAAGGTATGGAATGAGCCTGTTTGCCAATAGTCAATCCATACCATGCTTCCCATCTCTTTTCTTTCTTCTCTTTTCTTCATTTGCCTGTGTTGCCTCTCGACTTATTTCCAGTCCAGAATTAATCGGTAGGCATTCAATCATTGTCTAATTCGTTATCATAGACTTAGGAACGGCTGAAATAGGCATTAGAGCCTCAATTGTCTCCAAAGTGCCGGTCCTTCCCGTGATGTCTATAATCCTTCGTCGAGTCCCATGACTTCTTGTAGTAAGAAGGCACGAGGCGTGTTCGCATCGTTCCCTGCGTTGTGAACGTCCAACACCGATAAAGTCTCGCTAGCTATGATCCATTAGTATCCCATGCAGGGATGGATTCTTTCTTAAGTTGTCACACAATCAGAAGGGAATTACTCCCTCTGATCATGGCACGATATACGTTTTGTTCACCTGCGTTGATTGTAACTTCAATATTAAAAAGATATAGATGCCTGGCTTGATCACTCCTTAGGAGGCCCATTGCATTGACTTGTTTTGTGATTTAAGAATAATTTGATTAAAATCATTGCTGGTGTATTTGCAAAGTGCAACGCACCCCTTGCACCCCTCTCAACCTCAGCGCCATGAAATGCCAATTACAGGAACTTGGTCTATCCTCACGCTCTCGAAAACCAACGCTAAATCATCATAGATCCCATCAATCAAAACTCCACTTTACCTGGACGATCTTCGAGATCGTTGCCGCTCACTATGGACTGCTCTCCCTTGCTATCGCCCTTGAAAAATCACGCAAACAATTGCAGAAATTTCACGAGTATGATGCTCCATTCTACGCCTCAAAATAACCGTCGTCTTGCTCCATCCAAGCTATGCTATCACCTAACCTCAACACCAGTCAAATGTACGCAAGCGAAGTTGAACCGGTTTCTTGGGAGGCGAGGAAGATCGAGATGATAGTTGGGACTGACTAGACGAGTAAGATGAATGAGAAAGAGTTGAGCTTGGGATTTGATGAGCCTCATGGTGTGCGTCCAACGACTCCATGGAACGGGAGAAAAAGTCAAGGGTTGAGTTTGATCTCGTTGCCGAAAAGGTAGGACTGCTAGCGGAAGAATTACTGTCTGATCGATGGTAGGAGATAGGTTGAGGGTTTGCTTCGTGCGGGACTGTTGTTGCTGTCAATGGGGCTGTTGCCGTGGCTGGTGGGGTTGATGTTGTTGATTCTGTGTTGGCTGCCCATGCACCTGGAGCTTGAGATGCCGTTGACGAAGTCGATGACGCGGGGCTAGATTGACGAATCACGGCCGGTCGAGTAGCAAACGGATCAATGAAGCTATTATCGAAATAAAGTACCTTCAGAGGAGCAAGTCGACATGCCCTTCCCTTATACCGACACCCCTCCTTCCAACAACCACTCTCGTCCCAATACTGCTCCCATCCACTCTCCAAATGGGCATCCCATGAAATAAGGTCGGCTCGGCACCGCTGTAAGGAAGCATCCCATGGGGCATCGGTACCGATATCATCTTGAGCGAATCTGATACAGTGGGTACTCTTGACTACTTCGAATGCGAACCATACCTATGTCGTAGGTCTTGTGATTGCGGTCCTTCCAAGTACCGGCATGCACCCATCTGATGGATATCAATAATCGTTCGCATACCATGGAGATGTACTTAGTTGAGAAGATGTCCATGTCCCATGGTGAGAGATTTCGTAAGGATACCACCCTAAGCGTGGCCCTAGGTGATCGAGTTTATATGCAGAATTTTCCGTCTAGTTGAAAAAAGATATTTAGAAAAGAGGGAGAAATCGTGGTTCTCGAGAAGTTTTTATGTTGAACCACAAGAGACTAGTGATTTTCAAATCAGATATCGAGAAAAAGGTGACGATTTGGGTACGGATCCTTCCAGTCCCTGTGAGCCTGCTTAAAGAGACCTCCCACCATCTTCAGTGGGAGATCTATACTCGAAACATATCAGCCTCTAAAATTCTAGGCCATGGTCTTATTGGTACTAAATGCAGAGCTGATGAGAGATATCATGATGGGGAGATGGTTTCAATTCGCTATTATTCCTTGGTGGAGCATCGTAATGGGACGGGAAACCAGAACATACGGAAAGAAGAATTGCTGGCGATCCCTTTAGGGGTCTAATAGAGACTGGTAGATTCAGTATTGGGGCAAGCATCAACCTGATAGCAGATGGGACAACAGGAAAGTATAGCTGGATGTAGATTTTCCTAATAGATGACCGATGGGCAGCGCTTCAGAGCCCTCAATTCTGATGCTCATCACTTGATCCATCATCATGAAGCCGTACACGACGGCTTGCGATACAAAAGCCCAAATTCAGCGGCAGTTGTCTGAAATGCGGAGGTGGGGCCTTTCCATCTGGCATCGGAGAATTAATTCGATACGATCGGAGAATAACGACCAATAACTTTCTCTCCGAAATCTGCTGTTCTAAACATGCTGCTGAGGATATTCTCGCCACTCAGGGGGACGAAGCAAAGCAGGTCGAAGGCTGTGTCACAGGATCCTTGTTGATAAACCCTCGTTCTAACGTCAGGGTCCATGAGGTAGGATCGTAGTGGAGGCTGGAGGCCCACGCCGTGTCCTACAACAAAACAGCCTGTATCTGGCTAGCGATAGATGCTGAATGGAAAACGACCGATACTTATCCAACACTCAATTCAAATGAATGCTGGTATCTCCTTTTCAATCAAAGTAGATTCCATTCCATTCACTTCATCAATGTTTACTTATCATCTTCTCTTATTATATCAGAATCTCAAGTTTATATGAGCTAACCTATTAAGCTACATCGGCGGATTTTATTAGGACTAGCGAAGCCTCATCAATTTCCGCCTTTCGTTCTCTCATCAACCACCAGCAAACAAAAACTTTGATCTTCGTTTCAATCATTCGTTTCAACTATTCATCATCGCTACCACCTCCATCATCTCTGATATATATCGTACACGAATTCTCTCCTATGACGCCGGACACAAAAGAAGACCAGAAACAACACCGGTATGCGATGGATGATACGCCGCTATGATTTTCGCGTCAGAGCGCGCGATGTGGAAGAACCCGAGAAACAACAAGGGAAATGCTTATTGTACATGTGGTATCTTGAAAAATAAGAGACAGGCTTATTGTGCAGGAAGATATGTTACAAGAAAGCGGGAAAGATACATGTCTCGCGTCGTGGAAATGCTAGCACCAAAGGTCTTGCGGTGCCGCAGAGATGGCAATTACAGAATTAAGTTCGAATGCTGCGGTGGAGTAGATATCCCAGAATGGAATCCAGCCATCATCGAAGGCTATGGGCAATACGGTTCGTCCTCTGCGCCGTTGACGATAAATCAGTGCCCTCTACCAGCAGGATCTTGTTTTTCAATCAGCCCTCCAATATCGAACCGGCCTCGATCGTCTCTTCGTCGTGTCGGATCGGTCGAAGAACCTTCACTACGCGAGTCACGAATAGGCGGCAGTTGAAGATTGCGTTGACGTTGAGATTCTGCTTGGATTTGCCCCTGTGGCATTTCACTGCGCGGCGTTTGATAGGAGGGGTTCTGGCCCATGGTATACTCTAGTCGTCCAGCGGATTGAGCCTGCGAAAAGGCCGGCACACTGGCAGATTGGGGAATGTTTGGCCCAAGAGGGCCTGGCGTCCTGTAAGTCGCCATATCTCCCCGCGGATCACCAAAGGAGGGATTTGGCATATAGGGAGACACGTTGGGATTCGGTTGATACACTGGTTGAGCCTGGAATCCATATTGAGAATCTCGAGAATATGATTCTCGCGAATATGGTGATGACGATGGGTGATGATAGGTTTGAGGGGTCGCTGGTACATCGACCACTACGATAATAAAGTATGTGGATTCCTTTTTCGCCAGGCCAAAGCGAATCTGGAATGTCCTCTGCTGATTGTCTAGTCCCTGGAACGTGATCGATTCCTGGCGATCCGCTCTGAATTGGGCCAATTCTTCTGGTCCAAACCCCACAGATTGAATTACTCTGTCTTCCTCAAATTTAAGATATATAGGCGGAAGGTAATTTGGCTCCCTCTCACGTCGTTCGTCTTCGAACATTCTTTGCAACCGAAACACTTTATCACGATCGCTTGCGCTCACGATATCATGAAGTTTCTTTGAAACCACACCTTGAACGCCTACGGCTTCACTAAATCCCTGGGTTGCTTTTGCAATTTGCATCTCCATGGTAAGATAAGCGCACATTGGCTCTTGAGAGGGGAGCATCCGAGGTGCTGGTTGCATCGGCCCAGCATAAAGATTAGCATCTACTGGTGACGGATGCTCCATATATCTTGGGGCTATTGGTCCTCCCATTCCGCCTCCCTGTGATTTTAAAACCCGATATGAGCCGGATCTCTGAAGGGAATCTCCGAAGGGAGTTGTCATAGCGGCGTCTCCTGGCGCATACAACGAGAGTGGACGCCGCATCGAGTCAGCAGGCGTTGGTGGGTAATTTTGACCTAACCCTTCATACCGAGGCTCTCTTTCGTCCCGCAGCCGGGGGCGGCCTCTTTTTTTGTGTTGAACATCCACACATGTGTCTTCCTTCCCGTTACTCAGACATCGAGAACATGGTCGTTGTGCTACCAAGTACCACCATCAGTAAGAATTCTACAAGTTAGGCAGTTTCAGAAATATACGAATGGAATAGCGCCCACGCAGATCTCCAGAATCGTGGAACGCTACTGCAGACGAGGATAATGGGAACTTGAGACTACGGATCCCAAAGAGTTCAAAGAATGCCACTTGAACTCGGGAGGGAGATTTATCCGTTTTCTGTTTACAGAAGGGGATTGATAATTTCGAGATGAGACGACGGTACGGTAAAAGTCAGGGTTTCCGAAACGACCCGCCTTTCCCGACTTGGGTTGGCGGAGTTTCACTTTAAAAGGATAACTGCTGCATTGGGAAATCCCCACGAAAAACCGGGATGGAGACAAAAGAAAAAGAAAATAAACTAAGCATGGGACGAAGGCTGGCAATCTTGGAATGGACCGGTTGACGCTGCGCCCCGGTAGAATCTTAATAAGGTTGGCCCAATTCGAATCATCCACCTCCATGAGCAAGCCACACCGTTCGATCGTTCAGAGACTCGTATCAAGATTGAGACTCGTACCAAAAATAGAAATTCGGCCATGGGAAGGACTAAAAATCCCAAACGGCTGCACTTGCAGGAGCTTGCATTGCAGTCGCGTTTCCGTCGCCCGCTAAAAGCACCTCACCAAGTTCGCCAATCGGACCGCTACCCCGTACAGTATCGCGTCAAAATCCCGTCCAACCCTGTCCAAATGCCTTCTATGTTCTTGGGATAGTCAACAATAAAATTCATTTCGTTGATTCTGTCCTGCATGGCACAGCAGAGGAGCACTGGGAAGAAGGAATTGTGTTGCGAGATATATGAGGGAGAGCTAACATGGGCGTTATTTGTGCTCGCTTGAGCGGGGTAATATATGAAGTGAGCCGCGATGAGATACATTTCAGCTGAAATTACGGACTTCCGAATACCACCAATCAGACATCCCTGAGACGCGGTTGGATTGACTGTGCCGCTGAAATTGATTGGCGAAAAAGCAACAAGGCAAGGCTACATGTCAGTGAAGCGTGAGGGACGCAGCCATGTTCTCAACGGGCAAAACAAAAAAGACAAAATGTCATTGATATTGGCCAAATCAAACATACCGTCACATCTACTTGAAATTAGCTTTTTGCTAGCAGGAAAGAACTGGACTTTTTGGCAGGAAACTGACCTAAGATGGGCCCTTTTGCAAGGTACACAAGCTGACGCTACATGTCCCTTCGTCTTTCTCTGTGCTTTTGGCGAAGAAAAGTCTGGTGTCTCCCCAATTGAGGGCCGCTCCGCCGTCGAGAATTGTGGTGTAGTAACAGGCGCATATACCTGCTGCTGTTGTTGTGGTTGCATCTGTGGCCGTGGCTGATATTGCACTTGGGGTGGTATATCCTCCATCCTGTACGGAGGATATCCTACCTGAGGTAATGCTTCTTGGTAGGCTCGTAATGGTGGGGCCCTGCTCCTCTCTGGATGTTCTGGTTGAGATGTTTGAGTCCCCCGAAAGACGTCTTGCCCAGTCGATCCATAGCTTCCATGACCGCGATCGCTGGAATCGGGATTACGTCTTGGTGGAAGTGGCGGAGATCCTGACATGGGCGGAGAGGGGTAAGCCCTTGAATGAGCACCGTCGGACACCGCTCTGGTCCAACTCAGATCAAGAGAGAAGCGCGCCAGATCTGATTTTCCCCGCCGTTCGCCGAGCGAGATGTACGAATGATCGCGGCGATACGTTGAGGATTGCATGGAAATGACCGGTTACTGGCGGTGACGTCGGTCCAAAAGGCTCAACCTCAGTCGCGCAAAGGCTCGGCGTCCTCCTGAAGGTATGTGTTTGGATCTAGACAAAGCCCTTCTGCCTGGTATCTGCATGCTCTACACAATCTTCGGAAGGTATGTACGCCGCGAGGATCTTCGTTTCGACTTTGCGATCGATATCTGGAGTGCCTAATGTCTACTTAGCTTCTTGAGGAGGGTGGAAGCTCAGCAATAGAGGACAGACCTTGCGAATCCCACCAAATTCCCTTTCAGCCCAAAAATTCGGCCACGTTTTGGAACGGGTCTGGGTACCGGCAGGCAGAGATGTGAGGTGGTTTTTGTGAGCTGGACAATTTGGCAATCAAGTGGGTTAGTCCCAGTGCCAGTCTGAGACAGGATCGGGCAAGTCTTGTACTGCCGGTAATACAGCAGACGCGAGATGTTCGTGAATAGCTAACGAGGTCGGTGAGCTGCAACTGCAAATAATGTGCAACGTGTGCAATGAGAGGATCTCGACGGGGAAGTACAGCAGGCCCTCGAGGTTCGTCTGAATTTCGGCGCGCTAGTATTTGAAGTTGATGCGATCCCGGGAATAGTGATATCGTAGAAATCGAGCCCACGTTTGTAATATTGAAGATGAAGACGCCGTGCGTGACCGAACAGTGAATGTAGTGAGAAGAAAATTATGCCCAGGGTATCTCAATGTGGAATAATGAAGGGTAAGGCGGAAAGGGTAAAAGTGGTACGGGTCGGGAGGATAAGGTACCTCAAAAGCTAGCTCATTCGGAGGGAACAAGGTTCGATTCGATTGACGGTATGGATGTGGCTTGTTCGAAGGCGAGCGGTACTAGTAGCGTGTAGTGTGTAGTGTGTAGTGCGTAGCGGGTAATTTTTTTTTTTTTTTTTTGGTTGGGTTGGGGGGGGG
>Ga0182030_10007257_pt1 | contig 23173 bp, 19 predicted proteins | sample 812S3MmetaG_FD_121299 | JGI IMG/M metagenome (GOLD analysis project Ga0182030, IMG submission 121299) | Permafrost microbial communities from Stordalen Mire, Sweden - 812S3M metaG (Illumina Assembly) | ecosystem: Environmental > Terrestrial > Soil > Wetlands > Permafrost | place: Sweden...
GCCCTCACCATGGCCGAGTACTTCCGCGACGTGCAGAACCAGGACGTGCTGCTCTTCGTCGACAACATCTTCCGCTTCGTCCAGGCGGGCTCCGAGGTTTCCACGCTGCTCGGTCGCATGCCCTCGGCCGTGGGGTACCAGCCCACCCTCGCCGACGAGATGGGCGAGCTCCAGGAGCGGATCACGTCGACCAAGGGGAAGTCGATCACCTCGCTGCAGGCGGTCTACGTGCCGGCGGACGACTACACCGACCCGGCGCCGTTCACGACGTTCACCCACCTGGACGCCACGACCGAGCTCTCCCGTCAGATCGCGGCCCTCGGCATCTACCCCGCCGTGGACCCGCTGGCGTCGACCTCGAACATCCTCGCCCCCGAGATCGTCGGTGACCGCCACTACGCCGTGGCCCGCCGGGTGCAGGAGGTCCTGCAGCGCTACAAGGAGCTGCAGGACATCATCGCCATCCTCGGCATGGACGAGCTCTCCGAGGAGGACCGGGTCACCGTCACCCGGGCTCGCAAGATCCAGCGCTACCTCTCCCAGCCGTTCTTCGTGGCAGAGGTTTTCACCGGCGTGCCCGGGATCTTCGTGCCGATCGACGAGACGGTGGAGTCCTTCGAGGCTCTCGTCAACGGCGACCTCGACAACGTCCCCGAGCAGGCCTTCCTGAACGTCGGTGGCGTCGAGTCGGTCCTTGAGAAGGCCAAGACGCTCGAGGCCGAGGCGGGCTAGTGGCCGACGACGGTGTCTTCGGCCTGGAGATCGTCACACCCGAACAGTCCCTGTTCGCCGGTGGTGCCACGGCGGTCGTCCTGGCCACGTCCGAGGGGGACCTGACGGTCCTCGACGGGCACACCCCGCTGGTGGGTGACCTCGTGCCCGGCGAGGTCAGGGTCGAGCAGCCCGACGGTGCCCAGCTGCGCCTCGCCGTGCACGGAGGATTCCTCCAGGTCGACACGAGCCCGGGAGCGGCCGCGGGCCTCGCGGACGGCGACGGGCCGTTGTCCGGCCTGTCCACCCGAGTCACCGTGCTGGCCGGTGTGGCCGAGCTGTCCGAGGAGATCGACGTGCCCCGGGCCGAGCTGGCCCGGGAGGCGGCGGGCCAGCGGCTCACCGACCTGGGCGCCGGCCGTGGTCCGGTCGGTGAGGACACCGAGGAGGACGTCGAGCTCGCCGAGGCCGAGAGCGCCCTGGCCCGCGCCGAGCTGCGCATCGAGGTGGCATCGGGCGGGGGTTCGTAGCGGTCGCTCGCCCGGGCGGGCCACGACCGGCCCGCTCAGCCGAACGAGATGGAGCTGAACTCCGCCAGCTTCGCCAGGGCGTGGCTGGCGTCGATCTTGCGCAGCGTCCCCGACTTCGAGCGCATGACCAACGACTGCGTCGTGGCCCCGAACTCGTGGTACTGCACGCCCCTCAGGAGCTCACCGTCGGTGATCCCGGTGGCGGCGAAGAAGCAATTGTTCCCCTTGACCAGGTCGTCGGTCGTCAGCACGGCATCGAGCGCATAGCCGGCCTCGATGGCGGCGGCACGCTCCTCCTCGCTGCGGGGGTAGAGCCTGCCCTGGATCTCGGCGCCCATGCACTTGAGCGCGGCGGCGGCCAGCACGCCCTCGGGCGTGCCCCCGATGCCGAAGAGGATGTCCGTCCCGGCCCCGGGCCAACCGGTGGCGATCGCGCCGGCGACGTCCCCGTCGGTGATGAGGCGGATCCGGGCCCCTGTGGCCCTCACCTCGGCGATCAGGGCATCGTGCCGAGGCCGGTCGAGGATCACCGCGGTCAGGTCCCGCACGGGGCGTCCCAGTGCCTCGGACAGTGCGTGCAGGTTCTCGGTCGGGGTGCGCCTGATGTCGCAGGCTCCCTTGGCCCGCGGCCCGACGGCGAGCTTCTCCATGTACACGCACGGGCCGGGGTCGAACATGGCGCCGCGCTCCGCCACTGCGATCACGGCCAGGGCACCGCCGCGACCCTGGGCGGTCAGGGTGGTGCCGTCGATGGGGTCGACCGCGATGTCGGTGAGCGGGGGCGTGCCGTCGCCGATCTTCTCCCCGTTGAACAGCATGGGAGCGTTGTCCTTCTCGCCCTCTCCGATGACGACGATCCCGTCCATCGGGACGCTCGCCAGCACGGTCCGCATGGCCTCGACGGCGGCACCGTCGGCTCCCAGCTTGTCCCCCCGGCCCATCCAGCGGCTGGCCGCCATGGCGGCAGCCTCGGTCGTGCGCACGAGGTCCATGGCGAGGTTTCGGTCAGGGGCTTGGCGCGGCGTCACCACGGGTCTGACCATAGTTGGTGGCTGATCGCCCCTCGCCGATCGGGCCGGTCCCCAGCGGCGATACTTGAGGCCGTGGATCAGATCGTGGTGGAGCCCAACGGGCCGCTCCAAGGCACCGTCAGCGCTGGTGGGGCGAAGAATTCGGCGCTCAAGCTGATGGTGGCCTGCCTCCTGGCCGAGGGTCGCACGGTGCTGTCCAACGTCCCTCGCATCGACGACGTGGACACCATGGCCGAGGTGCTGCGCGCCATGGGCGCCCGGACCGAGCGTCTCGACAACGGGGATGTGGCGGTCAGCACACCGCCCGCCGGCGAGCTGGTCCCTGCCGGGCCCTACGAGCTCTTCGAGCGCATGCGGGCCTCGGTGGTCGTCATCGGGCTGCTCCTGGCCCGCTGCGGCTCCGTGCGGATGCCCCTGCCCGGAGGGGACGACTTCGGCGACCGCCCCATCGACTTCCACATCAATGGGCTGAGCGCCATGGGAGCCCGGTTCGAGTCCTCCCACGGCGAGGTCCGTGGCACCGTCCCGGGCGGCCGGCTGGTCGGGACCCGGGTCGTCCTGGAGTACCCCAGCCACACGGCGACCGACAACCTGCTCATGGCGGCCGTGCTGGCCAAGGGCACGACGGTGATCGAGAACGCTGCGAAGGAGCCCGAAGTGGCCGACCTGGCCGCCATGCTGTGCGACATGGGGGCGGTCGTGCGGGGCGCGGGCACCTCGCGCATCGAGATCGAAGGGGTGGACGAGCTCCATCCGACGAACCACACGGTCGTACCGGACCGGGTGGTGGCCGCCACCTTCCTGGCGGCCGTCGGGATCGCCGGCGGCGAGGTGACGATCGCCGACGCCCGCCCGGACCATATGGAGATGCTCCTGCGCAAGGTCGACCAAATGGGTGTGGTCACGGACATGGGCCCACAGGGGCTGCGGGCCACCGCGGGCGGGCGGTTGGTGGCGGCCGACATCGCGACGCTCCCGTATCCGGGGGTGGCGACCGACTACAGCCCGTTGCTGGTGGCCATGCTGACGGTCGCCGACGGGGTGGGGATCCTCACCGAGAACCTGTTCTCCGGGCGGTTCCGCTACGTCGAGGAGCTCCGGCGGATGGGCGCGGACATCCGGACGGAAGGGCACCACGCCGTCGTCCGGGGCGTGCCTCACCTCTCCGGCGCACCGGTGCGCGCCCCCGACATCCGGGCCGGCGTGGCCCTGGTCCTGGCCGGCCTCGTCGCCGAGGGCGAGACGGTGGTGAGCGGGGCACACCACATCGGGCGCGGGTACGAGGACCTGGCGGGCGCGCTGCGCTCGCTGGGGGCCAAGGTCACGTGCCGGTGAGCCCGGGGCCCGCCACCGATCCGGCCACGCTCCTGGAGCAGGCCCGGGACGGGAGCCGGGTCGCGCTGGCCCGACTGCTCTCCTATATCGAGCGCGGCGGCGAGACGGCCATGGCGGTCGCTCGCCTCGCCTACCGGGCCGAGGTGCCGTTCACCCTCGGCCTGACCGGCGCACCGGGGGCCGGCAAGTCCACGCTGACCGACCGCCTCATCTCCCAGGCCCGTTCCGGGTGGCCCGAGCCCGACGCCGAGGACGTGCCCCAGGTGGGGGTCCTGGCCATCGACCCCACGTCCCCCTTCAGCGGCGGCGCCATCCTGGGCGACCGGGTACGAATGGGCCAGCACGCGCTCGACCCGACCGTGTTCATCCGGTCGATGGCGACCCGTGGCCACCTCGGCGGACTGTCCCTGGCGGTGCCCGACGCCGTCCGCCTCCTGGGCGCGGCCGGCATCGGCCTGGTCATCGTCGAGACCGTGGGCGTCGGCCAGATGGAGGTGGAGATCGCCTCGGCCGCCGACACGACGGTCGTGGTGGTGACACCGGGTTGGGGCGACTCCATGCAGGCCAGCAAGGCCGGCCTCCTCGAGGTGGCGGACGTGTTCGTGATCAACAAGGCGGACCGTCCCGGGGCACGGGAGGCCCGCCGCGACCTCGACCAGATGCTCGACCTGGCCCGGCCGGACGCCTGGCGGCCCGAGATCGTGGACACCACGGCGACATCGGGCGACGGGCTGGCGGACCTGTGGGGTGCGGTCGCCCGACACCGCCGCCACCTCGCGACCACGAACCAGCTCGTGGCGCGGCGCTCCCAGCGCCTGGCCCAGGAGCTGCGGGGGGTGCTGCGGGCCCGCACGGAGGCGAGGATCGACGAGCTGGCGGCGGGGGAGGAGTTCACCACCGCCGTCAAGGCGCTGGTCGCCGGCGAGCTCGATCCCTACCAGGCGGCCGACCGCCTGTTAGGCGCATGAGCCACTCGGCACGGGTTCCGGTACGGTGCGGCGATGGCTGAGACCTTCGTCACCCTGGAGCGGCGGCCGGACAACGTGGCCTTGATCCGACTGGACCGGCCCAAGGCGAACGCGCTCTCCGCCGCCGTGCTCGGGCAGCTGCACGCCGTGGCCACCGATCTTCAGGACGACCCGCCCGGTGCCGTGGTGCTGTGGGGCGGCCGGCGGATCTTCGCGGCGGGGGCCGACATCGTCGAGCTCGGCGACGCCGGCGCGGACGCGGTCGGGGCGAACTTCGCCGCCGCCCTCGGCGCGTTGGCAGCGGTGCCCCGGGCCACGATCGCCGCGGTCAACGGCGTCGCGCTCGGGGGCGGCCTGGAGCTGGCGCTGGCCTGCGACTTCCGCGTCTGCGGCGAGAGCGCCCACTTCGGCCTGCCCGAGGTCCTGCTGGGGGTCATCCCCGGGGGAGGCGGGACGCAACGCCTGCCGCGGCTGATCGGCGTCTCGCGTGCCAAGGAGCTCATCATGACCGGTCGCCAGGTCGGAGCCGACGAGGCACTGGCCATCGGCCTGGTGAACCGCGTGGTGGCCCCCGACTTCGTCCTGGAGTCCGCTCTGCGCTGGGCCGCCGAGCTGGCGGCCGGCCCGCTGGTGGCCCACGGCCTCGCCAAGGCGGCCGTCGACCGGGGCCTCGAAGGCACCCTGGCCGAGGGGCTGGCCCTCGAGCAGGAAGCGTTCGCAGCAGTGGCACGGACCGAGGATGCCGCCCGCGGGATCGCGTCGTTCGCCGAGAACGGCCCCGGCAAGGCCACCTTCGTGGGGCGATGAGTCGGTGAGCTCACCGCCGATCCCGATCAGCACGGGCGAGGCCGCCTTCGACCCGTCGGTCCGCTGGTTCCAGCACGCCGTCTTCTACGAGGTGCTCATCAGGGGCTACTTCGATGCCAACGACGACGGCACCGGGGACCTCAAGGGCCTGCGCGAGAAGCTCGACTACATCGAGTGGCTGGGCATCGACTGCATCTGGATGCTGCCCTTCTATCCCTCGCCTTTCCGTGACGGCGGGTACGACATCAGCGACTTCTTCAACGTCCATCCCGACTACGGGAGCATCGGCGACCTCGTCGCGTTCCTGGAAGACGCCCACCGCCGTGGCATCCGCGTCATCGCGGACCTCGTGATGAACCACACCAGCGACGAGCACCCCTGGTTCGTGGAGTCGCGCTCGTCGAGGGACAACGCCAAGGCGGACTGGTACGTCTGGAACGACGACGACCAGAAGTGGCCCGACGCCCGCGTCGTCTTCACCGACGTGGAACGCTCGAATTGGACCTGGGACGACAGCCGCCAGCAGTACTACTGGCACCGCTTCTATCACCACCAACCCGACCTCAATTACGACAATCCCGAAGTGGCCGACACCATGATCGACCTGGTCCGGTTCTGGCTCGACCTCGGCTTCGACGGCTTCCGGCTCGATGCGGTGCCCTATCTGTACCAGCGCGACGGCACGTCCGGCGAGCATCTTCCCGAGACGCATGCGTTCATAAGGCGCATCCGCAAGCAGCTCGAGGCGGACTACCCGGGCCGGATCCTCCTGGCCGAGGCGAACGGCTGGCCGAGTGACGTGGCGGACTACTTCGGCGACGGCGACGAGTGCCACCTGTGCTTCCACTTCCCGCTGATGCCACGCCTGTTCATGGCCGTCCGGCGGGAGCAGCGCTACCCGATCACCGAGATCCTGGCCCAGACGCCCGAGATCGACGACGCCTGCCAGTGGGCCATCTTCCTGCGCAACCACGACGAGCTCACGTTGGAGCAGGTGAGCGACGAGGACCGGGACTACCTCATCGCCGAGTACGCCAAGGACCCGAGAATGAAGCGGCACATGGGCATCGGGCGCCGGCTGGCCCCGTTGCTCGACAACGACCGCCGGACTGCCGAGCTCCTCTATGCCCTGATCCTGTCGCTGCCGGGCAGCCCCGTCATCTACTACGGCGACGAGCTGCTGATGGGTGACAACATCTACCTCGGTGACCGGGACTCCGTGCGCACGCCGATGCAGTGGTCACCCGACCGCAACGGAGGCTTCTCCAAGGCCGACTTCGCCCAGCTGTACCTGCCGCCGCTCATGGACCCGGTCTACGGCTTCAGCGCGCTCAACGTGGAGGCGCAGCTGCGGAACCAGGGATCGTTCCTGCACTGGTTGCGACGCATGCTGACCGAGCGGCGGGCGCTGCCCGTGATGGGCGTGGGCGCCATGGAGGTGCTGCCCTGCGCCAACCCCTCCGTGCTGGCCTACATGCGCTCGGGGGAGGTGGCCGACATCCTCACCGGGACCACCTCGACCGGGCCCTCGGTCAACCCGACGGTGGACGGCGCGCTCGACTGGGGCCGCTCGACCGTGCTCGCCCGGACCGTCCCGGCGGGGAACGAGAGTGAAGGCGACGAAGTCGTGCGCCGGCACCAGGCGGTGCTCTGTGTGCACAACCTGAGCCGTTTCGCCCAGCCGGCCGAGCTCTCGCTGGCCAAGTGGGCCGGCTCGACGCCCTACGAGGTGCTCGGTCGGGTCCCGTTCCCCGTCATCACCGACGAGCCGTACACGATCACCTTGCCGCCCTACGGGTTCCTTTGGTTCGACCTGGCGCCCGAGGAGAGGCCTGTGCAGGAATGACGGCCGAGCGCGACCAGGCACTGCGCACGCTCGTCGAGGCGTGGCTGGGTCAGCGCAAGGTCGCGCCGGCGGGCCAGATCACCGTCCTCCGTGCAGAGGTGCTGCGGGCGCAGCGCCCGGGCTTGGTCGACATCGTCGCCCAGGTGGGCCAGCGGCAGGCCCACCTGGTCGCGGGCCTGCGCGGCGTCACCGACGAGCCGCACTTCCTGTGCTCCGGCGAAGAGGCGACGCTCGGCCTGCTCGACGACGATCATGGCCTGGCCGTCTGCACCGACGCGCTGCGCGACGCACAGCTGGCGCCGCTCCTGCTCGCCTCGGTCCGGGGGGTCGCGACGCGGCCAGGGCCGGTGGCCGTCGTGCGGGACGACGAGGACGCCACGGTGCTCGACTGCGGCGACCGCGGTGATCTCATCGTCTTCCCGTGGCTGGCCCCCCGGGGCAGGGCGGACGTCGACCTCATGGTGGCCCTGGACGAGGCCGGGTTCAACCACGTGGCGGCTCCGCTGGTGCGCTGGGTCTGGGAGGGACGCGACCTCGGAGTGGTCCAGGAACCGCTGGCGGACCGCTCCGGTGGATGGGCCCTGGCGATCACGTCGCTGCGGGACTTCTACGCCACCGGCGGCGCACCCGAGGCCGCCGGTGGCGACTTCGGCGCGGAGGCTCGGGCACTGGGTACCATGACCGCCCGCATGCACCTGGCCCTGGACCGTGCCTTTCTGCGTCAGCACGAGCTGGTGGTGGACTGGGTCGACGACGCGGAGGCCGTCATCGAGGCGACGGACGCGACCCTGCTCGACGCGCCAGGCGTGGCCGAGCTCGTGAAGTGGATCCGCGAGGCCGACGGGCGGCTGCCCGTGATCCGTACGCACGGTGACTTCCATCTGGGGCGCACGGCCAGGACCGATCAGGGTTGGGTCGTCAGCGACTGCGCGCCGGGTGGCGTGCTGACGGGCGCGTCCGAGCCGGGGCGGCGCACCCCCTTGGGGGACGTGGCGGACCTGCTCTGGTCCATGCACCAGGCGAGCAGGGTGGCCGCCGCGGAGCGGGACCCCGCGGGCAGGCTCGGGCTCGCCGCGCTCGGCCAGGCCTGGGAGGCCAGGAACCGGCGTGCCTTCGTGAGCGGCTACCTGGGGACGCCCGGGATCGGGGGCCTGGTCGGGCCCGACCGTGACCTGGTCCGGCGCCTGGTGTCGTTCCTGGAGCTGGCCCGATCCGTCCGGGAGGCATAGGGCCCGACCGGCGCAAGCCTCAGACGGCGAATGCGGAGACCTTGAGGGTCTCGGCGGCCTCCTCGGGCGAGATCACGTTGATCGCCACGCCGGTGCCGAGCTCGAAACCCGCCGTCGTGGTGGCCTTGGGCCAAATGTGCGCATGCCAGTGGTAGGGCTCGCCGACCCGGTACGGGGCGGAGTGGAAGACGATGTTGTAAGCCACGTCGCCGACGGCGTGGGCCAGCTGCTGCAGCGTGCGGCGGATCGCCTCGCCGACGGCGACCAGGTCCTCGGTCGGGCTCCGGTGCAGATGGGGGTTGTGCTCCCGTGGCATGACGAGCATCTCGTAGGGGACGGCGCTCCAGAAGGGACAGACGACCACGACGCGGTCGTTGGCGTAGATGACCCGCTCGGTGGAGTCCTCCTCCGCCTCGATGGTCGTGCACAAGAGGCATGACCCGACGAAGCGGGCGAAGCGGGCCTGCTCCTCGGCGAGCTCACGCGGAATGAACGACATGCCGAGCAGCTGGCCGTGCGGGTGCTCGAGGGAGGCGCCGGCCTCACGACCCGAATTGACGATGGCCTGCGTGTAACGGAGATTCGGCTGCGACGCGTGCTCCTCCAGTCGGTCACGGAGCGCGGCCATCACGAGCTCGACCTGCTCCTGGCTCAGCATGCCCAGGGTGGCATCGTGCTCGGGGGAGAAGATCAGGATCTCGTGGATGCCGCCGGCCGAGGCCTGCGTGAACACCGGCCCCCGGTTGGCGACCACGAAGGGCTCGTCGCCCTCGAAGGCCGGGAAGAGGTTGGGCACCACCCGGACGAGCCAGCGGCCGGTCGGGCCGTAGGTCTCGAGCGCGGGGGGCGTGTCCTCCTCGTTGCCGGGGCAGAACGGGCACGGGCGGCCCAGTGTGTCGGGCACCCAGGGGGTGCGGGTCACGAAGGAGTAGGGCCGCTCGGAGCGTCCGGGGCTGACGACGACCCAGCGACCGGACAACGGATCGAGGCGCAACTGGTTCATGGGTGTGCTCTCTCGGGCGCCGTCTGTCCCGTCCCTCTCGAAAATGGCCTCATCGTCTTGCCTCCACCTCTACGGTACAGGTTCCACCCACCTGGCAGGCACCACCGTCGCGGGCCCGTCACCTGGGATGGGCGCCCATGGGAGAACATGTCGGCCATGCATCACCAGCCGGACGGACCGGCCTTCGACATCGTGCTGCTGCTCCATGTGGCCTGCGTCGTGGCGGGGCTCGTCACCACGACCACGGCCGCCGCCACCGCGACCCGGCTGCGCCGCCTCGTCCGGGCCTCGGCCCCGTTCCCCGAGCCCCTGCGGCGCTACTTCCGGCCCGGGGTCAACTGGGCGGGCCGCACGGTGTACGGGATCCCGGTGTTCGGGTTCGCGCTCCTCGCCATGAGCCAGGGCGCCTACGCGCTCGGCGACGGATGGGTGCTGGGCGGCCTGGCCCTCTTCGTCGCGTTCGCCCTCCTGGCCGAAGGGGTCATGTGGCCGGCGGAGCGCCGGCTCCAGGCGGCCGTGGGCTCGCCCGGCGACGTTGCCGGCGACCCGGGGGGAGCCGAGGACTTCGCTCGCGACGCTTCCACCATGGCCAGGGCGGGCGACGTCCTCCTGGTTCTGCTCGTGGCAGGGGTCGTCCTCATGATCGCCCAGCCCTGAGCCGCGCAACAGGGCGGGCCCCGTTGGGAGCCCGCCCTGTTGGAATCCGACCGGTGTCGGGCCAGCCGCCGTCAGGTCAGCAGCAGCCTCTGCCCCCGCCGACCGGTGGCGGCTCCGAGACACCGCTGCCCCCACAGCCTCCGCCGGACCCGCCGCCGCCGCTACCGCCGCCGCCGCCACCACCACCACCACCGCCGCAGCCCGAGACCTTGATGCCGGCCGAGTTGCTCGACGCTGCATAGTTGCTGTTCCCGGCGTACGAGACGGTGACCGTCACGGTGCCCGTGACCTGGTTCACGGACGAGATCTGGCACGATGCCGTGCCCGAGGTCCCCGTCGTCGCGGTGCAGCTCTGGGCCGTCCTGCCGGTCCCGAGCGTCAGGACCACCGGCTGGCCGTTGAGCGGGGTGCCGTTGCTCGTCAACTGGGTCGACAGCGTCAGCGACTGGCCGTTGGTGGTCGTGGTGGTGCCCGTGTAGGTGATGCTCGTCGGTGCGCCGTTGACCACGACCTTGTTGGAGCCGTTGCTGGCGAGCAGCTGGGGCGACGTCGTCGTGTTGCCGCCGAACGAGCCGGTGAGCGTGTACGTGCCCGAGGTCTCGGTGGGCGTGATGGCGCAGGATGCCTTTCCGTTGCTGGCCGTCGTGGCCGTGCAGGTCTGGCTCGAGTTCAGCGTCAGCGTCACCGTCTGCCCGCCGATCCCCTGACCGTTGACCGAGTTGGTCAGCGTGCCCGAGACGGTGACGGGCTGCCCGTAGGTGCCGGTCGCGGCGCTCACGGACAGGTTGGTCGGCGTCACGACCGTCACCGACTGCGACGTGGTGGTCGAACCGTAGTAGCTGTTGCCCCCGTAGGTCACGGTGACGGGAAGCGGGCTGGCGCTCTGGTTGTACATGCAGATGCTGCAGCTGGCGTGCCCGGCAGAGTTGGTGGTCGCCGTGCACCGCTGGGCCGAGCTCCCCGTACCCACGGTGAACGTCACGGTCTGGCCGGGCAGCGGTGTCCCGCCGGTGGTCGTGAGCGTGGCCGAAAGGCTCGGCGACTGGCCGCTGGTGGTCGACGTGCTCCCGGTGTACGTCAGGGTGGTCGGAGCCTTGCTCTCGGTGAACGTGCTCGATCCGCTCGAGGACAAGAGGACAGGTGTGGTGGTCGTGTTGCCACCGAAGGAGCCCGAAAGCGAGTACGTCCCCGAAGGCTCGTTCGGCGTGACGGAGCAGGTGGCCACGCCGCTCGCGTTCGTGGTCCCCGAGCACGTCTGGGTTCCGTTCACGGTGAGCGTGACCGACTGGCCCGGCACCGGAGCGTTCGTGTAGGTGTTGATCAGCGTCGCGGAGACCGTGGTCGAGCCGTTGTAGGTGCCGGTGCCCGGGGTCACCGTCAAACTTGTCCCCTCGGGCAGGTTGACCGTCGAGCTCGCGCTGGCCGACTGGTAGTAGCCGTCACTGGTGAACGTGTCGGCCACGGGGATCGGGCCCTGCGGTTGGTTCGCCACGGTCACCACGCACGACGCTGCGCCCGAGGCGGCGCTAACCGCGCTGCAGGTCTGGACGGTCGACCCGCTCCCCAGGGTGAAGGTCACGGTCCGGCCGCCCAGCCCCACGCCGTTGTCGGTGGTCAGGACGCCCGAGAGGGTGAGTGGCTGCCCGTTCTGGGCGACCGTGCCTCCCGTGTAGGTGAGTGCGGTCTCCTCCAAGGTGACCACGAAGTTGGCCGAGCCGCCCGAGCCGGTCAGCTGGAGCAGCGGCTTGGGGTCGCCTCCGAAGCTGCCGGTCAGCGTGTAGGTGGCGGCCGGCTCGCCGGGGGTGATGGGGCACGTGGCCGTACCCGTCGAATCGGTGGTCGCCGTGCAGGTCTCGTTGTTGTCGAGGGTGAACGTCACCGGCTCGCCCGAGATGGGGGCGTTGGTGTTGGCGTCGGTGAGGACCCCCGACACCATGGTGGAGTCGGAGTAGTCGCTCGTCGCCGTGTTGACCGTCAGCACGGTCGGCTCCGTGACCGTGACCCCGGTGGTCACCGTCGACGGCGTGTCGTAGCTGTCCCCCGTGAAGCTCGACGTGACGGACTCGGCCGTCTGGGGCTGGTCGAGTGAGGGGATGGTGCAGCTAACGTCTCCGCTGCCGTCCGTGACGGCGTTGCACGACTGTTCCGTCGACCCGGAACCGATGGTGAAGGTCACCACCTTGGTCGACAGGGACGAGGTCGGTGCCGTGGTCTCGTTCGTGAGCGTCCCGGACAAGGTGATCGGCTGCCCGTTGACGCCCGTTGTGGGACCGGTGTAAGTCAGCGAGCTGGTGTCGGGGTTGACCGTGAACGTGCTCGAGGTGCTGTCGGAGCCGATGGGCGTGGACGGGGTCGTGTCGCCGGCGAACGAGGCGGTCAGGGTGTAGGTGCTCGACGGCTCGCTCGCAGTGATGTCGCAAGTGGCCGTGCCCGTGGAGTTGGTGGTAGCCGTGCAGGATTCCGTCGGATTGCCGTTCAGCGTGAAGGTCACCGGCTCGTCCACAAGGGGGGTGTCGGTGCCCGGGTTGGTCAGCACGCCGGTCACCGGCGTGGGCGTCGAGAAGTTGCCCGTCACCGGCTGAATGGCGAGCGTCGACGGCGTGGCGGTCGTGACCTGCGTTGGGCCAGCCACTTCGATCTGGTTGTCCACGGAGAGGCCGAAGAGGGTGCCCGACTGGGTGTCGATCGTCTGCAGCACCTGGCCGGTTGCGATGTCGACCTGCCAGATGTAGCCGGACACGGAGTCCGCCGTCCAGAACGACAGCCCGTCGGGATCGAGGCTGACGGCGAAGAGCGAGTCGTAGCAGCCGGCACCGTACGCCGCCAACGAGGAGCAGGCGTAGGTCCCGGCAACACTCCCGTTCGGGTTCAAGAGGATGACCTCAGACGAGTCGGCGACGAGCACCTGGCCGTTCGGCCGCACCTGGAGCTCGTAGGCCTCGTCGGTGGGCAGGTTCGACTCGGGGTCCATGGTCGAGAACGGCACCGTGTTGACATTGGGCACGGGACCGGGCGTGTTGGTAGGCGACGCCGGGCAGATGTTGTAGCTCAAGATGTCTGTGCCCTCGGACGTGTAGTCGATGGTGCACTGGTTGGCCAGGGTGATCCAGTCGGTGCCGGCGTTCTCGGTCGGGACCGGCCCGATGTTCCTCACGAGTGCGCCCGAGGGGCTGAACTCGGCGATGGTGTTGGTGCCCTGCTGGCCGACATAGAGGTTCCCCAGCGCGTCGAATGCCACTGACAGCGGGTTCTGCAGCCCGCTGGCGAAGACGCCCATGTAGGCCCCCGTGGGCGAGTACTCGACGACGTCTCCGAGGAAGTCATCGGTGACGTAGAGGTTGCCGTGGGCGTCGAAGGCACTCCCCGCCGAATAGGTCTCCCCGAGCCCGTCGCTGAGGGTGGCCAGGAGGGCGGGCGACGTCGGCGGCACCGCCGATGGGTTGCCCCGGCTGTAGACGCCGACCGAGGAGCCGCCCACGGAGGCGAAGACCTGCCCCGCGGCGAACTGGATGGGAGTGTCGGTGCCGGCGGCGGCGGCGGGCTTGGCCGTGCTGCCGAAGACGATGCCGATGGCTCCGAGGAGGAGCACGACAGCCATGGCGAGGGTCATGCGCGCCCGCGCGGTGCGGTGGAGGTCGTTGGCGGTGTCCTCGCAGCACGTGGTGCCGCTCGGTGACACACGGCCTGTTGACAGTCTCATGAAGCCCCCTCTTGTCACACGGTCCCCAAACGCCGTGATCTCTTTCGCCCGCGTCCAGAGCCGAAACGTCTCGAGCGCGCGCGTTCGAGATAGGAATATGAGCCGCCGGCACAAGTGACGACAGGGGCAAAAGGACTAGATGCCGGTGTCGCGAGTGGCGAATTGGGGCGGGATTGTCGGCCTCATCGCGCCGGGATGTGGTGTTAACACCCTGCTCACCGGTGTTAACACCACGACGTGCTCCCGGGGCGCCACGACAGGCACCTCCCCGGTGGTCCCGTGCGGTGGAGCAGGGGCTAACCCTTCGTCGCGTCAGCCACCAGTGCCCGCGCCGCGTCCACGTCCCCGGACCGCACCAGGTCGAGCAACGGGCCGTCGAGCAAGGCCGTCCAGTCGACCGAGTCGGTGGGCGCGCCGGCTCGCCGGAGCCGCTCGCGGCCCTCACCGAGAAGCTGCGCCAGCGTTCCGAGGTGCTCCGCGTACTCTGCCGCCAGCTTGTCCCGGAGCCAAGACGCCAACGCGGGGCTGAGGCCACCGGTCGACACCGACACGGTCACGTCGCCGTCGCGGTGCACGGCGGGGAGGATGAAGGAGCAGTTGGCCGGGTCGTCGGCACTGTTCACCCAGACGCCGGCGGCCTCGCCGTCGGCGAACGCGGCACCGTCGACGGCGGGTATGCCCGTGGCGGTCACGACGAGGCGGTAGGCGGACGCGTCACCTCGGCGGTACGGCCGTCGCTCGACGGCGTGGAGCGACGCCGTCAGCGCCTCCATGTCGTCGCTCAGCGACGGCGCGATCACGGTCACGGAGGCGCCGCATTCGAGCAGCCCGCGCACCTTGCGCGCGGCCACGGGACCCCCGCCGACCACCAGGCACGGGCGGTCCGAGACCTCCAGCAGGACAGGGTAGTAGGGCCGACGCGACCGTGCGGGCTCAGTCATGGAGTCGGGGCGGACCGACCATGCCCGCCGCGATGGTGGCGAACGTCTGCTCGTCAATCAGGACGAAGCTCCCGGTGATGCGATCGGCCTCGTAGTGGTCGACCGCCAGTGGCGTCGCCGTCCGCAGCTTCACGATGCCGATGTCGTTCTCACGGAGCTCGCCCGCCTCGGCGATGCGGAGCTTGTTGACGTCGAAGGTGCCCGTGACGCCCTCCACCACGACGGGCGTGACCCGCGTGGTGTGCTTTATTCGGAGGCGGTCGCCGACCCGCAGCGGGCTGTCCTTGAACCAGCACACGGTCGCCTCGAAGGTGTCGGTCACCTCGGGGGCGTCCACGGCGGCGGCGATGAGGTCACCCCGGGAGACGTCGAGATGGTCGGCCAGGCGAAGGGACACGGACAAGCCGACCTCGGCGCGCTGGAGTGGCCCGTCGGCGGTCTCGATGGCCCGGACGGAGGTGTGCGCACCCTGGGGCAGCACCACCACCGGGTCTCCGACCCGGAACGGCCCGCCGTTCACCATGCCGGCGTAGCTGCGGCCGCCGCCAGGCTGGCGCAGCACCCACTGCACCGGCAGCCGTGCCCCGCTGCCCCGGCTGGCGCCGTGCTGGGCGGCCCACCCGCCGGCCTGGGCCGACTCGAGGGCATCGAGCACGGTCGGGCCGTCGTACCACGGCGCAGCGTCCGAGCGGGTGACCACGTTGTCGCCATTGAGCGCGGAGATAGGGATGATCGTGCACGACGAGATCCCGAGCCGGTGGGCCAGCGCATCCATGTCGTCAGCGATCCGCTGGTAGGCGGACCGGTCCCAGCCGACGAGGTCCATCTTGTTGGCGCAGACGACGAGCTGGTCCACCCCCAGCAATGCTGCGATGCAGATGTGGCGCCGGGACTGTTCGCGCAATCCGGACGTGGCGTCCACGAGCACGAGCGCGAGGTCGGCCGTGGAGGCACCCGTGGCCATGTTGCGGGTGTACTGAATGTGCCCAGGGCAGTCGGCGATGACGAACTTGCGGTGGGGCGTCGCCGCGTACCGGTAGGCCACGTCGATCGTGATGCCCTGTTCCCGTTCGGCCCGCAGGCCGTCGGTGACGAAGGAGAGATCGACCTCACCGAGGCCGCGCCGTTCGGATGCAGTCTCAATGGCGGTGAGCTGATCGTCGAAGAGCTGTCGCGTGTCGAACAGCAACCGACCGATGAGGGTGCTCTTGCCGTCGTCCACCGATCCGATCGTGGCGAACCTGAGCAGGTCCATGGTGTCCGCGCCGAGCTCGGAGCCGCCGGCCGGCGGCGAGCCGGGCAACGTGGTCATAGGCCTAGAAGTACCCCTCGCGCTTGCGGTCTTCCATCGCCGTCTCCGAGAAGCGGTCGTCGGCCCGGGTCGCCCCCCGCTCGGAGACCCGCGACGCCGAGACCTCCCGGATGATCCCCTCCACCGTGCCCGCGTCGGAGCGCACGGCACCGGTGCAGGTGGCGTCGCCGACGGTGCGGAAGCGCACGGTCTCCGTGTGGACCTCCTCGCCGTGATTCGGGCTGACCCACTCGCTCAGAGCGAGCAGCATGCCGTCGCGCTCGACGACTTCCCGCTGGTGGGCGTAATAGATGGACGGCAGCTCGATGTTCTCCCGGTGGATGTACTGCCAGATGTCCAGCTCGGTCCAGTCCGACAGCGGGAACGCCCGCAGGTGTTCTCCCGGGCGCACGCTGCCCTGGTAGAGCTGCCACAACTCGGGCCGCTGGCGCTTGGGGTCCCACTGCCCGAAGGAATCGCGGAACGAGAGGACGCGCTCCTTGGCCCGGGCCTTGTCCTCGTCCCGTCGCGCCCCACCGAACGCGGCGTCGAACCCGTTGGCGTTGATGGCATCGAGCAGCGTCGTCGTCTGGAGGCGGTTGCGTGATGCCACCGGCCCGGGGTCGGGCACCCGCCCCTGGTCGATGGAGTCCTGTACCTTGGCGACGAGGAGCCGGGCCCCTTCGGCCTCGATCTGGGCATCCCGGTAGGCCAGAACCTCGGGGAAATTGTGGCCGGTGTCGACGTGGAGGACGGGGAAGGGGATCCGCCCCGGCTTGAAGGCCTTGGAGGCGAGATGGAGGAGGACCGCGGAGTCCTTGCCCCCGCTGAAGAGGAGGACCGGGCGCTCCGACTCGGCGGCCACCTCGCGGATGATGAAGATGGCCAGGGACTCGAGCAGGTCGAGATGGCCGAGGGGGTGCTCGACGGGCCTGACCAGGGCGGTGACCGACGCGCCGGCGCGATCCGTGACGGGGCGGTGCTGTGGGGAGCGGACGGCGGCGGTGTCCATGGGACCTCTCAAATCATGACCATTTTGGTCATGTATACTAAAGCCTGCATTCGGACGGGCGTCAAGCGCCGGGGCGGCCCCCGGAGACGGGCCGATCGGCTCGGGGAGAAGGTGAGGATCGGTGGCCGAGACCTATGTGAGCGACCAGCCGGTGGGCGACGAGGACCTCGCGGCCATCAGCGAGGGATTCGAGACCGCCCCCGCCAGTGCCGTCATACGATGGGCTGTCGAGACCTTCGGCGACTCCCTCGCCCTGGCCGCCTCGTTCGAGGACATCGTGCTCATCGATCTGGCCACCAGGCTCGCACCGGGCGTAGAGGTCGTCTTCCTCGACACCGAGGCGCACTTCCCCGAGACCCTCTCGTTCGTGGAGGACGTGCGGGCTCGCTACGGGCTGAACCTCACGATCACCAGGCCCGGGCCCGACGCTGCCGCCTTCCCGTGCGGGACGGAGCAGTGCTGCCGCTTCCGCAAGGTCGAGCCGTTGCGCCGTGCCCTCGCCGGGAAGCGCGCCTGGCTCACCTCGCTCAAGCGGACCGATGGTCCGACCCGGGCCGATGCGCCCATCGTGAGCTGGGACGCCTCCTTCGGGCTCGTCAAGGTGAACCCGCTGGTGACGTGGACGGACGACGACATCTCGTCGTACCTCGCCGACCACGGACTGCCGGTGCATCCGCTCGTCTCGCAGGGCTACCGCTCCATCGGCTGCGCCCCGACGACCCGGCCGGTGGCCGAGGGGGAGGATCCTCGTGCCGGCCGCTGGTCGGGCCTCGACAAGTCCGAGTGCGGTTTGCACGTCTAGTGCCGCGTGACCTCGACAACCCCTATGGGATGGAGTTCCGCGGCCGGCGTGACCGCGGCCTCAAGTTCGTCCGGCCCTACCGAAACATCGGCGAGCTCAACCCCACCGAGCAGCTGAAGCTGGCGCGCCATCCGTTCGAGGTGGCCCAGGCCGTCATCGACACCTACTCCAAGCAGGGACCAGACTCCATCGCCAAGGTGCCCGGAGAGGTGGAGCGCCTCAAATGGGTCGGGATGTACCCGCAGCGCCAGGGTGGTGACGCCTTCATGATGCGCATCAAGGTCCCTGGCGGTGTGATGACCGCCGCCCAGGTCCGCGAGATCGGTGTGGCGGCCGACGCCTTCGCCGAGGGACCCGACGACAGCCCGGTCTTCGGCAACCGCTATGCCGATCTCACCACCCGCCAGGACATTCAGCTGCACTGGATCCGCATCGCGGACGTGCCACGGATCTGGCAGCGCTTCTGGGATGTCGGGCTGACGACGGTGCAGGCGTGCGGGGACTCGGCCCGGAACGTCTGCTCCTGCCCGGTGTCGGGCATCGACCAGAAGGAAGTCGTCGAAGCGCTCCCGGTGGCACAGGCGATCTCGGCGTTCTTCACCGGCAATCGCGAGTACGCGAACCTGCCCCGCAAGTTCAAGATCGCGGTCACCGGCTGCACCGAGGACTGTGCCCGCGTCGAGATCAACGACATCGGCCTGTGGCCGGCCGAGCGCGACGACGGCTCCATCGGCTTCAACGTGCTCATCGGCGGCGGCCTCTCCGACGGCGAGCGGATGGCGTCCGACATCGACCTGTTCATCCGTCCGGACCAGGCGGTCGAGCTCAGCCGCGGCGTGGCCCAGGTCTTCGGCGAGCTGGGCAACCGGGAGAACCGCGGTCTGGCCCGCATGCGGTACCTCGCCCAGGAGCTGGGCCCGGAGGGCTTCCGTGCCGCGCTGGACGAGCGCACGAACTTCGTGCTGGAGCCCGCCGGGCGGGAGCTGACGACCGCCTTCCGAGGCGATCACGTCGGCGTCCACCCACAGAAGCAGCCCGGGCTCCACTACGTCGGCTGCTCCGTCCCGGTCGGCCGTATGCACGGACTGGAGCTCGTGGAGCTGGCGCGGCTGGCCGAGACCTACGGCGACGGCGGGGTCCGCATCGGCATCGACCAGAACTTCATCGTCTCCGGTGTGCCGGAGGACCGCCTCGACGACCTGCTGGCCGAGCCCCTGATGGAGACCTACTCCCCCTTTCCCGGGCCTTTCGAGCGCGGCGTCGTGGCCTGTACCGGCTCGGAGTTCTGCCGGTTCGCCGTGGTCGAGACCAAGGAGCGCGCCGTGAAGTGGGCCCGGGGCCTGGACGCGCGGCTGGCGGATGACGGCCGGGGCAGCGAGCGCGGCGACGCCGGGGTCATCCGCATGCACTTCTCGGGCTGTTCGGCGTCGTGTGCCCAGCCTCAGATCGCCGACATCGGGTTCCGAGGCGACATCGCCCACATCGACGAGCACATCGAAGAGGCGGTCGACATCGGCCTGGGCGGCTCGCTCGGGCCGGATGCAGCGTTCATCGACTGGCTCGCCGGCGCCGTGCCGGTCGATCGCGTTCCTGACGCCCTGCTGCGGATCGTCCGTCGCTATCAAGACGAACGCCGTCCGGGGGAGCCGTTCCACCTCTGGGCCCGGCGCAGGCCCGCGGACGAACTGCGATCGACGTTGGTCGGCGCGGCGGAGACGGTGACGCCGTGAAGCGGTACCGGATCCGGGAGCAGATGAACGGGATCGTCGAGCCTCCCGGCAAAGTGTGGTTCTGGGAGCTCGAGGCGGGTGTGATCCATGCCGACCGTTGCATCCAGTGCGGCACCTGCGTCGCCGTCTGCCCCTCGAACTCCATCGGCATCGACGAGGACACCGACCTCCCGGAGCTCGTGAAGATGTGCACCGGCTGCTCGCTCTGCTGGGACTTCTGCCCCCGTGGAGGACTCCGGTACGAGGCGTTGTGGCCGCCGTCGAGCGTCGGCTCCGACGAGGATGCCGAGGTCCTTGCCGCCCAGGTCCGCTCGGACTCCTCGGACACGTACTGGAAGATCAGTGGTGGACCGCCCGCCGACGGGCTCGGCGCCGTGGTGGACACCTTCGCCGTCCGGGCCTCGGCGGAGATCGACGACGTCCAGGACGGGGGTGCGGTCAGTGCACTGCTCATCGGGCTGCTGGCGGCAGGCGAGATCGACGGCGCCCTCGTGTCGAAGCCGAGCTCCGATCCCGACGAGCAGTGGAAGGGCGTCGCCACGATCGCGACGACGGCCGGCGAGGTCCGGGCCGCTTCCGGCAGTTTCTACAACCAGACGATGGCACTGGCCGAGCTGGACCTCTCGCGCTATTCGCTGCCCCCCAAGCCGCGTATCGCGGTGGTCGGGACTCCGTGCGAGGTGCAGGGGCTGCGAGCCATGCAGGCGCGGCGCTGGCCCACGGGCGTGCACCGGGTCGATGCGGTCGTCCTGACCATCGCCCTGATGTGCACGAAGAACTTCGACTACGAGGCATTGACGCTCAAGGAGCTCAGGGACAAGCGTGGCGTCGACCTTGACCGCGTGTCCAAGATGGACGTCATCCGTGGCCGCATGATCGTGGAGTACCGCGACGGCGAGCTGGCCGTCGACGAGCCGGTCAAGGACTTCCATGGCGCCGCGCTGAAGGGTTGCGACGAGTGCGCGGACTTTCTCGGACGGTCGGCGGACATCTCAGTTGGCAGCGTCGGCTCCATGAACGGGTGGACGAGTGTGATCATCCGGACAGAGCGCGGCCGCCTCGCGTTCCAGGCGGCCCGATCGAAGCTCGACGTACGCGGGATGGACGACCCGGCCGCCCTCCTCCGGCTCGACGCTCTCGACAAGAAGATCGCCGACCGCTCCCTCCAGCGCAAGCTCGATCCGGACGCGCCGCTCTTCATCGACTTCGAGGAGCACGTGCGCTCCTACGACGGCACGGACCGCCGGCCCGTGTTCATCCGCCATTGACCGCGGCCGCGGCGCCCGTGCTGCATGTCCCTGACGAGCCCACGGTGCGGGCCGAACATTGGCTGACCGCCGTCCTCGAGGGTGGTGAGCTCGAGCCGGTCCTGACCCAGGCCGACGGCATCGTGCCCTGGCTGTGGACGCGCTGGAGGGCACTGGCGTCGGCGGGTGTGGACGAGGAGGAGCTCGAACGCATCGTGCTGGGGTACCGGCGGGAGATCTGGCTGTGGCTGACGGGCGAGCGAACGTGGTCGCAGTGCTGCTCGGGTCTCATCGGCCGCATCAACCGGCGCATCGCCGATCCCGACCCCGCCGGAGCGTGACCGAGGGCGGTCGTCCCGCTCCTGCGGTGGAGTTGCGTGGCGTCACGGTCCGTCGCGAGGGTCTACCGGTGCTGGCCGAGGTCGACTGGCGTGTCGAGAGGCACGACCGCTGGGTCATCCTCGGCCCGAACGGTTCGGGCAAGACGACGCTGCTCCAGGTGGCCTCGGCCCGCCTGTGGCCCACGGCGGGGACGGTGGAGCTGCTCGGTGCCCGGCTCGGCCGCGTCGACGTGCGGACACTGCGCCCCCGCATCGCGCTGGTCAGCGGCGCGGTCACTCGGCAGCTCCGGGCAGACCTCCCCTCCCGCGACGTCGTGGTGAGCGGCCGGCACGCCGCGCTCGAGACGTGGTGGAACCGGTACGGGGACGAGGACTGGGAGAAGGCCGACCAGCTCCTGGCCAGAGGTGGGGTGCAGCAGATCGGGGACCGTCCGTTCGGGGTCATCTCCGAGGGGGAGCGCCAACAGGTCCTCCTGGCCCGGGCGCTGATGGGTGATCCCGAGCTCGTGCTCCTCGACGAGCCCTTCGCCGGCCTGGACCTGGGTGCGCGCGAGCGTCTGCTCGTGAGGCTCAGTGCCCTGGCGGAGGACCCGGCCAGCCCGCCCGTCATCCTCGTGACCCACCACTGCGAGGAGATCCCTCCGGGATTCACCCACGGGGGCCTGATGTCCCGTGGCCGTTTGCAGTCGGCAGGGTCGCTGGGCGACGCCATCACCTCGGCACGGGTGTCGGCGTGCTTCGGCGTGTCGGTGGAGGTCGGATGCACCGACGGTCGGTGGTGGAGCCGCACCGCCTGACCGACGCGCCGCGGGCCGGGGAGCAGGGCGGAAGGAAGGGCCTTGATTCGAAACGGCGACGGGGGTACAAACGAAGCCAAGCGGAGAAGTGCCGACGAGGTCGGCGCGGTGCATTTCCCCACCATCCACCATCTGGAAAAGGCCGTTCAATAGGCTTTTCAGCGGAGCGAAGGTAGGTCGTCGGGGAGTGACGATTTTGATCCTGCTGGTCCTCGTAGTTTTCCTATGGGTCGCGGTCCTGGCCCCGAGCGCCTGGCGGCGCTTCGGGGAGCGCCAGGGCGTGGGCTCCATTGACCATTTCCACCACCAGCTCCAGCTCCTGGAGCACGCCGGGCCCAAGACGGTCGCTCCGGCCTACCGGCTGCACACCGCGATGCCCGGCGGAGGTCAGACCGAACGACTGGCACCAACCGCCGACTCCTCCCGCCCCAAGCTCGTGCTGCTGCGGCCGACCGACGACGCTGACGCCGCCGACGTCGACGACGGCGACGGCGGCCACTACGAGAGGATCGGTGTCCTCGACCGGCCGGAACCGGCGTGCGTGCCCGAAGTCAATGCGGACCTGTCCGCTTTCCGGCGCGAGCAGGCCCGACGCCGCTGCACGACGCTGTTGCGTTGCCTCTGCGCTGTGGCCATCTCGACCGGGCTCATCGGGATGTGGCCCGGCATGCACATCGCCTGGGTCTTCACCGGCCTCTCGGGACTGGCCGCCCTCAGCCTGGTCGGGCTCATGGCCTATGCCAAGGAGCTCGAGGCCGAGCAGCGCCGCCGCCGCGCCCACGGAGGGTCGGCACGGGGCCCGGTCGGGGCCGGGGCACACGTCGACCGGGCAGTGGCCGGTTACCCGGGCGCCTGGGACGACGACGACGACGAGGAGCTCTGGGTCGCCGCACGCTGACGACGTCGCTGTCACGCCACCTGCGTCGACCGAAGGGACCGGGCCGCTCCGGGAGCGTCCCGGAGAGCCGACTATCCTGGGTGCTGCCGGGGGTGTAGCTCAGCTGGCAGAGCGCTACGTTCGCAATGTAGAGGCCGAGGGTTCGAGTCCCTTCACCTCCACCCGTCAAAGGTCCAGGTCAAGCCGAAGGAGCACTCCGAGATCTGGGCCTTCAATGCTTCCTACGCGAACCTGATTGAGAACTGATCGGCAACACGTCACGTTTCCCGTATCCGCTCGCTCATCACGCAAAATCGA
>Ga0182030_10007261_pt1 | contig 23161 bp, 29 predicted proteins | sample 812S3MmetaG_FD_121299 | JGI IMG/M metagenome (GOLD analysis project Ga0182030, IMG submission 121299) | Permafrost microbial communities from Stordalen Mire, Sweden - 812S3M metaG (Illumina Assembly) | ecosystem: Environmental > Terrestrial > Soil > Wetlands > Permafrost | place: Sweden...
AAAATATATATCTAGTCTTCTAATAAAGAATCTTAGATTCTAAAGATCTTTGTCTTTGATATAAGATACAAATAAGAAGATTTCTAATTAGCAAGATAAAAAATTTAAAAGATTTTAATAAAGTAATTTAATTAATTAGAATTAGTTAATTAAATAGCTTAAATATTAAAATAAAGTAATCTAATTAATTAGACTTTGTTAACCAAATATGTTAAAGTTATGTAATATTGTCATCTTTATTGTCTTTTTGTTTAGATATCTAGATAGATATAGATATAGATATAGATATAGATATAGATATATCTATCGAAGTCTAGGCGGGATAGTCTATTCCCCTGTTTATAAGATAGGTATTTTGCAAATACCATTTACGTGACCGGGTCTATTATTGAATTTTCTTAATGACAGCTATGCTGTAATAATATAATTGTGATGGCGAAGCTGATTTCTCTTTACAAACAAATACTACAGTATTAAAGCTAGATCTTAAAATATTTAACATCTGAATATTGAATACCAAATATTTTGATAAAGCGCCATTGCAATCTTGCAGTTCCATAAATCTCATAACCATCGAATCGACCGGCAATGAACAGTCTGAGGCTTGCTAAACAATCTAACTAGCCTCCAAAGTAAAACTTTGTTATATGCATTTTTATTTAACAACATCACAATCAGTCGTCGGAGCACTTTGTTTCCTTACGGAAAGTTGGATTAAAAAAAAAGGAGAAATAGAAAGGAAGTACGCAAAAGCCGTAATTATATATAAGTAAAAGATCAAATTAAAGGAGGAGCAAATTAAGTATACGTGACACACCATACAAGTAATTTGAAGACTGTATATAGAATATGAATGCAAGCAAGACGCCGACATCCCGGGTCCGTTCCATCAAATTTTTCCTACAGCTACTTTGCCAGGTTGAGGAACAAACACTAGGAAAGGGAGTTCTTTTGTAGGGCCAGAAATACAATAAATCGCAGTTTCTTTGATTTGAGGGATAGAAACGAAGTGAAAATGAAATCTCGAGGTAAGCAGCACTAACTGAAGAGCCTCACTGTCTATAACCCCCCCGCGCGGATCGAAAATTGAAAAGGAGGAAACCAAGAGATCGAGTTCTCAACATATACTATAAATAATTGGACACATTCCATATATTTCACATTACTTCATTATTGAACCCTCTACTTTTGCAGCGGCTGCCCCATCCCACCATATGTAATCATCTTCGTAACCTGATACTCCGATATACCGTACTTGCTTCCCTCTCTCCCAAATCCAGACTCCTTAACCCCACCAAATGGAGCTGCAGGATCACTGATTAATCCAGTATTGACACCCACCATACCAACTTCAAGAGCTTCAGCCACTCTAGTGACCCGTTGCAAGTCTCGCGAGAAGAAGTATCCTGCGAGTCCTACTTCCGCTGAGTTGGCAATCTTTATGACTTCCTCTTCGGTATCGAATTTGAAGAGGCCGGCAACGGGTCCAAATGTTTCCTCACTTGCAAGTTGCATATCGGTTGTCATGCCCGTGATGACAGTAGGTTGGAAGAAATTTGAACCAAGCTCAGGCATCTTTTGTCCACCTTGGATGACTTTTCCGCCCTTCTTCTCAGCATCTCGGACATGAGCATCAACCTTGGATACGGCACGGCCATGAATGAGAGGCCCGTGAGTGACGCCCTCCGTGTATCCACCACCAACTTTGAATTCGTTCACCTTTGCTGCGAACTTTTGCGCAAATGTATCGTAGATTCCAGATTGAATGAAAATTCGATTTGCGCAAACGCAGGTCTGACCAGATGATCTGAACTTACTTGCGATTGCTCCAGCTATAGCGACGTCGATATCAGCATCATCAAAAACGATGAATGGTGCGTTTCCTCCAAGTTCGAACGAAAGCTTCTTGAGAGTTGATGATGCTTGCTTCATGAGGAGTTTGCCAACCCCAGTAGAACCAGTGAAGGAGACTTTCTTGACGATTGGGGAGGTGGTAAGGAGCTCGCCAACTTCGGCTGTGTTCGTGAGAGCACTGATGACATTGACAACGCCCTTGGGTATTCCAGCTCGGTGTGCAAGCTCAGCGAGAGCAAGGGCTGTAAATGGCGTCTCCCCCGGAGACTTTGCTACAACTGTACAGCCAGCTGCTAATGCGGGACCAATCTTTCTTGTAATCATTGCGGCTGGGAAGTTCCATGGTGTAATGAGCCCACAAACTCCGACTGGTTCCTTAATTGTGATCACCCGATTCCCTGCTACTGAAGCTGGTATAGTATCTCCATAAATTCTTGGAGCCTCTTCACTAAACCATTCGAAGAAACTCGCTGCATACACTGCCTCTCCCTTGGCATCTGTTAAAGGCTTGCCATTCTCCCATGTTATGAGCTTCGCAATATCCTCACTATTCTCGACCTGCCAATTGAGTCAACATTTTGTCTTTTACCCTTGTCGTTTGTAGCCTACCATCAAATCGTACCATTTTCTTAACAACTTTGAGCGTTCACGGCCGGTCTTGGTTTTGAAGGAGGGGAAGGCGGCTGCGGCGGCATCGATCGCTTTTTGGGTATCTCCTTTGTCGAACTCGGGGGCAGTACCAATCAATTTGCCGGATGAGGGATCTGGAAGAACAAGATATTAGCACATGTCCAGTGATCTGCGAGCTATCCGTACCAGTAACTTCAAAAGTCTTGCCAGACTTTGCTCCAACCCACTCTCCATTGACGTATGCGACATTGAGCTTCAGCAAAGACTGGTCTTTGAGCTTTGGGACGCTATGTTGCATATTGGAAGCTTGTCTTATATATACAGAAGGTAAATTGAAGCTTTGGAATCGTGATCGTGAGACCGTTCGTGAGAAAGGAGCTGTTGATTTGAAGATGTTCATGACGAAAGGCGTGGAACGGTGCCGGTTTATAGTATTTTGATAGCGTCAAGATGAAAATGGCATTTAGAAGAAATACCTAGGTAAACTGGTCGGAAATAGCATTCTAGAACGAAGTAGGAAAGCCAATTGGTCCGGTAATAGGACGAAGAGGGATGTTTTGGAGCAAGGTGGGGTTTGTTGAACACAACGTCATTTGTTTGTAAGTACTAGTCCGGCAGCTTTTTGAATCTAACCCGAAATGGCATTTTCGGAATATATTGGGTCGTTTCGCTCGTTTCGCTCGGGGATTGAAATGCATGGTAAATACTAATACTCAGAACTGTCATCCCTCATCTTATACATCAAAGTCATCAGAACATCCTGATGTCTTTGATATGGCAAGGCGAGGAGAGAAAGCTTCCTGTAAAGGTTGCTTTTACTTCGGATACTGCATATAGCACTACGCTTAAGGATGTTCTGCTAAAACAGCCCACACGCATCATCTCAAAGAAAAGGGAAAAGAAGAATACCCCTTAACAATGCGATATTTCCTAGAAAATGTAAGGAGGGGATTTGTGCCAAGTAGCACTGACTTATAAAACACATCTGAAGTCGAACGCGTTGATGTGTGAATGCAGATGAGAGTCAATTCCCAGCGTTTGAGTCGAAACATCGTGTGTACTATACCTTCTTAGATGTGCTTGTAAGTCGTTATTGATAATGGTAGATCGCTGAATCCTCGAGTTGAGCTCGAAGATATAGCAGGCTGAGGGTTAGAGCACTACCACTTGTCAGCTCTGGTATACCATTGCCATGACATTCCTAAGCTATACATTTACCATTCTCAAACTCCTCCTATTGGAACAACCATCAAGGGGAAGTATCACTCACATGGTTCTCACGTGAACCGGTAACTGACGGGCGATATCCTCACCACTACCCCGCCTGCATACCCCGCCATATAAATTTATCCGTCCTGGTACAAGCTCGAGCGAGCTGCTGAAAAACCCCAGAAATCTGTTGAATAAATGTCAACTAATCAGCAACTGCCGGTCTTATTATGCTAAGTGATCTACAATTCTCCGAGATCTTGTTCCCGCCCCGGCATATAAAGTCCCTTTCTTTCCAGGTGAGGGAAATTTCCAGGCATTTCTTCATCAGAATCAAAAATCAAACATTCATTGTATCATGGCTCAATTACTGACGTTGGCCTTTCTCGCCCAATGTGTGGCGATTGCTCATGCAGCAGCAATTCAAGTTCCCGCAACACCAATCAACGCAAGCGCACCAATCCTAGACTCCTTCCTCAGTTACTCAATCGAATTCGCATACTTTCCTGACTACGCCGGTACCTAACCCCCTTCTGCATCCCACTTGCTACTCATAAATCACAGGAAATCTCTACTCACCAAACACATTCTCAAACAATCTACTCAACAACCTCGGAAATCTGACAGGCACCAAACCCTACATCCGAGTAGGAGGTAACACCCAAGATTACGCACTCTACAATGCGAGTCTTACCTATGCTCTCAACGGGACTATAATCCCATCACGATCACCTGATTACCCAACTGAGGTCTACATCGGTCCATCGTATTTCGAATCCTACCAAACATTGCCAGGCACGAAATTTACTCATGGGTTTAATCTCGGTCTAGGAGGTAGCACGACCGCTGGATGGGAGACCTTGCTTGAAACAGTCCCTTTGGCATGTAAGGCGCTACAAGGCAAGCTCTTATGGTGGGAATATGGGAATGAACCGGATCTTTACTCGACATCTGCTCAAGGTACCGTTAGACCATCATATTGGAACGAAAGTACATATGTGAGCGAATGGTTGAATGGGACCAGAGCAATCAAGAGCCAACTTACTAAGTATTGCCCTGATCTGATCTCAAATTCAACCTATGGATACATCGCGCCATCATTTGCGGGGGTGAATAACCATCTTAAATACGCGAAAACTTGGGCAGATGGATTAGATGACGATGGTGACATCAAACTCATCTCCTCACACAAGTACTTCCCCCCTCAAATAGCCCCCAAAAATCATCAGCTGAATTTCCTAGCTATATCAGCGGTGCTACCTCTCCCGGCGTAACCCTCCAAGGAACTCTAATGAACCACACCTCAACCCTGACCTCCGTCTCCATCCAACTTGCAGAACGCGACGCCTTAGCTTACACCGGCATCCCTTTCATCCTCGGAGAAACCAATTCCCTCTATAACGAGGGCAAACCGGGGCTCTCGAACTCGTTTGGCGCTGCTCTTTGTACGCTCTCCTTCTCCTTCTCCTTCCCCTTTCCCTCAAACCTTCTCCTCATCTTGACCCACAATCCTCCCCTCCATAAATCTCCCCACACCACTAATCCTACCAGGGAACATCGATTTCGCCTTATACAGTGCATCTCAAGGGATCAAACGCATCCACATGCACCAAGGCACCAACTACCGGTACGCGTCCTGGCAGCCCATCCAAACAGATCGTGCTACAATCGGGACCAAGTCACCGTATTACGGCAACATCGCCACCACAGCATTTCTAGGCCTCTCCTCCAATTCCGTACAAATCTTGAATCTGCCACTGGAGAACGCGGAAGAGGCAGCGTACGCTGCGTATGAAAATGGGGAACTGAAAAGAGTGTTGGTTGTGAATTTGCGAGAGTATAATTATACCATCACCAATGACACCACCAATGCTACGTCCCTGAACCCTGATCCAAGGCCTAGCACACTATATGAATTTCAGATTAGTGGTGCTGCAGGAGAGACGGGCGCCAAAGTGGGTGTGCAGAGATTACTCGCAAATGGCAGTGATGCAATTACGGGCATTACATGGGATGGATATAGTTACAACTGGGAACTGGATGAGGGGCGAGGTGTGAAGTTGGGAAATGTGAGTACCGGCGAGGTGGTGACGGGGAAGGCGGGGCTAGTGAGCGTGCAGGTAGCGGATTCGGAGGCTGTGATACTCACTTTAGGGGCGTGAGGAAGAGAACCGCAGAGAATCTGGCGTAGGAGACAGGATATGCGATGTAAAGAAAAGTTTTGATCGAATCACGTACCGTTATCCCATTTTACCTATACTCTCTAAAGTATTTCTTAGCACCTCCTTTCTCCCCCCTTCCCCCTTACTTCTTCTTGCACTTCCCTCAAGTCCTCGACACACACTCCCTCGGACCTTCTAACTCCCGTGATCCCACTCCTTCCTTAATAGGTATACACAAGTGTTCTTAATTCCCATCTAGCCGTCCCACCATTCCACCAACCCGCGTTCCACCCGTCCATACACAACATGAGGTCGTGTAACCCTATTCTGCAACCCTTAATACCCAACTGTTACCTTCATTACCTCATATTACCCGCATATGCCGTACCCAGTCCCAACATTCAGATGGATGCAGATCGGAGTGATCTCCGCTGTTGTGTTGCGTTCGGCTGCTTGGGCTGTGAGACATGAAATAGGTAGGACGACGTTGAAAATTGAAGGACATCCTTGTCAAGCTGATAGAATTCTTTTCCTTTTGAGAGTACTCAATCCTTCTTTAGGACACACTACCTAGATGCAAGAATCGACGTAATACCATCCATGGGGTGATTTTCATCGCAACATTTGCTCCTTCAGTTTGAAGGGAAGAAAGCTGTGGTTCATGCAATTTATCATTTTAATCAACCCATTAAATTACATCCCCCACCAACCCAAATCCATCCATGAGCGCAAAAGTAAACACACCGAAGAATAAATTTTTAGTAGCCCTCACCCTCAATATCCAATTTTCTCCCGCGCCACCACAACCATTCTTCCAACCTGCCACGCAATGTATCAATCTCAAGACTTAGTCTCGCCTCCACCTTCACCCAGTATAATTTTCTCGAGTTTGTCCCGTTCGCCAGATTCCGAAACCATACTCCTAAACGCGCCTCCCTTCTCCATCAACTCCCGAGGCGTACCAAACTCCACCACCTTCCCCTCGCCAAGCACCAAAATGCGATCAAAATCCACAATCGTACTCAATCGATGCGCAATAACCACCAACGTCGCATCGCCAAACTCCTCTCGAATACTCCTCTGAATCAGCACATCGGTCGCCATATCCACAGCGCTCGTTGCTTCATCTAACAGCATTATCTTGGGCCGGGAGACGATGGCGCGCGCAAGGCAGAGAAGTTGGCGCTGGCCTTGGGAGAGATTCAGGCCGCCTTCTGTTATCGGGGATGAGAGGGATGCGAAGGGGTTGGTGTTTTGATTAGAAGAGGGCGTGGAGGTACGGGATGGGGAGCTGGGGGTTGGGGAGGAGGAGGGTATGAGATGGACGCGCTCCAATGCGTCGCGGAGTTCAGAATCGGTGTGTTCGTCGAAGGCATCGAGATTACTCCTTACCGTTCCACTGAATAATACCGGATCTTGCGGGATGATAGCGAGTCGCGACCGTAAAGCCTGGAGTTTTATTTTGGAAATGTCGAGACCGTCAATATAGATCGAACCTTCACGGGCCTCTAAGAAACGGAAGATCGCGAGTGTGAGGGATGATTTCCCTGCTCCGGTGCGACCGACAACGCCGATGCGCTCGTTGCGTTGGGCAGTAAAGGTTAGGCCTTTGAGGACGGGTGGGAGATCTGGCGCGTAGCCTACGACTAGATCTTTGACTTCCAGGCGCCCCTCACTTGGCCAGGCTGCAGGTGGGTCCGCACCATCTAGGGATTCGGTAGGGAGGTTGGAATACTCAATAATTCGCTCAGCAGCGTTCATATCTAGTTCAAGATTTGTGTAATGCCGGATAGCCCATATCATAGTTTGGCCGTATTCGAGAGCGAAGGATAAGGCGAAGCCGGCCAAAGAAGCGTCGATGTTTGGGAGGACGATGATGAGGATTGCGACGATGGTGGCAAAGAAGCCGCCCACGAGGGACATGCGCCAGCCCATCCAGCGATTGAATGCCCAGAGGTGCCAAAAGGTGGTGCCGTGGTCGTCGATTTTGCGGAACATGCGTTCGATGTAAGCGTCTGTTTTCGAGAAGGCGCGGATGGTACCGACGCCTGTGAGAGCGCTGCCGAATTGCTCGAAGACGGGGGATTTGGCGATTGATTCGAGACGTTTGACTTCGCGGGCGCCTTGCATGTAGAGATAGGCTATGTAGATACATATCACGAAAAGAACGACTGATAGGAGTATTACCCAGGGAGAGACAAAAGCTCTGGAGAGCATTAGCGTTAGAATGAAGATAGGGGGTTGTTCCTTACCCTGCGATTATAACACCTATCATGCGGAACACATTGTGCCCTCCAAATGCAATGTCGCTAGAAAGTCTCGAATCCACAACGTTGAAGTCTGCAGTAAAGCGATTGAGAATCCTTCCCATAGGAACTGTATCCATCCATCGTAGAGGTGTGCGTAAGATGGTGAAGCTGAGTTTGTCAAAAAGCTGCCTAGAAGCACGAATTGATCCACAGAATATCCAGAAATATCGCCAGGTACCAAGTAGTGCAGAACAAATAGAAAAAGCCACGTATATGCCAAGATAGAAGGCGAGTCTGTCTTCGGCGTCAGGCGCGGAAGGAGTGGTTGCATTCGGGTTGGTTGTAAATGGAGAGAAGTTTTGGACTTGTAATGAGTAACTGAGTGTATGTGGAATGCCCGCAACAGCTGCTTCACCATCGCCAGTCCAGAGTTTGAGCCACCATGATCGACCTATGTTCTGTTAGTTGAGTAAAAGGGACTATTAAATAATTCTTACCGGTTGTAAGGACTTGGAGAATCGAAAATGAGAGAAAGGCAGCAGTCCAGAATGGCCAACCACCACTGTACTTCATATAATCCAGATAAATCCGAAACTTGACTCGGCCCTCCTCTCTCGTTTCCTCCTCCACAAACTTCTTTGCAGCTCTCTTTGAATCAATCTTTTTCAAGACCTCCCCGATCTCGTTCTCCGAAGAATCCTCCGAATTAACCATTGTAGGATCCTCATCTTCCTGTATCTCGGCTTCGCTTTCTTGATGATTTATTATCTTTTGCATCCTGCCAGATTCTTCCAACTCAGATACTAAGCCAGCATTTTCGACCGTTCCGTCTGCCAATTCGACGACATATTTGGTCTTTGGTCGGCAGAGTGCGACGTGATGGGTAACGAGAATACGTGTTCGGCCAAGGCCAAGCTCGCCGGTGAGCGCATTTTCGAATATGTATCGTCCGACATGGGCATCGACTGCGCTGAATATATCATCCAATACTAGTATACCCGCCCTTGAGTACAACGCGCGAGCAAATGTGACTCTCCATCGCTGACCTCCGCTTAAATTGATGCCATTAGCGCCAATCTCAGTGTTCTCATCGTCTGTGAGCATATCCAGATCCTTCCTCAAGGCGCATACTTCAATGACTCTGTTATATCGCTGATCGTCGTAAGGGAGGCCGAAAAGGATGTTGTCTTTAATACTCGCATTTTCGATCCAGGGAATCTGCGCAACAAAAGCAATTGCCGATGGGATTATCCAATTGTCCTTATTTGCTAAATGGTCCCGTCTGTCATAAGTATTAGGAGGACGGGGCACATTGATCTTTCCAGACAATAAATCCACTTCTCCAAGTATAGCGGCAAGCAATAAACTCTTTCCTGTGCCTGTCTTTCCGCTCACGACACTAAGCTCGTTCTTGGGAAACGAGATATCGACCCCACTAAGCACGTATTGATTGTCGCCCTCTTCCTTGTCATCATCAGACGGCCAGGCAAACGAGGCATTTTCGAAGGAGATATTCGGTGCATCGACGTTATTCACAGAGATCTCGGGAGCTGCGAGGTATTTTTCGATTCGGCCCAGAGAGATGAAGGCATCGATGAGATCGGTCGTGAGTTCTGGGATGACAGCCAAGGTAACTTCCAGATTGCCAAATACACCAATTGCTGTGAAGGCTACGGATGGGGTTAATTTCCCGTGGAGGATCGCGTAAACTGCAAGAGCTGTCGCAGCTAACAGAATAGGACTAGAGATCCAGCAGCTGCGACTTGTTTAGTGCGTATTGGAAGGAATATAGTGGGAAACTTACAGAAGCAAGAATGTATCTGCACTGCCATACGTTAATTTATGGTTCATTACTGAACAGAGGCAAAACTTACATATAAACAGCCCATTGCTCATCCAGCTCCTTCTTACGAACATGTCCAATTTTCTCGTGCCAATTCTGTTCAAGAGCTGAAAACTTGATTTGTCGAATCCCTATGCTTATGAGCCTATAAATCCACGGTCCTCGTAGTCTCTAAACTCACCTTGAAGAGCTTCGGTTACCACCATCATCTTATTATCTCGGACTTTCATAAGCCTGTCTTGAGCATTTGAGTAGCGTTTGCTGAAGTGAATGTTGACAGGAATGGTAAGAGCCATAGCCAAGAATCCCACAAGAAGAGCTTGCCAGCCAATAATGCTTATTAAAAACACGAAAGATACAACAAGCTTAAAAATACTGCCCGGAAAATAGTAGTTGAAGGAACAGAAATCGGCAATTCGCTTTCCATCAACTGCTATAAGGTTAATAGTGGACTGTTTACCCTTCAGTTCATTCTCTGGTTCATCGTCTTCGTCGAGCTCCGGTTTATCCTTGGCAGATGAATCCCCTTGCGCTATGGTCGAAACATCAGGACCATCCCCCGCATCACTCGCCTCGCTTCTTGAATTGGTGGCCCCTTTGACGTCTTTACGTCTCAAGGATTTCTGAAATACGAGTGCCGATAATTGATTTCGGATTGGAATAGCGAGTTCGGCCCAGGAAAGCCAGAAAAGCCATGACTCGATCCAGGAAGATCCAATAGTGGCAACAGTCATGATGAAAACCCAAACCCATGCTTCTTTGCTCACGGGCTGTCCGGGAATGCGCTGCTCCAGAATCCGGAGGAGATGGAAATTAACAAATTGCGGGGCGAAATTGCCAAAAGCCTGGAGAAGCGTCAAAATCCACTGGATGATGAAGGGCCATTTGTGGTGAAGAACAACTTCAATCCAAAGTCTTCGCGGATGCTCTTCCTCTGCCCATGCTTCACTAAGATCTCTAGACCGAGTGTGGTGGTCCATTTTCGTCAAGTCCTCGATATTGAGCCGCTTTTTCTTGTGCGCCAGATTCAAGAGGTCTGAGACCCAAGCGAAACTGTACCGATCCAGAGCTGATACCGTATACATTCCATCCACAGGTGCTCCATCTTTGAAGATATCTGGTCGGCGACGTAGCGAAAGACCAGAGAATGCGCAGAATAGGGTAAGTACTAGTTGTAATATCCGAAAGACAGTGTCTTCAGGAGGTCCTAGACCGCCTATATCTGGATCTCTCAGGAGCAGTCCATCTTGGAACAGAATAACTACAAGTAGGCACGCACAAGATACCATGACGTAGATACCAAGGGTGTAACTTTTTGTCGTTTCTCGAACGAGGACGCCCACAACCTGAACGGCGATAAGACCCTGCACATTGTTAGCAGAAAATTGGCCAAATCTTCAGCGTACAAACCCATTGAGCAAAGTTGATCCAATTCTCAATATACATAGGATCTTGATCGTAATTTACTGTACCCAGAACAGCTAATCCAATTGCTGTGAGGAGGCCTAGAATCGTGAAAATCGCGAGAAGAATCTTCGGGATGGTGGTCGAGTACTTCGCGGTCGATTCCTCTGTAGCAATTCCATCCTTGTCCTCGTAAATCCTTGATTTTGGTTTTGGTTCTCGAAAATGAGCTACAAATTGTTTCAAGGCGGGCAAAGTCAGAAGAAAGACCAGAACGAGCCCTACGGACCCCACAGCTAGGGTTCTCGAATCGAATCCGAGCATTTTGATTTTCTTAAAGCTGTTGGGGAAGGAATTGAGAAGTGTCAGTCATTCTTAGATTGGCAGGAGGACTTGGGAAGAGAGGAGATGGACTGAGAGACTTTCTGCAGTGGCAAGAAGCAATTTCAAATCTAGCCGCGTCGAAACAGACACGGTATTGTCAGAGTTCTTGGTAGCACAAGTACAACTTGAGTCATCGAAAAGAGATTGTCCTGAGTCACTTCGGTCAATATTATCCGGTGGATGTACTTTTGGAAGACTCAAGTTGGTCGCACAAGAGACGAATTTTGTAGGTGGGGGTTTCGACGGTGAATACCTAGGTACGAGTAGTCAAGTGTGACTAAGCGAGTGAGAAAACACCGGTCTCCAACCAACAAAAGACTCATTATTATGTCTCCGCCTTTTCATGCAATGCTTGCTGAACGTATAACTGATATTGATTTTTTTGAATTCCGATGCTGCGCAGCCGCAAATAAAAAGAAAGCCAATTCTACGTATGAGAATCTATTCCATCTCATCTATACTTTAGAGAGATTGGCATTCTTCATGGAACTTACTTTCTGAACGAATCAATGTTGAATCCATCAGAAGCGGGTGGCCGTAAGTAAGTTTCGGTGAAGATTGCGGTGCGATTATGACAATGCTTATGCTGGACTTCCTGCATTAATTAAATTGATTGCATAAATTGCATAAATCGTTCAGGTTTTATGGGCGAAGGTGCCGCTCGACTCATCTGATGCTTTTGGGCGGTGAGAAAAAACAAGCGGTGGCTGCATCGTCGTGATGAACCGTCTGCCTTCTGCAGCAGAGAGCAGAGTCATCAATTGAAGAAAAAAAAACCCTTATTTTAGGACCTGAGGACTTGTACAAGTATCATCTACTAGTATCCGCTTGGATCCATAATTCCTCTTCCTACTAATAAATCGTAAGCCGCAAGCAATACGTAAAGAGATTGGGGACGACGGGATTAGATCCACGTATAAGGCTGTTTGCGGGCTTCCTGGGATTGGGTATGTCCTGCCACTGCCACCACTCGTGAACATGCTTCGTGCCGTATCAGGCCAGGACAGGATGCTCGCGTACGAAGGGCTGTAGTTCTTTGCCCTTTTCCAACGGGCTCAGCCTCGTTCTCTCACTGCGGATGACAGTGCCGCGAAGGCTATTGTATCTATTCAGAGAACGGCGGGTTATCGAATACTAGTACTAAGGTAAGCTGAAGTGGAGAAAGATGACATTCTGCTACGGCGAAGTACTGATGGATGTGGATGTGGATGTCTTCGGTAGATACCGCACAAAGTAGGTGACTTTGAGCCTGGATATCGAGGATGGTGTCTTGATCCTGTAGAGGGATGGTCCCGTGAAATTCAATTCAAATGCAATTGAATTGAACGTCGAAAATGGATGCTTTAATGATAGCAATAATAAGTTGATAGGAAAAACAAATAGAATTATATTAAAGAATTAGAATCACAACCCGAGCCAGAATTGAAACTTTGTTCCCTCATAATTGCTTTTGCCCGCTTCCCTCCAAATGTTCTGACTTGTTTCGCAAAAGGCTATCATTACCCGCGCTACCATTGGTCGACGCGCGACGAGAGAGAGACCTTGACCATGAGCTCTGCTCTTGAAATGCGGCTTTCTCCCCCCCTTCCAATTGAACAAACCACCCTCAATCACTCCTCCTTCACGCAATACTTCCTTCTTCAAAAACAAAACGCCAGCGAATTCATCCCACAATTTCCTTCATTTGTGCTGTTGTCCAGCTATCATATCGACATCAAGCATCAAGCATCAAGCATCAAACGAACTCCACGTCTAATCCCTGACCTGACCTGCATCCCTTCAAACACCCAGAGAACTTAATAACTTAATAACTGAGGCCCCGATCCGCCTCCCTTTCTCCTCAACACTTACCACGCCCTTCGAGGTGTACACAAGCGGACAGGTTTCGAATTGTCCTGCACAAATATCAGCGCTGCTGCGACTGCCGGATCCTGCATCAGCGCCTATCACCCTCTCATCCGGCACAATGAAGAGCGTTCCCTTGATAATCAACTGGCACGACTCCAATGCCCCAATCTACTCTGCAGATTTCCAGAGGGGAGAGAAGGGAAGATTGGCAACGGGAGGAGGAGATAATAATGTCAGGGTAGGATGCCTTCCCCGCTCGAACTTCGGAACCACGCTGACAGCTTCAAATAGCTTTGGAGATTAGACTCCGACGGAGAAGATCGTAAAATCGACTACCTCGCAACCTTAGCAAAGCACAATCAAGCTGTCAACGTTGTCCGATGGGCTCCTCGAGGTAGGATGTTCGAATTCAAATTCGTGGTCCCTTTTTTTAATCTACAACAGGAGACACATTGGCATCTGCTGGCGATGACGGAACTGTAATACTTTGGGTGCTTGATGAGGGAAAGACTGCAACGCCTGCATTTGGAGGAGATGGGCTGGAAGACAAGGAGGTATGGAGGGCCAAACACATGTGCCGTTCTGCTGGTGCCGAGATTTATGATCTGGCTTGGTCTCCGGATGCCGTCTACTTCATCATTGGGAGCATGGACAATGTTGCAAGGATATACAATGCTCAGACTGGTATTTCTCTAAATTCGGTTTAAGGAAGCACACCTAACATTTGCAGGCCAACTCGTTCGTCAGATTGCTGAGCATCAACACTATGTTCAGGGTGTAACCTGGGATCCTCTGAACGAATACATTGCAACCCAATCCTCCGATCGATCCGTACACATTTATACACTTCGAACAAAGGATGGGCAATTTACTCTGGATAATCGAGAGGATCCTCGGAGGGTTGGCATGAACATGAAGATGGACTTACCCGGACGAAGAATCTCCTCGAACAGCCCAGCACCTCCCGACATGGGTTTTCGGTCACAGTTTCAAGCCGACCATCCAAGCAACGCCATAGGATCGCCAGTGCCTTCTTGCCCTGGTACTCCAACTTCATTGGCATTGCCAATGAATCCTCCCAGTGTTGTCACTCATAGCAGAAGATCATCATTTGGAGCTGCCTCGCCAGCCATGTCAATGCGTCGATCAGCTTCTCCAGCACCATCACTGCCTCTACCGGCCGTGATGCCAATGGAAGCTTCCCCCAAGCCTTACACCGGACTCGGGGTCAAAAACGCCAACATTTACGCTAATGACACTCTCAAATCGTTCTTCCGTCGATTGACTTTCACACCCGATGGCAGTCTTCTGTTCACCCCTGCTGGCCAATACCAAACACAACATAAGGGATTGGACGAATCAACAAAAACTATGTATGAAGTTATCAATACGGTTTATATTTACACTAGAGGCGGCATCAATAAACCTCCTATAGCTCATCTGCCGGGACACAAGAAGCCATCCGTGGCGGTCAAATGCTCGCCGATCTACTATACTCCGCGGAAGTCCAGTTCACAAACCAAGCACATCACTATTGATACATCATCTGGTGACACCATGGCTGCGTTACCAGATCCGGTTGTTCCCAAGTCCCCTTCACATGTTATGGAACCACCTCCATTGGTACCGCATCACGACTCAACTGTTCCTCCTTCGCCCAAGACAAAGTCGCTGGAAGTAGATGCATCGACACCAGGACCTAGTATGGCATTCTCACTACCCTACCGTATGATCTATGCCGTTGCTACAGAGGACTCGGTCCTGTTATATGATACTCAACAGCAGACACCCCTTTGTATTGTCAGCAACTTGCACTGTGCGACGTTCACCGATTTGACTTGGTATATTAAATCATCTCTCGGTCAAGACCGCTGCTAACCTGTCATTAGGGCGAATGATGGTCTCACGTTACTCATGACTTCATCCGACGGTTTCTGCTCCACATTGACCTTTGCCGCCGGCGAGCTTGGTCAAGTATATCATGGTGATGTCCCCACAGCCAAGCATCCTACACTAAGCAGCACCGCTGCCTCTTCTTCTCAAAATACACCAATGGCAACTCCGACTTCTACTTTCGCCCCACCATCACCATTCCGAGGATCTAATCATCATCGTTCCTCGTCAAGCTACTCTATCGCGCCATCTCCCCCACCACAACCAGTCCCAACAATGCGACCTTCATCCCCCACGCGGTCTAATTCTACCTCCTCCATCGCAACCCAGGCTTCATACGCTACTCCTTCTGCTGGGACTATAATCAGTAATCCAACCCTCATGGCTGGTACATTACCTGGCGTTGTAGCAGGCACAACAGGACTAGGTTTCATATCTAGCGTACCAATGTCCACACCCCCACAAACGCCTCGAAGTACCACCAGCAGCGTCAGCGGTGTAAAGCGTGATCACAGCGAGAGCGAAAAGGAAGATGGAGGTAACGAGAAGAAAAAGCGGAGAATAGCTCCTACATTGGTCGGAGGTGACCAGACTGTACCTGGTCCTTAGACAACGGCTTTCCTTTCATGCCTTTCTTGTATCAAATCATGGCGTTAAGGAAGTCGAAAATACACAAGGAAGATTGGCAGGTATTGGGATCATGAGCGCATTAGCGGGACTGGCGTTTCTAGGTGTGTTTTTTCTATGCGGTAGCAAAGCTAGCTCGCTGGCTCACAGAGTTTTGGATATGATATGATTAGCTAGCTGGGATATGGTCCCTTAGATGGTGGCATAAATGTGTTATACATTGTGTATGTTATACCTGTATCCTTCTTTAGATACAAGAAGAGATCATGATTACGAATATGTTTGTGGTGAAACGATTCCCATGGCACTGAGAACCATCCTAATTGCACTTGCATTTAGCATTTGTGAAGACATCCTTTCCTGATAAGAACTCTCTTTTGACTCTTCAAAGGCAAGTCGCCTTATTCTAATAAATGATCGCAGTCTCATCCTTCCCCGTCTTCGGAGGAAAAGGCAGAGTCATCACATTTGTCATTATCGTCAATCATCTATCTCATCATCATCTGCATCTGCATCAGCAATTCAAATACACACCAACTCATCCCCTACCACAAAACACAACACCGTGGGAATACGATACCTTTCAGAACCCACTCTTTTGAAGAAATATTACTTTGGCAGACACAATGTGCATATGGCACCGAATATACAACACACGTGGTAATTAGCAAGATTGGTAATTTCTTCTATATAGCTATGCTAGATTGTTAACAACATACTACAATTCTGCCTTTTTGCAGGCTTTGCAAGCACTTATAGGGCCTTATAGCGTATTTACAGGGCTTATCCACTGAAGTGCGGAGATTCATGACCGGGACCTCTGTAGATGTGTGGTGTGGGCGGAGAATCGGATCAGGGTGGAGAGGTCGATGCTAGATGGTGCGCTAATCAAGAGGGTTATTTCATAGGGTGGAAGATGGGGGATGAGGGTGTTAGAGCTGTAGAAAGTGACGAGTGAGACCGTTGTGTGATGGTAGGGCGAAGGAGGCGGGATACTTAGGTGCTGATGGATACAGATATGTTTCATGCGTGATTGAGCCTGGAGAATTGTTCACGCTTTGTGCGTTTCCCGTCTCAGAATACCTAGATTTTGTCCTTGATGGGTGTACGGATATTTCGGTCATGATACGTGAGTAGCCCTTTAAAACGCTATAAATGCCCTGTATTTGACACGCCTTGTAGGTAGCAGATTACTCAAATCGCGAAATGTGATGAGGCAATAATACGGCCTCTCAAATGGTTTGATTAAGTAGTACATACATGTACGCTATTATGCGAAGTTCCATTTATTTAGAATGGCGACCAAAAACTCCGTATTTGAAGACATTCTTTATTTCTCTACTCAGCCTTGGGATCATATCCTACCTGAGGCAAAGACATGGCTTGTTTATAAGCAAAACCCTGTTTTGATACTATTTCCAATGCGTTCTCCCTCTTCCTTGCACAGGGAAGTCCGGAGGAATATACACAGGGTATCTCGATTTGGTGGTTTGTCAGCAAGGACTGCCTCCTGAGCTCAAACGCCGTCTCCGCATTGTAGGCTAAGCAAAAGCAGAAGAAAACTAAGCCATCCCAGGAATATCTATCAGGAGGAAGCTTGGCGACTTTTCCTTCCTTCCAACAGGGCCCCGCTGCTAAGCCCCGAGCAGATGTCTTGCAACAAATACAAAAACCTAGTACTGAACATTAAGGAGGGTTGCTACAGACGAGAATACGTTTTGGAAATACATTTTCATTCTTTCGAAAGCAATTCTTGAACGAAGTTTACTTCGAAGGTCTAGCAACAGAAGCTGTCGCTGGGCTTTCGTCGTCAGATTTGGACAGCGCACGTCTGAATAAATTGAATTAATTGGCTCCTGTATCTTACTAAGACCGTGAGCGGCGCAAACCTTATTTATAGGCTTCACCCCTCTTTTTTCTTCCTCCTAATCCTCATTCGCATTCGTTCGTCCCGCTTACATTTTAATAGGCCCGCTTGTGCTCTGCCACAGTACCTAGTGCTGGGATTCTCAAGTACTACGTTAGTCTTGAGGCTGTACAAGTCGTGGGATTACTCGGGCAATGCCACTCACTCCTCCATCCCAAGGCCTGTGTGTTTCTAAGGAAGCAGTCTTGCCAACAGGGTATTCTTGATTTAGAACAGGATTCCAGGGCAGAAGTTTCAAGGTGTATAAGAACCACTGCTTATCGTGAGTCTTCAGTTAGATATTTCTCTGTATTCACATCTTGAATCTAAGATTACATAGCACGTTCTTAATCAACATGTTTATTTCTTTCTTTCTGTTTGTTCTTGTACTGTCTTCGGCCATTATGGCAGCTCCTGGAAAAGTCGGCCTCAAGCCTGAAGCCACTGGAGCTTCTAAAGCCACAGTATTTACTACAACAAAAATCGTGGATTGTACATATCGATCAGGCGTTGAACCGGAGAAGGGGATTATTCATCGTAACGCGGATGTCTTTCTGATTGTTCTACGGGACAAGAAGTGGAATCCCATCCCAAACCCATGGCAAGAGCCAGATTGGATGCTTTTGCAGTCAACTTTCGATCCCATAGTCAAGAAAAATAAGTACGAATATTCATTGCAACATACTCTAGTGTATAGTCTCAGCTTGAACAATAACGGGCAGAAAGGCACTCGAATTTCTGAAGTGGACGAAGGATTGACTCGACTCAACCAGGACAAGGAAGTGAAATGTGTCCCAGCCCGAGAACCGCCCAAGGACGCGCTAGTCACCTGTGAGATAGTATCGACGTCAACGGTAAAGAATCCAATAGAATTACAGGACGTCATATACAAGATCGTCATTAAACCCGCCCCCAAACCCTCCATAGCCGGGGCTGATAAAGGTTTGGGTGATAGCAAAGAAACTCCAAAGTTCACTGAAGATGAATGGAAATACTTGCGATACCGTATTGAAACTGCAGTGCAAATGAAGGGCCAGAAGATGGGTGGTAGTCTAAACCCCGATTTATCCCAATACAAGACTGTAGCAATGGGGTACGGAAAGGAGATGAAAAAGAAGCACGATGAATTAACGGAGGCTTATGAAAGTGAGAGGAAGCAGCCTTGGCAATGGACGGCTGATGAAAACATATTTATTTCCGAGGATGGTCTTGAGAGGCTGGAAATGGAACTCGAAGAGATTTTCAGTGAAAAGATAAAATGCGAGAACAGCGCTGAGGAGCCTAAATCACCATCAGCTGCCTAGGCCAGGATAAATAACATGGATAAACTTCTCACCATACTTGTACTGCTAGTAGATTAATAAATATAAGGTAGATATGGATAAGAAAAAGCACTCCAATCTTATCGCTGGGATACATGGGGACCTGGACTGTGTATCGTGTTATCCTATATTTATTGTCATAGCTATCGTTGACTTCACCTACCTATTTTTGCATCACACTGCCAACGCCAATAAATGCTCCAAAGCAACTGCATGTCCCAGAACAAGTATACCTATGCATAAAAAGACTTCGCTTCGTCCCTGAATTGGGTAGTGACATCACTTGTGCAATTCAGGCAAGCTCTCGCGACCAAACGAAGAGGATGTCGCGAGGTCACGTGCATCTCACAAATAGCATTTTCAATATCGCGTTAAACCCATAAATACAATAAGCAACCAAAAATATGAACAGGTAGAATCGAAGATAGCAATATGAAATATGTGCGAGAACGACGCGACTTCCTCAAGCAGTGTCCAACCAAATAACTCGAGCAACGCCAAAAAATGCATGATAATTGCAAACCAAAGCTACTGGCATTGGCACCACCAGATGCCAGAGCACACGCAACTGTACGGCGAGGCACAAGTCGTCGATCCCGTATATCCAGAGCCTCCACATTGACCCCACTGGTTTACAACGCCTGTGTTCGTTGGCGACGAGCCCGTCGTAGTCGCTGTCGAAGAAGTTGTTAGCGACGTTGTCACAGTAGTCATCGTAGTTCCTACACTTGAAGTGGTGGAAGCCGCTTGTCCCAAGTCACTAGTCACGCCATCCAAGAATCCAGAGTTCGCCCACACTTGACTCATATCCCAGATCATGACGCCGTCGAAGCTGGAAAAGCTCTTGCTGAATGCGATGACGGGAGCGAGCGCGCTGGGAGTCTCGTATCCGGATCCGGCGGCGCCGGTGTTACCGGGTATCCCAAGCATGACCTTGACGTTGGGGTTCAAGCTGACAGTCTTCGCCCAGTTATCCCAAGTGTTGAAGTTGAAGTTGTTTTGGGTGCTAGTTCCAGCGGTGTAAGACTGTACGCCACAGTAGTTGTTGTAGAACTGAACCCAGACGATATCGAAATAGACGGCTCCAGCAAGCATGGGACCATCGGCAGCATCGGGATAAGGGCATTGAGGAGCGGCTGTTAAAAGCCAAGTCTTGGATGTGTTAGCATCCATGAGACTGCGGAGCTGGTTTCCAAAGGCAGGCATATTTGAGACCGTGGATTCGAAATCAAAGTCGAATCCATCAACTACTGATTGTCCGAATGGACGTGGTGCAGAGGAACTGGATGAATAAGGGCCAAAGATTGACCAGATATTGTTTGCAGCAGCAACAGCGTCAGCTGAGCTGCTGAAACCTCCCTCAGTGTAGGTGGCTCCTCCAATGGAGAGAAGGATTGTCTTTCCGTATGTGCTCTGGCATTCTGCGATGTCCGCCCTTAAGGGAGTACTTAGTATTGCTTGATCGTTTCTAAAATGATTTTTAGACTTACTCTAATTCAGAGCAGTAGAAGAGGTTCGAGCCTGAAATGGCAGTGCAACCATTGCCTTGATTCGCAAAGTTGAGTGAGGGATTGGAGATTGTGGTAAGAAATGCAAGGGGTATGATCTGGTGCCATAGGGTCAGCTGCCATAGGCGACGAAGATTATCTGTCACTCTCGGCTTACATCAAGTTCCGTATCTATGTTTTGTTAGATGCCATTTCTTGATATCACAAGAAAGATTCATTTCAGGATTGGGAGAGGCACTCACTAGAACAATAGTAAGATAGCCGCTGTTGAGCAAGGTTGCCGGTGCCTTGTCCGTAGCTATTTTGGCCCCAGTAGATAGCAACATTACTCGTAGAGGATGGATTGTACCCGGCCAAGGCGGGTGGAATAGAGACCAGCAAGCTCACGAAGGAGCTTATAGCAAGAATAGAAGGCATGTTAAAGGAGCGTAGGGTGGATAATATAATCAGAAAGGAAAGTCTTGAAGAAGAAAGGAGTGTGAAGAAGGCTTGCTCTGTAGATTTTCAGTAAGATCCCGTCAAGTCTTTATATACCAAAGACATCTGACTAGATCCGGAGATGAATGTAGCTCCAGAAGGAAGGAACCATGAACAGAACGAGAGCAGACCGTCCAGTCGATGACTTGCATCGTGCCTAGAAGTGATCGCGGCTTCATTCCCCCTGAATGGAACGTCCCATCCTTGCACTTGGGCGGTGGGACGGCTTTGATATAGATGCCGCTGGACTCCCATGAAAAAATAAACTAAGCATACATGCTCAGATAGACATCAATCTAATGGTACAGCGTAAAGTCCACAATCTCCCCATGTGACCAGGGGGAGGCACGGCCCATCCCCAATGTCCGGACACCAGACGCAAGAACCAATAAAAGTGATCAAACGTGCGAAACATTTCTTGGGAATCTGTCAGGGCTGCCAAGGTAACGGGACACCTCCAATTTGTTCTGGCCATCTTACGCACCGTTCATCCGATATGGACGATCAAATGGACCCCACGTCAAGATTAGGCAGTTGACAAGCGAAACTAAGTCATGATGCAACACACCTGCAGAGATCTTCCCCCTATGCAAGCACTTAGATATCGAGATGTTGGAGGGAGACTCGTCGCGTCGCGTGGTAACGTCGCGTGGCGTTGAAATGAGACGGGTGATCACCGGGGTTATTGAAACATTACCCCTACGCCACAGCCAGTCAGATGCCGATGCCCGGAGAACTACGCCAGGATCTAAGATTGAGCGGCTGGCCCTGGAGGATAGCCCTGAAATGGAGTTCTTAAAATCATCGACAAGAAAGCTTGTTGCAACGTTACTTTGCCGTTGGTCAAACCTTCCTAGGACGTTGTTGAATAGGGGTCCTGCCGAACTAGACTATGCTAAATTAGGCTCGGCCGTCTATTCATATTGGTGAAAACTGGCGATGATCAAAATATTTACCTCTATCACAATGAGAGGGGGCGCGATAAGAATTCAGAGACTAATACAGTTAGCAAGTGGTCGTGGGAACAGGATGGAGAAGTAAGCAGTTCTTTTGCCAACGGCTTAAAGGTACCTCGGCTTTTGGACTATGTCGCGAGTCCATTTTAGACACATACCCCTATTTGGGAAACAGATTTGGCCTTCCTATCCGAACTCCTATAACACTTAATATTGCCTTGGAAAACTAGAAGGAAGTTCGTGTTGTCAACAAGCTTGAAGGCTTGATAACTCCAGTTGATGATGAAATCATCATTTGATATAGCAAAAGGGAAGATTAGCATAAAGTGCATTTGGCGTGGAGAGATTAGTTGCAGAGCCAACCGCTGGGAGGAGGTTATCTCAGATAACTTGAAGTCTTCTGCGTACTGATTTGCCAGCTCTTCCGGGTTGCTGCAAATTTGAGAGCCCACTTGTTGAAGGCAATGCCTCCCTTTATATAAGCAGCCTCAGCTCTCACGCTTTGAGATTGGTCAAATATGTACGCTTTTGTGATATCCCATAAAAGAGCCAAATTTGCCTCAACACCACGCTAGATCTCTTCTAGAAACTTCCACAGAGAATATCCCTCCGTCATACTACCTATGCCGAGTCTGCAAAACATATATGTTTTTCATTCCCCTTCATCTACTTCTATCCTTTCATTTTCACTAAGACTCCCGTTGGTAATAACGACCAAACGGCCAATTGAGAATTTAAATATTTTGAATTGAGAGTTCGGAATTTAAGAATTTAGAAATATAGACTTGAAAATTAAAATTATGTTATCTAATTATTAATTAAATATATAAATAAAAATAAAAATAGTATTATAATCTTTATATATATTTGTATAAACTATAAACAATAA
>Ga0182030_10007262_pt1 | contig 23158 bp, 17 predicted proteins | sample 812S3MmetaG_FD_121299 | JGI IMG/M metagenome (GOLD analysis project Ga0182030, IMG submission 121299) | Permafrost microbial communities from Stordalen Mire, Sweden - 812S3M metaG (Illumina Assembly) | ecosystem: Environmental > Terrestrial > Soil > Wetlands > Permafrost | place: Sweden...
CCAAACTGTATGAACTCAGAGCTGTATCAGGTGAAGGGTTCAGAATCGAAGATGCTGCCGGTGTAGCAACAGAAAACTGTCTCAGCGAAGGGGTTCACTCTAAAACACTGTGGGGATTTTTGTGGGTAGACTGGTTAAAAATAATGGGTAATTGTGGGTAGTACCCACAGTCTCTCTGGCTTGGATTGCTCTTATATGTCTATGAAACTAAGCAATATTGAGCGACAGCGAGCAACGCTGAAATGGGCAAACGTCTAGCTGTTAACCGAAGGGTTGTAGGTTCGAGTCCTACCTGAGGAGCCAATAAATCTTAGGATCAACCAGATAATAATCACTTCATTTCGAGGTTTATCGAAGTGTGGTCCATCTAGGCCCAACTTGATCCAATTCAATACTGAAGAGCATTTGTTGTCAGACGCGAGTTCATCTACAACTGCCTTTGTTCTCTTCAACCGAGCAGAGGAGCGCCGGATCGTTCTCGCGAAAAAATAGGAGAATCGGACGGGTCGAGGGTCGCTTCATCGGCGACCGTGATGCCAGATTTGTTTTCGACACATCGACATAGTTGCCGAAGTCGCGCCCAATTGTGACAGAAGAGAGCTCGACGCGGTTGTCTCGGACAACGCCAGCGCCCTCGGCGCGAAGCAGCTGCGCGTTGAAAGGAATCGCGAAGGCATTCTGAAACGCGCGCAGACGGAAGTGGACGAAAACGTACGCTCCGGGTCGCAGCACGCTCTTCGCGTTGTCGACATCCACCTCGACATTAAGGGTCGGGCGCACGGGTAAGCGCGCCTCCCTATGCAGAGACCCTAGAAAATGACCGGAAGCGTATGCAGCATGCGCGAGTTCGGCTTGTGGCGGTCCCAGACCGCTTTCTCACTGACAAGCCCAATATTCGGTAAGCGCTCCAGGATGGCCTTGAAGACTTCCTGGGCTTCTGTTCGAGCCAGCCCCGCACCGAGGCAGAAATGAATTCCCATGCCGAAGGCGATGTGCTTGTTGTTTTCGCGCTCGATGTTGAAGGTATCCGGGTCAGTGAAGTAAGCGGGATCGCGATTGGCCGCGTTGAGCATTTGAAAGGCGACCTGCCCTTTGAGCAGTTTTTTGCCGCCTAACTCAACGTCGTCTTTGATGACGCGTGGTTGGCGGGCAACCGGGCTTTCGTAGCGCAGCATTTCTTCGATTGCCGAATTCAAAAGGGACGGATTTTCTTGCAGCTTCCGCCACTGCTCCGGGTGACTGAGAATCGAATAGAGTCCGTTGCCGATCAATGAAGTGGTGGTCTCGTGGCCGGCGCCCATGATCGTGACGCAGGTGTAGACGAGTTCTTGCTCGGTGAGCCGGTTGCCTTCGGCTTCAGCCGCAACCATTTGGCTGATGACATCGTCGGCTGGATGCCGCCGCTTCTCGTTGACCAGATCGCCTAGAAACGAGCGCATTGCGAGCAGTGCTGCCTGGGAGCGCTCGAGGAGTGCAACTGGCGGGCGATTCACTCCCTGGAAAAGCAGAATCTCATCTGCCCAGTGCTTGATCTCATCCTGGCGTTCGTCCGGAAGGCCCATGATGGCGCCAAGGACACTGAACGGCAGAGGATAGGCGAGATCGCGGATCACATCCATTTGGCGGTGAGGCTGGACCGAATCAATCAGGTCGCTTACGATCTTCTTGATCTTCGGCCGCATCGCTTCGATGCTTGTGGCGTTGAACGGCTTCACCATGAGCGCACGCAGGCGAGTGTGATCGGGTGGGTCCGATTGAAGCAAGCTCTTCTGACGATAGTGGGTCTCAAATGGAGCTAACTTCTGCCGATCCTCAGCGGGCAGATACTCGACGGTCTTGGCAAACCTTCCATAGTTCGAGAAATGAGCTACATCGCGAAACGTCGGGGCAATATCGTCGTATCGTGTCACGATCCATCCACCGATCGATTCGCTCCAATAGACGGGGTCTTCCCCCTGGAGATAGCGGAGGAGCGGGTAGGGGTCGTCGAGAAAATTGTCGGAGACAAGCTTCTCATCGATTTCATTGAGCGAAGTACTTGGCATGGACAACTCCAGAAGATATGGATATAGGAGATGGCAGAAGGTCCGGCTGGTGGAGGGCTGAGTGCAAACGGTCCGGACCTGATCTGCACGTGTCTTTCGCTATCTAATCCCACTGTTCGGCGGTTGTCAACAGGATTCCGTCTATTGTATACAGAATCCGACCACGTTATACTCGTAATATCATAACGCCGAAGCAGCGGGTATAGCTGTCCCGCCATGGGAAGGTGTGGTGTTCATGGTGCAGTTGGAGTCAGGGATGAATGGCGTCAGGATTCTGCTGGATTTGATGAACTACAACATCCTGTTCAATGGGTGCTTCATCCTGTGGTGGCGGCTCAGATCCGGATCGGTCTCCTGCAACCGATTGGGAGGCGCTCTCCGAGGGTCCGTGAGAATTGTGCTTGAACATGATCTCGCGAATCACGCGCGCATTCGAAATCGAGCGCGTTTCTGCCGATTCCAAATTTCCGCTTCGCAGCGCCTCGAGAAGGCTGCGGTGAATATTGACCCAAAATTCGCGTTGCAAGTAATCGTGCGCCTCATTTACATAAAGCACACAGGGCAGCATCAACCGCTCCATCAGCTCCACCAGCCGCCTGTTGCCAGTGGCGCGCGCGACGATCAAATGAAAATCCGCATCTCGCTGAATCTGCTTGCGATCTGCATCGATGCCGCTGTCGGTCGACTGTTTCGCATCCTCAACGATTTTCTCAAGCTGAGCAAAGTCATCGTCGGTAAGCTTTCCGAAACTCAACTGAACCGCGAGCAGGTTGAGAGCATCGACAAGGGCGAGAACTTCGGCGTGATCAGCTGTAGTCCACGTGCGCAAATAGAGTCCGCGAGGTGGTCGGCGCTCAACTACCCCGATTTGTTCAAGGCGGTGAAGTGCGTCACGGACAGGCGCGCGGCTTACATCAAACCGACGCGCAAGATCTTCTTCGCTAAGCCTCTGGTTTGGGACGAACTCCCCTTTTTTCACTCCTTCAAGAATTCTGAGAACAACCCAATCGGTGAGTGCACGATATACGGGTTTCTCGGAGAGGCCGGCTGCTTCGTAAAGCAAAGTTAATAACATGTCGGTAGACAGTATACCATTCCGGTTTCGCAGATTCCATTCATTGGAAGACATGCGGGGCAGGGCCTACGATTTGTAAACCGGTTTCAGGAGGAAGAATGTCAGGGAAATTGAGCGGTAAGGTCGCAGTTGTTACAGGAGGCGCCTCAGGCATCGGGCGCGCTGCATGTCTACGGATTGCCAGCGAGGGCTGTCACGTCGCGGTCATCGATGTTGATGAGAAGGGCGCGCAGAGCGTGGCCGAAGAATGCGCAAAGTCCGGAGTTGAAGTGCAGGCGCTGAGGGCCGACGTCTCCGACGAGAATGATATTGAGACTGCCGTTTCGAAAGTCCTGTCCCACTTTAAGAAACTGGATTGTCTTGTATCGAATGCCGGAATCGAAGGGGCAATGCGTGATTTCGGTGAAACTACGGCGGCCGAATGGGACCGGGTTATGGCAGTGAATGTCCGTGGCGCATTTTTAACCGTGCGAGCGTGCTTGCCTACCTTGCGTTCGCAAAAGTCCGGCGCGATCGTCCTGACGGCATCGAATTATGGCTTTGTGGCCACTCCGCACACGACGGCTTATTGCACATCGAAGGGGGCGGTGAACGCGCTTGGACGGGCGTTGGCAGTTGAACTTGTCCCGGATGGCATTCGCGTCAATTGCATCTGCCCGGGGAATGTCGATACGCCCATGTTCGATCGAGCTTTGGAAATGCAGGTGGAGGACCCCGCTAAGGTAAAGGCCGCGGCGGGGCGGATGGCGAAGCCCGACGAGATCGCGAGCGTGATTGCGTTTCTGCTTTCTGAGGACGCTTCTTATATGACCGGCGCGCAAGTCATGATCGACTACGGAGAAACCTGCCGGCCCGGGCCAGTATGGCCAAGCCCAAGCTGGTAGCAAAGAGTCGCGGGCCACGGTTTGCGACCCCGAAACTTGGCTGGTCGGGGCGCAAATCGGCTCATGAAGGCGCGCCCCGAAAGCGCTAAGACGAACCGAGGCTTCTCAGCTTATCGACTCTCGGAAAGATCGTAAGCCGCAGTTTGGCGCAGCCATAAGGAACGAGCGTCACCATTTCAGTTTCTTCCGACAGTCGAATTCCTGAAATGGACTTCGTGGGTAGCTGCGGTGTGAAAACGAAATCTCCTTTGCGCAGCCAGCTCGGATCGTCATATCTCGTGTCGTACTCCTTTGACACCACGCCGGGATCCTCGATGCCGCCCTCGACGATGATTTCGCTGCGCCGATCTAAATCCCAACCGATAACTCGCCTGGCTGGAACTTGGAGTTGAATTGGAGGATTCTTTGCGCTCCAGGGCGCATCTTCGTGCCAGTCATTTTCAGTTACTCGAATTGCGCTTCCGGCATTCTCCGAGTTAAAGTCCAATGCATAATTCCAAGGACTCTTCGGATAGACATTCTGTCCAAGCAGGCCTGGGTAACGGGAGTTCAGGTTATAGACCCCCAAAAGCCCAACAGCCGACTCAATGAAGTTCGCCCTTGACTCCCATTCCTCTTCGATTTTGAGGGAGTAAACGAGAGGACCTCTCTCGAGAGCGATTCCTTCCAAGGGCCAGTTACTTGTCTTGATCTCTTGCGGAAGGGTCACGACGACTTCGTCACCATCTCGAAACTTCCGATGGATCTTGACATAGCTACCGGCGATCAGCTCCTGGTCGAGCGGTTGCTTGTTCACAAGCACACTCGCGTTCTTGCACCAGCCAGGTATCCGCACTGTGAAAGGGAACTCGCAATCTGCCTTCATGTTTATCGTGAAGACAATACGATCGGAGAATGGGTAGCGAGTCTTCTCGGTAATTACCACTTCCTGTTGCTGCTTTCCAACGCGATACTTCACCTGCGACGGCGCGTAGAGCGCGGCGACCAGTCCATTGTCCGCGTCCTTCATCCACAGGCGCGACGCAAAATTGGGCATGATGCGATTCACATTGCCCGAACAACATGCCGCGATATGGGCTGTCGCGTAAGACATCGTCCGATCCCCGCGAAAATAGACATTGTGATTCGTGTTGTGTGCCACAATCACCTGGTTCGGGCAGGAGAAATATTGAAGAAAATTAAAGTCTTCGGTTACAACGCCCGGAGCGGCATTAAAGCAAGCCCGCTCAATCTTGTCGGCGTAGTCTGTGTTGCCGGTGGCCATCAGTAGATAGCCCACCGTCCATGTGAAATCGGCAATATCGCAAGTCTCGTGTGACTCGAGCGGAGTTAGTTCGCGCATCTCCTCACTTGAGACGTTCACTCCATCGGCAAGCATATGGAATGCATCGATCTTTCGATATGCCTGCACAGAGACGTTGAGATAGTCCTCTTGTCCCGTCTGCATGTACAACATGGCCCCGAGCTTTGCCATTTCGTTGTAGCTCACGCCATGAGCATCGCTCGGTTTGCCATCGCAGTAAGCGGCAGGGGACACGCCGTTCAGATTAAATAAAGTTTCGAATTTGCGATAGACATCGTGCGCCAGATTCAACAAGGCCGGATCTTTGTCGCGGTCGTATGTCCAGAGGATTGCTTCGATGCTGCATGCCTCGCGTCCGAGGACGTATGGGTAGGGCGAAGACAGAAAATGACGTTTGATTGCGGAGGGAATGCGTCGATCGTTGGTCGCAGATGAATGAGCGAAGAGCGCGCGGAAGAAAACTACGTGGGGCCACCGCAATTTTGTCTTAAGAATCCAGGGGCCGAGATATCCGTCGCTGTCTGGATGGTCAAGAACGTAGTTAGTATGACGCGTCGCCTTCTCGATTAATTTGTCATCCTCAAGCAAATAAGCGCACCGGATCATTCCGTCGATCCAGTAGCCGGTCTGTTCGTAGGCATAGGGACTGTGAGCGATATCCGAGATCTCAGGTGCTGCCCATCCGTCCGTGTCGAACGGGAAGCCACCTGTCTTATCAAGGTGTCCGGTGAGGCCATCCCGTTGTTTCTCGAGATATGCTTTAAGCCATCCCAGAGGTTGAATCGAGCGAATCGGAAGCTCGCTGAATTTCGCGAATTGAGAATGAGGGGCAACGTCGCTGCCGTCCGATGAAGAACCACTCTGAGATTGGGACTCTGCGTCAGGCTGGTCATCGCGTGAAGTATCGACACTATCCGCCAGCGCATTTGGCAACGCCAGAAGAGAAGTGCTGCCAGCGATTGCGTTCAGAATAAACCCGCGACGTGAAACATTTGTCTCGCTCATAAGTGTCCCCTGCTAATTTGTGAATTTGTCATGGTCAGTCAATCAAATGCAGCAGCGAATTCGCGCGTGACGATCTGGTAGTTCTCACAGGCTTCTACACCATCTGAATCGTACCCGTGAGCCGTATGTCTTCACACGAGGAACCGACCAGGAAGTCGACGCCTCCTTTGACAGGCTTTAATGTCCGAGTCGCTTCGTCCCAGAAGCGCAGAGACCGCTCCGAGTGCGGCAAATCGAATTTCACAGTCTTTGTTTCCCCTGGCTTCAGATGAACTCGATCGAAATTCGCGAGCTGTTTGAGCGGAAGGACCATATTGTTCGCCTCGCTTGAAACGCGAACATAGAACTGAACAATCTCGTCACCGGCGCGGTTCCCTGTGTTGGTCACGGTCACGCTCGCTGTGAGAGTTTCTCCGTGCTGTAGTGTCTCGGCGCTTAGTTGAAGCTTGTCGTACCGAAACGTTGTGTAACTAAGGCCATGACCAAATGGATGGAGCGGCTTTCCCTTGAAATACATGTAGGTTCGGCCGTTCATCAGCTTGTAGTCGTGAAGGTCCGGTAAGTCTTCGGTTTTGCCGTACCAGGTCGTGCTCAGTTTTCCACCGGGGTTGTAGTCGCCGAAGAGCACTTCGGCCAGTGCACGCCCCTGCTCCTGCCCAAGAAAGTGGCCTCCGACGATTGCCTGCAATTTGTCCTGCTCACTCCAGTTCACAGCCACCGGTGAGTTCGACGAAATGACGAGGACAGTTTTGGGGTTGGCGGCGTAAACAGCACTGACTAACTCGTTCTGCGCACCGGGAAGGTCAATCGATTGTCGGTCGAGACCCTCGACACTCACCTGTTCGTCGGCTCCGACAAATACGAGAGCCAAGTCTGCGGCTTTGGCGGCATTCGTCGCTTTCAAAAACTCTTTCGCATCGCGGTTGCCCACGACGGCACAGCCCTGCGCGTAGGTGACTTCAATCGGGCCGCGTGATTCCGGAGCGATCGGTGAGGCTGGTGTCAGTTCGAAGTACTGAATGCCAAAGAGAGGCCCGGGCTCGCCGAGGAAGAGTAAGTAGACGGAATGCACGCCGGTAACTGCGCTAATCGGCGCAGAGACATTGGCCCACTTCTGGAATTCGCCGGTGTTCGGAATCTTGATCTGGCAGAGGACCGGGCCATTCAGGTCGTCGAGGCGCACTTCCATTGTCGCGACGTCCGACTTAGTTGCAACGCGGGCGTGGAATTCGGTCGCTCCCGTAAATTGAACTCCACTGTAGGAAGCCCATGCTTTTACCCGGCCAGGAGTTTCGACCCAGTTCTTAAGCCACCAGCCTTGCGTGCCGTCGGTGTTGTAGCTGAGGTCGTGGCCTCCCTCCTTACAAGCCTCCAACTGGAGCGGGCCATCGTATTTTGCGTACTCGTTCGCGCTCTTTCTGTAAGAGGGCGGTGTGGCGAGGCCGAGATACTCTCTGATTCCGCGCAAGGGAGAGACGAGATTGAAGGACGTGCCGCAGTAGTCGCCAAGATTGCAAACGTCGGCCATTGGGCCGATAACTGCAATCTTCTTGATCTTTGTGCGGTCGAGTGGCAGAAGGTTCCCGTTGTTCCTGAACAGAACGATCGATTGCCGTGCGGCTTCGAGCGCGAGTTCGCGATGAGCATCGCTCTCAAGGCAGGAGATCGGAATCTTGTTATAAGGATTCTCATCGGGAGGGTCGAAGCTACCAAGCAACACCCGGCCCGTGAAGGAGCGTATCGCTGCTTGGTCAATGGCGGATTCGCTGATCAGCATTTGATCGACGGCCTTCGCTAAGTAATCCTGAAGCGTAGTACCGCAGTTGATGTCGCACCCGGCATTTACCGCCAAGGCCGCAGCCTCTTCTAACGTCGGCACAAACTTATGCGTCTTTGATATGTCTTCTATCGCGTCGCAATCGGAAACAACATATCCCTGGAACCCCCAGAGATTGCGCAGAACGTCGGTCAGAAGGAAACCGCTGCAGGAAGTTGGCACGCCGTTGAGGGAGTTATAAGAACTCATCACGGTGAAGACGCCACCTTGCTTCACGACTGTCTCAAATACACGCGCATAGTATTCCCAGAAACTTCGCGGGTCGACAGAGGCAGAGACAGTGTGTCGATCTGAATCAGTCTCGTTTGCGATGTAGTGCTTGGCGCAGACGATCGTTTTGAGGAATCGGGGATCGTTGCCCTGCATCGCGGAGACGGTGGAGATGGCCATCTGCTCAGCCAAATACGGGTCTTCACTGTAGTTTTCTCCGACACGGCCCCAACGTGGATCTCGAGCTCCCATGTTGACCGTCGGCGGAGAAAACAATGCGAGGTCCATGCCGTTTTTCTTGTGCCAAGCCCAAGTTTCATCGGAGGTGACATCGAACACCTGCCGGACAAGCGAGCGGTTCCAGGTGCAACCGAGCGCCAATGGCAGAGGAAAACAAGTGACTGGGCCTCTGCCGTTCAAGCCGTGCAGAGCTTCATTGGCGTAGTAGTTGAAAATTGGCAATCCGACTCGCTCGATTGCCGGTGCGTAACAGCCGAGTTGCGAGATCTTCTCCGGGAGCGTTAGCTTGGCAACAATTTCCGTAGCGCGCTGTCTCGCCTCTTCGAATCGCTCTGGAGTAATGCCCCCCGGGAGCGGCTTGACGGCGTCGCCGGCTGCGACAGGCGAAGGTTCTACTTCAGTCACCGCGCCATGAGCGTCTTCAGTAAGTACCCATGCGGTGGTCGCGGCTGCAAGAGAGAAGAAGCGCCGCCGGCTGATGCATTTCTTACAGCCACTTGCACAATTCCCCATACAAAGGTCACTCCTTAAATTCCGACGCACTTTGATGAAGTTGACACTTGATTAATTTCCGAGAGAGAGGCGGTGTGAGCCCGATCTGTTGGCGCAACCTCTCATTTGAAGTTGCCTCGCAGTAACAGTCTGAGCGTTTTTTGAAGAAACGCAGGTGCGAAGGCCCGTTCATCCCCATGATCACAATCTGCCAGAAACGACTTGTCCATTCCGCACAACCAGACTTGGGCTGAGAAGGACTTCAGGATCGGAGAACGGATCGCGGTCGTAGGCGACAAAGTCGGCTGCAGCATTCTCCTCTAATGGATTTCCAAGCCCAAGGTATTTCCACGAATCAATGGTCACGGCGCGTAGCGCGCGTTCTGGTGTGAGGCCTGCGTCAATAAACGCCAAAACTTCAAACCCAATCTTTCCGTGTTCGATCGCGCCGTCAGTGCCGCACAGGAGCGTTACACCCGCCGCTGCGGCCAGAGGAAGCTGGCGCTCGATGGCCTCCACTGCCTCGGCAAAGGATCGCTCCGGCATCTTCAATTCTCCCGAGCGAATGCGTCTGAGAAAGATCCGAAAGGCCGCGAGCGTCGGCGTCCAGGCACGACCGCGTTCCCCCATCTGCCGCAGGTGCTCCGGCTTCAGATGAGAGCCGTGCTCGATCGAGTCGATGTCGAGTGCAATTGCCATTTCGACTGCGGCGGAAGTCGTGACGTGCATCGCAATGCGCGCTCCGGCGTTGCGAGCGGCTGCAACTGCCGGCCTCAATTCATCCAGTGTCCAGCCGACATCGGCGTCGGCCTCGGGGTGATCGCGGTGAGACGAGTCGCCAATGAACTTGACCCAGCCTCCACCGCGCGCGGCTTCCATTTTGGCCGCGCTGACGATGTCTCCCCCGATAACCTCGTGGGCGACGTTGGGCATATATCGGCCGGGCGCGGCGATGAATTGGCCAGCCGCCTGCAGATGGGGCATGCTCGAATCGAAAGTTCTCATTAACGCGATAACGGTTCCCGAAGAATCGCCGCAATCGCGGACAGCGAGAACGCCGCCGCTTCTTTGAGCCGTCAAATGCGCCAGCACACGGCGCGCCAGCTCTTCGGGATCGGCGCTGCGTGCCTCCGTGTAGCCGGCGACGCCGAGCAGCGGCGAGGAGATGAGATGTGCATGGGCGTCGACAAGCCCAGGAAGAACAAACAATCCGTCGCCGCTGGATGTCATTCCACTCTGGGTGCGGTGATATTGGATCCGTCCGTCGATTACAAACAGGTCGCTGCCGGGTTGCTCGGCAAAAAGAACGCGCGCGTTGCGAAGCAGGATATTCATGAAGCCTCAGAGGAGGGCATCGGCGCCCGAAAGCAGGTACTTATCGAAATGGCCGAATTCGGAGGAGGTCAACAACAGACGGATCTCTGTAATGTTGTTAAATCCGGCGGCGAATAAGGCGCCAAGGCACTCGCGAGCCACGCTTGGAATCCGGAGCTGCAACTCGGTTGAGTGATCCGCGGCGCAGGCTTCGAATGCGGCGGATATCGTGGGCGACAGAAGATCAGACCGTTCGACGGCGGCTGGTCCCAAGGCTCCATCGCGGTCGATATAGATGTAGCCGACCGTGCGGTCGTGATCGTATACAAGGTAGGGAACCATGCTGGGAACCATCGCCCAGCAGTGGTGATCTTCGGGGCGGGTTTCGCCGAAGACGATCCGATCGAACTGACCGAAGGCATCCGTACCCGCTGTCAGCTCGGTTTTGCGTAGAGTCACCCGGTTCTGCCCAAAGGACCTTGGCTGCCCTTGCAGTTGAAGGATGGACGTCTGAGGCCCCAAACCAAATCGGAAATACAACCCCGTCGATGCCAGATTCGCAGAATCACTGGTGGTCAGGAGGGGGACCTTACGGTCTCCGCTGCAAAGATCTCCGAGGCAGCGACGGACAAGCGTACCGCCAACGCCGAGGCCCTGAAACTCAGGCAACACATGCAAAGCGGCAAGGTACCAGAACGACTGTCGTCTGATAGCGAGCCCAAACCCGCCAATAGCATTGTCAAACTCAGCGACCCAAAAACGCTCCTGATCATAATGAAGAGCATTCCGACGAACCGCGAGGGCTCGCGTGGGCAAGGTATGTTTCTGGAGGTCGACCATGCGCCCGATGCGGCGGTTAAGTTCTTCATTGGCATGGAGATATACTTGATATGTCGACTCGATGTCTGCGTCCGTCGCCAATCGAAACTTGGGTTGCATTCAGGTGCGCTCCGGAACGCGGCTCTCCTAGATCGGTACCCCGCGTATTACTGTATACGATATACAATCTAATACGCCACGGGAATTTTTTTGTTGTTCGATTCGCAGTATTCTGTATACAATCGACAGGCGAACAGGGAATGTCGATTAATTGGACCTCCCCTTACAGCGAAATCGCGGGAAGCTACATACGCCTCCCGATCCCATAAAAAGAGGAAAGAGGTTCCAATGAATAAAGGCAATTTTCAAGGGATTATTCCGCCACTGATAACCCCTCTTACTCCTGACGGCGATGTCGATGTCCCGTCTTTGAAGAGCTTGGTTCGTTACACCATTGACGGAGGTGTTGACGGGCTATGGGTATTGGGAGCAACCGGCCAATTCCATACACTAACCGAGCAGCAGCGCAGTGTTGTCACCGACACCGTGATTCAGGAAGCGAATGGCAAGGCGCCAGTCCTTGTCGGCTGCATCGACACGAGCCCTGCAAGGTGCATTGACCGTGCGAAGCTGGCCAAAGCTTCCGGCGCCGATGGAATTTTCGCCACCACTCCGATCTATGACAAGGTAACCCAGGTGGAGGTGCTTGCACACTTTCGACGGATTCACGAATGCGTCGATCTCCCGCTGGTTGCGTACGACGCATCCTATGCCACGCAGACTCCCATGGAGATTGCGACGGTTGTTGAGCTGGCCGAGGAAGGAACTTTGGTCGGAATCAAGGATTCGGCCGACTTCGCCGACTTTCCGCATCTGCTTGCTCAGCTCCGGCACCTGCCCGAGTTCAGCGTGCTGACTGGCCACACTTGCCTGGCCGATGCTGCCTTCCTTCTTGGTGCGGCTGGCTGCGTTCCTACTCTTGGGAACGTGATCCCATCGACATATGCGAAAATCCGGGCAGCCGCAAAGCGGGGCGACTGGGCCGCGGCGAGAAAGTCTCAGGACGAAGCGGTTTCGCTGCATGATGTTCAGCGCTGCTGGGAGCCCGCTTCGATTTCGATCGTTGCAAAATCCCTGGGGCTATTAAAAACAGTTCTCAAACTTCTCGGAGTCATTGAATGTTCTAACCCCGGACGCCCCTATCCAAGCCCCACACCGAAACAGGAAGAGCGGGTTCGAGTTGAGCTGGAACGCCTGGGAATACTCAAACAAGAAGCCGTTCTCTCCAACGCCAGCAGCAAGAAATGACGGCGAATCATGCTCGATGCCATTGGTTCAACCGCGCCCGCAGTCGACCCCGCGATAAGTACTGAGCGTGCCTATAGGGTCACTGGCATCGAGCGGATGCTCACACCGGTCCTGACGATCTTCAGCGATGCGGTGGATGCAAACATCGCCGCAACGATCAAAAATGCGGGCGGCGATCCGGCGCGTCTTCGTCCGCACATCAAGACAGCGAAGTTGCTGAGCGTTGTGCGCCGTTACGTCGGGTCTGGAATTCTGCAATGCAAATGTGCAACCACGCTCGAGCTTGCAGTCGCTTGCGAAGCAGGAATGCGCGATGTGCTTGTCGCCTATCCTATGGTGGGAGCCAACGCACAGCGGGTGAGGGAACTGAGCGCGCTGCATCCGTCGGTGGCCGTGTCGGTGATCGTCGATCATCTGGGGCAACTTACTGGGTGGGAGCCGCAAACCGGCATGTTCGTCGACGTGAACCCCGGCATGGACCGCACGGGCGTCGCCCCGGAACATGTTGAAGAAGTGTTGAAGCTGGTACGCGGGATCGTCGACTCCGGGTATTGCTTCCGTGGGCTGCATTACTATGACGGCCATCTCGGTTCTCTTGGTTTCGAAGAGAGAAGGTTGCGGGCACTCGAAGGGTATGAACAACTGGCCCGTTTGGCGGGAGCGGTCAAAGACGCAGGTTTCGATGTCGGCGAGGTCATCACCTCCGGCAGTTCCGTATTCTTGTTTGCCAGCGCGTTTTCGCCACTCCTCACCGGAGATTTCCTGTTGCGCGTCTCGCCGGGCGCGGCTATCTATGGCGATCTCACAGTCCAGCAGCAATTGCCCCCTCCATTCGGCTATCGCCCGGCCGCACTGGTGGCGACCAGGGTTGTCAGCCATCCTCGTTCAGATCTCCTGACCTGCGATGCTGGTGTCAAAGCTGTCGCTGTCTTCGCCGGACTTCCCAACTGCGCAGTTCTCGGCAGACCGGAGCTTGTTCCGCAACGAATGTCGGAAGAGCATCTCACGCTGCAGGCGCCGGCAGGAACGGCGCTCCCGGAGATCGGCGAAATTCTCTACCTGATTCCGCGTCACGCGGGATTGACGGTGAACAACTTTAGCGAGGCGCTGGTTGTCTCTGCCGATGGCAGCGCTGTCCTCGAGCCTGTCTCGGCGCGCGGGCGCGAGTCTCCCACGGCTCTCGGCCATTGAATTTGTCATTTCATTTTCGGAGCGGAAAACATGGTTGCAAGAATTTGCACCTACGGCGCGGTCGTATTGGCGATCGCGGCAGCGCCTCTCATGATGGGCTCGCCCAAAGCGGACTCGGACGTGTGGCAGAAGAGCGATCTCCAGCGGCTTGAGGGCAAGCTCTCGCATGAGCTCGATGAAGAGAAGTCATCTTCTGAGACGCTGGGTGAATACGGCAATCACCATGTCGAGGTCGCTCACCGCGAGGCCACCGGAGGCGCGGAGCTGCACGAGACGCAGAATGACGTTTTCTTTATTCTGAGCGGCGAGGCTACTCTCATTCAGGGCGGCACTCTTGTCGACCCGAAGTTAACCGAGCCGCACGAGTACGAAGCGAAATCGATCCGGGGCGGGACCCGGACGAAGTTAGTGGCCGGAGATGTGGTGCACATTCCGTTCAAGGTCCCGCATCAGCTTGTTCTTGAGAAGGGCAATCAAATTACCTATTTTGTAGTGAAGATTAACGCACAATAGTTTTGCTATCCCCGAGTGCTAATAACGATCCCGTTGGTCAGGCAACGGGATCTTTGTATGCGACGCACTCGATCTCTACTTTGCAATCGATGGCCATGCTTGAAACGACGCACGAGCGAGCGGGTGGATGCTCGCCGAAGAACTCGCGGAAGACCGCATTGAATGCGCCGAAGTCCCGTGGGTCGTCGAGCCACACTCCGCAACGCACCACGTGCTCCGGCCTGTAGCCCGCTTCGTTCAACACAGAAATAAGATTGCGAATGGCCTGCCGCGCTTCAACCGTGATGTTGCCGGTGACCAGGCCGTCTTCCGTCATGGCCACCTGGCCTGACACATAAAGCCAGCCATTCGCTTCGACAGCCCGCGCTATGGGCAGGGTTGTTGCGCCCGCTTCGGGACCGTATCGTTTCACACTCATCGTTGCCTCCGTTGTTTCTGTTGCACACTTGTGCGTTGTTTCATCGGGGTTGTGAACTGGGCCATCCGCCGCGGCTCGGCCCATTCAGGATTCAAAAGAAGGTCTGGACGATGTCGGCGACGCGGTACTCGCTGTCGATCACATGAATGATTCGCCATCGATCGAAGGTCAGGCAGGGATGCGAGATGTCGAAGGCGATCATGTCGCCGACACGCACATCGTCGCCCGTAGCGATATCGAGATACGCGTGCTGGTCCATCATTTTTGTTAGCTTCCAATGTGATGGCGCGGGTTTGGGCCGCGTTTCGCCCGGCCTGAAATGCACCGCAGGCATGGGAAGTCCAAGATCGAAAGATGCATCGCGTTTGCCGATGCCGATGACGGCTCGTGTCTCCTCCGGAACAGACTGGACATAGGCCCAGACCTGAAGCGCTGGCTGTAGCGACTGCAGCATCTCGCGAGCTACTGGATTGCGCTCGAGAATTTTTGCGTGGGCCTCGCGATAGAAGCCGGCATCGTGGGTGAGATAACATCCAGGCCGCAATACGATCTCGACTGGCTGCTGAAATTTGGTTCCGGAGAAAACCTCCGCGACAACGTCGAACCAAGTGGACCCTGCGCCGGAAAGAATGGGAACTTTGCGATCGATGCGGCCTTCTGCGATCAGACTTTTCGTGATGGCGGCTGCGCGCTCAAGAAAACTTCGAACCGCGGCTTCGTCGTCGAGGATGCCCTCGTAGAGCTCGACACCGTCGAGCACGACCGCGCCATGGGATGCGGAGACGGCTTCGAGCACTGCGTGCAACTGCCCGTCGTCGCGGACGCCGCCCCGGCCGCCTTCTATGCCGATCTCCAAGAGCACGTGGATGCGCTGTCCGCGTTGGGAAAAGAAGGCACCGAGTTGACGCACGGATTCGGCTGAGTCGACGAGACAGAAGTATTCAAAGTCGCGATCCTCAAGCATGTGCGAAACGATCGCCATATTCTGCCGGCCAACGAGCTGGTTGGCCATGAGGACGCGCCGAATGCCGTGCTCCCATGCAACCAATGCTTGGTGCGCCGTGGCCAGCGTGATTCCCCATGCCCCGTTGCTCATCTGCATGTTGAAGAGCTTCGGCGCCATGGTTGTCTTGCCATGCGGCGCAAGCTGCACGCCGTAGGCACCGATGAAGCGCCGCATCCACTCGAGATTGTGTATGAGCTTAGCGGCGTGGAGCACGGCGACAGGAAGGCTCAGGTCTTCGCGCAACAGGCTCCAGTCGAGTCGCGCGATCGCTTCCGGAATTAAGTCGTGTTCGAGATATCCCAGGCCCTTGTTTTGGCGCGAGATCGGGAGAGACTGCTGCGCAACGGCCAGCTTGTCATCGTTCGCCAAATCCACCTCCGAAGGTTGGGATTGGGTTGTAGTCATACTTCGATTTCGAGCAATTCGAAGGAGTTTCTATTGAACATTCTTTCCATCTGCTCCATGTCGAGTCTCGGTAGTGCGGTGCCTTCGAGCATGCTGTTCAAATTGCGCATGCCTGCCACACTCGCATCGACGGTCGCGAATGGATAATCGCTTCCAAAGAGCAGCTTGCCCCAGACACGATACTCCTGAACCAGCATCAGAGAGTGATAAAGCTGAAATGGCCTGTAGTAGAGTGCCGAGCAGTCCGCATAGACATTCGGATGTTTCCGGATCGTCGCGACGCATTCACCCTCGTAAGGGTGCGAGAGATGCGCCATGATGATCTTCACTTGTGGAAAGCGAATCGCGACATCGTCGATCAGGCGCGGAATGGTGCAATCGAGCGGAGCCTGAGTTACGAAAGTCGTTCCCGTATGCAAGAGAACCGGAAGCTTGTGCCGAGTCGCGTACTCCCACAGGAAATCGATCTTGCGATCGTTGGGATAGAAGCCCGCGTACATCGGCATCAACTTGATGCCCTTGAGCTTCAAATCCTGACGCCCACGCTGAAGCTCGTCCTGCCATCCTGCTTGCGTCGGATCGATGGAGAGGAAACCAATCGCTTGGTCGGCGTGGCTAGCGGCGTATGCCGCGACCTCGTCATCGGGAACCCAGAGACCAGACAGCGCAGCCTTTCCTCCGAACACAACAGTCCAGTCGCATTGCGTGGCTTGAGCGCGGTAGTCCTCCCATCGCACATTCAGGTCAAAGGCTGGGTTGGTGACTCTCTTTGTCTGTGCAATGAAATCCTTCTGAAAGTGTTCGGGACATTTGAAGTAGTGACTATGAATATCGATCAGCATGGAATTCCTTCGTTTGCGTAAAGTCAGCGATTCGGCAGTCGGAGATCAAGGCCGCAGAAAAAGTGCGGAGACGCTAAAGGACGCCGTACTTTCGATAAACATCTCGCAGGTAGGCCCCCTTCATCAGCTCGGCTCTCGAACTATTCTCGCGAGTTGCCTTGTTGAGCGCTAAATGAAGAACTTCCTCGACATTCGCCCTCGGGATTACGACTACTCCATCGAGATCCGCAAAGACGAAGTCGCCGGGGTTGACCAGCACCTCGCCACATTCCACGGGAACGTTGTACCCCGTGACAATGCCTCTCCCGATCGAATCGACAGGCTTGATCCCTGCCGCAAGCACAGGGAAACCCAGCTCCTCGATTTTTCTGACATCGCGGACGAGGCCGTCGATGACTGCGCCATGTGCGCCGCGCGCCTTGGCGGCCGTCGACAAAAGCTCTCCCCACGGAGCGTTTCGCTTTGATTGTTGTGTGGAGATGACCACGACCTCGCCGGGCAGAATGCTGTCGATAGCCTCGATCTCCATCGCGTAAGGTTGTGGCGGCACGTGGTAGACGTCCGAGCAGGCTATGGTGCGCGCCCAGCCGCAAAATACGGGGCAGGGGTAGACGGGCCGCAAATATTCCCGCATAGCCTGGTTTGGAATGCCAATCTGATCCAGGGCGTCGGCAACCACGGCGGTGTAGAGCTTTTCCTTCGCAAGCTCGCTTAGATTCTGGTCCAGTTTTTTAAGGCTGGCCCCGGAAGGTTCATCACGATTTTCCACGATTCGAAGATCCTCCCCAACTGCCTCACTTTGAAGCTTTGCGAGGCATCATTTCGAACTCAGTATACGATAGACGGTGGACAGTAGTGGTTTTCTGCTTGACAGTCGCGAACCTCGATGCTATCGTCCGCTACAACATTCTGTATACGGTATTCGGAGGATTTCGGCAAATGTCCCGTTTGACCCCTTTCATCCTCGTAACCGCCTTCGTCCTTGCAGGTCCTGTACAACTTCTGGCCGATGTGACGGGTAAAATCCTAGGAACGGTTACCGACAGCAGCGGCGCAGTCGTGGTAGGCGCCACTGTTACTCTTCACAATGACCTGACGGGCTATGATCAGGCGGTCAAGTCAGAAGCGACTGGCTATCAATTCCTGGCGGTTCCTATCGGATCAGGCTACGAAGTGACCGTTGTATCCGCGGGCTTCGACAAGGCTGTCCAGACCGGAATCGCGCTTCTAGTCAATCAGGACTTTCGAGCGGATTTCAAGCTTCAGGTGGGCACCACCTCGCAGGTAGTGGAAGCTCGCGCGGATGCAATCCAGGTCGAATCCACCAGCACGCAATTGGGCGACGTCATCCAAGACAAGAAGATGACGGAAATGCCGCTAAATGGCCGCAGCTTTGTCGACCTCATCGGGCTTCAGGCCGGCGTGGTTCCGGTGGTATCTTCCGCAGCTTTCTATCCAGGGAATCTGCAACCGATCTCAGGCGATCAATACGGCGGCGAATTCTCAGTCAACGGCGAGCGCGAAGCCGGCAACGCATTCACCATCAATGGCGGAGACGTCGAGAACAACTTCGACAACGGAACCGCCGTCATCCCCACACTAGATTCGATCCAAGAGTTCCGTATCTTGAGTAACACGGCGGACGCTGAATATGGCCGTGCTTCGGGCGCGCAAGTCAACGTCGTCACCAAGAGCGGAACCAACCAGATACACGGCAATGCCTACAACTTTTTGCGGAACGACGACTTCGACGCAAAGAACTACTTCAATGATGGCCCGAAAGGCGCTTTGCATCAGAATCAATTCGGTGGCACCGGGGGCGGTCGCATTCTTCGCGATCGGCTCTTTTACTTCCTGGACTACCAGGGGACTCGCCAGACGATTGGCGCGCTGACGAATGTTCCGGTTCCTTCTGCTGCGATGCGAACAGGCGACTTTTCGGGGGCTTCCGCGATCGGTTTCAACCCCCTGAGCGGAACCGTCCATGGAGGCGGCGCAACAGGTGGCGCAGTCAGCATGGACCAAACTCTGACCAACCGGCTTGGCTATCTTGTCACGAACGGAGAGCCGTACTATTTCTCCGCTGGAGAGCCCCTCCCGTCGGGAAGCGGCACCTACGCTCAGAACTGTACGTCTACTTCCCAATGCGTCTTTCCCAATCAAGTGATTCCGCAGGTGGCCTGGTCGCCGGCAGCGGCGGGAACATTGCAGTTCATCAAACAAGGAAACACAACCAACTCCGCCGGAACGCCATATTACGACGACGCGTCGCTTCCGCAAACATTGAACGACGACAAGGCAGGTGCGCGTATCGACTGGGATACGCACACGACGGGCAGGTGGAGTTTCTACTATCACATCGACAACGCGGTTACCGCGCAGCCTTACGGCGGGGGCGACATGCCTGGATTCCCGACCAGGAATCCGCAGCGCTCTCAGCAGATTCTGGTTGGCGACACCAAGGCCTTCGGTTCCTCGGCCGTGAACGAACTGCGGCTCAACTATACGCGGAACGTTCTGGATCTGGGTGAACAAGTCTCCGGATTCGGCAAAGTATCGACGTGGGGATTTGTCGAGGGCGGGGCAACGGGCATTATTCCGCAGCTTCCGGCTATGGAAGCGACCCCCGGAATAGCGCTATCGAGCGGCGCCAGCTTTGCCAACTCTGGCCTGGGCGGGTCCTACGACAATTCGTACCAACTGGCCGACAACTTCTCGAAGATCGTGGGCCGGCACACGATCAAGTTTGGTGGCGATTTCCGCAAACTGCAGCTCAATGCGAGAAATATCACGCACAACTCCGGCAATTTCTCTTTCAACGGCACTGAGACAGGCAACGACTTTGCGGACTACCTGCTCGGCGCGCCAAACTACTTTGTGCAGGCAAGTCCTAATGACTTAGACGATCGTTCGACTTATGGCGCCCTCTATGTTCAGGACAGCGTGAAGGTTAAACCCAACCTTACCGTCAACGCGGGCTTGAGATGGGAAGTGGGCACACCGTGGGCGGACCAAAAGGGCCGCGTAGAGACCTTCATTCCTGGCGAGGAATCGACGCTGTACCCGGACGCTCCGGAGGGCTGGGTGTTTCCGGGAGATCCAAATGTCCCTCCGGGCTTTTGGCCGACCAAGCACACGGATTTCGGGCCCCGCTTGGGCGTTGCCTATTCGCCTGGCTTCTCGGATGGGAATCTCGGAAAGCTCTTCGGTGGGCCGGGAAAGACCAGCATCCGCGCAGCCTACGGAATTTACTACACATCGCTTGAACAGATCGAGAACCAGTGGTTCGCTGGTAACCCGCCCTTTGCCCAGTATTGGGCAGACAACAACAGTTACCTGGAAGCCCCCTATGCTGCCCGTAACGGAGCCAATATAGGACAGCGTTTTCCGTTCGTGCAGGCTCCTCATGGAACCACCGGCATTTGGGATCAGTTCTTGCCATTGAACAGTACTCAGGCGGCCTGGACCCACAACACCGATCCCTACGCGGAACAATGGAATCTCTCCATCCAACGGGAAATTTCCAGGGCCGCTGTTCTGACCGTGAGCTATGTAGGCAGCCAGGCTCACCATCTGCTGGGAGAGACACAGGCCAACCCAGGGAGCGCCGCAATTTGCCTGAGTGTCAGCCAAACGAGCCAGGTGGCCCCGGGAAGTCCCACCTGCGGACCGGGCGGCGAAAACGGCATCTACCAAATGGCGGATGGAACGATGGTCAATGGCACGCGGCCCTACAGTGTGACTTCAGGACGCGGGCTGAGCGAAGGATTGCTCGATTTCGGCGATCTTGTGTGGGTCGAAACCTGGCACAGCTCCAACTACAATTCCTTCCAGACCAGCTTGCAAAAAGATACAGGTCCGTTGCGTTTCCTTGCGGCGTATACCTATTCGAAAGCGATTGACGATAACTCGGGATTCAACGATCTCTGGACAAATCCTTTCGACCACAGGCTCTCACGAGCGCTCGCTGCGTTCGATTTGCCGCAGAACTTAGTGGTGAGTTATACCTACGACTTGCCCATTGGAAAACTGGCTGGTTCAAGCCATCGCGCGCTGGATGGGTGGCAGGTTTCCGGAATCACGCGTTTCACATCCGGCCTGCCTGTGACTATCCAGTCAGGTTACGACAGCTCGCTGGTAGGCAGTGGCGGCGGCGGCACGGATTTCCCGGTGTACCTTGGGAAGGTCGTTCGCACCAATCTGCACGCCACAGGGGGAGAGTACTTCGACGCTGCTTCATCGTTTGCGGCCCCGACGCTGGGAACGTTTGGCGCAACCTCGCGACGTTTTTTCTTCGGCCCCGGAACCGACAACACGGACCTTTCGCTGCACAAAATCACGAAGATCACGGAAGGAACTTCGGTTGAGATTCGCGCAGAATACTTTAACGTATTCAATCGAACTTCGTTCGGACTGCCGAGCGGCACCTTCACCAGCAACATGGGAGTCGTCACCTCTACGCAAGGCGACAATCGAATCGGCCAACTTGGCGCAAAATTCACGTTCTAGGGATTTGCCGTAGGATATCCGAACGTGGTGGAAAGGCATATGCAAAATCTGCGAACCGCAGTGCTGCTTTGTGCAGCAATGATCATCTGGACAGGGACAGCACTACGCGCGCAGGGCCTTTTCGAGCAAACCGAACTCTTTGTGGGCGGCCAGGACAATTACAACACCTATCGGATCCCGTCGATAGTCTGCACGAAGACCGGCACGGTGCTGGCCTTCACCGAAGGACGAAAAGAGGTGGGCGGAGACGGCGGGCCTACCGACATTGTTTTGAAGCGCAGTCTTGGAAACGCCGGCCCATGGACGCCTGAGTTCCTCTCCCCCAAGGGCGGAGGACGCACCAGGCACACCATCATGACGTGGCTTCCGTTGCAGATAGTTTTTCGCAGCAGCGCCAAGGGGGAAGCCTGGATGAATCCGGTCCCGGTCGTCGACCAATCCGACGGAACTATCTACCTTGTCGCGAATCTTTATCCGCAGCCATATAAGGATGAGAACCAAACCATCTGGCTGACGAACAGTACCGACGAAGGCGCTACCTGGTCCAGCCCAGTTGAAATCACGCAGGGAACTGGGAAACATGAAATCGGTCCAGGCGCCGGCATTCAGCTTCGGTCGGGCCGATTAGCAGTTCAGGTGTACGACGGAATTATTTTCAGCGACGATCACGGAAAAAGCTGGAAATTCGGAGGAACCGCGCCGGGGGACTGGAACGAAACGCAGGTAGTCGAACTCGTGGATAGCTCGCTCCTGTTCAGTCGAAGGAAGTCGCCGAATCGGGTGATGATGTACAGCAAGGACCAAGGGCAAAGCTGGTCGCAGCCGGTCGCGGATCCAGATCTACCCGACCCCGATTGTCAGGGAAGCATGATCCGCTACACACGTGAGGATGACGGCTACACAAAGAATCGAATTCTTTTTGCGAACCCTGTGAGCGGCGCCATCGCTGCCGGATCGGTAGGATCGGACCCGCGGGGGCGATTTAATGTCACTGTGCGGATGAGCTATGACGAAGGCAAGACCTGGCCGATAGAAAAATTGATGCTGAAAGGGCCTGGGGCCTACTCGAGTATGGCGGTCTTTCCGGATGGATCGGTTGGGATTCTCTTCGAGACCGGCACCGCGTTCGGTACGTTTGACGATTACGCCGTAAAGGAAGTCTTTGCACGTTTCACCGTGGATTGGCTGACGGATGGAAAGGACCATTTAGATAAGAATAATTAGTGCCGCACAAGCTATTCCTGCAAGCTCCGACGGTCTGTTGAGCGGAAAGACAATTAGATATCGAGGATGATGGCTGAATCTCAAAAAATTCGGAAAGCCTTCATCATTCCGTATCTCCGCTGGTGGATGTGCGGTCTCCTCTTTGCGTCGACTGCAATTAACTATATCGATCGCCAGACAGTAAGTGTTCTTGGTCCTTATCTGAAGGTCCAGTTTCACTGGTCTAACTCAGACTTTGCACTGATCCTGATCGCATTTCGATTTGCCTACGCCTTTGGAGAGACGGCTTGCGGCAGGTTTCTCGATAAGCTCGGAACCCGCATTGGCCTCCTCATCAGTGTCAGCTTCTATTCGCTTGCGGCGATGTTTACAGGTTTGGCGGTGGGTCTGCGCAGTTTCGTCGGGATGCGATTCCTGGTTGGCGCAGGGGAATCCGCAAATTGGCCAGGTGCGACAAAAACTGTTTCGGAATGGTTTCCGAAATCCGAGCGAGGTTGGGCGGTCGCTCTTTTCGACAG
>Ga0182030_10007263_pt1 | contig 23156 bp, 14 predicted proteins | sample 812S3MmetaG_FD_121299 | JGI IMG/M metagenome (GOLD analysis project Ga0182030, IMG submission 121299) | Permafrost microbial communities from Stordalen Mire, Sweden - 812S3M metaG (Illumina Assembly) | ecosystem: Environmental > Terrestrial > Soil > Wetlands > Permafrost | place: Sweden...
GGCGATTTTGAGGCCATAAAAGGTATCTCCTTCAGCATTAATAAGGGAGAGATTTTTGGTTTCATCGGACCAGATGGTGCCGGCAAGACGAGTACTTTTCATGTCCTTGGTGGAGTCATGGATGCCACTGCGGGTGAGATCACGATTCTCAATCAAACGCCAAGGGAATCCCGCAAGAAAATCGGTTACCTGACACAGCAATTTTCACTCCACTTGGATTTGAGCATTCAGGAAAACTTAGCCTATAGCGCGGGAGTTCGCGAAGTCTCCGATCAATTGTACGCAGAACGCAGTGAGCGATATCTGAAGCTCATGAACTTAGCAGAATTCAAAGATCGGCTGGCCGGTCAACTGTCTGGCGGCATGAAGCAGAAGCTGGCTCTATGCTGTGCACTGGTATCAACGCCGGAAATACTTCTGCTCGATGAGCCAACGACAGGCGTTGACCCAATATCTCGAAGAGAATTTTGGGACGTGCTGGCAGAGGTCGCAGCAGTTGGAGTGACGACAGTAGTCGCCACTCCCTATCTGGATGAAGCTGAGCGTTGCAATCGCGTAGCGCTTATTTATGATGGGCGCATTGCCGACATAGGCACTCCAAAAGAGCTGATTGCGAAGCTTAAAATGCATCGCTTAGAAATCAGGTCAGGCAAATTAGAAGCATTAGAGCAGGCGTTAAATAAAGTTGTAACCGAAAGCCGAGACGTCGTAAACGACATTCAAGAATACGGCGATCGCCTCGACTTGTTGGTGGCAGATGTTGATGAGGGTAAATCTTTAGTCACCGAAAAAGCAAGAGAGCAAAATATTGAGCCACTTGAGATTAAAGTTTCTGAGCCGAATTTGGAAAATGTTTTCGTCAGCAAACTGAGAGGCAGTAAAGAAGAAAAGGGCAAGGAACTACAATTTCATTTTCGGAAAGCTTTCGATCATAAAGGGCAGGTCGCCATCGGGGCAGAGAATATTGCCATCAATTTTGGTAAATTTCAGGCGGTCAAGTCAGTTAGTCTGGAAGTTGGGTACGGTGAAATTTTTGGTTTGCTCGGAGCCAATGGTGCCGGGAAAACAACAACTATTAAAATGCTTTGCGGCCTTCTCTCTCCTACCAAAGGGTCTATGACACTGGCTGGTGCTCAGACTGATTTGAGAAGCTCGGCGTTGAGAGAACGCATTGGCTACATGAGCCAAAAGTTTACTCTCTACGACGATCTAAGCGTCAAAGAGAACCTGGCATTCTATTGCGGCGTATATGAAGTGCCGAGAAAAGAGCGAGAGGAGAAAATGAATTGGGTTCTGGAAACATGTGGGCTAAAAGGACAGGAAGGTCTACTGACTGGTTCGCTACCGGGAGGATGGAAACAACGCCTGTCTTTTGGCGCGTCGGTCATGCACCAACCGGAGATCCTTTTTCTTGATGAGCCAACGTCTGGAGTAGATCCATTAGCCAGACGCGAACTGTGGCGCTTGATTCAACAATTTGCCAGGAACGGTACGGCGGTGCTGGTAACAACCCACTTCTTGGAGGAGGCTGAGTATTGCCAAAAATTGGCATTTATGGTCGCCGGTGAAATAGTTGCGCAGGGCGCTCCCACTGAAATAAAGGCTTCGCAACCAGGCAAACTCATCGAAATGTCCACCGACGATACTCGGAAAGCTTCACAAATTATCCGCAATACACTACCAGCCTGGAAAGTAGCAGTCTTCGCCGATCGTCTGCATCTTAATTTAGAAAATCCCGACGAGGAGCTGAAGAAAATAAACGACGAGCTGAAGAAAGAAAATATCAAAGTGATTTCCGAGCATGAGATTCCATTCTCTCTTGAGGATGCCTTTATCGGAATAGTTCAACGAGCGAGCGTAAAGGCATCATGAAAAAGGTTCTAGCGCAATGCAAAAAGGAACTGGCGCAATTCGTGCGAGACCGCCTTACGCTTGCTCTTGCCTTCGTGCTACCGCTTCTAAGCCTTTTGCTATTCGGATTCGCAATACGATTGGAAATTAAACATATTGCGCTGGTGGTGCAAAATTTTGATACAGGACTTATGAGCTATGACCTGGTAGATAGGTTCTATAACAATGGGCAGTTTGATGCGCACAAATGGAGTGGAACTCACCCACTGAAGGACGCTTTAGATAAAGGCTTCGCCAAAGCCGGCATCATCATACCTCCCGAATTCACGCGAGAGCTAAGGCAAGGCCACAATGCACACGTTCAGGTTTTTGTGGATGCAACCGACGTCAACAATGCTCGGGTCATAAAAAATAGTGTCATTGGTACTATTAATGGTTTTCTCCAAGACAACAAATTGATACCGGTCAACTTGCCGATTAAATCCGAAATCAGGTTGTGGTTCAATCCTGGACGCCGGGAATCATTGTATATAGTGCCTGGAGGTATAGCTGTGGTTCTGTGGATTTTCCCGTCTTTGCTGGCATCTCTGGCAATGGTGCGTGAGAAGGAATCTGGAACTATCTTGCAGGTTTATGCATCGAGCATAACCGCCGTGGAATTCCTGGCAGGGAAAATCCTGGCCTATTTGATAATCTCAGGGGGGATGGCGGCTTTTCTGATCTTCTGCGCAAATTTGTTCTTTAACATCTGGTTTATAGGTGACCCTATGCCTTACCTCGTGGGTCTTTTATTTTTCTTGTTCAGCTCAGTCTCCTTCGGCGTCCTGATCGGTACGGGAATGAATACTCAAAACTCTGCGGTCCAGACGGTGGGAACTGCCGGTTTTTTGCCGGCGATGCTTTTCTCCGGCTACATCTATCCAATTCGCAACGTAGTCTATCCGCTTTCACTGATCACGACCATTGTGCCGACACGTTGGTTTGTGCAACTTTCGCGCGATAGCTTCGTTAGAGGTAGCGGCTGGATCTATGACTGGTATCTACCTTTGATTTTGGCTGTCAGCGGCGCTGCTTTCTTTTACTTCGCCTACGCCAACATGAGCAAAATGCAGCTCAAAGTCTGAATAGAGGTTTCGAGCCATGAAAATTATCAGCATTATTGAAACCGTCCTGGGAGGCAGATTATTAGCTCTCATGACTAAAGAAACTCGACAAATCTTGCGGGACAAGCAACTGCTGTTTCTGTTAACATTTCCCCCTATCGTCCAGATCTGTCTTTACGGATTCGCACTTAGCCCCGATGTGCAGGATCTGAGACTAGCCGTTGCAGACGAATGCAAAACGTACAAGAGTCGAGAATTGACCTCAGCTCTGGTCGAAAATCGAGTCTTCAAAATGACCGGAGCATTTGACAATTTGTCCAGTTTGATGAAAAGCGTCGAAAGGGGGAATGTGGATGCCGGCCTGGTTATTCCTCCAGATTTCGATCGAGAGATCAGTCAGGGCAAGCAAGCGACGGTGCAGCTAATCATTGATGCTGTAGACGCCAATACGGCAGGCATCTCGCAGGGCTATGCGACTCAAATGATCCAGAAATATGGTCAAGGGCTCGTTAGCAATCCAATAACAATGCCAGTGACAAGCCAGGTGACATATGCTTACAATCCGGGGTTAATCTCGTCCTGGTTTTTTGTGCCGGGGGTTCTTGGTGTAGTTCTGACCCTTACGGGCATTCTCGTCTCCTCCGTCACTTTGGTCAAAGAAAAAGACTCGGGTACGCTCGAACAACTGCTAATGACACCTGCTGATTCGTGGGAAATTTTAGTTGCGAAAATCGTTCCTCTGTTCATCCTGCTGAACGCTAATGTACTTCTGGCTCTTGCTGTAGGCAAACTTATGTTTAATTTGCCGTTTCGAGGCAATTTCCTAATTTACATGTTCGTATCCGACATTTATATTTTTGTGGTCATCTCAATCGGTATCTTTCTCGCCACCAGCTCAAAGAACCAGAGACAGGCGATTCTCACATCATTCTTTATCAACCTGCCTCTTATTCAGTTGTCGGGAGCTCTTTCACCAATCGAGAGTATGCCTGATTTCTTTCGATTACTTTCATATTTAAACCCACTCAGATACTACATCCAATGCATTAGGCACATCTTGCTGAAAGGTGTTGGATTTGAGGTCATGTGGGGAGATATTCTGGTTTTGGCTTGCGCGGCGATTGTTTTATCGCTCTCAAGCGCAGCCCGATTTAGAAAACAACTGAGTTGAGCTAATGTGAAAATAACTGCGAACAAAACGAAAGTAACGATTGCAATGAAACATACCGATAAGCATGATTTAGCTGTGCAAATAGCACGTCTCAAATCTTTTTTGACCGGCAGTATTTGTTTTGTCTGTTTTGTCTGTTCAGTAACCACGCAGCCCTTAAGGGCACAGGGTGCTGATCCGGTTTCTACACCGCCGCATAAAGTTTTGATTGGTGAATCAAACATTCCTAAGCGGGTAGTGCAACAAATATCCCAGCAATTGCCTTCTGACGTGCAACTTCGACCAGCAAAGACACCAGATGGAACGCAAGATAACAATCAGAATGAGTCGTTAGGAAGCCTGCACGAAGCTCCCGCTGATGTAAAGCTCAGACCAGTCAAGAAATCCGATGCGCAGCAACAAATCAACCACAACGATTCGACAGAAAGCGCAAAGGGAGCCATTAACGAGGATTTTGCCAAACACAAGAATGCTGCCGCAATTACCAGTAAAGGTAAGCCTCACAGCACCGTCAGCGGTGCCTCTGGCGAAAAATCCGCACCGATCTTAACAAATAAGCTCCAGGCAGAATCCGGACCCAGCACCAGTTCAATCAATTCATCTAGTTTAGATGACATTCAATTGAAGCGTCCTGCATTGCAGTCACTTGTCAGCATTAATGATTACCTCAATCCGTTCCAGTTGGACGCAAGCACATCGAGCTCTCTGAACTTACGGCGAGCACTCGTTTTGGGGCTCGACCAGAATCTCGATCTGGCTATAAGTAGGACAAATACCAAGCAGAGGCAATACGCCTATTATTCTTCCCTCGGTAATTTCTTGCCGGATCCGACTATGGGCTTCAGTGATTATTCCCCTTCTGGAAGGATAGGCCTACCAAACGGAATCAGCTCGCTTCTGGGAAGCTCTGCGACATCGACTCTCGGCACAGCAAGTAACTCAAGTAATACGACGATCAGAGTACACTCTCCATTCGAAATCATGCATGCCGGTATGGATTTCTACGCTTATCGAGGAGGCAGTGTCTTATTCGGAGCGAAACAGTCAAAGCACAACTACAAAGCGGCTAAATTTCAAGAAAACGCCAGCTTGAGCGATACTCTCATGACTGTCACTCAGAACTACTATAATCTGGTGCTGGCGGAGACGCTGCTGCAAATTCGCATCAAGGCAGTGCGTACATCTGAAGAGCAGTTGCGTCGAAATTCCGATCGCTTTCACTCTGGACTGGCTACAAACCTGGATGTTCTGCAATCTCGCACTCAGTTGTCGCGCGACAGGCAGGCTCTTGTGGATCAGCAGATAAACCGACGCTCTCAAGTAATTTTGCTGGCAGAATCCCTTTACATGAATCTTGGAGAAGATTTTATACCAGTCGAGCTGCTGGTGAGAAAAGTTCGCTTGATCGATCCACAGCTAAATATCGCCGATATTCTTCAACTCGCAATCGATCATCGACCGGAGCTAAATCAATACGAGGAGCTAAGGCTGGCAGCTAAAAATGCCATACTGGTTTCCGCGGCGAAATTGCAACCTACTGTTTTACTATCAGGAAATGCCTACGGAATCGGACCACCATCTAATGTCCAGGCGCTCGGTCTTTTTACAGTCAACGTGAATTGGAGATTGCGTGGTTTCGGCACCGTCGACGCCTTTGATGTAGAGCAAGCAAGATGGCAGGCTCGTCAGTCCAGGCTGCAATCTCAGAAAGAATTGCAAACCGTTCTTAGTCAAGTGCGGAATTCCTATCTTCAAATTTTGGACAAAGAAAGAAATATTGAGGAGGCTTCCAATGAAGTTGTTTCCGCTCTTGAAGAGTTGCGCTTGGCAGAGCTTCGCACCACTAATGGGCTCGGTATCAATCTTGATATTATAACTGCGCAACGAGACTACACCCAGGCATTAGTCGACAAAGCTCAGGCTCTAATCAACTTCGACATTGCTCAAGCGCAGTTAGTCCATGATATGGGACTTATTTCAGTAGATGCGCTGACCAGCGGCCGATTGTTGAGTAAGTCGAATGCTAAATAAGAGGCAACGGAACCGGCAGATGATGCGCCTCTTGAAGAATGGGAAACTTTCAACGAGCTGACAAAGCAATATGAAAGTAATTGCAAGGAACCAGGCATGGATAACCAGGCTCGCAAAGAGCCGCTTGGTGCATCGCTATCTTCTTGATCCGAATGGTTTTGCCGGATTGCCTAAGCCACCGACCGCTTGCATGCCGCTTTGACCTGATGATTGCATTGAGCTTGGAGTATTGCCGGTGGTCGGCGTAGTTATTGTTGTTGGGTTCCACGAAGGGGTCATTGAAGTCGGGCTCGCGGTAGTCGTCGGGATCAAGCTAGGCAGCGGATTGGCTACCCCTGAGTTAGGCGTCGGGGTCAAGTTTAACGGGGTCAACGGAGGCAGCGCGCTTGGAGCCGTTGATACCTGGCCATTTGAGTAAGGCATTGTAGATTGTTGTGCCTGTGCCGAAGAGATTGTTGAACCCAGCCCAGCGATCAACAAAATTGCACCTGTTTTGAGAAATATTGAATTCGTCTTGTTCTGGTCGATAGCTCTCGAGCCGTCAACTTTGCGGATTTTATTCATCGGAAAGTCTCCACACCATGGTCGTTCTCAGGACGTATGACGCCAATGATCGAAAAACTATCCCCTTTATTAAGATTCTAGTTAAAATCGTGAATTGTATAACTTAGCTGCGTGCGCCGTCTTTTTTCTTCTTCCAAAATGTTGAGCATCAAAATTACATTGTCGGCGACAAATTCTTCAACACTAAATCTGGAAATTTCGCCATAATCTTCTGTCCGTTCTGCCGTGACCTGCTTGCGAAGGTTCCTTAGAGGGCTTCCCTCGTTAGCGAGTGCGCTTCTGCGTGCTCTGCTGATTGATTCTATTTTCAGCCGAGCGAAAAAGCTGTCCTAGAGTTGTTCCAAGTGCGACTGCTATTCGGGTAAGAACAAATACGGTGACATTTCTGCGACCGCGTTCGATATCACTGATGTAAGTCCGCTGGATATCTGCTGCTTCGGCAAGTTCCTGTTGGGTTAAACCGCGCGCTATTCGTCGCTCGTAAAGGATGTCCCCTAAAACCTGCATGTCGTTCATGATCGCTCCCTCTCAGCTTGGCGCTGCGTAGGTAGATTAGCCGTATATGTAGTTTAAATGATTCTCGCTCGCCGTGATGACAGAATGATTCTGCGAAAGACTCGCCACGTCTCTAGAGTGCCATTATGTGGGCGTTTTATGTGTGTAAGATTCTACACACATAAATAAGGACTCTCTTTCTTTTTCACCCTGGCCTTTAACTCTACTTTTGAGTGCTCAACTCTGTCGGTTGCTGAACATAACAGCATCACAAACTGTAGCATCGCAGTATTAATAACGAGCTATAGTAGGTGACAGCGGCTGAGTTGAGATTACTCGCGTTGGTTTACCAGTAAAGATAGAGATTTTCTGCTGTGAAGACTCAATTGGAGCCCCGGAACCTTTTACTTAGAAAACTTCCCAAACCGCAGATGGAAGAGTTGCTCTCGTCTGCCGAACTCGTGCATTTCAATTTGCGAGAATACCTGATAGAGCAGGACAAACCAATACACTTTGTAGAGTTTCCGGAGAGTGGTGTCATATCGGTGCTCACTCAAATGGATTCGCGTCTAATTGAAATAGCGAATGTTGGTAATGAAGGATTTATCGGCATTCCAGTCCTTCTTGGTGTTAAGAGCATTCCAGAGGTAGCGTTCTGTCAGATAGAGGGCTCTGCTTGGCGTGTTCCGGCAGAGAAGTTCAGGCAGATGCTGGAAGAAGCGCCAGAACTTAAATCGCTCTGTCATCGATATCTTGCTACTTTTCTCAACCAGGTAGCGCGCAACAGCGGTTGTAATTGGACGCACACCATTGAGGAAAGATGCGCACGATGGCTTCTATTGACTCATGATCGAGTCGATGGAGACGAATTTCATTTGACTCAAGAGTTTCTCGCGACGATGCTCGGTGTCACCAGGGGTGGGGTCAACCTCGCGGCTGGTATTCTCGCTAAAGCGAATTTGATTACTTATGTGCGCGGAAAAATTACGGTACTCGATAGACCTGGGCTCGAAAAAAGCACATGCGAATGCTATGGATTTATCAGACGTTATTTCGATGAGACATTTTGTTTATAGCCAGCTCTCGTGTTACTAATTGATTTATTAAAGCCTGCACCGCATTCGGTGCAAGTCGAAAGCTAGCTTGCAACCGACAAGCTCTTTGGCTTTTCGCCATTCTTAGCCCAGTTAGACCCTTTTTCGCGAAGGGCTTTCATGCGCTCGTCCAATTGCGAAATCATTTGTTCCAGATCGCCATGACGTGGTGCTTCGTATGGCTCGCCGTAAAAACATTTCATTGAGGTGAAAAAGTGTGGAAACATAAATTTGTCCCACGAATTAAGTATCTTCACGTGCTTCGCATTCATGACCATTGGAATGATCGTGGCACCACTGGTCTGGGCAAGGCGGATAACAGCTGGTTTCATTTCCATAACCGGTCCTCTGGGTCCGTCTACGGTGACCACTACATTGCAGCCGGCGGCGAGTCGTTTCAACATGTCTTTTCCCGCTTGTCGCGCCCCGTGAGTTGGCGATCCTCTGGATACGAGGAATCCCTGCCCAAGCATTGCCCGAGCAACCATTTCGCCGTCTGTACTCTGGCTGATTAGAATGGAAGTTTTTTCCCTATCTGGGATCGAAAGGATCCCAGCCATCCTTCCGTGATAAACAGCATAAATTACTGGATTCTTAGAATCGATTAATTCGCGGGCACCCGGTGCAAATTCGGAACTCATCTTCCAGCTAAGCTGCAAAAGGTCCATGCCTGTGTCACAGCCCCAGGCAAGGACAGGTACTCTCAGCTTTGCTACAGGAGTTTTGGCAAGGAAGAGTTTAAAAGACCTGTACATTTGTCTCCTCGGACGACCTTCGGGTCGATAAGTGGCACTGGCAAAGGAAATGATAGCTTTACATGCTACACCGTTTGCTGCGAGCAGTCGACGCAAAGCAGCCAGATTTGGCGTCCCTGTGCAGTTTTTAATGACTGTTCAACTGGCTGCCCAAATGATGAGCTTATTTCTTTTGTCGATGAACCGCTCATCGTCAGTGCGGTAAAATGCTACCTTCCAGGCAGTCGACGCGTGCCACACCACTATATTGTGAAGGCGATCTGCGCGGCTATCAACCACCTCTGAGGAAGTTTTTCAATGAAACGAATCTACACCTCTTCGACTATTAGCTTGTTGGCTTGTGTCGTCGCTTCAAGCACCACTTTCGCTACTGGTGCACATGCGGAAGAGCGTCCAGTAAGCGTGGCTCTCGTAAGCACCGCAGTAAGTACGACTGAATCTGTAGAAAAGGAACCAAAAATTCCACGCTTTTCTGTTGACTACATGGACAAAAGTGTCAAGCCCGGAGACGACTTCTATCGTTATGCAAACGGCAGCTGGATCAAAAATAATCCGGTGCCAGCCGACAAGTCTCGCTGGGGTAGTTTTTCCGAGTTAGCTGAGAGAAACAACTATCTTATTCACAGTATTCTCGACAGCGCACGTGCAGATGCGACAGCGCCGATTGGTACTCCAAAGCGCGAAGTGGGAGACTTCTTTGCTTCTGCAATGGATACAGATTCGCTTGAGAAACTGAAATTTGAACCAATAAAAAGGGAATTGGATCGAGTTGATCAAATTAAGTCTATCGACGACCTGATCAATGTTGTGGCAAGCTTTCATAAAGATGGAATTGGCGGCATATTCGACTCGGGTGTTGAGCCAGACGCCAAAGACAGCTCTATATATGCATTGCAGCTCATGCAGGGAGGACTTACTCTTCCGGATAGAGACTATTATTTGACCGATGCTTTCTCTGACAAAAGAGCCGCATATTCTGAACATTTGAAGAAGATGTTTGTTCTTTTGGGTGAGTCGCCGAGTGATGCGGCTAAGCACTCAGCGACAGTTCTCGAACTCGAAACTGAACTGGCTAAAGCTAGCCGTTCAAGAACGGATCTGCGGGATCCTATCAAAAATTACAATAAGGTGTTGACACCAGATCTGGTTGCAAACAATCCGTCCATTCCGTGGAAGCTCTATCTCACTGATTATGAAACTCCCGAAGTGCCCTACGCCATCGTCGGTCAACCGGAATTTTTTACGGCTGTAAATAAACTATTGAAAGATCGTCCCTTAGAAGATTGGAAGACTTATCTACGCTGGCATGTATTGCACAGTGCTGCACCATTCCTTCATGATGCCTCGGAAACAGAAAACTTCAATTTCTTCCACAAAACTTTGACCGGTCAAGAGCAACAAGAGCCCCGTTGGAAAAGAGCGGAGAAGGTTATAGACGGCTCGATTGGCGAGGCTCTGGGTCAGCTTTATGTCGAAAAATATTATCCACCAGAAGCACGCGCTCGTATGGCCGAGTTGGTAGCGAACTTGAGAGTGGTTTTTGCTGATCACCTGAAAAATGTAAGTTGGATGAGTGATGCCACCAAGCAGAAGGCTATGGCGAAGTTTGATCGCTTCGTGCAGAAAATTGGCTATCCCGATAAGTTCCGTGATTATTCCTCGATTTCGATCAAACGCGACGATTACCTCGGAAATATACAGAGATCGAATGCCTTCGATGTTCACAGACGTGCAGTTCGTGTTGGGAAGCCGGTCGATCGCACGGAATGGGAAATGACACCACCTACGGTGAACGCTTATTTCAATCCATCGATGAACGAAATAGTTTTTCCAGCAGGAATTTTGCAACCTCCGTTCTTTGATGTTTCTATGGACGATGCTGTTAATTACGGCGCGATTGGTGCTGTTATCGGCCATGAAATCACCCACGGTTATGATGACCAGGGGCGTCATTACGACGCTGATGGCAATCTTGTTGAATGGTGGACAGACAAGGACGCACAGGAGTTTGACAAGCGGGCTCAGAAAGTTGTTGATGAATATGATGCATTCGAAGCGCTGCCTTCGCTGCATGTGAATGGAAAGCTCACTCTGGGCGAGAATCTGGCAGACCTGGGCGGCGTAACGATTGCCTATGATGCAATGGAACGTGCACTGAAGAAAGATCCGGCCAAGCGGAAAAATATTGATGGACTGACGCCTGAGCAAAGATACTTTCTATCGTTTGCACAGCTCTGGCGCACAAACATTCGCGAGGCCGAGCAAAAGCGCCTGGTCACTGTTGATCCTCATTCACCTGGAGCTTCTCGAGCTGTAGGCCCGCTCATGAACGTGACGGAATTCTACGAAGCCTTTGATATCAAATCTGGTGCGCCGATGTGGCGTGATCCGGATAAGCGTGCCAAGGTTTGGTAATTTGACAGATCGCTAGTTTGGGATACTTGCGCTCTTGATAGGAGCGCAAGCCAACTCAGCTCGTGATTCTAGGGTTTTATTTCAACGCCCTTCCAAAATGCGACATGACCAATTATTTCCTTAGCAGCTTCCTTAGGGTCTCTATAAACCCAGGCAGCGTCTTTGTTGATTTCGTCTCCAACCTTTACGGTGTAATAATTCGCAGTTCCCTTCCAGCCGCAAACGCTGGTGGTGGGACTGTCCGTAAAGAACTCTTTTTTTAGTGAGTCCGCGGGGAAATAAGTGTTGCCTTCGACCGTTTTGCAGTTTTCACTTTCAGCAAGCACTGCGCCTTTCCATATTGCCTGAGCCATGGCAGCTCTCCTTTTTTCGACGTCTGCTAATTATGATGGCAGATGCTACTTCAATTTCCATAAATGCTGCCGAGTCATTGGTGATTCGTTAATATCCTACGTACGCATATCCATTTCTGTGGTTGCGGACGCCAGGCACATTTTGCAACGAACCATATCTGGATTTTGCGTACCTTATGCCAGCAATCGTGTTATCGAGTGGGTCGAGGATGTTTTTATGTCCAGGAATTGAGTATGATTTGAATGTAGGCTCGATACATTGCATCAAACCTTTAGAGGGCGTGCCTCGTCGAGCATTGCTGTCCCAGTGGTTGACATTATTTGGGTTCCACGAACTTTCGCTAGCGATCATGTAATTAACAGCTGAGATATTTTCTGGCGTAGCCGGCGTGTCCGATTTCTCAAGCGCATCTTTAATCAGGCTAACTCTTTCCGATGACGGAATTACGCCCTTAACTTCTCGTTCCGTAATCTGTCTGCTAGTTGCCACGTCGAATAACTGTTGACCAGCATTCGCCAGTTCCCTGCCAGCTGGGCTCGTAGCATCTTGCTGTGTTACCTGGTCAGGGGCTTTGCCTGAAAGCGCGCCAGCTGCTATTGCGCCTGGGTTGTCTCCGACCTTTTGTTTTAGTTGGTCGACCATCATTGAGGCCAACGCTTCTTGCGTTTTATTCGGAAGCAGGTTTTTAAGTTCATCTTTGCCAGGCTCGATGCCTTTGTCTAGCTTGTTCGCAAAATCTTTGAGTTCGCCCAAATATTTTGGATCTTTGAGCTTCTCGCCGAAGTCTTTTGGAAGTTTTCCTTCTGCGATGAGTTTTTCGATCAAAGCCGGGTCTGGTGGATTCCCGAGGCTATCCAGTAAACCATTGAGCTGGTGTCCTGAAAAGCCATAGCGGCCTACTCTAACGCCGCCATCAGGATGTCTTCTTATGGTTTCGTAAGGATGCTCGTGATCTGGTTTCCACAGACCGGCGATGGCTTCTTTTATGCCCATTTGTCGCTCGGATTCACCATGCATTCTGGGGACGTTTCGGGTGCCGAATGAACCCATGTTTTCGGTTGCGGCATGTGGCATGTTCACGCCATCGCTACCGTTAAAGCGGTGCGTATCCTGAACGCTGCGTTGCGTTTCTGGGGTCATGTTAGAGAGTGAATGTGGCGCTCTCAAGTGCTGCGCGTGTTGCACTCCAGGTGATACCACATCAGCCTGGTCATCTAATACAACTCTGTTTCGCTCTGGAGGTGGTAGTTCAGCCTTGACTCTCTCGGCCAGATATGTGGTCAACTCGTTTGCGGCTTTGGTCTGAGCCGCTGTTGGGTTTAAATCACCGTCTTGCCGTTCGAGCACGACATTTATATTTTTCGTTTTCAGTTTTTCTGGATCACCATGCATTTCGATCTGCCCGTTTTGTTTGATGACGAACTGAGCGTCAACGGGCTTTTGCAAGTTCTGCATCTCAATTGTGATTTTCGGCGGGCTAGCATCGGTGCTCTTTGATGCGACAACCTGATCGTTGGTTTTGGGCGCTTTATCTACGATGGCACCACTAGCCGCTAATTCAGTTAGCGATTTGGAACTGTCCAGTTTATGAGCGCTTGTCTCTTTCGGTGCTGCGGGCGTGGCGCTCGGGGCCTCGACCCTGTGTCCAGGCGCCAGGTCGACTTTGTGTAAACCTGTTGTGTCAGTCGCAGTTGAGTCAGCCAGCTTGAGCGGAAATTTCTTCGACTTCTCGTGCGAGCCAGATGGTCGACTCGAGAGCGCATGGGCCGCTTCGGAAGCCAATCGTTTATGTGCTTTGGCTTCTTCTGATTCATGTACGACGTGATCAGTTTGTTTGTGCGGAGTTCCATCTTGATGGTGATGCGCAGGAAGATCGTGGTGATGCGGTAGACCAGTGTGATGATGGGGTTGACTGGTTCCGTCATGATGAAGGGGGTGATGATGCTGGGTCACGGTTTGCCTCGGATATCGAACTCGAATGCAGGTAGGTGCACGTTGCACGAAATGGGGTGAAATCCTCGTGAAAGTGCTTTCGTAGAATCACGGCTAATCATGGTTTTGGAGGAGAAAATTACAAATCGAGCGCTTGACAAGGATTTTCATGTTTGCCATATATAAGCTATAACTTAGGTATAGGAATCTCTTTGAGCCAACAGCCGACTTTCTGGGGTCCAGACTGCTTTAGCGGACCTGGGAATGAACTTCTACGGGTGCGGGTCGCAATCTTGGTGACATTTTCGTTGTCCAGCATGTCGCAAACGGACAAATAACCCAGACTAATGACCACGAACAGGGATTTGATCCTGACAGTCATCTATATGACCCGAGCAAGAGATATTTTCTGCGCATCATGTCCTGAGCCCCCTTCTATTAAATTCAGCTCAAGGCTTTCAGGGGCGGCAATGACATAATTCTGCATTGGTTTCTTCGGAAAAAAGGGCTATAGATAGTGCTTCGTCTGGTTAGAAGCAAATCAATTAGTCCGGTTGTCGGAGCGCTTTCGCTTGCCTGGTTGATCTATTGCTGGCACTGGTTATGTGGTGCGGATGTAATACCATTTGATAACAAGTTGACTTACTTTCAGTTGAGCAGTTGGGTCGTAGATTGTTATCGAGCTGGAGCGCTTCCACTTTGGGATCCTTACTTCATGTCGGGCTTTCCTGCGTGTGCGGATCCGCAAATACATTGCTTTTATCTTTTTGCGATGCCTCTCTTTGCATTGCTTGGCCCGCTGAATCCCATTTGGTTCGATCGCATCGAGTTGCTGCACATTTTCGTTGCTGGAGTCGGCGTATATTTTCTCGCTCGAGAATTTCGAATGTCTCCTTCATCAGCAGCTGTAACAGCGCTGGTGGTGATGTTTGGTGGCTCTGCGAGTGCCAGGTTGCAGCACACCGGAATGATTTATGCATACGGGTTATTACCGGTGTGCTTGCTATTGACTAAATGGGTCTTCGATCGCAAAAGTTGGTGGTACGTTCTGTTGCTGGGTGTTGTCGCAGGTTCTATGGGAATATTGGGAGACCAGGTAGCGTTTCTCAATTGTTTTCTGGTGGCGGTGTTCGCCTGCGCCCTTTTGCTTCGGTCTCTTTTGTCTAAAAAAAGTGTCGCACTGCCTTTCTGCCGCTTGCTCGTTGCTGGACTCGTTACAGTGCTTGTGATGCTCCCGCAGATCATACCCACCACGGAACTGCTACCTCTTAGTAGTCGTCCGTGGATCCCTTTAGAGAATCTGCGCGCGAAGTCTCTTTATCGCTGGTCGTTCCTGACCTGTTTGATCCCAGACATCTTTCGGACTTTTGATGGTTACGAAAATTATATAGGCAAGAATGATCCGTCTGAGACGTATCTCTACATAGGTCTCTTGCCCGCGACTATTTTTCTATATGGTGGCATTCTAAAAGGGCTATTGTTTCGCAAAGCAAATCTCTGGTTCCTCGTGCCGCTGATATTCTTTCTTCTCTATGCGCTGGGCACCCAGACCCCTGCGTATGCCCTTTTCTGGAATTTCATTCCGGGTGTGAAATCTTTTCAGCGACCAACTGATGCGACATTCGTATTGAATGTTTTTCTGGCACTGTTGCTCGGATTGATCCTGGACTTGTTGCGAGGACGGCGAGTAAGTGACAGTTCTTTCGTGAAAGGTGCCGATAAGTTCAACTTGACGCTAGAGTCGTTTTTCGCTTTGTCATTTAGTCTGTTGACTGTTCTAACCACCGTGCTTCTGTGCAAGTTTAAAGTGCCACATGTGCTATTGCAAAACAACGTTGTGGCTTTCATCAAAATTGGCTTGCTGGTGTTTGTCGGCATGTTGTTATTAAGGGCTCTTGAGCGTTGTCGTGAACGCGGTATTCAGAATCTTTTAATAGCATTGATCGGAATGCTTTCGTTCTGTGATTTGCAACTTGTGAATTCATCAAATTATCTGAATACAGCCCGCGAGAAAGATTATGCGTATACAGATCCCGCGGCTCTCTCTCAACACCCCGCCTTGGTTGCACTTTCACGATTGCGCAGCACGCCAGAGAATCAATATCGAGTTGAAATGCTTGGAAGTGAGAAGGAAAACGAATGGTGGAATGCGTCTAACCACCTGAAAGTGGAAGCTACAGACGGCATGTGGCCTATCAACTTGCTTTCATATCACCAATATTCTGGTGCGTGTAACCCGATTTTTGGACGCAGATTCAACCACTGGATGTCTGGCTTTGATTCACCCCTTTTTGATCTACTCAATGTGAGATACGTGTTGACTAATTATCCAGAGGAAAAAGCTCGAAGTGTCTTAAACCCATTCAAGTTCAGGCGTGTGTCGACTTTGAATCAGTATTCAACTTACGAAAATACTAAAGTTCTTCCACGTTGTTTTCTTTTGAGTCATTACAAGATGTGCCAAAGCTTTTCGGAATTGGCGAATATCATGCGGAGCGCGAAGTTTGATCCGTCCACAGAAGTCGTTTTACTGGCAGATGACTTCAAGTCGAATGCTAATGCCCAGGCGGATCTAAAGGCATTACCCACGGAACAAAAAGCGCAATTACTGAAGGACGCAGCGCCAGATCAGGTGCGTTATCTGGGACGAAGTGCAAATAATCAGAGCCTCTCTGTTCATTGCGCAGGTGATCGCATCCTGTTTCTAGGCGACATCTACTTCCCCGGATGGAGCGCTCAAATCGACGGGAAATCGGCTGAAACCGTAAGGGCTGATTATTTATTCCGCGGCGTCTTTGTTCCCAAAGGCGACCATAATGTGCAATTTACCTATAATCCGTACACATTGGAAGCGTTGAAAGAGACATCCCGCCTGGCTCAGACGCATTGATGAAGATGTGGATGGTGTAAGCAAGATATCTGGATAGTGCCGCGGTTAGGTGTCATTTTTTGACGTGCCGTGAATTTGCGAATTAATATACAAACTTTCATTAAGCACTCATTTGCAGCGTTTCTGACAAATTAAAGCGTCTGGCAGCAACCCTTTTCGGGTGTCAAGCAGATTTTATAATTCGCTTAACACAAACTTGGTAATGCGATTTTTCCCCTCCTCTCATGACCCGTGATTTTCGCGCGGCATGATGTTGGCTCATGAAGTGAACCATGAAGTTAACTCATGAAGTCAACTAAGGAATAGCAACCAGCAACCTGGATCCGCTGCCGTCGGAGAATCCGCCTGATGTGCGTAACGCGATTCCTGTCTTCGCCGTGTGAACCGATAAACCCAATCGCAGTCCACCTTTGAGAGCTTCAGTCGGGATGAAGACCTTGTCCTGCCAGATTTTTCCGGAGGTAACGTTCCTGTTAAAGGTATCCTGCGGGTAAGTTTGAGACGACATCGTTTTGCAGTTCGGGTCGATGATATCTACTGCGTTCAGGTTGTCGAGTTTTTGATTGCCCAGGCTTTGCCAGATAACATCGAGATATAGCCCATCTGCTTTTTTAGATACTTTGAGCCCGCGTAATTTGAACTTGGCACCAAATGCGATGCCGGTAGCGTTAGGAATGCTGTGTGACTCGATGCGTTGTGCGATCATCGCCGGGACGAAACGGAATTGAACATTCAGCCATACAGCCAGGCATAGCAAGATTGCCAATTCAGCAAATACAACGGCTTTGTTGTTCGAGAAAAAACGGTTGCCTGTTGTGGCAGTAATCGCTTCACTTCGCTGAGTCCAAATGTTTCGGTCTGGAAACGGTGGTGTGAAAGTCAGTGCATCAAGAAACTGCGGCGCGTTCTTTACCGAGAGGTCAATTGGTTTTGCTCTGACCTCAGCTCCATCGATTGATTTTGATGTCGAACTCGACGCAGAATTTTTTGCCAAGTTCATGATACGCCGTCTGAGTGGAGTTTCGATGAACGTGTAGTTTAGATGGGAAACTATCAGGCAAAGCGAAACACCGATGGTCGGCAAAATCCAGCCAGGTAGATTCGCAAACGATGATTGATATTTGACAAGAGCGTAGAGGATTGAAAGGTGGAACATGTACATTGAAAAGCTAATTTCGCCCAATCGAACTAAAAGCTTTTTGTTGAGAAACTGTGCTATCTTTCCTTTCTCGGATGCGACCAGAAGAATCAACGCTGCATAAGCTGGCGCTCCACCCATATCGATAGCCCACGCGCGAAGCACCGCGAGCGCGCCGGTTGCATTCTGCGCCGGCCACAGATTAGAGAGGTTGATAGCCGCTGCTATGGCAGTCAATGCGGCAATTTCTAAAATGGTCGCCTGTGTCGAACTCAATGAATGCAGTTGAGACTTTCTTTTGAACAGCCAGCAAACGAAAATCCCCAGCGTGAACTCGAAGAGTCGGCAAATTGGATTCTCTCCAAGATAGAGTGCGGTTGGAAGTGTTCCTGGGGCGAAGCCTGAGAGCGATGGCGCCATACAGAGGGCGATGAATGATAAGGATAAGGCAACGGCACCAATCCATCTAATTTTCACTGCTCGGTCAAAGTCTTTGAGCAAAAAAGGAAAGCAAAGGTAAAAGAATAGCTCGATTGAAATCGTCCAGCTGACTGAGTTGAACGATTCGCTTACCGCAGGATTGAATGCCCATACTTGAACCATGCAGAGGTTTGCCACTGCAACTGGTACTAAGTTCGGAATGTTCAAGACAGTTGGAACGAGCGCTATGGTGAACAGGAATGCTGCGAAATGAGTTGGCCAGATGCGAGCAAAGCGAGCAAGCAAGAAATTGTTTGATTGAGTCGCTGTGTCGATCCTGGGATGAACGTATGCGAGGATGAAGCCCGACAATACAAAGAAAAAGCTAACGCCTTGCCATAAAGCCAATCCCTGAAGGCAGCTGTAATTATTGAATCCGAAGAGTTGGGACAGATGCAGTAACAAGATCATTGATGCGGCGAAAAATCTCAGCGAAGTTAGCGAATCTAAACGAGGTTGAGTTTTCCTGGGCAGGTTCTCGCCTGCAGCGACCTCTGCTCGCGAACTGGTTCCTTTTGCTGTTCTTATTGATGTTGCCATTGCCGACATTTCAATTTACCTGTGGTTATTGATTGCAGTTGTTGTTTTTTGCTTTCAGTTATTCTAGTGGCACTACTAGCCTTCGTCCGTTCCAATCAGTCATCGAACTTGCTGCTACGAGCGGTTCTGTACTTCCTGGCCTGTATAGCTCCAACCCTAATTTAGACACGCCCTGGATCTGCTCTTTATTGAGAAAAACTTTGTCTTCCCAAATTTGTCCCGTGACTACTTTTCTTTTGAAGGTGTCCTGTAAGTAATCGTGACATGACATAACGCGTCCTTTGTCGTCCAGCAACTGCACTACGTTTATGTAGTCCAGTTCTTCTGCTGTAAGACTCTGCCAGACTGTATTGATTTGCATCCCACCGTTCTGGCGCGTTAGTTTCAACGCTCGCATTTTGAACCTACCGCCGAACTTATCGCCGAACTCGACACCGCGCATAGCAGGTATGCTGTGTGATTCAATACGACTGGCAAACGCGGGCGGTATAAATCGATATTGAACTTGCACCCACGCTATCAGCAAGCACGTCACGCTGACTTCGGCTGCAGTCACTAACATCGACTTTGTCAGCTTGTTTGGAGCTGACACTCTCGCTTGCTGTATGGACACGGCAGGTTTGTCTTTCCTTTTAGAGCCCAAAGATATAATGGTTCGACGACAGGGGGCTTCGACAAGTTTGTAGTTGAGGTGCGAAACACACAGGCATATCAAAAATGCCACGACCGGGAATACCCAATCTGGCTGATTTGAGAAGGATGGTTGAAATTTGATCAGGAAGAAGATTATCGATAGATGAAACATGTACAGTGAAAAACTTATTTCGCCTAACCAGACTGAGACTTTGTTGGTGAGGAATTTTGAGATGTAGCCTCTCTCATTGGCCATCAGGAAAATGAGAGCACCATACGCAGGAGCGCCACCCATATCGAGCAGCCAGGCACGCAGAACGAAGCTGACACCGGTAGCTGATGTTGCCGGCCACAGCATGGGCAAACAAATTGCTGCAGCTACGAATGCCAGCGAAAGAACTTCGAGAAATGTTGCCATGATCGGTTTCAGTTCTGCAAAGATTGTTTTTTTCGCAAATACACGGCAGATAGCCATTCCTAAAATAAACTCGAGCAATCTGCACATTGGGTTGAACCCTATGAAGACAGCTTCAGGAAAGTTGTATCCAGAGCAATGAGGAAAGAATGGAATCGTGCAGAGCAGAACGAACGACAACGCTATTGCTCCAGAACAGATCCATCTCGTTTTGAAAGGTCTATTAAAATCCTTGATAAGGAGCGGAAAGCAAACATAAAAGAAGAGTTCGACTGAAATAGTCCAGCTGACTTTGTTGAATGATGCGGCGAGTGCAGGATCAAGCGTCCAGACCTGCACCAGGCAAAGATTAGCCACTGCGGCTGCAATGGCATCCGGTATGTGCAGGCATTGCGGCACCAGAAATAGCGTGACGACAAAAGCGACTAGATGCGTTGGCCAGATGCGCGCGAATCTGGCAAGCAAAAATCTGCCGGCCTCTTCTGGACTTTTGATGTTCGGATAAACGTAGGCGAGTATAAAACCGGAGAGCACAAAGAAGAAACTTACGCCCTGCCATAAGGCGAAGCCCTCCGTGAAATTAGGACGGTTGGGAGGTGACAATGCAGTGGCATGCCCGATGAAGATCATTGATGCTGCAAAAAATCGCAAAGCCGTGAGCGCATTTAATTTTGGCTCGCGTGTCGACTGTGGCGAGACGCGGGGTAAAGCGCTGTTTGGGATTCTTGCTAGCGTGGCTGTCATTTCTCGTTCTCAGCTCGCTGATAGGGTCGTTGATTTTGGTTTCCGACGCTCGATAAGAGAGTCAAAAAATCTGCGTAAATGGGTTCTCGCAGGTTTCTCCAGAAAGAAGAATGCCATGGTTGATAGCGCGATTAAAGCAACCCAGAAGCCGCAATATCTCAGTATTCTGGGCATCGTGAGAAACATCATCCTGTTGTTCAGATACCAGAGCAACACGGGATAGTGCAGCAAGTAAACGGAGTAACTTACTTCACCCAGCAGAATAAGCGCTGGTAGTCGGAGTAATCTTGATAGATAGCCTCGTTCCAGACCCACTGCAAGAATTAGCGCCACATAGCCCAATGCGTTGCCGCAATACTTCAAATATACGGAGAGCGCGGGGACAGCTGTCGTTATGCCACTTGCGAATAGCCATGGTTCGATATTACACAACACACCGGCAATCATGGCGAGCGAACAGAGCTCAGCTGCCGTTACGAGAAGTGGGTTAAATTGAAAAGTTCGAAGTTTAGTCAGTGTCAGGCATGTCAGCATGCCCAGATAGAATTCAAAAATTCTGCTCAATGGATTTATGTAGAGCAGAGCATGGCTACTCGCTTGTCTCTCTCCCCCTACGATTGGCAGGTGATACCATTGACAGAGGCAGATCAATAACACCGGCAGAGCGGCTACTAGAATGAGCTTCGTTAGCCAGGTTTTTCGCAGGTTCAAAATGAGTAGAGGGAAAGCTAGATAGAAGAAGAACTCGGTAGAAATGCTCCATGACGGCGTATCTAAAGAGAAATAGAAAAGTCGTTGTGGTACCCATCCATGCAGCATGAAGAACTGGCTTGTGAAAATGGTGATGGTATCAATCGGCGTTTTGGGCAGCATCGAAACCGGGGTCAAAAAATAAGTGACAACGCCAGAGAAGAAAAACACAGGCCAGACCCGCGCCACTCTCGCAGCCAGAAAGTGCATGGTTTGTTTCAGTCCTGCGAGATCTTTGTAGACGTAAGTCAAAATGAAACCAGAGAGCACAAAAAAGAATGAGACACCTTGCGCGAGTGGCAAGCTCTCAATCGTCATGTGCGGATCGAGATTGAATTTTCCGGCTGAATGTGACACCACGATCATTGCTGCGGCAATAAATCTCAAAGCGGTAAGTGAATCAAGCCGGGATTCGGTTCGTTTAGAACTTGGCACAGTTGCGTAATGCGACTGTAACTCAACTTTCTCTGGTAACTGTATGGATGCTGTCATTACTTAAGCACCAGTTCGCCTTCGGCTCTTTGAGGCGCTTTTTGCCTGGTTTCTGCCATTACACTGAAACGATCTTTGATTTTTAGGAATGGCTGTTCAACAAAATAGTAGGAGATAGCGGCGAACGTAACAGCCATTGCGTACTCAAGTATCTCGACATCAACTGCTGACGATTTGCCCGGCACAAAGGCGTTTTGCATAACCCAGGCGTATGCCAACATGTGCCATAGATAAAGGCTATATGAGATTTTGCCGATCCATGTAAAAGGCGTCAGACTAAAGAAGCGTGCAACTATGGATTGAGGCTGTAAGCACAGACTGATTATAAGCGCTGTGAAAGAGAGCGTGAACAATGGCAGACGCAGATTCCAGTACAGCAGTTTGGCGTTGATTCCGACTGCTCCGAATGGGTGCCCCAGGGCGCGCAAATATAAGACTACGAATGCGCAAAGCGCGATTGGCACCAAGAAATGAGTACAATATTTTTGCAGCTTTGCTCGAACTTGTGGATTGTGCAAGGCAATGGCGCCAAGACATCCAATCATCAAGGCATCGATTTTGGTATCAAATCCACCGGCAATACGCATCCAGAAGGCACCTGAGTATATAAGGTAAGCACGCCAGGCAAAACATGCAGCGATGGTGGCCATACCTATTAAAGCAAGATGCTTTCTTGCGAACTTCATAATCGTAGGCCATATGAGGTAGAACTTTTCCTCAATCGACAGTGACCAGGTAATTTCAAGACCGCTGCCGAAAATGTGTCCCCAGCCCATCGCGAGATCAAAATCGCACATGTAGATTGCCGCAATTCCCACGGCTGGCGCCAAATGGTTGCAATGCCAGGGATTCAGAATACAAGTGACGAAAATTAATAGGATATATGCAGGCACCAGTCGTAGTGCCCTGCGCGCGTAAAAGTTTTTCAGCCCGATGGTTGCCGTCTTCGATTGTTCTTTGAGCAAAATACCAGTGATTAGAAATCCACTGATCACGAAGAAGGCGTCAACACCGGCCCATCCACCTTTCTTGCTGAAGATCTCCCCAATTTGCCCGCCGCTGTGGAAATTTAGAACCCAGAATATCGCGAGTGCTCGTAAGCCATCCAGAAATGGAATGTGTGCAAATAACTTGTGGGGATGCGTAGTGGTCTCGAGTTGTTCGGCTTCACGAGGGGTTTGCCCGTCAATAGTTGGTAGTGCTTGAACGATGCCTGCTTCTCTCAGGACATCGCCAGTTGTTAGTACCTTCTCGGTCTTGCGCCCGGCTAATTTTTTGCGCAGCGGCTTTTCAATGTATGTGTACGTCA
>Ga0182030_10007264_pt1 | contig 23156 bp, 33 predicted proteins | sample 812S3MmetaG_FD_121299 | JGI IMG/M metagenome (GOLD analysis project Ga0182030, IMG submission 121299) | Permafrost microbial communities from Stordalen Mire, Sweden - 812S3M metaG (Illumina Assembly) | ecosystem: Environmental > Terrestrial > Soil > Wetlands > Permafrost | place: Sweden...
ACCATCGTCACCACGGCCGCGAACGACGAGCAGGGTCGCGCATTCTTGCGCGCTTACGGCTTCCCCTTCAAGCAGGAGAATCGATAGATATGGCGAAGAAAGCTCTTCGAATCAAGCAGCAGAAGACCCCGAAGTTCTCCACGCGTGCGTACACGCGCTGTGAGCGCTGCGGACGTCCACGCTCCGTGTACCGCAAGTTCGGCCTCTGTCGAATCTGCCTGCGCGTGATGGTGCACGCCGGTGAAGTCCCCGGCGTGACCAAGGCGAGTTGGTAGGAGACGTTATGACAATGACCGACCCCATCGCCGACATGCTCACGCGCATTCGCAACGCGAATGCCGCGATGTTCGACAGCGTCAAGATGCCCAGTTCGAAGCTCAAGGAAAGCCTCGCGAAGGTCCTCGAGCGCGAGGGCTTCATCGCGAGCTACACCGTCACGAAAGTCGACGGCAAGCCAGCGCCCACGCTCGAAATCAACCTCAAGTACTCCGAGGACCGAAAGAAGACCATCGTGGGCATCAAGCGAGTGTCCAAGCCCGGTCTTCGGATCTACAAGAAGTCCGACCAGATGCCCAAGGTATTGGGTGGCGTGGGCGTGGCCGTTGTCTCAACGAGTCACGGTCTGATGACCGACCGCGAAGCGCGCAAGGCCAAGCTCGGCGGCGAGGTGCTCTGTTATGTCTGGTAACCGGCCCACGATTTTCCCGGAGGTTCGCTAATGTCGCGAATTGGTCGTAACCCGATCACCGTGCCCTCGACGGTCACCGTCGACGTGGCCGAGAACGTCGTGACGGTCAAGGGCCCCAACGGGACCATGCACCGCACGCTGCCCGACGGCATCACGATCTCTCGAGAGGGCGACGTGCTCAGCGTCGAGCGACTCAACGACGAGACGATGTACCGCGCGCTGCACGGACTGACGCGCACGCTGGTGTCGAACATGGTCGTCGGCGTGACCGACGGCTGGTCCAAGGAACTCGAGATTATTGGCGTGGGCTATCGCGCCGCCGCCGGTGCGCCGGGCGTCCTTGACCTGGCACTGGGTTTTTCACACCCCGTGAAGTTCACCGCTCCCGAGGGCATCACCTTTGAGGTGCCCGCGGCGACGCGCGTGATCGTCAAGGGTGCCGACAAGGAAGTCGTGGGCCAGGTGGCCGCGTCGATCCGCAAACTACGTAAGCCCGAGCCCTACAAGGGCAAGGGTGTGCGCTACCTCGGAGAACGAGTGGCGCGCAAGGCAGGAAAGGCGGCGAAGTAATGGCACGCACCACCCACGAACTGCGTAAGCGTCGTCACGCTCGTATCCGTCGTCGCCTCAGCGGCACGCCGGACCGACCCCGTGTCGCGGTTAATCGCAGCAACAAGCACATCTCGGCGCAGATCATCGACGACGTGAACGGCCGCACCCTGGCCGCCGCCTCGTCGGTTGAAGCCCAACTCAAAGGCACGAGCGGTGGCAACATCGAGGGCGCCAAGGCCGTCGCCGGACTACTCGCGCAGCGCGCCCAGGACGCCAAGATCACCAAGGTCGTCTTCGACCGCGGGGGTTTTGACTACCACGGTCGCGTCGCGGCATTTGCGGACACCTTGCGTGCCGCCGGACTGGAGTTTTAATGACTGACTTAGAGCAGTACGAAGAGCGGACCATCAAGGTCAACCGCGTGTCCAAGGTCGTGAAGGGTGGACGTCGTTTCTCGTTCACCGCGCTCATGGTCATTGGCGACGGTAACGGCAAGGTCGGCCTCGGTTACGGCAAGGCCAAGGAGGCCGGGCTCGCGGTGCAGAAGGGCATCGAAGAGGCTCGCAAGAACCTCTTCGACGTGCCGCTCGCGGGTACGACCATCATCTACCCCGTGTTGGGCTCTTCGGGAGCCGGACGCGTGCTGATGAAGCCGGCCGCACCCGGTACCGGCGTGATTGCCGGTGGCGCCGCACGTGCCATCCTCGAAATGGCCGGCGTCAAGGACATCATCGCCAAGTCGTTGGGTTCGTCCAACGGCATCAACGTGGCCCACGCCACGATTGAGGGCTTGAAGCAGTTGCGCCGCCCCGAGGAGATCGCCGCATTGCGCGACAAGGCCGCCGACCACGTCATTCCCTCGGGCACGCTTCGTGCCTACCGCGAACGCCAGCGCGAGGGCGACCTCTTTAAGACGGAGGGCTGAGCATGACACAACTTAAAGTCACCCAGACTCGCTCGGCGATCGCGACCAAGCCCAAGCACCGCGCGACCCTGCGCGCGCTGGGTCTGCGCGGAATTGGCCAGTCGAACGTGCTGCCCGACCGACCCGAAATTCACGGGATGATCGCGCGCGTGCCGCACCTGATCAAAGTAGAAGAGGTCAAATAATGAAGCTGCACGATCTCAAATCGCCTGAAGGCTCGACGCACCGCAAAAAAATCGTCGGTCGCGGCATTGGCGGTAAGGGTGGCAAGACCGCCGGACGTGGCACCAAGGGCCAGAAGGCCCGGCGCACCATTCCCGCCGGTTTCGAGGGCGGCCAGTTGCCGCTGCTCCAGCGCATTCCCAAGATGAAGGGTTTCACGAACCCCTTCCGCGTGGAGTACACGCCGGTGAACCTCGACGCGCTCGAGGCCTTGGGCGTCAGTGACGTCACGTTCGACGTGCTCGTGAGCCGGGGCCTCGTGGGCAAGAAGGACCTGGTGAAGATTCTGGGCCGCGGCACGTTAAGCACCAAGCTCAACGTCTCGGCGCACGGTTTCTCGGAGTCGGCCAAGGCCGCCATCGAGGCCGCTGGCGGCACGGCGACGGTGCTCGACAAGCCCTTCGCCGTTCGTCCTCCTGCGTCGGGCAACCAGCACCAGAACCGCTAGGGCTGAACCGTGTTTAAGCGCCTCGCCAATATCTTTCGGGTACCGGACCTTCGCAACAAGGTCCTGTTCACCGTTGGCATCATCTGCCTCTACCAGCTAGGGGCGAACCTGCCCATTCCTGGTGTGAGTTGGGCCCAGGTGCGCTTGCTGCAGTCCAAGGCCGGCGCCAGTGGCGCGCTCGGCTTTTTGAACCTCTTTTCCGGTGGTGCGCTGACGCGTCTCGCGGTCTTTGGACTCGGCATCATGCCCTACATCACGAGCACCATTGTCATCCAGTTGCTCACCACGGTCATCCCCAAGTTGACCGAGTGGCGCGACCAGGGCGCCGTGGGCCAAAAGAAGATCACCCAAACGACCCGTTACCTGACGATTGGCCTGGCGCTCTTGCAGTCAACCGGCCTCATCTACGCCTTCCACGGCCACGACCAGGCATTGCTCGGATTCAACATCAACCTGATTCCCAAGTTCAGCCTCTCGCTCGGACTCTTCATGGTCCTGATCATGACCGCGGGCACCGCGTTTGTCATGTGGCTCGCGGAACTCATCACTCAGCGCGGCATTGGCCAGGGCATGAGTCTGTTGATCTTCGCCAACGTCGTGTCGAGCCTGCCCTCGGGCGGACGCGCGGTATGGGACGAGGGCGGACCGTTCAAGTTCCTCATCATCCTCATCATCTCCCTGGTGCTGCTCGTGCTCATTGTCTACGTCGACCAGGGCCAGCGACGAATCCCGGTGACCTTCGCGAGACGGGTGGTGGGGCGCAAGGAGATGGGCGGCAACTCCACGTACATCCCGCTCAAGGTCAACCAGTCCGGCGTGATCCCGATCATCTTTGCCTCTTCAGTGCTCTACATACCTATCTTGATGTCCAACGTCGTGCCGTGGGTCAGTTTCCAGAACTTCGTGAATAACTCGCTGCACCCGACGAGCTTCTTCTATATCGTGGCCGACTTCGTCCTCATCTTCGCCTTCACGTTCTTCTACGTGTACATTGCCTTCGAGCCCCACCAGCAGGCCGAGCAGTTGCGCCAACAGGGTGGCTTCATCCCCGGCATTCGCCCGGGCATGCCGACGGAGAAGTATTTCGCCAAGACCCTCAGTCGCATCACGGTCGTGGGCGCCACCTTCCTGGCGTCGGTCGCGGTCGTGCCCAGCATCTTGATGGCGTTATGGAATATCAATAAATTCCCGTACTACGGCACCACCTTGCTCATCGCGGTCGGCGTGTCGCTCCAGACCATGCAACAGATCGATAGTCAACTCATGATGCGCAACTACGAAGGCTTCTTGAAGAAGTAGCGATGCCCAATCGTCTGAATCTCATCATTTTGGGAAAGCAGGGCGCAGGCAAGGGAACGCAGTGCAATCGCCTCGCCGCGCACTACTCAATCCCACATGTCTCGACCGGTGACATCCTTCGCGCGGCGATTCAGGCCGATTCGCCGCTCGGTCGTTCGGTGGCGGCAATCCTGGACGAAGGGTCGCTGGTTTCGGACGAGTTGGTTATCAAACTCGTTGAGGAACGGTTCAAAGAGCCCGACGCCGCGGGCGGCGCCCTGCTCGACGGCTTTCCGCGCACCATTGCCCAGGCCGAAGCGCTCGAGGACCTGTTGGGCGACGACGGCATCAAACTCTGTATTGACCTAGAGGTGTCGACCGAACTCGCAACGCAGCGCCTCTCCTCGCGCCGGGTCTGCCAGGAGTGCGGCTCGATCTATAACGAGACCGACGTCGAGGCGATTTCGGGGACGTGCTCTAAGTGTGGGGGAGACGTGATTCAGCGCGCCGACGACTATCCCGACGCGATTCGCAAGCGCCTGGAAACCTACGTGCGCGACACCGAGCCGCTGCTCAACTTCTACAAGTCCCGCGGTCTGCTCGTGAGCGTCAACGGTGATCAGGGTCCCGACGACGTCACCGTCGCCATCCAGTCAGAGATCAGTCTGCGAGGTCTCGGTTGAGACGCTCCAAGGATGAACTGAGCAAGATGCGCAAGGCCGGCAAGGTGGTCGCCGAAATGCACGAGGCCACCCGCGCCGCAATCCGTCCGGGTGTTACCACCATGGAGCTCAACGAAGTGGCGGCCGAGGTGCTCGCCAAGCGCGGGGCGAGGTCCAACTTTCTCAACTACCACGGCTTTCCGGCGGTCATCTGCACGAGCCCCAACGACATGATCGTTCACGGCATCCCCGGCGACTACCGGTTGAAGGAGGGCGACATCATCTCGGTCGACTGCGGGGCCATCATCGAGGGCTACCACGGTGATGCGGCGTACACCGCCGGTGTCGGAGACGTCAGCGCCGCCGCGCAGAAACTCATGGACGTGACCGAGAGGTCGCTCTGGGCGGGGATTGACCAGCTCAGGATTGGTAATCGCCTGCACGAAGTTGGTCGGGCGGTCCAAACCGTCGCCGAGGCGGCCGGGTTTTCGGTCGTCCGCGAATACGTGGGTCACGCCATTGGTACCGAGATGCACGAGAGTCCTCAGGTGCCGAACTACTGGCCCGGTTCTCCCGGTCCGACGCTCAAAGAGGGCATGGTCTTCGCGATCGAACCGATGGTCAACGTCGGGTCGTACGAGACGTACGTGCTCGACGACGACTGGAGCGTCATGACGAGCGACGGCAAACTGTCGGCGCACTTCGAGCACACCATCGCCGTCACCGACAACGGTCCCGAGGTCTTTACCGTCGCCTGACTCGATTGTGGGTTAGCTACTGCGGCGGGTGCGCGCGGTCGTGCTGGCGCTGGGCAAAGAGCGCCGCTTCGGTACGTCGCTGAAAGCCTAATTTTGCCAAGAGGTTCGACACGTAATTCTTGACGGTCTTTTCGGCGAGGAACATCTCGGCGGCGATCTCGCGATTGCTCAATCCTTCACTCAGCAGTTCCAAGATTCGCTGCTCCTGCGCACTCAGACTTTCGAGGCGGATGTCTTCGGCGACCTGACGGCGCAGTCGTTCGCGCGCTCGTTCAACCTGATCCGTGGTGAGCAACATCTCGCCGTTGGCCACACGGCGGATGGCATTGACGAGATCGTCGCCCCGCACGTTCTTCAAGACATAGCCGCGAGCGCCCGCGAGCACTGACGCACTGATCGCTTCGTTGTCGGGAAATGAGGTCAGCATGAGACAGGCGAGATCGGGGCGAGACTCGCGTAGCGAGCGACAAAGGTCGACGCCGTTGCCGTCGGGCAGACGCACGTCGAGCACCGCGACGTCAACGGGATCCAGATCAATCGTGAGCGCCTCTTCAAGAGAGCCGGCCTGCGCGACGACTTGCAGATCCTCCTGGGAACCGAGCAACTCGCTCAGCCCACGGCGAACAATTTCGTGGTCGTCCACGAGCAGCAGGCGAATCATCTCAGTTCGACAGCTTTGCGGTCCACCGGACCATTGTGCCACGTTGCGGCGTCGAGTCGATCACACAGTCTCCTCCAAGTTCTCGCGCGCGCGACGTGAGGTTGCGCACCCCGCGTCCTGGACCCACGGGAAAAGAAAAACCCTTGCCGTTGTCGGACACGGTCAGGACAATCATTTTCTCTTCGCCGTCCACGTCCACGTCGACGCTCACTTCGGTGGCGTGAGAGTGACGCACGATGTTGGAGAGAATTTCGCGCAGTGCCTGCACCGCGTTTCGAGTACAGGCGCTGTCGGCGAGCGCGTCGACCGTGGGCGACACGCGTAGTTTGACGTCCAGGTTCAGTCGCGCTCCAACCTCGTCGGTGAGTGCGCTCACTCGATTCAACAATGACGTGCCATTCAATTCGTCCTGATCGATTTCGAAGATCGTGGTTCGTATCTCGCGGATCGTCGTGTCCAATTCGTTGATGCAATTATTGATACGAGTCTGTGTTGGTTCATCCAACGGCGCCATGAGGGTGAGTTGCAACGAAAGTCCAACACCGAAGAGTCGCTGAATGACGGTGTCATGGAGGTCGCGGGCCATTCGTTCGCGCTCCTCACTGAGGGTGAACTCACGCAGGTGCGCGCGCAGTGTGACTTGCTCGATTACGAGGCCGGCCGCGCGGCCGAAAGAGTCGATGAGTTGTTCGTCCTCCTCATTGAATGGTTCACCGTCCACGCGATCGGTGAGATAGAGATTCCCGTACACGTGGCCGTCGCTGGTGCGCACCGGCACTCCGAGAAAGCGCCGCATCGGTGGATGGTTGGCGGGAAAGCCCACGGAGTGAGGGTGGGTCGACAGATCCTCAAGGCGCAATGGTTCGGGGAATTGGATGAGCTCGCCGAGCAGACCGCGACCGTGGGGCAACTCGCCGATTTTCGCACGGGTCTCATCGTCAATGCCGTACGTGATGAACTGGGACAGCGTCTGGCCGTCATTGGTGACCACGCCCAACGCGCCGTATCGAGCTCCTACGAGGCGGCTTGCCGTTTCGACAATCGCGCGCAGCAAGTCGCTCAGGTTCGCGTCGGTCTCGATGAGCAACATCGCGTCGATGAGGGCATGCAATCGCTGCGGGTCGTTAACTCGATGAAATGCCATATTCTCAAGCCTGTCACAGCGAGGGTGAGGTGTAAATCGATTAGGCGATGCGCTCGCCGACGACGACCGACAGCGGCACAGAAATGACCGTGGCGCCACGTGAAATGGCGCCGCGCATGACGTCGGGCAGGTCTCCAGCGGTGTCGGCCGCGCTGGCCAGACCCGAAGCCATGACCGACCAGGTCGTTCCGTCAGCCTCTAGACCGTCAATTTGGACGGAGAGGACATCGCCACGTTGGGCGGCCAGAATCACGGAGGCTTCGGTGCTCGCCACCAGGAGGTGCTGGTCGTCGGGCACGCAAATCCGCGCGGGCAACGCCGCGGGCAGGCAGCGGACCGATGTCACGACGCGGGCCAGGGAGGCCAGGGTGAGCAAGTCCAGGCACGCCGAGCGCGAGAGCTTCGCGCGCTGTACCGAATACTCCTGGTCGCCCATGACCCAAGCATGAACCCATTTCGCCACGGTCTCATAGGGTCCGCAGTCACTTTGTTGACTAACCGGTAGACTGGATTGTCGACGGTACCGTTCTTCGAAAAAGCCGAATTTTGCGTTTTCTAAGAATTTCGGTAGAATAGTCGGCCGACCTTTTCGAAACCGGGGAGGTCCATCCGTGGAGGAGTTGTTGGTCCATCACGTCCCGCAGTGCGTAACAAGGAGAGAGAACCTGAGCAAGCCAAAGGAAGACGCGTTCACCGTTGAGGGAACCGTCGTCGAGCCACTTCCCAACGCCATGTTTCGCGTGGAGTTAGAGAACGGTTATACCGTCCTCGCCCACAGTTCGGGAAAGATGCGCATGCACCGCATTCGCATTCTTCCCGGTGACAAGGTCCAGGTGGAGATCACGCCCTACGACATGACTCGCGGTCGCATCACCTATCGCTACAAATAGCTCAAGTTCCATCAAGGTCGAGAAAGCAGAAACATGAAGGTCCGCGCGAGCGTAAAACCAATTTGTGAGAAGTGCAAAGTCATTAGACGGGCCGGTACGGTCCGCGTGATCTGTGGCGGTAACCCGCGCCACAAGCAGCGTCAGGGTTAGGGGCAAAGAATGGCTCGTATTGCCGGAGTAGACATCCCGCGCGAGAAGCGCACGGTGATCGCGCTCACGTACATCTTTGGCGTTGGCACCACCATCGCCGAGCAAGTTTGCGAAGCAACGGGCATCGACCCGTCCACCCGCGTCAAGGACCTCACTGAGGCTGACGTGAACAAGCTTCGCGCCTACATTGACCAGAACGTCACCGTTGAAGGTGACCTGCGTCGTGACGTGGCCCAAGATATCAAGCGCAAGATGGAAATCAACTGCCTGCAGGGGATCCGCCACCGCAAGGGCTTGCCGGTTCGCGGACAACGCACGCGTACCAACGCGCGGACCCGCAAGGGACCCAAGCGCACTGTCGCGGGTAAGAAGAAGGTTACGAAGTAATGGCTAAGCCCACCACGGTCCGCAAGGGCCGTCGCAAGGAACGCAAGAACATCGCATTTGGTGTCGCGCACATCAAGAGCTCTTTTAACAACACCATCGTCTCGATTACCGACCCTGAGGGCAACGTGCTCGCGTGGGCGTCGTCGGGCAATGTTGGATTCAAGGGATCGCGCAAGTCAACCCCCTTCGCCGCCCAGCTGGCCGCGGAGAAGTGCGCGCGCGCCGCGATGGAACACGGCGTGAAGAAAGTCGACGTACTCGTACGCGGTCCCGGCTCCGGCCGCGAAACCGCGATCCGTTCCCTTGCCGCCGCGGGTATTGAAGTGGTCGCGATCAAGGACGTCACCCCACTACCCCATAACGGCTGTCGCCCTAAAAAGCGCCGTCGAGGCTAAGGAAGAAAATGGCTCGTTATACCGGACCCGTGTGCCGACTCTGTCGACGTGAGCGCACCAAGTTGTACTTAAAGGGTGAGCGCTGCTTCACCATGAAGTGTCCCGTCGCGGAGAACTCGGACCGCCAGACTCGTGCCTTCCCGCCGGGCATGCACGGTCGTGACCGTCAGCGTCAGGGCTCGGAGTACTTGACCCAGCTACGCGAGAAGCAGAAGGCCCGCCGCATTTACGGGCTCTTAGAAAAGCAGTTCCGCAATCTGTACGAAGAGGCGAACCGTCGCCCCGGCATCACCGGCACGAACCTCTTGCAGTTCCTCGAATTGCGCCTCGACAACGTGGCCTACCGTGCCGGATGGGGCGCCTCGCGTGCCCAAGCCCGCCAGTTCGTGCGCCACGGCCACGTCACCATCAACGGCAAGCGCGTCACCATCCCTTCGTACCGTGCCCGTCCCGGTGAAGTGGTGGCCTTGAAGAACGTGACTCGTGAGAACTTCAACGTCAAGCGCAACCTTGACATCCTGGACCGCTCGGTCCCGGGCTGGCTCGAAGTCGCAGAGAACGGTTTCGCGGTCACCGTGCGCGTGGTTCCCCAGCGCGAACAGATCGACGAGTCGATTAAAGAACAGCTCATCGTTGAGCTGTACTCCAAATAACTGAACGACCATAAAGACTTAAGGAGTCCCTATGTTGATTATCCAACGACCTACCATCGAAGCGCTGGGCGACGAGCTGAACAATCGTCAGTCCTTCGGCATCGGACCGCTCGACCCCGGATTCGGTCACACGCTGGGCAACTCGCTGCGCCGCACGCTGCTGTCGTCGATTCCCGGCGCCGCCGCGACGCGCGTCAAGTTTGACGCCGTGCTCCACGAGTTCGGCGTCATTGAGGGCGTGAAGGAAGACGTCCAGGACATCTGTCTTAACTTGAAGGACCTGCTGCTCATCGTGCACTCCGACGAGCCCGTGACGTTGCGTCTTGACAAGCGCAGTGAGGGTCCCGCCACCGCGGCCGACCTGTCGACCACGGCCGACGTCGAGATCTTGAACGCCGACCTGCACCTCGCCTACTTGACGAACCCGCGCAGCGTGCTCAGCTTCGAGCTGACCGTCGAGCGCGGCAAGGGATACGTCGGGGCCGAAGGCAACAAGGGCTCGTCGACGATCGGTGTCATTCCGCTCGACGCCATCTTCACTCCCGTGCGCCGCGTCAGTTTCGAGATTGAGCCGGTCCGTGTCGAGCAGTCCAAGGACTTCGACCGTCTGGTCATCGACATCGAGACCGACGGATCCATCAGTCCGCGTGAGGCACTGGCCTCCGCCGGTAAGACCCTGGGCTCCCTCGTAGGGCTCATTGGCAACTTCGACGACGAGGCTCCGGCCTTGGAGTTGGGTGACGTGGGTTCGGCCCAGGCTGCCGCCAGCGAACTCGACATCCGCATCGAAGAGTTGGGACTCACCGAGCGCTCACGCAACTGCCTGAAGCGCGCCGGCATCAACACCATTGCCCAGCTCGTCAACGCGACCGAGCGCGACCTCACGTCGATCACCAACTTCGGCGCCACGTCGCTGAAAGACGTCAACGACCGCCTCGAAGAGCGCGGTCTCTCGCTGCGAATCGAGGACTAGTCATGCGCGGTACCCCAACCAAGGGCAAGCGATTTGGTGGCAGTAGCGCGCACCAGAAGGCCATGATGGGCAACCTCGTGGCGTCGATGATCGCGGCCGAGTCCATCGTGACGACCGAAGCCAAGGCCAAGGCCCTGCGACCGATTGTCGAAAAGGTGGTCACCGCGGCGAAGAACTCTCCCGAGGGTTCCGTGCACGCCCAGCGTCGCGTCGTGGCCTTCATTCGTGACAAGGACATGACGCACAAGCTCTTTGCCGAGATTGCCCCGCGCTACACCGACCGTCCCGGCGGCTACACGCGCATCCTGAAACTCGGGCCGCGCCAGGGCGACAACGCTCCGATGGCGCGCATTGAGTTCGTTTGATCGTTCGCTCGGCGCCACCCAACGGTGGCGACTTGACGTTGCCTATGACGGCAACGGTCTGAGCGGTTTTGCCTATCAGCCCGAGACGATCACCGTCGTGGGGCTGCTGCGCGAGACGCTGGCGCGGACGTTGCGCCTCAATGAAGAGCCCGAGGTGGTCGGAGCGGGCCGTACCGACGCCGGTGTCCACGCCTTCGCCCAGGTGGTGCACGTGGACCTGCCGACTGTGTTCTTTGAGAACGATCGAGGACCTGAGGTCGGCCGACTGCTGTATTCGCTCAATAAGCAGCTCTCAGGACGCATTCGCATTCTCAAGGCCCAGCCGGTCAGTGACGAGTTTCACGCCCGTTACTCGGCGACCTGGCGCGCCTACCGCTACCTGGTGCTCGAAGACCTGCCGCCGGCACTCAATGTCACCAGCGCCTGGTCCTGGACCGTACCCGGACCGATTGACATCGACGCCATGAACCGCTGCGGGGCCGACATCCTCGGTACCCACGACTTTCGCGCCTTCTGTCGGCGTCCCACGAACTCCACGACGAGCGAACCACTGCTGCGCGAAGTGCTCGACGTTCACTGGCATCGCGTTGATGACGAGTGGGGCCTCACCCCCACGGGGTCGCCGGCGCTGCGCCTGTCAATCAGGGCCCGGTCTTTCTGTCACACCATGGTCCGCAGCCTGGTGTCAACGATGGTCGCGGTTGGTCAGGGAACGCTGGACGAAAACACCGTTAGAGGCCGCCTGGAGAGCCTGGAGCGCGACCATTTGCCGGCACCGGCGCCACCCGGGGGATTGGCGCTCATCGGGGTCGGATACGAAGAATTTGCTGGAGGGCCCTCAGGTTTTGTAAGGTAGAGAGTCCCTTAGTAGTCATCTGGCGATGACGGAACTAAAGAAACGCTGAAGGAAGAGTTGTGCGCACCTATACACCAAAGGTCAATGAGATTACCCGCGACTGGCTGGTCCTGGACGCCGAGGGCCTCGTGCTCGGTCGCCTCGCCACGGTCGCCGCGTCACTGTTGCGCGGTAAGCACCGTACCTTCTTCGCCCCCCACGTCGACACGGGTGACTACGTGATCATCATCAACGCCGACAAGGTCGTCGTCACGGCCAACAAGGCCAAGCAGAACTTCCACTACCACCACTCGGGCTATCCCGGCGGACTGCGCGCCACGTCCTGGGAGAGCTTGATGCAAGAAGACCCCGCGTCACTGGTCTTCGAGGCGGTCAAGGGCATGGTTCCGAAGAATCGCTTGGGTCGCGCCCAGATGGACAAGCTTTTTGTGTACGCCGGTGCGGAACACCCGCACGCCGCCCAGCAACCTGTGAAGTACGACACGTCGGCAATTCGCCGCGCGTAAGAGGAGAACAGCCCGTGTCATCACCGCTTACTCAAACCACTGGTCGACGCAAGGAAGCGGTCGCTCGAGTGCGCCTGCGTCCCGGGACCGGCACGATCACGATCAACGCTCGCGCCTTCGACAATTACTTCACCTCAGCGACGCACCGTCAGATGGTGATGGAGCCGCTTCGCCTCATTGACGCCCAGCAGACCTACGACATTGACGCCACCATCGAAGGCGGCGGCGTGGCTGGTCAGGCCGGCGCGTTGCGCTTGGGTATTTCTCGTTCATTGCTCGAGTTGGATGAAGCGGTGCGTCCGGTGCTGAAGAAGGCCGGACTACTCACGCGCGACTCGCGCAAGAAGGAGACCAAGAAGTACGGCCTCAAGAAGGCACGTAAGGCTCCCCAGTACTCGAAGCGTTAATGGACATGCCCGTGTCCTTTGGCACGGATGGCATTCGCGGACGAGCCGACGACGAAGTCACCGTCGACTTGGCGTATCGCCTCGGTCGTGCCGTCGCCAGTGTCTTTCGTGTGCCGGTCTTCGTTGGTTACGACACCCGCGAGAGTTCTCCGCCGCTCGCCGCCGCGGTCTTGGCGGGACTGAACGACGGGGGCGCCACCGCCAGCAACCTGGGCTACTTCACTACGCCCGGCGTGGCGGTCATCGCCCAACAGCGAGGCGGCGTCGGCGTCATTGTGTCGGCCTCGCACAATCCGTACTACGACAATGGTCTCAAGGTCCTGGGCCTGGGCGGCACGAAACTCGACCACGCTACCGAGGACGCCGTTACTCGCGCGCTCAACGAAGCCGATCCGTCACCGCACTCGTCCTACGAGGAACTGCCCATTGACCAGTCGGCGGAACACGATTACGCCGCGCATCTTCGTTCGCTGGTGCCGAGCGACCTCTCGTCCTTGCACGTGGTGATTGACTGCGCCAATGGCGCCGCGTCGCACGTGGCCTACGAGCTTTTCGCCACCACGGGCGCGCAGCTCACCATGCTGCACAACACGCCAAATGGCCGCAACATCAATGAGCAGTGCGGTTCAACCCATCCCGAAGACCTCGTCAAGCACGTGCTCGAGCTGGGTGCCGACCTGGGACTCGCGTTTGACGGTGACGCCGATCGACTGATTTCGGTGGACGCGTTTGGTGCGGTGCGCGACGGCGACGACCTCATGATCCTCTTCGCGCTGGACTTTTTGTCGCGTGACCAATTGGGCGGCGGGCTCGTGGTCACGTCGATGAGCAACCTCGGGCTGCACCGCGCGCTGAACCGCAGCGGCATCAAGATCGTCGAGACTGACGTGGGCGACCGCAACGTGCTCATTGCGCTCGAAGAGAATTCGTGGCCCTTCGGCGGCGAGCAGTCTGGCCACCTGATTTTTCGCCGCTTGGCGCCGACGGGCGATGGTCTCCTGACCGGGCTGATGTTGTGCGACCTGGTCGTGAGGAACGGTCCGCTCGCGATGCAGGCCGACGAGGCGTGGCACCGTGTCCCGCAGGCCTTGATCAACGTGGCTCGTGACTCGTACGACGACAACGCGGTGCGCACGTTGTTCGAGAAATTGCGCCTCGGATACGGTGTCGAGAACGCGGACGTGCGCTTACTCATTCGCCCTTCGGGCACTGAGCCAGTGGTGCGCATCATGATTGAAGCGCTCAATGGCGCCTTCGTCGACGAGTTCGTGACGCGGCTTCGCTCGCTCTCGGTGTGAAAGTCCTTCCCCTTATGAGAAATGTGACCCCCGAGTAGGCTGGCATCATGTGCGGCATCATCGGGGTCGTAGGATCCTCCGACACTCTGGCGACACTTCTTGAAGGCCTCGCGCGCCTGGAGTATCGCGGTTACGACTCCGCGGGGATCGCGCTCGTGCGCCCCGGACAGACCTGGCGGGCGCGCTGCGCCGCCGGGACCGAATCGGTCGCAGCCCTGCGCGTCGAGTGCGAGCACGCGCCCAGCGGCTTTAGTTCGGGCATCGGGCACACCCGATGGGCGACCCACGGCGCACCCGAAGCGGCAAACGCCCACCCCCACCTCGACTGTTCGGGCAATATCGCCATCATCCACAACGGCATCATTGAGAATCACACCGAACTGCAAGTCGAACTCGAGGCCAGGGGCCACACCTTCACCTCGGTGACCGACTCCGAGGTGCTCGCGCACCTCATTGAAGAGTCCCGTTCCGAGGGACTCGAGCTGCTCGACGCGGTGCGCGCGAGCCTAAAACTCGTTCGCGGTGCCTTCGCGCTCGCCGCCATGGACGCGAGCGAACCGGATGTGATCGTCGCGGCGCGCCGGATCTCCCCGCTCGTGGTGGGAACGGCGGCCGGCGTCACCTACCTCGCGAGTGATGTGCCGGCGATCCTGGACCGGGCGACCGCGTTCTATGCCGTCAATGACGACGAGGTGGTGCGACTGGGACCGGAAGGCTTCCGCGCCGTGGATCTCGAGGGCGCGCCGGTGCGCCTGCACCAACTCTCGATCGAGTGGGACTTAGAGACCGCGCAAAAGGGCGGCAATGACGACTTCATCACCAAGGAGATCAACGAGCAGCCCGACGCCCTGCGCGACACGCTGATGGACCGCCGTCGGCCCGACGGGACGATCACCTTTGACGAGCTGCGCATCAGCGACGAAGAACTGCGCGACGTCAAGCGAGTGGTCCTGGTCGCGGCGGGCACCTCGCATCACGCGGCACTGGTGGCCAAGTACGCCATCGAGCGCTGGGCGCGCCTCAGCGTGGACGTCGACATCTCGAGTGAGTACCGTTACCGCGACCCCGTGGTCGAAATCGGCACCCTGGTCATCGGCGTCTCCCAGAGCGGCGAGACAATTGACACCATCATGGCGACGCGCGAAGCCCAGCGTCGCGGGGCACGAGTGGTGGCCATTTCCAATATCGTCGACTCGTCAATGGCCCGTGAGGCGAGCGCGGTCATCTACACCCGCGCGGGACTCGAGGTTTCGGTCGCCTCGACCAAGTCCTACGTGGCCCAGGTCGCGGCACTCGAGTTGCTAGCCCTACGCCTCGCGCAACTGCGCGGCACATTGGACCCGTCGGACATCGACGCCTTCTTCCAAGGGCTGAACGCCGTAGGGGCGCAGGTCGCGACGGCACTCGAGCGACGTTGCGACGTCCAAGACGTGGCCAAGCAACTCATTGGCGCGCACGATTTCTTCTTCATCGGTCGACACCTGGGATTTCCCACCGCAATGGAGGGCGCCCTAAAGCTGAAGGAGCTCTCTTACCTGCACGCCGAGGGATACCCCGGCGGTGAGCTCAAACACGGCCCGCTCGCCCTGATCGAGCCCGGCGTGGTGGTCGTCGCCGTCGCGACGGACCTCGTGATGCACGAGAAGATCCTCTCTAACTTGGCCGAGGTGAAGGCCCGTGGGGCAACGGTGGTCGCGGTCGCGACCGATGACGACGACGCCATTGCCGCGGTCGCTGACTACGTGCTGCGCGTGCCCGCTACGGAGCCAATGTTCAGTCCCATGGTCGACGTCGTGCCGCTGCAGATCTTTGCCTATTCCATGGCCCGGGGACTCGGCCGCAACGTCGACCGTCCGCGCAACCTGGCCAAAACCGTGACGGTTGAGTAATGGGCACGGTTGGCGTTGGCGTCGATATCGTCGACGTGCCACGCTTCGCCCGAGCACTTGCGCGTCATCCCAGGATTGTGGGTCGGCTCTTCACTGAGGGCGAGCAGCTCGACTCGGGCGCGCGACCCGAGCGCCTGGCCGCCCGTTTTGCCGCGAAGGAGGCGGTGCTCAAATCCCTGCACGTCGGCCTTGGGGCGGTGCCCTGGACGTCAATCGAGATCCGTAATGACGCCGCGGGCGCCCCAGAGGTTCACCTGCACGGATCGGCCGCCCTGCTCGCGAAACAGCACGGCGTTGACACGCTGCAGGTGTCACTCACGCACACCGACGTGAGCGCGGCGGCCTTCGTGATTGGCAGTTCCAAAGACAGTGCCCTTGAGCGTTGAGGGAGTGCGCCGACCGGCGTGGGCGGAGATATCCACCTCGGCCCTGGCCCACAATGTTCGTTCGATGAAGGCGGTGATTGGTAACGCGACCCTATGCGCGGTGGTGAAGGCCAACGGCTACGGCCACGGTGGTCCACTGGTGGCCCAGGTCATGCTCGACGCGGGCGCCGACTCGCTCGGTGTCGCAATCGTCGACGAAGGTTTGGAACTTCGCGACCACGGCGTTCAAGTGCCGATACTCGTCCAGGCCGAAGCCGAACCGTCGGCGGTGCTCGATGCGCTGGCCAATTCTCTGACGGTGACCGTTGGCTCGCCACGCGCAGCCCAGGACGTCATTCGCGGCGCCGAAAAACTTGGCGGAATACACCACGTGCACGTAAAAGTGGATACCGGCATGCACCGCATGGGCGTTGATCCCTCCCAGGTTGACGAGGTCGTCGACGTGCTGCGAGCGAGTCCCAATATCGACCTCGAAGGGCTGTTCACGCACTTCAGCGTCGCTGACGGCTCGAGCGGCGAGGACCGTGCCTTCACCCGAGGACAGATCGAACTGTTCGACCGCGTGGCCGGTTCCCTGGCCGGGCGCGGCGCCGCGCCCCGGGTGCTGCACCTGGCCAATAGTGCCGGCGCGATGGCCTACCCCGAAGCCCGCCAATCAATGGTGCGCTGCGGCCTCGCGCTCTACGGTCTCTACACCCAGGCGTGGCTCTCGAGCGCGCTCCAAGAAAAGGGTGTCGACTTAGAACCGGTGATGACGATTCGCGCCAAGGTCTCTGCGGTGCGCCGTCTGGACGCCGGTGAGCGTCCCAGCTACGGGCGCCTGCGTGCGCTCGAACGCGAGTCGACGATCGTCACCGTTCCCTTCGGGTACGCCGACGGCTACCCGCGCCGGCTCTTTGAAGCGGGCGCCGAGGTCCTGATCAATAACAAGCGATACCCGCTCGCCGGCACCGTGACCATGGACCAGTTGCTCGTTGACTGCGGGGACGACGCGGTGAGCGTCGGTGACGACGTGGTGTTGCTCGGACGCCAGGGCGGCCAAGAGATCTCGGTCGACGAATTGGCCGATCTCGCGGGCACGATCAGCCACGAGATCATCTGCGCCGTCGGTGCCCGGGTGCCGCGTGTCCTCGTGCACTGAGATGCCCATCGACCTAGAGGCACTCTCGAACTGCACGCGCTGTGATCTCTCGCTCACCCGTCAGCGCGTAGTGATTGGATCCGGTCCGCTGAGACCAACGCTGCTGGTCGTCGGCGAAGCGCCCGGTCGCAGCGAGGACGAGGGCGGGGAACCGTTCATTGGCCGCAGCGGCCAACTGCTATTTCGATTGATTGTCGAGGAAGTGGGGATTACCCGGGCCGAGTGTTTTGTCACCAACGTCGTCAAGTGCCGCCCGCCGAACAACCGCACGCCCACGCGTCACGAGCTGGACACGTGTCATCCCTGGTTCCAGGCGCAGTTGGACGACGTGCAACCTCGCGTGGTGCTCGCACTCGGAAATACTGCGGCCCGGTCGATCTTCGGTTACGAGCGGGGCATTGGCCAAACCCACGGGGTCGTGAGCCAACTCCCGTCCGGTCCCGGTCTCGCGACCTACCACCCCGCCGCGGCCCTGCGTGGCGGTGTCGGGGTACTAGAAATGATGCGGGCTGACCTGCGAATCGTGAAATCACTGCTGGAGACACCGTGAGTTGGACACGGACCTGCGCGAGCGCGACCGACACCGAGGCGGCCGGCGAGGCCCTGGCGTCGGTGCTCCAATCGGGCGACATCGTGCTGCTCTCGGGTCAATTAGGAGCCGGAAAAACCACCTTTGTCAAGGGGGTGGCCCGGGGATTAGGGGTCATCGAGCGCGTGACGAGTCCCACCTTCACGATGGTACGACCACATGAATGCCACAACGATCAGGGAATATCGACCTTGCTGCACGCCGACGTCTACCGGGTGGAGAACCTCGCCGAGGTCCTGGACCTGGCCCTGGGCGAATTGGTCGAAGAGAGCGCCGTAGCGCTGGTGGAGTGGGGAGAGTTGGCGTCATCCATATTTGGCCGCGAAGTGCTTACAATTCAGTTCCAGGTAGATCGAGACGAAGGCCAGCTCTTAGAGGTGGGCGGCGCCCTCGCCCAGGATCGAAGCAGCGAACTTGATAGGTGGTCAGCACAGTGAATCTTCTAGCAATTGAGACGGCCACGCAGGCCTGTTGCGTCGGTGTGCGGACCACGAGCGGCGTGGAGATTGCCCGGGTGGTCGACGAAAGTCGCCAGCACACCGAAACGCTGTCGCTGGGCATGGGCGCACTAATTCGCGAAGCCGGCCTCATCCCACGTGATATTGACCGAGTGGTCGTTGACCGGGGCCCGGGTCTCTTCACCGGACTTCGCGTTGGCGTGGCGACCGCTAACGCCTTTGCCCAGGGTCTGGGTTGCTCCATGGTGGGCATGACGTCGCTGGAACTGCTGGCCCACGGGGCCCACGACGCGGGCGTGCGCGGCACGCTGGTGAGCGCGGTAGACGGACGGCGCGGTGATGTCTTCGTCCAGACGTTCGAGCTCACCGATACCACGGTTGGGGCGCTGGCGGGGCCCGAGGTGACCACGTCCGCCGACGTGGTGGCGGCGTGGTCCGGGGAGAGGGCCCCGGTGACGTTCACCGGTGACGGGGTCGAGCGCTATCTGGAGGACTTCAATCGCGTGGCCAACGCCATGATCTACACGCAATTGGTGCCGTCGATGCACGCGGCGCTCTGGCTCGCCGAGTTCGAGACCCCGCGCATGACCATCGAGCCGTTGTATCTTCGCGAAGCCGACGCCGTGGCGAACTTCGCGACCCGTGAACGTCCGCGATGAAGCCGTGGTCGCTGCGCCTAGCGCAACGCCGCGATGTAGGTGAGTTGCTGGAGCTAGAGAAGGCGCAGTTCCCCGAACCCTGGACCCGGGGCATGCTGCTCGACGAGATTCTCAATACGTCGACCCGTCGCTACACCGTCGCGGTGGAGCACAAGAAGATCGTTGGCTACCTGGGCGTCATGTTTGTTATGGACGAACTGCACGTGAACACGATCGCGACGCTGCCCGGACATGAAGGCCGGGGTATCGCCACCTCGCTGATGGACGACGCCTGGGAGAACGCGCTGGCCCGAGGCATCACGCGTGCGACGCTAGAAGTCGCGACTTTCAACACGCGCGCGCAGAAGTTCTACTACCGCTACGGCTTTAAGCCGGTGGGCGTGCGAAAGAACTACTACGAGAAGACCCACGAGGACGCGCTGATCTTGTGGGCCGACCTGCCGGTAGCACTGGCCGATTCTGCGTCAGCGATGAGCGAGGATCAGTCCATTTAGGCTGTTCGGGTGCCCGTCGTTCTCGGAATTGAAACCAGTTGTGATGAAACGGCCGCCGCCGTCGTCGACGCTGAGTTTCACGTCATTTCTTCCATTGTCGAGTCATCCATTGACCAACATCGAGCCTTCGGCGGCGTGGTGCCCGAACTGGCCGGCCGGGCCCACGTCACCACGATCGGGCCGGTGGTGCGTCGCGCGCTCGACGAGGCGGGGCTCGATCCACTGAGTCCAGCCATTGAAGGCATCGCGGTCACCAGCGGACCCGGTCTCATTGGCTCGCTCTTGGTGGGGCTGTCGGCGGCCAAGGCCTACTCGTTGGCGTGGGGCGTGCCCTTCGTTGGCGTCAACCATCTCGAGGGGCATCTCTTTGCACCCCTGCTGGAGCAATCGGACCTGGAGTGGCCGCTGTTGACGCTGCTGGTGTCGGGCGGACACAGTTTGATCGTGCTGCAAAGAGGGCCGGGCCAGCACGACGTGCTCGGAGAGACCATCGACGACGCGGCCGGCGAGGCCTACGACAAGATCGCCCGCTGGCTGGGACTGGGTTATCCCGGAGGACCAGAGATCGACCGTCTCGCCCAAGAAGGAAGCGCCGGCGCACTGAAATTGCCGGTCTCGATGACCGGTGCGGACTTCGACCTTTCCTTTTCGGGTCTGAAGACCGCCGTCGTTCGCGCGACGCAGAAACACTCCGAGGTGGCACTGAAGGACGTGGCGGCCTCGTTCCAGGCGGCCGTGAGCGAGCAGTTGCTGCGCAAGCTGCGTGGCGCCTTAGAAAAATACGAGGTGAAGGGCGTGGCCTTGGCGGGTGGAGTCGCCGCTAACTCCTTGCTGCGCGCGGGCGTAACGCAGTTGGCCCAAGAGTTCGCCATTGTGTGCCATCTGCCCACCCTGGCCATGTGCACCGACAATGCCGCCATGGTCGCGGCGGCCGGGCTCTATCGTCTCTCGAATGGAGGTGCCAGTGATCTCAGCTTGTCGGCTAATCCCAATTGGCAATTGGCGGACGTCTCGTGAGTGAGTGGACGCCCCTGGGTGTTGAGGATTGCGCCGAGGATCCGTTCGCGCAGTTCGCCACCTGGTTCGACGAGGCTGAGGGTCACATGGCCGAACGCCAGGCCATTTGCCTGGCGACATCGACGACCGACGGCCATCCCAGTGCGCGAATGGTGCTGCTGCGTTACATCGATGACCGCTCGTTCGGCTGGTATACGAACTACGGATCGCGCAAGGGCGCTGACTTGGAAGTCAATCCTTTCGCGGCGCTGCTCTGGTACAACGAGGCCCACGGACGCCAGGTCCGTGTCGAGGGTGTTGTTGAGCGAATGGGCGAGCCCGAATCGGACGCCTATTTCAACTCGCGCGCCCGGGGACACCAGATTGGCGCCCACGCGAGCCGCCAGAGTGAACCCCTGGACAGCCGAAAAGAGCTCGAAGACCGCGTCAGCGAGCTCGAGGTCCAGTTCGCTGGTGAGCTAGTTCCGCGGCCGGCGTGTTGGGGCGGTTACCGACTCACCCCGACGTCATTTGAGTTCTGGCAGCATCGAGAGGACCGACTGCACGACCGGGTGAGGTACCTGCGAGTTGACGGGTCGTCGAGCCCTACGTCGGGACCGTGGTCGCGACGTCGACTTTCGCCGTAAGTTCCGCGTTCTGTTCTCCTTTGGCACTCTGCGCGTTAGGCTGCTAAATTGGCAGTCACAAGGTTCGAGTGCTAATCGCACAGGAGGCAATACATTATGAAGCTGCACCCCCTAGAAGACCGCATTGTGGTCCGTCCCAACGTTGCTGAGGCCACTACGGCTTCCGGTCTCGTTATTCCCGACACCGCCAAGGAGAAGCCCCAGCAGGGCGAGGTTTTGGCCACCGGTCCCGGCCGTCGCGCCGAGACCTCCGGTGAACTGATCCCCACGGGCGTCAGCATCGGCGACACCGTCGTCTACTCCAAGTACGGCGGCACCGAGATCACGGTTGACGGCGAGGACCTCTTGATCCTCTCCGGTCGTGACGTACTCGCCACAATCTCCAAGAAGTAACCATCGTGGCGACGTGGTCGCCATCACTACCTAAGACAAGGAAGACATATGTCGAAGTTGCTCAAATTTGATGAAGAGGCACGCCGCGGCCTCGAGGCCGGCGTGGACAAGTTGGCCGACGCGGTCAAGGTCACGCTGGGGCCCAAGGGCCGCAATGTGGTCATCGGCAAGAAGTTCGGAGCGCCCACCATTACCAATGACGGCGTGTCCATCGCCCGCGAGATCGAGTTGGAGGACCCGTTCGAGAACATGGGCGCCCAACTGGTCAAGGAAGTCGCGACCAAGACCAACGACGTGGCCGGTGACGGCACGACGACGGCCACGGTGCTCGCCCAGGCGCTCATCAAAGAGGGTCTGCGCAACGTGGCGGCCGGTGCGAACCCGGCGGGACTGAAGCGCGGCATCGAAAAGGCCGTCGTGGTCGCGGTCGAGTCAATCAAGAAGCAGTCGCAAAACGTCTCTTCGGACAAGACCCAGATCGCCCAAGTGGCGACCATCTCCGCCGCCGACGCCTCAATCGGTGAAGTCATCGCCGAAGCCATTGAAAAGGTCGGCAAAGACGGCACCGTCACGGTCGAAGAGTCCAATACCTTCGGCATTGAGCTCGAGCTCACCGAGGGCATGCAGTTCGACAAGGGTTACCTCTCGCCGTACTTCGTCACCGACCCGGAGCGCCAGGAAGCGGTGCTCGAAGACGCCTACATCCTCTTCACCAGCACCAAGGTGTCAGCAGTGCACGACCTCGTGCCCGTGCTCGAGAAGATCATGCAGTCGGGCAAGGCGCTGCTCATCGTCGCCGAAGACGTCGAGGGCGAAGCACTCGCCACGCTCGTGGTGAACAAGATTCGCGGCACCTTCACGTCCGTTGCCGTCAAGGCCCCGGGCTTTGGTGAGCGCCGCAAGGCCATGCTCCAGGACATGGCGATCCTGACCGGCGGCACCGTGATCTCCGAAGAGATTGGTCTCAAGCTTGAGACCGCGACCGTCGACCTTCTGGGTCGGGCCCGTCGCATCGTTGTTACCAAGGACGCCACGACCATTGTCGATGGCGGTGGCACGCCAGCCGACGTATCCGGTCGCGTAGCCCAGATCAAGCGTGAAATCGAAGACACGGATTCGGACTGGGACCGCGAGAAGCTCCAAGAGCGCCTCGCAAAGCTCGCCGGAGGAGTCGCTGTCGTGCGCGTCGGCGCAGCGACAGAGGTCGAGCTGAAAGAAAAGAAGCACCGCATCGAAGACGCGCTGTCCGCGACGCGCGCTGCGATCGAAGAAGGCATCGTTGCCGG
>Ga0182030_10007265_pt1 | contig 23150 bp, 22 predicted proteins | sample 812S3MmetaG_FD_121299 | JGI IMG/M metagenome (GOLD analysis project Ga0182030, IMG submission 121299) | Permafrost microbial communities from Stordalen Mire, Sweden - 812S3M metaG (Illumina Assembly) | ecosystem: Environmental > Terrestrial > Soil > Wetlands > Permafrost | place: Sweden...
CGACGAAGACGACGAGCAGGCCCTGGCCGCCGCCAAGGCGGCCAACGGCGGGGTCCTCGATCCGCAGCTCGACCCCGCCAACAAGGCCTTCCCCGAGAAGCTGAGCGGACCGGACGACATCCTCAACGCCGAGCCCCGCAGCCTCCAGGTAAACGGCGGACCAAACGACAGCTTTGTGCGCCACGGCGGGTTCGTCCGAGGCTACGGAATACGGCTGGACATCGAAAAAGTACAAGCGCTGAGAGATTGAGGACGTTGCCGAGTTTCTTTGCGTCCGCCTCTCTCGTTGAGCAGCGCCTGGTCCGGCCTCCCAAGCGGGAGTTGGTCGTCGACATCTCCATTACGAACACCGAGAACCGGCTCCGTTGGTGTTTGCTGCCCGCCACGCTGCCCCAGGCCGCAGACGGCGGGGTCTTCGCCGTGGAGACCGCGTCGCTGATCCCCGCCACGACGCAACGGCAGGGGCCGGCGGCGGCCCGACCGGTGCTCCTCGGACGCTTTCTGGGGCGGGCCGGGTTCCAGGCCCTTCTGCTCCCGGGAGCCGGTTCGGTCCGTCTACGCCGGCTGCGCATCACGGCATGGGACTGCGATGTCGCGCCGCTTGAAGTCATCCTGGCCCCTCAGGTGAGCATCGGTGATGACGACATCGCGGAATGGTTTCCTCCACATCCCGAAGTCGAAGCAGGCGCCGACGTCGGGATGTCCGGCGATCTCGTGTGGAGCCGGCGCAACGACGACTTCCACGAGGTCCCGGTCCTGCCCCGCGACGCTGACGTTGCCTACGTGGCACTGGCCGGCGCCGCGCCATGACCCGGGTCTGGATGGCATGAGGCGGACGGGCCCCGAAAGGTTTCCTCAGCCGCGAGAACCTCTGCCTCCTACGGAATGAGGACGGTGCGCACGCCGGGGGTCTCCGGGGCATTCCAGGTGGCTTCGACATCGCTCAGGGGAACGGCACGGGTATCCACCGCGATGGTTCCGGCCGCGATCTCATCGACAAGGGACGGCAGTTCGGCCAAATAGGCCTGGGCCGATACCGCACCCTGCCCGTTTCCCTGGAGGCGGAGGTTGGCTGAGCGCAAGGCCACTGACGCCAACTCGAGGGTGGGACCGGCCATCGCCCCGATCTGTACCCAGTCCATCGCCCGGCTGCGGTCGGCTCGGGCGTTGAGCAGGGCCGTCATGGCGGAGGCTGCCGGCGGACCCCACAGGTAGTCGATCACGATATCCACCTCGGCTGCGGCTTTCGCCAAGCCCTCGGCCGTGACTCGCGCATCGTCGGTCAGTGCGACGGCGTCGTCCGCTCCCAGCGCACGCAACCCGGCGAGTCGTTGGACGTTGCGGCCCGCGCCGACCACCCGGGCCGCACCGAGGCGTTTGGCGACCTGTACGGCCATCCCGCCCGCGTTGCCCGTAGCGCCGAGCACCAGGACCGAGCCGCCGGGTTTGAGGGGAACTCGGCGGCGCAAGGCCACCCAGGCGGACATGGCGGGGTTCATGGCGGCCGCCACTTTGATCGCGTCGACGTGGTCGACCAAATGCACCACTCGCCGCAGGTCCACCACCACCCGCTCGGCCATGGAACCCCAGTCGTCATAGGGGGTGACGAAGTAGACGCGTCGGCCGTCGCTCAAGCGACCCACCCCGTCGATACCGGGGATCATGGGCAGCGTCCCGCTGCGCGTGTAGTGGCGACCCGAAGCGTCGGTGCGGACCCGGGGATGCAGCCCCGCAGCGAGCACCTCGATGATCGCCTCGTCGGATCCCCTCGGCTCCGGGGAGTCGTAGGTTTCGTAGCGGGGAGGGTGTTCGAACGATCTCACCACCGCAGCGTGCATGCCCATAACGATTTCGGTCTCCTGTCCGCCCTCGGCGGGCACCCCGACAATAGTTGGTAACACCATCTACTATAGTTGGTGTTACCACCCATAGTTGGATAAGGTCGGGCTGTGCCCCCGACGAAACGCCGCGCCCCTACCGTTGCCCCGCAAGGAGACCTGGGCTTGGTCGATGCACTGGCCCAGCTGACCTTTGCCATCCAAGGAGTGCTCGGGCGTATTGCCGCGGCGCACGACCTGTCGATCATCCAGGCCCGGCTGCTCGGGATCCTGCGGGATCGGCGTCCGACCATCAACGGGTTGGCCGAGTTCCTGCAACTGGACAAATCCAGTGTGACCGGACTGGTCGACCGCGCCCAAGATCGCGGGCTGGTGAAGCGGACGGCCTCCACGCTCGACCGGCGCAGCGTGCAGGTGAGCATCACTGCATCCGGTCGCGAACTCATCGACCGGGTGACCGTCGCGTTCGAAGCGGAGATCGAGGTCCTGGTGGCCGATCTGAGCCCCGCTCAACGCACCCGGCTGTCGGCCATGGCCAGCACCATGGCAATCGCCGATGCCCGGTCGCGGGGAGTCGACATCGCCGCCGCCAGGCCGGCGAGTGCCAATCGGGTCCCCCGGGCCGGCCACCACTAGGCGCGTCACGGCGCTGAGCGTCCCCGCCATCTGCACATCGCGGTGCGAAGGCGATTCACAAACCGGAGGCAATCACCTTGTGACGGCGATGAGGCCCGGCTGCCGGCCAGTTCCTGACCTGCAAGACGGGCCAACGTTGCCGCCAGAATAAGTCCGAACCTACTTGGGCGGGAAGCGGAGCCCTCCATCCAGCCGGATGTTCTCGCCGTTGAGGTAGGGGTTCTGGGCGATCGACTCGACGAGCAGAGCGAACTCTTCGGGCTTGCCCATCCGTTTGGGGAACTGCACGCCGTCCACCAACTTGGCTTTCATTTCTTCGGGGACCGACAACATGATGGGAGTGCCCATGGTCCCCGGTGCGATGCAGCAGACGCGTACCCCGATCGGAGCGAGGTCCCGGGCCATGGGGAGGGTCATTCCCAAGATGGCGGCCTTGGCTGCTGCGTACGCCACTTGACCAGCTTGGCCTTCGATCCCGGCGATCGACGCGGTGTTGACGACCACACCGCGTTGCCCGTCGGGGTCCGGGTCGTTGGTCGCCATCGCAGCGGCGGTGATCCTGGTGACGTTGAACGTGCCGATGGCGTTCATCTCCATGGTGGCCACAAAGTCCGCCTTGTCATGGGGTCGACCGTCTCGTGCCACCGTTCGACCCGATCCGACTCCACCCCCCGCCACGTTCACGAGCAGCGAAAGAGGTCCCATGGCCTTCGCCGCCGCCACTGCCGCTTCGACGGCGTCGTCATCGTTGACGTCGCCCGCCGCCGGCCGTACGGCGTCGCCCAGCGACTGCGCGAATGCCCCCACCCGATCGTCGTCGCGGTCAAAGGCGACCACGCGCATTCCGGCCTCCACCAGACGCCGCACCACGGCGGAACCCAGGCCTCCGGCCGCCCCGGTAACGATTGCCGTGCGCCCCTCGAGTTCCACGGTCGATCCTCTCTCCGAACTCAACCCAGACCTCGTTGGCCTGAAGCTGGATACTATATTGAATCTGATCCCCGCTCAGGTTCTCTCCGACGCCGTTAGGAAGGTTGGCGCTCGCCGATCCTGCTGCCTTCGATGTCGAGGTCAGGGAGCCTGCGTTCGAGGGAGCGGGGTAGCCACCAGGCTGCTCGGCCGAAGAGCGACATGGCGGCGGGCACCAAGGTCATGCGGACGATGAACGCGTCGATGAGCACGCCCAGGGCGAGAGCGAACCCCAGGGATTTGGTGGTAGGGTCGTCGGCCAGGATGAACGCGGCGAACACCGAGGTCATGATGATGGCCGCCGACGCGACCACTTTGGCGCTGCCGGCGTAGCCGTCGACCACCGCGGCCGCGGCATCATTGTCGTGGACAAAGTCCTCTCGCATGCGCGACACCAGGAACACCTCGTAGTCCATGGCCAGCCCGAACAGGATGCCGAGCATCAGCACGGGCAAGAAGCTGAGGATCGGGCCGGTTTTGCTGACGGCAAAAGCCCCGGCGAGATGGCCTTCTTGGAACACGAAAGTCAGGGCGCCGAGGGTGGCCAGGATGCTGAGGACATAACCGAGGACCGCTTTGACGGGGACCAGGAACGAACGGAACACCAGCAACAAGATCACCAGGCACAACACGATGATGACCGCCAGGTAGATAGGCAGGGCTGACGACAGCTTGGCGGAGACATCGACGTTGATCGCGGTCTGACCGGTGACGTAGGTCTCGAGCCCGTAGCGCCGCTGGCCCTGTGCGGTGACTTGGCGGATCAGCGTGATCAGATGAGAGGTTTGCGGATCGTTGGGTCCGGTCTTGGGGATCACTGACACCAACACCACATCCTTCGCCGGGTTGGTGATCGGCGGGAGGATCGACGCGATGTCGGGAAATGACTTGAAGGCGGCGGTGTAAAACGTCTTGGCTTGGGCGTACTCGGTGGAGGTGATCCCGTGCGGGGCGTAGATGACGACCTCCAGTGGCCCGTTGGCGCCGGGGCCGAACCCCTCGGAGATCAGGTCGTAGGCCCGTCGCGTGGTCTCGCTGGTCGGCTGTGAACCGGCGTCGGGCAGCCCGAGGCGGATGTGGGTCGCCGGGTAGGCGACGACCAATAGTCCGACGACGCCCGCGACCAGCACGGCGATTGCGGCGCGACCGCCGGTGATGACGCTGACGTAGCGCCGGGACAGGGAGCGGAACCCCGGGGCCGCTGCTGCCGCCACTTGTTTGCGGGCCCGTCGGGCCGTTACCAGACGGGTGCCGGCAAAGCCGAGCAAGGCGGGGACCAGCGTCACGGCGACCGCGACGGCCACAACGACAGCGCCCGCAGCGGCAAAGCCCATGGTGGTGAGGAACGGGATGTTGACCACGGCCAGCGCGGCCAGCGCGATCAGGACCGTCAACCCGGCGAAACACACCGCCGTGCCCGAGGTGGCCACGGCCCGCGCCGCGGCCTCCTCAGGCTCGAGACCTTCGGCCAGTCCCTGGCGGTTGCGGTTCGTGATCAGCAGCGAATAGTCGATACCGACCGCCAAGCCGATCATCACCGCCAGGATCGAGGTGGTGCTCGACTCTGAGACCACCGCGGTCAGCGCCATCAAGGCCAGCTCCGTCACCACCACACCGACGATCGCCCCGATCAAGGGAATGCCCGCTGCGATGACCGAGCCGAAACCGATGAGGAGCACCAAAAAGGCCACCACCACGCCGATCGCCTCAGTACTGCTGGTGCTGCTGGCCTGGGCCACTTGGCCGCCGTAGTTCACGGCGATCCCCGCTGCTCGGGCCGGGCCGCCCGAATGCAACAGCGCGTGCTTGGCCGCTGATGTCACGTTCTCCGCGGGCACCGGGTAGGCCACGGTGGCGTACGCGATCCGGCCCGTCGACGCGATCGTCTCGGTGGTATAGGGATCGCTGACCGACACCACCTGCGGCGCTTTACGCAGAGCTGCCAGGGTGGCTTCCACCGCTTGGCGTTGCGATGCGGCGATGAGGGACCCGGGAGCTCGCAGCGAGAACACCACTTGCGCCTGCGCGCCGCCCGTGCCCGGGAACTTTTGGTCCAGGAGATCCAAAGCCTTTTGCGAGTTCGTTCCCGGGATACTGAACGAACTGGTGACCGGCTTCTTGAAGCCGGTACCCAGGCCTGCCAGGACCACCAGCACAACCAGCCAGGCCAACAACACCCGCCAACGGTGCCGGACACAGCTGCGTCCCAGCTTGTACAGCATCGAGCTCATGTGCTGGTTCCTTTCGGCGGCGTTGTCCCCACGGACCCGATGTCGCTCACCGTTACGGTCAACCGGCGTTGGGCTCCACGATGCCGTGGTCGAACGCAAACACTATGGCCGCCGCGCGATCCCTCAGGTCGAGCTTGGAGAAAATGTGACCGATGTGGCTCTTGACCGTCACCTCGGAGATGTACAGCTGCTCGGCGATCTCGATGTTGGAGGAGCCACTCCCGATCCGTCGCAGCACCTCAACCTCACGTGCGCTGAGTTGGCGCACCGACGCAGCGGCACCCGAAGGGCGGGGGGCTCCGCGGTAGGCGGACAGCACCCGGGCGGTCACCGCAGGGTCCAGCCAGGCGCCCCCCTCTGCCACAGTGCGAGCCGCCCGGATGATGTCCTCGCCGGGGGCGTCTTTGAGTTGGAAGCCCGAGGCTCCAGCCCTGAGCGACGCCGACAGCACCTCGTCGTCGTCGAAGGTGGTCAGCACCAACACGGGGGGCGCGTCCGGGTCGGCTCGGAGACGCTGCGTGGCCTCAGGGCCGCCAACATGCTTCATCCGGGCGTCCATGATCACCACGTCGGGACGCGACGTGGCGACAGCCTCGGCTACCTCGGACCCATCAGAACATTCGCCGACCACCTGGAAACCCTCCCGGGGAGCCAGGATCCGGCGCAGCCCGGCCCGGACCAGCGGTTGGTCGTCGACGAGCAGGACCCGGATCACAAGCGACCCGAAAGGAGCGGTAGCAGCACATCTACCGTCCAGCAGGAGTCGCAGTGGCCGGCGGTGAGGGTTCCGCCGAGAGCGGTAACCCGCTCGTTCATGCCCTTGAGCCCGTTGCCGCTTCCCGGTCCCCGGGGCGGGTGGCCCGATCCGACCGCGACGCTCAGCGGGTTGGTGACCCGGATTGAGGCCTGGTCCGGCCCGACCTGGATCCGGACGTGCACCGAAGCTCCAGGGCAATGCTTGACCGCGTTGGCCAGCGATTCCTGCACGATGCGGTAAGCGGCCAAGCCCTCGGCCAGCGACAGTCGTTCCATATCCCCCGAGACGGACACCTCGAGCGCCAAGCCGGCCGCCCGGAAGTTCTCCAGTAGCGGGGTGATGTCCGAGGCGTTCGGGGTGGGGGCGTCGGCTCCCGCCTGTCCCGACCCGAGCAGGCCGACGGTCCGGTGGATCTCCGACATGGCGGAGCGCCCGGCAGCCTCCGCCTCCTCGAGTGCATCGAGGGCGTCGTCGCGGTCGCCGGCCTTCAACGCGAGGCGCGCTCCGGTGAGGTGCAGCATGCTGACCGCCAGCGAATGGGCGATGAGGTCGTGGACGTCACGGGCCAGGCGGTGGCGCTCAGCTTCCGCGGCGCGGGCGGCCAGTTCGACCTGGGCGTCAGCCAACCGCCGGGCCAGCTGTACCTGCATTCGGAATCCACCGCCCCCCACCCAGCCGATCCCGAAACCGAAACACCACACGAACCAGTTGCCGAACGGGTAGCGGCCCGCTGCGTCGAAAGCGATCGAGCAGCCCAGGCAGCCGGCGATGGCTACTCCCCCAAACCACATCCCGTTGCTCCCCGTCACGAAGGTCACCAGGATCACCGCGAAGAACGGTGCGTAGTCCGACTGGTGTGCGGGAAAGCCGATGACCAGCCAGTAGGTGGCGGCGACGGTGAGGACCGACACGACGGCGATAAAGACGAGTTCCGCGGCACTCCCCGGCTTGAACGCGGCATTGAACCCGAAGCCGATCATCGCCCACGGGATCACGGCCATAAACAGAGGGACAAGCGCCAGCCCCGGCGCGGAGAACTGGTGCCGCTGGGCGGCGACCGCCAGGCCAACTCCGGCGGTGAGGCCGCCGAAGACCCGGCATGCCATGACGTTGAGGTCAACGGCCTTGGCCTGGCGTTCCATTCCTCCAAGCTACGGCGGCCAGCGCCCCGGCGAATCGGACTGGGGGCGGGTCAGTCGTCATACCCCGGTAGGAGGCGCGTAAGCCGCCCCGAGCACGATGGCGGGCGGGGCCAGGCTCTTTAGCGTTCAACCCATGGTCCTCACGACGCCCATCGGGCAGCAACAGCAACGACGACGCAGCGCCGACCTTGCGCTTCGCGTCCGCGGTCTCCGCATGAGCTACGGCCACCGCGAGACGCTGCATGGCATCGACCTCGACGTCGCTCGGGGCGAAGTGTTTGCCTTCCTCGGGCCGAACGGGGCGGGCAAGACCACGACCGTCGAGATCCTCGAAGGCTTCCGCGCCCGCACCGGTGGCGACGTCGTGGTCCTCGGGTCCGATCCGGCCCACCCGGAGCCGGGCTGGCGGGAACGGGTCGGGGTGGTACTGCAGTCCAGTACCCCGGAACGGAACCTTTCCGTCCGCGAGACCGTGGACCTCTACCGGGGTTTCTACCGGGCCCCCCTCGACACCGACCGGGTCCTCGCCATGACCGGCCTGACCGAGCAGGCGGCCACCCGCAACCGTCGGCTCTCCGGCGGCCAACAGCGGCGACTCGACCTGGCGCTGGCTCTCGTAGGCGATCCGGACCTGCTCTTCCTCGATGAGCCGACTACCGGGTTCGACCCGGCCGCCCGCCGGGCGGCGTGGGACACCGTCGCCGGGCTGCGGGAGACGGGCAAGACGGTCTTCCTAAGCACCCACTACATGGAGGAGGCCGAGGTGCTGGCTGACCGGATCGCCGTGTTGGTCGACGGAGCGATCGTGGCCGTCGCGGCCCCCGCGGACCTGGGGGGCCGGCGTCAGCGGCACACAACGATCTCGTTTGCCGCCCCGGCCGACCTCGAGTTGCCGCCCGGTTTGCACAAGGCAGCAACCAGATGCGGTGATCGGATCGAGATCTGTTCCGCCGACCCCGCCTCCGACCTCACCGCCCTGCTGCGCTGGGCGGAGACCGGCCGGTTCGGCCTGGACGGGCTCGAGGTCGCCCGACCCTCCCTCGAGCAGATCTACCTCGACCTGACGTCCCAACCAAACACAAGGACTGCCCGATGACCGCCGTTACCCATCAGCTCCGCTTCGACTGGCTCGACGTGGCCCGGGACCGCCAAGCCCGGTTCTTCGCCCTGGCCATGCCGGTCGGGTTCCTGTTCATTTTCTGCACCATCTTCGGTAACGCCACCCTGCTCATCGGCGGGCACCTGATCCGTGAGTCGACCTACTACGTAGCCGCCGTGACCACTTACGGCATCGCCGACGTGGCGTTCATCACCTTCGTCGTGTCGACGGTGGAGGCCCGGGAATCCGGTCTGCTGCGCCGCCGGCAGGCCACGCCCCAGCCGGCCTGGGCCATCGTGGCGTCGCGAACCATCGTCGGTCTCTCGAGCGGTGCGGCCATCGCCGTCTTGCTGCTGGCCATCGGTCGAGCCGTGTACGGGGCGTCGGTTCCTCTGGCCGCCCTGGTCCCGCTGGCGGTGGCCGTGATGGTGGGCTGCGCGTCCTTTGTCTGCCTCGGCTTCGCGGTCAGCACCCTGGCCCGCTCCAACCAGGCGGCGCAACCGGTGGCCTTGGCCCTGAGCATGCCCCTGTTCTTCATTTCCGGCGTGTTCGTGCCGTGGACCGACATCCCCTCGTGGCTACGCCGGGTTGCCGATATCTTCCCGGTCCGTAACGAAGCCCTGGCCCTGCTCAACCCGTTCACCCGATCCGGCGGCGGCCCGGCGTGGAGCGCCACCAATCTTCTGGTCGTGGCGGCGTGGGGACTGGCCGGGTTGGTGGTGGCCCTCCGGCGCTTCCGGTGGGCGCCCCAAGACGTCTGAAAGCTATGCGGCTGACCGTCAGCTCGCCAGGTCGCCAGCCTGCCTTGAGCGAAATCCTCTTGCCGGCTCGGGACGGGAGTTGCAGTATCAACGCAGTTGACGAGCCGCACCAAGGATCCCTTCTTTGTTCGAAGAACCGGAGTTGTACCTCATTGAGTTCAATCGGACTAACGATGCGCGCGAAGAAAGTAACCGCCAACGTCAGGAGTCTCGTCGCCGTTACGCCGACCAGTTGTCCGTGACACTCGAGAATCTCGGCCTCCCTGCCGAGGATGCACCTCTTTGGGCGGAGTCGATTTTCGACAGCCTCTTCGTTGTTCGCCGTCGCGAGGACGGCGAGGCGCAGAGCGAAGCTTGCCTGTGTTCCTGCCACCCCCAGGTTCCCGCCACGGACTTCCACGACTACGGGTTTGGCTGCAGCTGCCGCCACAGCCCCGAGGAGCGCCACCGTTGGTGGGACGATTGGAAGGCCGACATGGACGCCTATTGGGAGTCTCCCGAAGGCCGGGAAGTCCGAGCTGAGCGCCAGGCCGAAGAGGACGAGTTGGCCGCTTGGCTCGTCGGCCATCCCGACGTCGACGTCCGCAGCTACGGAGGCATGGCCCCAGAGCAGTGGTGGGGCAGCGTCGAGGGGCACTCCTTCTACTTCAGGGAGCGCCATGGCGACTGGCGTGTCGAAGTGGACCTGCGCCCATCGGGACACTTCTTCCGGGCGTTGGGCGGCGGCAGCGTCGACGGCGAGAGCAGCTACCACATGAGAGAGTCCGAAGTGGGAGACGTGATAGCGAGGGGCACCGTCGACGACGAGAGTTACGGGCGCAGGCCGGTCGAGCGCATCGAGTTTCTCGTTCGGATCATTCGCGACCACCTCCAACGGGAAGCATGCGACCTTCATACGATGCGTCGCGCTGATCTGGAATCGCGCATTGGGTGGTCGATCTCTTGGTGCCCGAGTTGCGGTACACGGCTATGACACTTTCTCCGGCCAACGCTGAATCGGGAGCGGCTCCGCCGCCGGAACGCCGAGCGAGGCAAGGTATGCAGGTTGTCGAAAGAGACAACGCCGTCCGACGCCACGTCGTCTTCGGCTGCCTAAGCACCAACTCGGACACAACCCCCCGGCGTAGGCGGGTCAGCGCCGCCACCACGACTCGGGTGATGCGGTCGGCAACGGGGTGGCGCGTGAGAACGATCCCCGCCTTCGGGGACGGCAGCAACCCAGATCTCACCCCGCTGCACTGTCCCGCCGATCAGCCCGGGCCGACCAATCCGACCAGTCCTCGCCCGGGCCCCACTCGTCCGCTCCGTCGAGGGCCAGTTCATGTGGAGTGAATGGCTGGGCCTCATACGCGCCGGCGTACTTGCTCGTCTCGGCGGCAACCCGTAGGGAGCGAAGCGAGCGAAGGGGCGGCAGGGCAACCGGAGCCGACCGCAGGTCGGTGCAGGGCGGCCGTCTTGTGCAACGCGCCGTAGGCTCGCTCCGCCATGGTTGGGTGCGAGGCGTTCGGTGAGTCGGCGCTTATTGCCGAACAAGGACCGCAAGCCCACCGCTTCAGTGGTGGGTCGAGGGCTTTCCGCTACCGGGCGGCGGAGTGGGATCGCAGGCGCACTGTCGGCGGGCACATTGTTCTGAGCGTGAATCAGGAGCGCCGTTGACCTGGGTTCTGCCCGAGAACATCGGAACGGCGCGCGGACTTACGACTTCATACCCCCGGGTATCAGAGGGGGGGGTCGGACCTGGTTCGACGAACTCGAAGACACGACCGGCACGCCACACTTCCAGCGCGGAGTGGTCGCCGCCGCGCCACCGCAGGTAAGGGAGGAAGGCGAGGGGAATAGGCTGACTTCCCATCCTCGAACCTGACCAGCTTCTCTCTCAGAACCCGCGGGCGCTCCTGATTCGCCTCGTGCTGGACCAACAGATGCGTTTGAGGCGGGAGCCGACGTTCAGCAGGCGACAGCGGCCCGAAGCGCCCGACCGGCCCGTGCCATACGTGGCTCCGACAGTGCGGTGAGACGCCGCCGGAACGCCGAGCGAGGCAAGGTATGCAAGTTGTCGAAAGAAACAACGCAGTCAGACGCCACGTCATCCTCGGCTGCGGTAAGGACCAACTCCGACACAACCCCCCGGCGCGTGCGGGTCAGGGCTGCCACCACGACTCGGTCGATTCGGTCGGCAACGGGGTCGCGTGTGAGAACGAGCACGGGGCGATCCCCGCCTTCGGGAACGGCAGCAAACCAGATCTCACCCCGCTGCACTGTCCCGCCGATCTGCCCATGCCGCCCAATCCGACCAGTCCTCGCTTGGGCCCCACTCGTCCGCATCGTCGAGGGCCAGTTCGTCTGGAGTGAAGGGCTGGGCCTCATAGGCGTCAGCGTCAGCTTCGGCAGCGAGGCGGCCGAGATGACTGGCGAGGGCTTCACGCAGGAGCTCGGAGCGCTCAACGCCGAGCCGTTCGGCCCATCGATCTGCTTCCGCCACATCCTCATCATCGGCGCGAAAACTGACCATAGTTGTCATACAGCCTAGTATATATCGTCATACAGGGTCCCCACGGCGCGAATCTTCTCGACAGCATGTGCCAAGGTGATGACGTTGACACCGGTCACCGTGACGGAGACGGGCGCTACGATTTTTGAAGACAGCACTGGCGGACACGGACGCACGCCTCGCGGTTCGAGTGGCGTTGCAGCCACCAATACTACGAAGAGTCACCGCTCGTGCCATGCGTACCCAACCTGCCCAGACCTACTCGTCCGCGCACTCGATCGGCCGGCATTCGCTTGGGGAAGAGGTCTCGGAGTCGACACAGCCGAGCTGCGAGCCCTGTACCACCTTGCCCTTGAGGCGCGCCGACGTCGATCCGGAAGACACCACCGAACTTGTCCAATTCGTTGGAGTTGATCCGCGCCTTCTCGAACATCGATGCAGCCAACACTGACCGTTCTTATTCGAATCTGCTGACTTCCGATCGTCGAACTAGGCTCAACGTGTGCTCCATCTCGCCCAGAACAGTGCAGCTGATCAGCTGATTTCCAAGGATCCACTGGCCTTATTGGTCGGCATGGTCCTCGACCAGCAGATCCCGCTGGAGCGCGCCTTCTCCGCCCCCTTAGATCTCAAAGGACGCCTCGGCGGCCGCCTCGACGTGACCGAGATCGCAGAGATGGACCCCGACACGCTCGTCGCCGCGTTCTGCGCCCGGCCCGCCCTGCACCGTTTCCCCGCAGCTAACGCCAAGCGGGTTCAAGCCATGTGCCAGATCATCGTGGACGACTACAAGGGTAAGGCATCCAATGTATGGCGCACGGCCAAGACCGGCGACGAGCTGCTGAGGCGGGTGCGCGCGCTGCCCGGCTTCGGCGAGCAGAAGGCGCGCATCTTCATCGGCTTGTTAGGCAAGCAGCTTGCGGTCCAGCCGACCGGGTGGCAAGACGCCGCCGGGCGCTTCGGCCAGCCCGGGACGTTCCTGTCGATCGCCGACATCGTCGATGGCGACAGCCTGGGCCGGGTCCGCGCCTACAAGCAGGAGATGAAGGCGGCGGCCAAAGCGGCGGTGGCGGCCGGCGCCGCCGCAGAGTAGCCCCGCCGGAGCGAGAAGCCGCCGGCCCCCGGCGATTCGTGACACCTCCCCCAAAGGCCGGAAGGCCGCCAGACGGGCTATAGGTGCTGGCGATCAAGCCAGCCGAGCAGAAGGGCGATGGCTCGGGGGTCGTGACGCAGACGGTGGCCGGCGCCGGTCAACACCCGCAGTTCCACGTCGCCCTCCGCTGCGTCGGCCAGCGCTCTCGCGTCGAGGAGGGGCACGACCTCGTCGTTGGAGCCGTGCACCAGCAGCACCGGTCGGGGTGGGATCTTGCCGACCAGGCTGAGCGGGCGGATTTCGCGCAGCTCACGAGCCCACGCCCCCAGGTCCGATGGGAACTGGGGGTCACGGATCACCCCCGCGGCGCGAGCCTGGGCCACGAACCGCCGGGCGTCGCTGGCCCGCTCCCCGAACTCGGCGGGAGCAGCGAAGGTGGCCACCCCGCGGACCCGTTCGTCTTCGCCCGCCGCGCACAGCGACAACGCCCCGCCGGCCGAGAACCCACAGGCCCACACCCCGTCCACCGCCGGGGTGTCGACCAGGGCGTCGATCGCCGCTTTGAGGTCGTTGAGCCATCCCCCGAGCGAAAAGTTGCCCTCGGATTTGCCGGTGCCCCGAAAGCTCACGGTGAGCACCGCCCATCCCGCTTCGGCGGCCAGACGCTCCGCCAACTCCGGGTACCCCTGCCCGGCGGCCACCGATGCCTCAGGGGCGGAGGGAAATCCGTGGCACAGCACGAGGCCGTGGGCGGACTGCGACGCCCCCAGTCCGGTAGGGAGCACCAGATGGGCAGCCAAGCGCAGCCCATCGGACGTCAGCTCAACGGGTCGCGCCTGAACGGGGGACGGGCCCACCGCGCTCATGAGGTCTCCAGGGTCATCTGGGATCCAGCATCATCGGCACTCCAGGGTAATAGGGACTTCACGCTAAACCAGGGAGGACCACCAGGTGCCCAAAAGGACGAGAAAGGGCGCTCCCGCAGGAGCGCCCTTCCCGTACACAGCTGGAGAGGCAGGAAGCGTTGTTGTCATCGGGTGGGACCGGCTCCCGACCATTGCTTCCCCGGTGTCTGGCTGGGTTTCACCAGATGGTCCAGCGGCCGTCTAACGGCCAGCCACCTCCGAGGTCCCAGAAAGTTGACTACTCAGCTGGACCACCTCCTTTCTTCGGTTCCTCGATGGTAGCCAGTTTTGTAGCGTGCCGGTGTGCCTATTTACGCCATCGAAGACCGGGTCCCGACCATCGCCGCGGACGCCTACGTCCACCCCGACGCGGTGATCATCGGCCACGTCACCATCGGCGCCCGCTCCTCGGTGTGGCCGGGGGCGGTCCTGCGGGGCGACTACGGCAATATCGAGATCGGCGAGGCCACCTCGATACAGGACGGCACGGTGGTGCACGCCACGTCCGAGCTCGACACGGTGGTCGGTTCCCACGCCGTGATCGGGCACCTCGTCCACCTCGAAGGTTGCGTCATCGAAGACGGGGCGCTGGTCGGGTCGGGATCGGTGGTGCTGCACCGGGCCCGCGTCGGCTCGGGCGCCACGGTAGGCGCCGGCGCGGTGGTCACCAACGGGATGCAGGTCCCGCCCGGCGCGCTGGCCGTGGGCACCCCCGCCATCATCAAGGAGGGCCGGTCCAACCCGGCATTCATCAAGGACGCGATGAACGTCTATGTGGAAAACACCGAGCGCTACCGCCGGGGCCTGCGCCGCTTGGACTGACCGGCCGCGCACGAAAGCCCGGCGGCCAGACGCGGCCCGCAGCTAGATGCCGATGCGCTGGGCCAGCAGCTCGCGGTGGTAGGTGGGGTCACCGAAGAGCAGTTCGCTGCTCTTGGCCCGCTTGAAGTAGAGGTGCGCGGGGTGTTCCCAGGTGAAGCCGATCCCGCCGTGGATCTGGATGTTTTCGGCGGTGGCGTGGAAGTAGGCCTCGGAGCAGTAGGACTTGGCCAGGCTGGCCACCACGGGCAGCTCGTCGTTGTCCTCGGCCGCCGCCCAGCCTGCGTAGTAGGCGGCGGACTTGGCCGACTCCACTTCCAAGAGCATGTCGGCGCACTTGTGCTTGATGGCCTGGAAACTGCCGATGGGCCGCCCGAACTGCACCCGGTTCTTGGCGTAGTCGACCGCCATGTCCAACACGAACTGCGCTCCACCGACCTGCTCGGCGGCCAGCGCCACCGCAGCCAGGTCGAGCATCTTGGAGATGGCCCCCCAACCCTGCCCATCGGTGCCCACCAGGCGGGCCGGCGTGGCGTCGAAGGTCAAGCGGGCCTGCTTGCGGGTCTGGTCCATGGTGGACAGCGCTTCGGCCACGAACCCGGGCGCCCCGGCCTCCACGGCGAAGACCGACACCCCGACAGCGGTGCGGGCCGCCACCAGGATCAGATCGGCGGTGTGGCCGTCCAGCACATACAGCTTCTCGCCGGTCAAGGTCCACGACCCGCCCGATTCGGTGGCGGCCAGGGTGACGCCGGCCTCGTCCCAGCGGCCCGACGCCTCGGCCAGGGCGACCGCTCCGATCTTTTCGCCGCTGGCCAGACCGGGCAGGTAGTCGGCCTTGGCCGCGTCGTCGCCCGACGACAACAGCAGGTTGGCGGCCAGGGCGACGGTGGAGAAGTAGGGGGCGCACAGCAGCGACCGTCCCATCTCCTCGAGCACCACGATCAACTCCACGTAGCTGTACCCGGACCCGCCGTACTCCTCGGGGATGGCCAGGCCCTGCAGGCCGAGCTGCTCGGCCATCTGCTTCCACACCGCGGGGTCATAACCGTCCGTGGTTTCCATGAGGCGCCGGACCTCGGTCTCGGGGGATTTGTCCTCCAGGAAGCGGCGGACGGAGCGACGGAGTTCCTCTTGCTCTTCACTGAACGCGAAATTCACATTTCATGTTCTAGCCGAGGGAGGAGCCCGGCGCTACCTATCGTGTCGTCGCTCCCTAATCTGGCAGGGATGACCGACAGTTCCCTGCATTACCGCGACCACCAGGCCGAGATCCACCGCCTGGTGGTGGGCCCTATCGACAACAACGTGTTCGTGGTGCGCTGCACCGAGACGGGCGAGGCGGTGCTGCTCGACGCGGCCAACGAGCACGACAAGCTGCTCGAGTTGTGCCAGCGCCTCGGGGTACGCAAAGTCCTGGAAACCCACGGGCACTGGGACCACATCCAGGCCGTGCCCGCCGTGCGCGACGCCGGCTACGAGGTCGGGGTGACCGCAGCGGACGCCGCCATGCTCCCCTCCTACGACTTCGTGCTCGAGCACGACACGGTGATCGCCGTGGGCCGCCTCCGGCTGCGCACCATCGCCACACCGGGGCACACCCCCGGCTCGATGTCGTTCCTGCTGGAAGGCTCACCGGTCCTCTTCAGCGGTGACACGCTGTTCCCGGGAGGGCCGGGCAACACCAAGTTCCCGGGCGCCGACTTCGCCACGATCATCACTTCCATCGACGAGCGCCTGTTTTCGCCGCTGGATCCTTCCACCATCGTCATGCCCGGCCACGGAGCAGACACCACGATCGGCGCCGAGCGCCCTCACCTGCAGGAATGGGTCGACCGGGGCTGGTAGCGCTTCGGCTCAGGACCCGGTGAGGGGGTGGCGGGGAGCGTCGACGAGCTCCAGTTCGGCGGGCAAGCCGTCGACGCTGACCTTGTCGCCTTCCACGGTGACGCTGACGCGGGCGCCGGCCAGGGGGATGCGGCCCACATGCAGGTGGCCGATCTGCTCGGGCAGCGCGGGGTGCAGCCACACTTTGCCCCGGGGGACCCACGGGTCGAGGCGCAGCAGCGTGCGCAGCATGAGCAGGGGTGACGCTGCCGCGGTGGCCTGGGGGGAGCACGACGAGGGGTAGCCCACGACGAGGGGAAGCTCGAGGCGGTCCAAGCCGGAGAACAGTTCGGGGAGCCGTCCGCCCTGGCGGACCGCAGCATCGAGTTGCGCCATGATGACCCGCTGCGCTTCGCGCACGAACCCGTAACGCATGAGGCCGGCTGCGCACAAGGCGTTGTCATGCGGCCACACCGAGCCCGAGTGGTAGCCGATGGGGTTGTAGCCGACCATGGACGTCCCGAGTGTCCGGATGCCCCAGCCACTGAACAGGTCGGGGGAAAGGAGGCGCTTGGCCACCCGGTCCGCTTTGTCGGCGTCGAGAATCCCGGTCCACAGGCAGTGGCCCATGTTGGAGGCCAGCGCATCGATGGGACGCTTGTCGCGGTCGAGGCCCATGGCCACCCAACCGTGTTCCTCCACCCAGAAATCGCGGTTGAACGCCGCTTTGAGCTCCGCTGCCTTCAACCGCAGCCGGGCCGACAGGGCTCCGTCGCCCTGCTCCGCGGCGAAAAAGGCGCGAGCCAGGTAGGCCCCGTACACATAGCCCTGCACCTCGGCCAGCGCGATGGGAGCTTCGGCCAGGCGGCCATCCGCGTAGCGGATGGCGTCCCGGGAGCCTTTCCACCCCTGATGGGCCGGGCCGCGGTCCGACATGCGCTGGTATTCGACGTAGCCGTCCCCGTCGATGTCGCCGTAGTTCTCGATCCACTCGATCGCCCGATCGGCGTGGGGCAGCAGCTCGTCGACCGCTTCGCGGGCCAGACCCCAGCGCCGCAGTTCCCCCAGCAGCATCACAAACAGCGGGGTGGCGTCCGCGGTGCCATACGAGATGGTGCCCGCCCCGAGCGACAGGGAGGAGGCCTCCCCGAAGCGCATCTCGTGGAGGATGCGGCCCGGCTGCTCCTCGGTGCGCGCGTTGAGCTCGGCCCCCTGGAAACGGGCCAGGGTCTGCAGCGTGCCCAACGCCAGTTCAGGGTCCACCACCAGCGCCATCCACGCGCTGAGCAGTGAATCGCGCCCGAACAGCGTCATGGACCACGGCGCCCCCGCGGCAACCACCGTGCGCTCGGGGAAGTCGGGATCGAAGATCCGAAGTGTCCCCAGGTCCTCGGCGCTGCGGGCCAGCACGGCGCGCAGGCCTTCGTGGTCGGTGTCGACCACCGGCACACTGCGGCGCCACTGGGCCATGCGCTCTGCGGGGGTGGCCCGGGCCACCGGCTGGCCGCACAGCCAGCGGGGCTCGATCTCGTGGCGGTCGACGGCGCAGCTGAACTGCTGGCACAGCGACCACTCCCCGTTGGGTGGCAGCACCGCCTCCCACGAAGCGATATGGGCGTCGAGTTTGGCCGGTTGTGAGAACGAGATGCGCAAGCTGCGCTCATGGCTGGCGAAGCGGTGGGAAAAGACCAGACATCCGTCGATGTGGCGGGGCTCCGCTTCGCTGGCTTCGGAGGCTCGCGCTTCTTTGACATCGAAGCGGTCGGCGAAGTCCGCTCCGTATTGCAGCTCGATGGCGCAATAGGCCGGTTCGTTGCCGTAGTTGCGCACCGTGAGGTCCTCGCGCATACCCCGGCCCACATACCGGTGACGAACAACCACCAACGAGGATTCGTCACGTCCCGCCTGCGGACGGGCCCGCCCCACCAGAGTGGCCGAAAAAGGATCGGGGGTGGCGGTGGCCAGCACTTCGACCGCCTGCGAGTTGACCTTGCAACGCCACCGGGACAGGAAGCGGTTGTCCCGGAAAAAAAATCCCTGAACCGATGCCGGCGACACGTCACCGTTGACGCCCGCGATCAAGAACGCGGAGCCCTCGACCAGGGTCAATCGGTCGCCGGGACTCTCTAGCGCCGAGGTGTCGGTGGCTCCCACCCCAGATGCCATCGAGGCAACGCTAGCTGTACATTCCGGTCTCGGAGGACCACAACCTTTTCCCCTATGGCCGTAGTGGTAATAGGATGGGACCCGATGAGTACGCCCTTGTTCCAGGTGGAAGGCCTACGCGTGGAGGTGGAAGGAGTCGAGATCCTCCGCGGTGTCGATCTCGTGGTCGGCGAGGGCGAAGTGCACGCCCTGATGGGCCCGAACGGATCCGGCAAATCGACGCTGGCCAACACGCTCCTGGGCAGCCCGTCGTATCAGGTGACCGACGGCCGCATCCTGTTCAAAGGCGAGGACATCACCCACTGGCCGACCGAGACCAGGGGCAAAGCCGGCATCTTCCTGGCCTTCCAGTACCCCGAATCGATCCCCGGTGTGCCGGTCATCCAGTTCCTGCGCCAAGCGCTGTCGGCCCGTAAGGGGATCGACCTGTCGGTCCTGGAACTCCGCCTGAACATCATGGAGTGGATGACCAAGCTGGGGATGGACAAGTCCTTCGCGGGGCGTTTCCTCAACGACGGCTTCTCCGGTGGCGAAAAGAAACGCAACGAGATCCTGCAGATGGCCATCCTGGAGCCCGATCTGGCCATCCTGGACGAAACCGACTCAGGCCTCGACATCGACGCGTTGGGGGTGGTGGCCGACGGGGTGCAGGCGGTGCGGGCGGCGCGCCCCCAACTCGGGGTCCTGGTAGTCACCCACTACCAGCGCATTTTGGAGCGCTTGCACCCCGACACTGTGCATTTGCTGGTCAACGGACGCATTGTGGAGGAAGGCGGGCCCGACCTGGCGCTGCGCCTCGAACAAGAAGGGTACGACGCATGGCGCTGACAGTGCTCGAGGACGGAAGCCTCGATGTGGCCCGCATCAAAAAGGATTTTCCGATTCTCGAGGTCCTGGTTCACGGCCAGCGACTGGTCTTTTTGGACTCCGCGGCCTCCTCGCAGAAGCCCTCCGCGGTCATCGATTCCATGACCGAGTACTACGAGACGACCCACGCCAACGTGCATCGGGGGGTGTACACCTTGGCCGAGGAAGCCACCCGACGCTACGAAGAAGCCCGAGCCAAAGTGGCCCGGTTCATCGGCGCCGGCTCGGCCTCGGAGGTCGTCTTCACCAAGAACGTGACCGAAGCCATCAACCTGGTTTCGTACGCGTGGGGTCGGGCCAACCTGGCGGCGGGCGATGTGGTGGTGCTCACCGAGATGGAACACCACGCCAACCTCGTCCCCTGGCTGCAGCTCAAGATGGAGCGCGGCATCGAACTTCGTTACCTGCCCATCGACGACGCCGGCGAGCTGGTCCTCGACGACTTGGCCCGCACCCTCCAGGGAGCCAAACTGCTGGCCTTCACCGCGGCGTCCAACGTGCTCGGCACCTTGACCCCGGTGCGTCTCCTGGCCGACGCGGCGCATGCAGCGGGGGCACTGGTGCTGGTGGACGCCGCCCAGTACGTGCCGCAGATGGCCACCGACGTGGCCCAACTGGGCGCCGACTTCGTGGGCTTCACCGGCCACAAGATGCTGGGCCCCACCGGCATCGGCTGCCTGTGGGCGACACCGGAACAACTCGAAGCGATGCCCCCGTTCCTGGGCGGCGGTGAGATGATCCGTGACGTCCGTCTCGACAGCTTCACCACCAACGACGTGCCCTGGAAGTTCGAGGCGGGCACGCCCCCCATCGCCGAGGCCATCGGCCTCGGGGTAGCCGTCGATTACCTGAACGCGCTGGGCATGGACAATGTCCGGGCCCACGAGAAAGCGCTGACCGCCTACGCCATCTCGACGCTGACCGGGCGCTACGGCGACGATCTGGTCATCCACGGCCCGCTCGACGCGGAGCGTCGCGGCGGCGTGGTGTCGTTCGCCTACAAAGACATCCATCCCCACGACCTGTCGCAGGTCCTCGATCAGCGGGGCGTGTGCATCCGGGCCGGCCACCACTGCGCCAAGCCCCTCATGCGCCGCCTCGGGGTGGGCGCCACCGCCCGCGCCTCGTTCTCTATCTACAACGACGAAGCCGACGTGGATGCGTTGGCGGACGCCCTGGCCGACGCTGACAAACTGTTCGGATGACTAGGCCCGGCTCGGAGAGGAACGTGCATCCATGAACGGTCTCGAAGACCTCTATCGCGAGATCATCCTCGACCACTACCGCAACCCGCGCAACCGCGGCGAGCTCGAGTCTCCGCCCGCCTATCGGGCGGAGGGCTTCAACCCGCTGTGCGGCGACGAGATCGTGATCTATATCGACGTGGCGGCCGATGACCGCGGCGTGCTGCGCATCGCGGACCTGCGGGTCAACGGGCAGGGCTGTTCGATCAGCCAGTCATCGGCTTCGATGATGTCGGGTGCGATCAAGGGCCGCACCCTGCCGGAGGCCCGGGCCACCATCCGGGCCTTCAAATCCATGATGTCGGTGCACGAGGCCCGCCTCGACGGTGACGGCGAACCGGGCGCCGATGCCGAAGCGGTCGCAGTGAAGCTGGGCGATCTCGAGGCGTTGCAGGGCGTGGTCAAGTTCCCGGTGCGCATCAAGTGCGCCACGCTTTCGTGGAACACGCTCATCCAGGCCCTCGACGAGGTGGAAACGGCCACCGCCTGATCCGAGCGGTGCAGCGCCCGGGTTGAGCGGGCCTAATCGAGGGCCTAGTCCCGTGGCGGTGGCCGACGCTCGGTGCGAGGACCTTTCCCCCGCACTTCGGCTACCTGTTGAAAGGCGGCGCGCAGCTCCTCGATCCATTCGCCTTCGTTGCGCCCGACCAGGCGCACGCACCACGCCAGGGCGTCGCTGCGGCTGCGGGCCACACCCGCGTCGATCAGCGTGTCGAGCACCCGGCGCTCCGGCAGGCGCAGCCGGGTCATCACCGGCACGCTGGCCGTGGTGAAGAGATGGACCATGTCGCCCAGGCGCACCCCCCACGACACCTTCGCCCCGAACGTGGCCTCCGCCGCGGCGGCCACTTCGACGCGCCGGTCCCTGCTCGCCGCCCGGAACTGGGCGATCACCGCCGGCGCGTCCGGGTCGAGGCCGGGGGCCATGACCACGAGGACCTCGTCGCTGTCGGCCAGCACCTCCCAGCCGTCGCCCAGCCACGCCGGAGCCAGGCGCTGGGCGAACCACGCGGTGAGGTCGGGGGGCTCGGGCACGCCGCCCTTCCTAGCCGCTGCGGATAGGGTCAGTCGCGTTTCGTGGCCCGAGGAGGCAGGTTTGCCCGCAGCTGGAATCGTGGTCGTAGGAGCATCCCTGGCCGGGCTGCGCGCCGCGGAAGCCTTACGCCGCGGCGGCTATCAAGGTTCGCTGACCGTCATCGGCGACGAACCGGTCCCCCCCTATGACCGCCCGCCGCTGTCCAAGCAGCTGCTCACCGGGAAGGTCGGCGCCGAGCAGACCACGCTGCGCATGGACGAGGGCCTCGATATCGACTGGCGGCTGGGCCGGCGAGCCGAGGCGCTCGACCTAGAGGGCCACCGGGTGGTCCTCGAAGGCGGCGACCGCGTCGAATGGTCGGGCCTGGTCATCGCCACGGGCGCCCGGGCCCGCCACCTCCCCGGCACCGAACACCTGGCCGGGGTGCATGTCCTGCGCACCTTGGACGATGCCGTGGCGCTGCGCGACGACCTCGAAGGCCATCCTCGGGTGGCGGTCATCGGCGGCGGCTTCATCGGCTCCGAGGTGGCGTCGAGTTGTCGCGCCTTGGGCCTCGAGGTGACGGTGATCGACACCGTCGAGGTCCCCCTGGCCCGGGCGGTGGGCGACGAGATGGGCCGCCTGTGCGCTCAGTTGCATCTCGACAACGGCACCCACCTGCGCACCGGTGTCGCTGTCGACGGCCTGGTGGGCGCGGAGCGGGTGGAGGGCGTACGCCTACCCGGCGGGGAGGTGATCCCCGCGGATGTCGTGGTGGTCGGTATCGGCGTCGTCCCCAACGTGGAATGGCTGGAGAGCTCCGGGATCGACCTCGACAACGGGGTGCGCTGCGATCAATGGTGCCGGGTCACCGCGAACGGGGTGCCCGTCCCCGGGGTGGTGGCGGCCGGCGACGTGGCCCATTGGGAGCATCGCGGGTGGGCCACGACGGTGCGCATCGAACATTGGACCAACGCCGTCGAGCAGGCCGAAGCGGCGGCCAACACGTTGTTACGGGGCGAAGCGGCAGACCCCTACACGCCGACGCCGTATTTCTGGTCGGACCAGTACGGAAAGAAAATCCAGTTCGTCGGCCACACCCAACCCGGCGACGAGGTCGTGGTGGTGGACGGCGACGTCGGGGAAAGAAGGTTCGTGGCCTGCTACGGACGACACGGGCGCCTGGTGGGGGCCCTGGGGATGTCCCGACCGGCCAAGGTCATGCAGTATCAACGCGAGATCGCCGCAGGTGCGCCCTACCCGCCGGTGCCGTAGAGAAGTTGATTGTCA